>JAESFJ010000017.1_pt1 | contig 348386 bp, 308 predicted proteins | sample 9266161 | NCBI WGS metagenome assembly JAESFJ01 (sample SAMN14506165, study PRJNA617096) | algae metagenome | isolation source: Calothrix sp. FI2-JRJ7 and co-occurring heterotrophs from granitic desert soil | place: USA: Red Pass Lake area, Fort Irwin, California | collected 2000-06-01 | reverse complement strand
AATCATTCGCATCAACCCAAGGCTAGCCGCAGGCCTAGACATAGATCCTCACATTCAGAGAACTCGTATGTCCGCAATACCCTGCCCAGCATCAGCGACGCCAGATGGGGTCTCCTTGCCGCTTACGGTAGAGGGCACATCGACGCTTTCGCGCTTTGCCTCGATGACACCAACGCAGGTGAGGCCGACGAAGAGGGCATAATCTGCCCGGCCACCTTCAGACGGCCATTCGGCGATGGCCAGGTTGTGGCCTTCCTCCGGCCGAGCGCCTTTTTGATAGGTCAGGCGGTTGCTGTCCGCCTCCCATCCGGCATCGACAAGCTGCACGTCAATCAGCCGGCGGGTCTGACGCTCATCGAGCTCCAGACTGCTCGCCGCTTTCAGACCCGCCTGCTTGAACGCGATCTGCAACTGCTCGGGCTGGGCCTCGGCCGCTTTCTGCAGTTCGGCAAGCTTGCGGGCGAGAGCCGCCTGATTGGCTTCCATCTCGACGGCGGTCTGCTCCCAGACGGCGCTGTCGGCTCACGCCTGGCGAGCAAGCTCTTCGGCAGCGGCGCGGGCCTTTGCGAGGTCTTCGGCCGAGGCATGGGCAGCGGCCAACTTCTCCGCGGCTTCCCTGACCTGGGCACGCAGCGCTGTCAATTCCGCCTGGGTCGCTTGGTCAATATCCGCAGAGGCTCGGGGCGGCACAAAAAGACCAGGCTTGAACCCGGGATCGCGCCCATAGGTTCGGCGATACCAGACGCCGAGTGCGCGGCAAAACTTGAGCGCCGCGAGTGCTTCGGCGGGCGAACCGGCCAGGTTGTGAGTCGCATCGTTGCCGCTCTTGCGGACCGCATGGAAGATGTCCGCGACTTCACGCGGCAAAACCTGCTGTGTCGCCAGACGGCGCAATAGATCGTTCGTGGTCTCGCGCGCGGCGGGGTCATAAACGCCGGAAAGAGCGGCGATCTCCTTGACCATGTACTCGCCGAACTGGCGGCTCTTGATCAGCGAGGTGTTGGCATCCTCGGCGAAGAAGCGCTCGGCCAGCGTACCGAGGCGATGCAGCTCCGGGCTGATCTCCTGCAGATGACCAAAGTTTGCCGACAATGCCCCACCCAGATGCTTATCTCATTGGCGTGAACATGCCACACGTTAGGGGAGCAGGTAAACTGGAGTTGCAAGCATTTCAGAGTGATGTCTCAGCATGGCTACGCTTCATCTGTGCGCTATCCTTGTATCTGCCCGGTCTGACTCTGCCTTCGCCTTCTGGCCTTGTCCGGAGCGGCCGCACTGCGAGCCTTTCCGGTGCAACTGGGAAAGCGGACACAGCTTTGGAATGCACCATATCGCCCGGAGCGTTCGACCAGCCAACCATCCCCGCACTCCGGGCAAGTCGGAACCGTGCAGCCACACCGGCATGCGAGATCGGGCGTCCCATCAAGATGACGGGGCAGGCCAACGCCGCAGGACGGGCAAGCCGGCAGGATGTTTCCGCAATGATCCACATGCTCGCAACGGTACCAGATCCGTCCATCCTGGCCTTTGACGTCGAGCAACCGCCCGCCGCATTCTCCACACTCATGGACAACCTCCTCTTCGGCGAAGGCTGCGACCCCGTACCCAGGCTCCTTTACCAACTCGATAACGAAGGATGATGGGCGCGACTTCGAAGCGAGAATTGTCAGCGTGTGCCTGGCGCGCGTCATGGCCACGTACATGACGCGGCGCTCCTCTGCGTTTTCGAAGGCCTCAATCTCGGGTGAAACCAGGCTGAGCAGTGGGTCGTCGACCGTCTCCGAGGGAAAGCCTGCCCGCCCGCTGTCGGCATTTAGCAGAACAACGTGATCAGCTTCGAGCCCCTTCGAGGCGTGAATGGTTTTGAAGGTGATGCGCAACCTCGGAAAACGCCGCTGGAGATCTCGCATATCGGGCTCAAGAAAACGGTATCGCCCCAACAACAAAACTGTGGCTGTCGTCCCCGGCTCAGTTCCACTGGACAAGGCCTGAAGCGTTTCAACCAGAACGGTCTGATCATCGTTCTTCGCGACCATCCGGATCTTAATCGCAAGCTCGGTTGCTGTGCCGGCAGGAACGATTTGTTTGGATATCTGGGCGGGGTTCCTCAACACGAATGATCTGGCCGCATAGGCGATCTGATCTACCGAACGGAATGTGCGCCCAAGATCAACGGCTCGATGAACTCCGGTTTCGCCGTCAAAGCTGCCGCCGAACTCAGCGCCGAACTGGCGCATGAGGTGAATGTCAGAACCTGCGAAACGGAAGATCGATTGCCAGTCGTCGCCGACAGCGAAAAGCCGTGCATCCGAATGCTGGGCCTTCATTGCCTTCACCAGCCGCGCCCGACTCTGAGAAATGTCTTGAAATTCATCAACAAGGATATGGCGGTATGGGCTCACATATCGGCCCGTTTCAACGTAGTGCGCCGCCCGTAGGATCATGTCCTCAAAGTCAATCCGTCCGCCGAGCCTCTTTTGATATTCGGTAAATAGAGGCACGAAGACTGCGAGAAAGGCTTTTCCTCGAGTGCCGAGTTTCATCCGCTCGGCCTTTGCATCGCACTCAGACACGGTGTAGCCGCCGCTCTTGAATTTGCGCAGGAAAGTTGCCAGCAATTGCGAGAACGTATCGACCTGCGCCATTTCGACGACACGATCGAAGATGGTGTCGGCTTGCCGTGGATTGAGGGTGACATAAGGCGTCAGCTTTTCAGCTAAGCTGGTAAGCAGGCGCCCTTCCTGCCGCTCATAGCTGTAGGTCTCAATCAGCGTGGTCTCATGCTCGGCGTGCACCTTCCGCTTCCACTCCATGCCAGCCAAATATGCTTCTCGAGCCACAAACGGAGCTGTGACCAAGCGCTCGGTGCCATCGGGCAGCATCTGACGGCGAACGCCAAAGTGCTCGATGTAAACACCACTCTCGGTCAAGCGAAAGTCGGGACAATAATCCCGGCGCCCGGTTTCCTCGATCTTGTGCTCGTAGTCTGGTTCATATTCGTAGGCGATGCCGTTTTCGTAGAGCCAGTTGGCGATCTGCAGCTCTTCGTAGCTCTTCACCTTCTCCCCTTGGAGGGTCCGAAGATCCTGTTTCTCCAGGTGGCTGTAGTAGTCGTGCTTCGTCTTGAAATCCCATTCGGTCTTGGGCTCGACCAGGAAGTGCGCGAACCACTGGATGATGGCTCTCGATACCTCAGTCAGGGTCAGGACGAGATCCTTGAGGATCTGCTTGATCAGGTTGGTGAATGCCAGGTCATCGGTGGCGTGGTCTGCCAGAGGTGGCTTTGTGCCTTCCACCTTGCCAATGATGTCATAGGCAATGGCATGAAATGTCTGGGCTACGATCGGGACACCAGAGCGTGCTTCAACGCGTTCGGACATTTCCGCTGCCGCGTTTTTTGCAAATGCCAGCAACAGGATCTCTTCCGGCCGGCGAATACCGGATTTGACCAGATACGCTGCCTTGGCTGTGATGACGCTCGTTTTGCCGGAGCCGGCCCCAGCGAGAACCAGCGTGGCGTCTTCATCGACAACGACCGAAAGTCGCTGTTCGGGGGTCAGTGGTTTGCTTTCGATCGTGTCAAAGAACTCTTCCCAGCGCTCCAGTTCGCTGGTGACAAAGGAGTCGATTGCAGCCGAACGTATGGCTTTCGGCTTTTCCGCAAAGGTTCTAATCCGTGCTACACAGGCTGCCGCTTCCGGACCGATGGCCTCTAAGTTGAGCTTCGACAGAAGTGAGGCATCCAGAGCTCTTGCATCAGCCAGCAGAGGGGAAATGAGACAGGCAGCGGGATAGGCGGTCGCCTTTGCCAAATCTGCGATCTGAGCATGAAGGTGGGTTAATCGATCCGCATCGCGCTCAAGTGCTTCAAGGTTGAAGGCGATCCAAGCGCCCTTTACCTCATCAGAGAAGGAGTAGGCATCCGGATACAAAACGCCGCGCAACAAGAATTCGCGTCCACCGGACGCCGAGAACTTGCAGGAGGATCCAAATAGCCCCCTTTCTACCGATGGCGGTTTGATCAGGTCCCCAAGCGAAACCGTCAATGTCGAGCCGCGTAGAGTGACCAGAAGGGCCCGCCCAGAAAGCTCAAATGCGCGTGCGCTGCGCGCGAACGGGTTAGTGAGAAGCCCTAGCAGGGGGCGTTGTTGAACTCTGGTCAAGTCGTCAGCCCTATACTCACATCGATCTTCGGGCAGTGAGACTGCATCCGCCATCAGGGAGTAGCTGAAGTCCTCAGGAGCGGCAATCAGCAAGCAAGTCGGAAATCATTTCCGTAACGGGGGCCGTAAGCGGTATGGCAGCTTGTGAATGAAAACGTCTTCACAGCGGACGTTGCGGCTCGGGATCATACCAACCGGCTCAGGGGCCTAGAATGACTTTTCGGAACACGATTCCCACGTTGAAGTTTCGGTCCTGAGTCAGAAAGCGATGGCTTTGCATGAGCTCGTACCGAGCCATGAACGGCAGCTTCGTCAGGCTGAAATCGTCCCCATCGTGGAGAATGCAGAAAACAATCGAGTAATCCTTTTCATTGAGGTCCGCCTTCTTCTCCGGGATCAACGCAAGGAAGCCCGGCTTGTCTTTCGCAGCATTTACCGGATTGACATCGGTATCGATCCACGCCGCCATTCCCAAGCGGCAGGCGACATCTGTCGAGAAGGCGTGGGCGTAGAACCTGCCTTGTATAAACAGGTGGCTAATCGATGCAGCACCGGAGGAGTAGCGTTTGACGTGAATAATCGAGCGATCGGCATGCAGCAGGTCGCACACTTCGTATCGACGCTGGCCAGCTATTTCCAGCTTGGCTTTGTCAAGGAGATAGAGGTCCGCACAATCTTCCGCCGCAAGACGGTTGAAAACCTCCTCGCGATTCTCTTTTCGGTTGGCCTCGTAGATGTTGATACCGTGCGGGAGGTAGACGGGATCAAGCAGGAGATCACGATCGTCGAGATACTTTTCGACGGACGCTTTCAGTTCCGCAGACACCTCGCGCCACTGCCCTGACGAGAGAACAAATGTCCGCCCATTCCATTCAACTTCAGCAACCAGGCATCGATAGGCGTCCCAACGCACGAAGGTTCGATCGAGCTCGGGCTTGTATTCGTAGATCTTCCAACCTTTGATGCGGGCCTCGTCGAGATCCTTCAGCCGACGACGCCTTACAGCAATTAGGTCGCCAATGCGCAAATCATCGAACGTCTCGATCTCTACGTCACCATCTTTCTCGACGTAGGCAAATGAGCTATCCTCATCGGCGAGAAATTCCGGCGGCGCGAGGTGAATCGCATCGAATTTCTTGGCTTCTATGGCTTCGCAAAGCAGGCGGTTCAGCGCGGCAATCACGACTGGGTCACTCTCGTGCCGGAGGATATCGTACATCTTTAGGTCGGTCTTGGTGTAGTCGTCAGAGACATATCGCTCTTCTAGTTTCCTGCAGAGCTGTGCCAGATGCGTCCAGGTGACATCTTGGTCCTTCGGGAACTTGATCAGGATGTTGTCCTTGCCACGGAAGGAGTCGACCAGCTCCTTGAATTCCGTCTTCACATGGCCAGAAATCGTGCGGAGAAATTCGGACTCGGTGTTAATTCCAAACACGCTCAGGCTAGCCCCCGTGCTAGCTTGACGCTCGGTCTGCCGGCTAATCGCCTCATGTGCGGCCGTTTGGATCCGCCGCAGCTTCTCGGCGTCGCAGATGTTCATTCCGACCTTAATGCCGAAGTCGTAGACAATTTGTTCCTTATCCAGATAGCTGTCGCCATGCTGGCCAAAAGCAGCCGCGTAGAAAACATCGGCCGCGCCGTCCTTGCCAATGACCCGCAGTGCCATGAGAGCGCGCGGATATTTGTTGAACGCCTCGTAAGTGTATTTCTTCTCAGCGAAGCCCGAGTTGAGGAAGCGGAGCCACGGGATCTGCTCTTCGGTCTTCTGACCGCCGCCCGCGGGGTCGTATTTGATGTACCCCTCGAATTCGTCCTTCGACTCAATATGCGTGTAGGTCGCTAGATCGCCCTTTAGAAAATCCTCGAAAATCTTGCCGTCCTTTACCCTGAAAAGCGTAATTCGCTTCATGTCCGACATTGCATCCGCCCCCCCCCGCGCAGCCAGAACCGCTGCATCAAATAATGCCGAAATCTAGGTTCAAACGTTTCCCTCACAAGACTGGGATGAATTCCCCAAGGATATAGGCCTACCGAGTGAGTAAGGAGAATTTATCTAAGAATATTTCGCGCGCTTCCTCCGGACGAAGGAAACCAATTTCAATGACGGCAGGCCTAATGTTCAAAGGGGCAGCCCAAAAATCAGTGCCCGAGGCCATGAGTTGGGCTTGCTCTGCCGCAAGAACTCGCAAATCAGCCGCTTTGACGGCGGACTTCGATCTTGGGTCTAAGTTGAAGCGACGAGATATCGCATCCTCCACGTTAGCTTCTATCTCCTTGTATTGAGGCAAAAGCTGCTTCAGCGGACGCGTGATGTCACCGACAAACGCCTCTGCGGCATCATGTAGCAGCGCCTCAAGCTGGAAGCCCTCCACGGTGTCACAAACATGAATTGAATGCTCGGCAACTGAGTAGAAACCCTTGCATTGGCCGGAAAACCGGCAGATGTTTGATAAGCCTTGCGCTATATCCTCAATTGTGAATTCGCTGTTCCATGGATCGAGAAGATCGAACCAGTTTCCACTCGCCAACATGATGCTTGGCCCGGATTTAACTTTAACAGCGACTTGAGCATTCATCATCATCTCCCTTGAGCGAATCACCTCGACACTGCTACCTATGGTCGATCGTGGTCGACACTTGGGGCGGGAGCAAGAGTTGAAGCAGATAATTGTCCTTTCAGGTCCGATAGCCGTCGGAAAAACAGCATTTTCAGACGAACTTATGCGCCGCTATCCTTGCGAGAAGGTTTCCACCAGGAAATACCTATTGAAGGTTAAGCAAGTTGTTGACGAGCGTAAGGCTCTGCAACAAGCTGGCGCTGACCTTGACATAGAAACGAACGGCTCTTGGGTTGCCGACGCGGTGAGTGCAGCGATCCCCAATACCGACAAAAACTTCCTGCTCGTTGATAGCGCGCGAATCGCTTCACAAGTAGAAGGCCTTAGGGATCGGTTCGGAGGAGAAAACGTTCACCATTTCCATTTGACAGCCCCGGATGACGTGCTCGAGAAGCGTTACCGAGCGCGAGCTAGCCTTGGAGATCAAACGGCGACCTACGAAGAAGCAAAAGCCGACCGAATAGAGGCCGAAATAGAAAGCCTTGCTACGATTGCGGACGTCGTTGTCCCGACTGAGAAGTCCGAAGTGCCGTCGTGTGTAACATACGCAACGGTCGGCCGTCTTTCCGTCGCGACGCCTCCTTCTTATGTCGATTTATTCGTCGGGGGCCAATGGGGAAGCGAGGGAAAGGGCAATATTTGCGCCCTTCTTGCGCACGAGTATGACGTTTTGGTTAGGGTTGGGGGACCGAACGCGGGACACAAGGTGAAGGATCCTGAGTACACCTATCGGCAGCTTCCATCTGGCACAGGATCAAACCAACAGGCCGAAATTTTCATCGCAGCCGGTTCGACAATATGGCTAGAGACCCTGCTGAAAGAGATCGATGATCACCCATGGCTGAAAACAGGCGGGCTGGTGATTGACCCCCAGGCGATGATTATCGAGGAAAAGGACAGAGAGATTGAAGAAAAGCTCCTCGCGGGAATTTCCTCAACCAAACAGGGCGTAGGATCAGCAGCAGCTCGCAAAATCCTCGGAAGAGATGGTGAGCTCGAGTGGGGGCCTCCTGTCAGACTCGCCCGCCAGGTGGAAGCACTCAAGCCATATATTGGCAATGTCAGTCAACGAATTGAGCAAGCACTGGCTTGCGGCAAAAAGGTCATGTTGGAGGGCACTCAGGGCACCGATCTCAGTATTCACCATGGGTCTTATCCGCATGTCACCTCTCGGGAAACCTCAGCCGCCGGATGTCTCTCGGATTCAGGTGTTCCCTTTACGAAGCTCAGGCGCGTTATCGTGGTTGCTCGTACTTATCCAATCCGGGTCGGTGGCGAGTCGGGACCCATGGGGGTTGAAATCAGTTTTGACGATATCGCGAAGCGTTCGGGCTTGCCGGTTGAGCAAATCGGAAAAACCGAGATTGGAAGCGTATCAGGTAAAAGCCGCCGAATGGCAGAATTCGATTGGGAACGCATGAGGCGGTCGGTCTACTGGAATGGAGCGACCGATATCGCCCTCACATTCGTAGACTATCTCGGAGCGGAAAATGTTTCTGCGGTAAGCTTCGAGGATCTAAACGGTGAAGCGAAGAACTTTATCACGAACCTTGAGCGAATATGCAATGTGCCGGTCGCCTTAATTTCCAAAGGCTTCGGGCGCGACGGTTTGATCGACCAAAGGAACTGGAATGACTGAAGAGGAATTGATTGCCACGTATCCGCGGCTTTATCATATGGCGCACGACGGCGCGTGGCCTGCCATCGAACAACATGGGCTTCTGAGCGCGAGCGCGTTACTCGACTTGTACGGTGTCGATGGCGAACGGCGCTTTGCACTTGAATCGCAGCGGCGCCCCGAGTCCGTCGAGTTGCAACGCCAAGGCTTGATGGGTGCGGTTATCCGGGATCAGAAACCCATGCGCGACCATCTACTGGCACGTTGTCTGCAGGACGGGCTTACTCCACAGGAGTGGTACAAGATTCTTAACTCGCGCAGCTTCTTTTGGTTGTCTTCCGAGAGAATTTGGAGATTGTTGAGAGCTCGGGCCTATCGCGAACAACCCCAAACAGTACTGACAATTGATACCGCCGGTTTGTTAGCCGCACATCGTGAAAGCATATGGCTCACCCCCATCAATAGCGGTTCCACGCTTTTCAATCCTCAACCACGGGGAAATGATACATTCCGACGGATAGCTGACTTCCCATTCAAAGAAAGATCCAAACGTCGGAAGGAAGACAACGTGGTGGAGCTTGTCGTTGATCACTCTGTACCGGATGTCGCAGCACACGTACTGGCCGTCCATCGCGTGCAGGACGACCGAATTGTGGAAGAGATCTGGCGGAGTGATCGAGCCACTCCCACCGACCGCCCCTAAGTTTTGTTGAGCGTCGGCTTGAGCCTCGCAGGGAGTTTCTTTTTTCTCAGAAGATCGGCAACGTGACTCGTCAAGCCAACGCTGCCGACAATCAAGATACCTTGCCCCTCCGAAACCGTCGCAAGCAAATCACGCAGAGCTTCAAGACCCGCAGTAGTCTTAAATTCAACCCAAGATTTTGCCTCACCCGGAACAATGACATCTGCCTGTGTGCTGGTCGCGCCACAGTGAAGCTGAACGATCCAGACGGCATCACCGTCATGGACCCACTCAAATCTCACTGGCCCAAGCCGGCTCGCCAGCACCGCATACGTCGCTCGCACATTTTCGATCACAACAGCAGGTAGATCTTCGGGTGAGTCTAGGCCGAGCATAAAGCGGTCACCTTCCCCGCGTCGGCCTTCAACTATTATGAGATCTTTCGCACCTGCAACGGCCGCTCCGGAGTATTTCGCCCGAACTGCCGACTGACATAGAACAGACCGAAGCTGACTTTCCTCCGGATCTTCTTTCGCTAGAAGTGCAAACGGATCGAGCCACCCCTTGACTGTCGTATAAAGTCCAGGCTGGGGCTCCACAGGAGACGTTCTTGTCCAGACTTCAAAGGACCCTGTCTCCCGACCGAAAGTAAATGGCGCGACACGTCTACCCACGACAATGGTCTTGGGCACGGGTAATCCGAGGCAATCCGCAATGAGCAGACCGAAAACTTTATCTCCAATGTGACGGCTAAATCGGTTTGGCCAACTTATGGATGGAGACAGGAGATTAGGTGTATCTCGCTCGTACTCCCATACGATCGTATGCCGTTGATGATAGCCACGCGGTTTGGGATGGATGCTAAATTCGACTCGAGCGCTTGTTGCAAAGTTCAGGTCCGGAGCGAAGCCGTAGACAGTCTCCAGAATTTTCATTCCAAGCGGAAATGGCAACGATGCTACGCCAGGTTTTTCCACACACCGCGGTGTGTCGTCCGGTGAAAACTCGATCAGTTGCCCCTGCGCCACGCCAGATACGCCACCGTCTTCGACGTCTATAGTTTCGTTGACAATCAAGTGTAGCCGCTCGGCTGATAGCCTCTCAAGTTCAACCAAAACGGCCTCAGCCGAACTCAAGCCGTAAATGAATTCGCGGCTCCGCGGACTTTGAGGTTCGTAGCTTCTGATATTCACCATCTTGTCAGAGCTGTTGGCCAGTAGGGCAACGATCGACTCCCGGATGCTCGAGAAGCGGTAGTTTTCCTCATAACCACTTATCCTGCAGTAGCTTTGGACAAGAGAGCCGTCTTCGTTCGGGCGAAAGCTTGCGAATTGCGCCACATTCGCAGTCGCGGCCAATGAATTGAGGATTTCGTCTTTGTGAAGCGGCATTGGCCTTCCCGGTCGCTGTTGTGGCTCGCTCTTACAAACCTGCGGCTTCACAAACAACCCTTTTCGAGGCTGCGAATTGGATATGGGCATTTAAGCCGACCCGCGTTCTAGGTGTCATAAGTGTTGCAATCGAAACCCAGACGATTTCGAGCCGCCTCAAATTCTGAAGCTCCCAATACACGGAGTTTTCAGAAGTTAAAGCAGTTGCATCGGCGACAAGAATAAAAGTGTGCCGGAAGGGATAATTCTATCCTCCATTGGCGAGATAATTCAAATTTCAGCAACGATGTACAATCCCGTCGCCGGATTCGGATGCCTCTATAGCCTAGCTTGAGCAAAGTCTGCTTTCGGGCAAGCCCCACCGCCGGGACTATGGCCGGTATGACGGCGCACAGCGGACCCGCGAAAATGCTCACCTGACCTCCGGCTTGACGCTCTTAAGCGGAAATTATTGCCGCTCTCTCGCCATGTTGACGTCGGCCCAAAGCCAGGGCACAAAGATGGCATCCACGGTCGCTCGCGGCAGGAAAACAGAGGAAAATCAAAGGCTATTTTGTTAAGCCTTTGAAATCATGTGGGAATCCAGGTTCTCCAGGCAGGCCATTTTAGGTCGGTTTTCCGCACAAAATCATCGACTATTTCTCACAGAAAAAAGCGACGCCTTCTCAACAACTTGAGCAATCCTGGCTGCTGTTCGCCAGGGCATCCGTCGTTCCGAAACGGGTCGCGCGAAAATTGGCTGGGGACCCCCTAGGCGTAATCCTCTTTCAAAAACTTTGTTTCCCCGAAGCTGCTCAAACTGGCTAACGCGACGACTTCGACTGGTGCCACAAAGTCCGCGTTTAGCCAGAAGAGCCCGACATCATTTCGAAGGCCTTGGCCCCAGATCTACATGGCCGTGGTCAACGTCGGCGTAGTTGTCCGCAAATCGTCATCGGGACCCCGTAGGCTCTAAAGATTGCCAAGGTGAAGCTGCATCAGTTCATCATAGCAGGACTGGTTTGCGGCAAGAACCGGATGTCCGTTCAGGAACTCGGGACCGCTTGCGGGAAAGGCAAGGCTCTTTCCGCCGGCTTCGCGGACGAGGCAGAAACCAGCCATGCAGTCCCACGCTCGCATATGCGGTTCGTAATACCCAACCAAGCGGCCTGCTGCGACATAGGCTAGCATCAACGCACCGGACCCGTTGCGGATGAAATTACCGCCCTGCTCCATGAGGCCTGCGATGATCGCACCGACGCGTTCGGGTGTGACGTAGTTGTTGCAGCCGATCCCGGTCATGGCGTTCTGCAGATTGCGCGACGGATCGAGACGTAGGGGCTTGTCATTCAGCGTCGCGCCGAAACCGAGCGCGGAGGCGTAAAGCTCATCCGAGCATGGCACATGGATCACGCCCACGACCGGCTCCCCATCCCGAACGATCGCGACGGAAACACACCAGGTCGGCATGCCGTTGACGAAGGGAGCGGTGCCGTCGATCGGGTCGACAACCCAGGTGAAGCCGGAGGAGCCTTCGTCGTGGCCGAACTCCTCGCCTAAGAACCCGTCATTTGCGTAGATTTCAGCAACGCGCTCCTTCAGGAAGGTTTCAACATTGCGGTCCGCGATCGACACCACATCCTGTAGATCGCGCTTCGTTTCAATCACCAGCGTATCGCGCCGGTTGAAGTAGTCGAGCGCCATGGCTCCCGCTTCCGCCGCCAGCGTCTTGGCCAGGGCAAACCGCGCTGCGAGTGCCGTATCATTCACTGTCATTCTCTTTTTCCTTGGTCTTCTTTAAAAAAATCATCAGCCGCTGATGACGGAAATGCCACGGGTCTTGAACGCCAATGTGACGTCGCTCGCGGCGGCATGAGCATGATCAACGTCGTGATCTATGACAAAGAGCGTGCCGACATCGGTCTCGACCTCATATTCGACATGACCGCCGAGATAGGCGGAGTGCAGGACGCGGCCCCTCAGGCCCTCTGCGCCGGCAGCGTCGATACGGATGGCACCGGGCCGCACGGCGAGTTTGGCAGGGCCCCGGCCCGCCTTGGACTGCAGGCGATGCTCGAGATTGCTGACACGCACCAAGACTTGGCCGCCTTCCGATTGGACCACCTCACAGGGCAGCACATTCGCCTCCCCCATGAAGTCGGCAATGAAGGGCGAGGCCGGCGCTTCGTAGAGTTCGCGCGGTGCCCCCGACTGGGCGATCTCACCATCCTTCATCACGATGATCCGGTCGGAGACGGCAAGCGCCTCGTCCTGGTCATGGGTGACATACACAGCTGTGAAGCCAAGGCGTTGCTGGAGATCGCGGATCTCCGTGCGGACGCGGCGGCGCAGACGTGCATCGAGGTTGGAGAGCGGCTCGTCGAGCAACAGGACCTGAGGTTCGAGAACCAAAGCACGAGCGACCGCGACGCGCTGCTGCTGACCACCCGAAAGCTCGGCCGGAAGGCGATGCCCCATGCCGGCAAGGCCAACGAGTTTGAGGCCTTCCTCGGCCTTCTCACGCGCCTCCTTCTTGCCCAGTCCTGACGACTGAAGGCCGTAGGCGACGTTTTCGAGCGAGGTCATGTGTGGAAAGAGCGCGTAGGACTGAAATACCATCGAAACGTCGCGTTCGTTCGCCGGCAACATGGTCACATCCTTGCCGCCGATCAGGATCTTTCCGGAGGTCGGATGCTCAAGCCCCGCCAGCATGCGCAAAGTTGTCGTCTTGCCGCAGCCGGAGGGGCCAAGCAGGGTGACAAGCGTTCCCGGCTCGATCGTGAGTGAAAGATCATGGATGGCGGTGAAAGCGCCAAAGGACTTGCGGACATTCTGGAATGTTACGGATCCGGCTTTTACGGTGATCATGCGGTTTTCTCCTGACCGAGAGGAACGGGACTGTTGTTGCCGAGACCGGCAATACGGTTTTCGCGACGCAGCTTGCGTTCGCCGACGAGGAGTTGGAAACCACCGATGACGGTGATCATCACGACGATCAGCATCGAGGAATAGGCGATCGCCACGCCGTACTCGCCATTTTCGACTAGGCCGACGATATAGGAGGTCGCCATGTTATGTTCGGCACTGACGAGGAAGATGACCGCGCTGATCGAGGTAATGGCCCGCACAAAGGAATAGACGAGGGCTGCCGTGATGGCTGGCCTCAAGAGCGGCAGGATGATCTTGCGCACCGTGCGGAAGCTGTCGGCTCGAAGCGTGAGAGAGGCTTCATCCAGGCTCTTGTCGAGCTGGCTCATCGCCGCGATCCCGCCGCGTACGCCGACCGGCATGTTGCGGAAGACGAAGCAGGCAATCAGGATCAGCGCCGAGCCGGTCATTTCGAGCGGCGGCAGGTTGAAGGCCATGATGTAGCTGACGCCGATGACCGTGCCCGGAATGGCAAAGCTCATCATCAGGGCGAACTCGAAGAGGTTCCGGCCGGCAAACTTCTGCCGGACGATGATGTAGGCGGTCAGAAGTCCGACGGCTGCGGTCAACGGCGCGGAGATGAGCGAGATCTCCATGGTCGTCCAGAAGGAGTTCCAGGCAACACCCGTCCAGGCAATCGAGCCGTTCTGGATGCTGACGGAAAAGGCTCGGGCGTAATGTTCGAGGGTCAGCGTATTGTCGAGGCCCCAAGTGGTCACGAAGCCTCCGACGAGGATCATGCCGTAGATGACGACGGTGAAGATCATCCAGGGGATAACGAGAGCATGTACGCCGATCGATATGCCGCGCGGCAGGGCAATATGGGCGCCGCTGTCTCCCTTGCCGGTGACGGTCGCGAAATTCTTCCCCGACAGCCAGAGGCGCTGGGCAAGAAAGGCCGACAGCGTGAAGAAGAGGAGGACGAGCGCGAGCACGGCAGCGCGCGACGGATCGTTCTGCGAGCCGACAACGGCGAAGAAGATTTCGGTCGAGAGCACGCCATTACTTCCACCGAGCACGAGCGGGTTGCCGAAATCGGCCATGCTTTCGATGAAGCCGATCAGGAAGGCATTGGCGAGGCCAGGCTTCATGAGAGGCAGCGAAACGCGCCAGAAGGTGCGCCAGCGATCGGCTCTCAGCGTCTGCGAAGCCTCTTCCATCGACGGGCTGACGCCCTCGACGACACCGATCAGGACGAGAAAAGAAATCGGAGTGAAGGACAGGACCTGGGCAATCCAGATGCCGGTCAGGCCGTAGAGCCAGCGGCCAGGCTCGATGCCGAACAGACTCGAGAGCGTCTCGGTCACTACGCCGGCGCGACCGAATAGCAGAACGAGTGCAAGGCCGATGACAAAGGGTGGCGTGATGATCGGCAGCACGGTGAGAAGCCGCAGACCCTTCTTGAAAGGAAAGCGGGTGCGGGTCGCCACGAGTGCGAAGGCAAGGCCCAGCAATGTGGAGGCGGACGCCGTCATGATGGCGAGCGTGAAGGTGCGCCAGGCGACGCCGCAGCGGCCCTCACCCACCAGGCAGCTCAGGCTCCAGATGCCCGGATCCTGAAGGTTGCGGATGAAGCCATCCGGCTTGAAGGAACCGTCGAAATCCTGGACGGCCGCCACCAGCATGCTGCCGATCGGATAAAAAACGAAGATGAAGACGAGGAAGACAAGCAGCGAGATCGACCCGACGACGAAGGCATCGCCCATCATCACGCCGCGCTCCACGAGGCCGAAGGCAAACATGAGCACGAAGACGATCGCCATGGTGACGGCGCCGGCGCCCATGGAGGGTTGCCCATCGGATAGCGCTCCGAAAAGGGTTTCACTGATCCCCCAGGTCCAGCCGGAGAAACCGACCGCAAGCCCCTGCAGGCAGAGATAGACGAGGCCTGCCGCACCTGCTGCCGCAAAAAACGCACCACGGCGCATCGGGTCGGCAATGAAACGTGCTGCGAAACCGAGACTGAAGAAGAGAACGACACCGAGAAGCCAGAGGCGACCGTGACCCAACAACTGCAGAACGCCTGGCGCAGCGCTCTCCGTGAAGGGAAAATCGCCAAGCCAGTCCAATCCGAAGAAGCCGGATTCCAGCCTGTACCAGGGAAGCAGAATGAAGGACGCGGCTCCAAATGCCAGCAACAGGTCCAGTCTGCGGTTGCCATGTCTCATGGTCGACCTCATCAGTAGAAGCGGAAGAAGGAAGGGGGCCGGCGGTCCAGAAACCGCCGGCGGATAGGATCAGGCGTCAGTTGGCGACGGCACCGATTTCACGGTCCCAGCGCTCGAGCAGTGCCTTGCGCTTTTCCGGATCGCCATAGGTCTTGAAGTCGTAGTCGATGAGCTTGATGTCCTCGAAGCGCGGCGCTTCCTTGGGGATCTCCGCCGTCTTGTTCGAGGGAAGCTGGAAGGACTTGGCGTCCTTCATGCGCGACTGCACTTCAGGCTTCAGCGACCAGTCGTACCAGATCTTGGCATTCTCCATGTTGCGAGCGCCCTTGACGATCGACATGGAGCCGATCTCGTAGCCGGTGCCTTCGCAAGGTGCGATCGACTTGACCGGGAAGCCCTCGGCCGTCTGGGCCACCGCATCATGCATGAAGACGATACCGAGGCCGGTCTCGCCGCGGGCAGCAGCCTTCACCGGCGCGGAGCCGGACTTGGTGTATTGCGAGATGTTGGCGTTGAGGGACTTCAGATATTCGAAGGCCTTGTCTTCGCCCATGATCTGCACGAGCGAGGCGAGCGCGGTATAGGCGGTTCCGGAGGAGTTCGGGTTGGCGATCTGTATCTCGCCCTTCAGCTCGGGAGCCAGGAGGTCGGCCCAGCAAACCGGTTCTTTATATCCCTTCTGCTTGAAGATCTCGGTGTTGTAACCCCAGCCGAGCGCGCCGGCATAGACGCCCACGGTCTTGAAGCCCGAGCTTTCGGCCTGGTTCTTTGCCCAATCCTGCAACTGGTCCAACATCGGCGACTTGTATTCTTCCGTCAGCCCTTCGGAAGCGGCCTGGAGATGAGGGTCGCCGGTGCCGGCCCACCAGAGGTCGGTCTTCGGATTGCGGGCTTCGGCGCGGATCTTGGCATAGGCCTCACCGGAGGACATGCGGACCATGTTGACCTTGATGTCGTGTGCCTTTTCGAAATCGCCCTGCATCTGTTCGCAGATGACGACGTCGGCAGCGCAGATAAGGTTGAGCTCACCAGCGGCCAAGGCCGAGCCGGCAGACAAGCTCGTGCCGGCGAAAAGTAGAGTCGAGAGTATTGTCAGTCGCATGGGTATCCTCCTGTTGCTTGCGTCTGATGGAAGTCGAAGAAAACGGACAAGCCTTCGGCGGCGGCGCTTGGAAGGCACCGTGTCCAGGATCGTCCGGTCGTGGAAAAATCAGTTCGTCGGGTTGATCTCGCTATCGAAGCGGCTCAGCAGTCGACTTCGCTGTTCGGGTGATCCGAAGGTGGCAAAATCATAGTCCACCATCTTGATCATCGAGATATCGGGAGCGGCGGGCGGCAGCACGGCCCGGGCGTTGGATGGCACCTGGTTCTGACCCGCGGCAGCACCGGTCGCCTGCCCTTCGGGGCTCAGCGCAAAATCGACGAATCGCCGCGCCTCTTCCAGATTGCGACTGCCTTTGACGATGCTGACCGCTCCGATTTCGTAGCCGGTGCCCTCGCAGGGCGCGACGATCACAAGGGGAGCGCCCGCCTCCTTTTGCGTGACGGCATCATGCATGAAGGAGATGCCGATCGTGATCTCTCCCCTGCCCGCCGCCTTGACCGGCTCTGCACCGGCCTTGGTATATTCGGTGATGTTCTGGCCGAGTTCGCGCATATAGCCAAAAGCCTCGTCTTCGCCGAGCAACTGCACGAGCGTCACCAGCGTTGTGAAGGCGGTCCCTGACGAATGCGGGTTTCCAGACAGGATGTGGCCGCGATAGATCGGCTTGGCGAGATCCTTCCAGCAGTTGGGCGCCGGCAACCCTGCAGCCGCCAGAAGCTCGCCGTTGTAAGCAAATCCGAGCGCCCCGGCATAAAGGCCGACGGACGTGCCGCCGGACAGGGAAAAGAAGTTCCGAGCCCAGGGCAGAAGGTCTGCTTCTTGCTGGGGACGATAAGGTTCAAGCAATCCTTCATAGGCTGCCTGCAGATGCGTGACGCCGGTCCCGCCCCACCAGACATCGACCGTCGACGCGTCTTTCTCAGCCCGCACACGGTCGAGTATTTCTCCGGTGCTCATCCGCGGCATGTTGATGGCAAGCCCGGTCTTCGCCTCGTAGGTCTTTAACATGACGGCGCACCAGACCTCGTCGACACCGCACAGAATGTTGAGCGTGTCTGCTGCCCGCGAACTCGTAGCCGTGGCAAGGGTCACAAGCACCCCTGCGCCGATGACGGTCAATAACTTCACGTCGTCCTCCCTTGGAACCTCCCCGTTCCAATGACTGAAGCATGTCTATATCGGTTCCGGCTGGCAACCCGGAGAATGGTTACCGATCTTTCAACAGGGCCGCCTCCATGCGTTTCAGGGATTTCAAATATTACAATTGTGACGTCCAGCGATAACCAGCAAATCTTTGGCGTTTTCTCCCTGCCCGGTTATGATGCTGATGGGAGGACTGCAACGTGTTGAACCAAAAGGTGAAAATTCTGATCGTCGAAGACGATCCGGATATGGCGGAGCTTATCTGTGACCTGGTGGAGGCAGAGGGATGGATACCAGTTACCGCCCCCTCAGCCGAGGTTGCACAAGAACGATTGCAGCATGAGACAGTTCAACTGGTTCTGGTCGACCACAATCTGCCGGGCCTTTCGGGCCGAGCCTTCGCACAGCGTTTGAGGGCGCAGACCGACGTCGGCATCGTCATGGTGACAGCAGCAGGAAGTGCGACCGATCGGGTGCTGGGGCTCGAAACTGCGGCGGATGACTATGTGGTCAAACCCTTCGAACCGAACGAACTGACCGCACGGATCAAGGCTGTTCTCCGTCGTACCCATCCACAACTGCGCCACGACAGGGAGATTGAGCGCGAACAGTCGTCAACGGCGCTCAGGCTCGGCGAGTGGGCTGTCGATTTGGCTCAGCGCCGCGCCGTTTGCCTGACCGATCCAACCAAGACTCTAACGGCAGCAGAGTTCGCCCTGCTTGAGATCCTCGCCGAGACGCCGAACGCGCCCGTGAGCCGTGCTCACATTCTTGACCGGATGGGGGCAGACTCCGATCGTTTCGTTGATCGCAACGTCGATGTTCTGGTGCTGCGTCTCAGGCGTAAAATCGAGCAGAACCCGGACCTCCCATGCCATATCCAAACGCGACGCGGAAAGGGCTATGTATTGCACACTGACGATGCTGGATCCCTGCCTTGATCAACCGCGCATTCCTCTCGTCCATCGCCTTTCGATTGCCCTTCGCAATCGCATTCATCTGCGTCTCGGTTCTCCTCCTGTCGACCGTCGCCATCTATGGTCTGCAGAGGGCGCGCAGCGAAATGTCGGCCTACAGTGTGCAGGCCTTCTCAAGTCTCGCCAAGGCCTCGCTCGTCTCAAGGCAGGTTTCCGACCTCGTTTCGAGCGCACCTTTCCTGATGAATGCAACGTCCCCCTACCGTGTCTCGAGTGAAAGCCGTGCCGTGGTTGCCCAGGTGGGCACCCTTCTGCAAACCATGGCACCGGATAAGCCGGGCGCTGGCATCCCAGGCACCGGCGCACACCGGATCATCGAACTGCTTAAGAGCATCGAGGCCCAGACACTGGCACTTTCGGCAAATGCAGATGCCGCACAGTTACACAAGGCAGAAGCGGCCGTCGCACTCGGAGAGATAGCGACCGCTCGTGCCATTCAGGATCAGGAGCTACGGCAGCGCCTGAACGACATCGCACAATCAGCCTCCACGTCGGACAGTCTCTTCCAGCTTGGCGAACTTCAACGACGCTTCGTGGCCGAGACGACCGTCCGAATGCTGGTACCAGGCCCCAACTTGAGGGTCTCGCCTCAGCAACTGGAACCCTATCGACGCATCTTCGAGGCACAGATCCGTTACCTCCTAGAAATGTTCACCATCCGCGCATCGGTCTCGCGCCTACACATCGTCTCGCGCGACCTCTCGCATGCGACCGAAACCCAGAGTGCGTTCGTTGCCAGCGCGCTGAACCAGAATCTCGAAACCACCTCAAGCGCATTGCGACAACTGCTTGTCATGATCGTGCTTGCATCCTTCGCGGTCGTCATCCTTGCAATTCTGTCCATCCGCTCGGTCATGCGCGTTTCACACGGAATAGGTGACCTGTCGCGCGGCATGAATGCCCTGGCACGTGGAGAAGAAAATGTCGGGCCGCCCGTTTATGCCGGGACGGAGACGGAATTGATCCGCTTGCTCGACGCGTTTCGCGCTTTTAAGGAGAGCGTCGATCGCGTGTCCCGTCTGAGACGCACGGCAGAAGCCGCTGCTCGGACTATCCGATCCACTTTCCGGTCGATGAATGAAGGCATTGCCCTCTTCGATCCGACTGGCCGACCGATCACGATGAACCGTCGCATCATCGAACTGATGCGCCAAACGGGATCGTCGCGAAAAATGACGCTGCGCCGGTTCGTTGGAACGGTCCCGGAGATCGATCCGCTTCTCATGCCAAACGAAAACGAGAGCGGCTCGCTTGTGGAGCGTCAGATGCTGCGGCACCGGTTTGTTGACGACCAGGTGGTGGAGATTTCTGCTTCAAGGCAACCTGACGGCGGCGTGGTCCTGCTCGCCCGCGACGTGACGGCCATGGATCGCCAGGAGATCGAGGCGGCCCGCGCCCAGCGCCTGGATGTGGTCATGCGCATGACGCATCAGGTAAGCCACGAGGTTGGCAATATGATCGGCATCATCACCGGCAGTCTTGGCCTACTGGAGCGCGAACCAGAGTTCACCGAACGGCAGAAGCGGCACCTCGGGCGCATACGAAAGGCCGCTGAACGAGGGCGCGCACTCGCCTCCAGCATGTTATCCGTCGGTAGCCAGCAGCAGATACGGCCAGCCTCGATAGACATCGCCACGATCCTTCAAGGGATGGCTGATGTTCTGGAAATGGCAATTGGCGCCCGCAATCGTCTGGAGCTGGAGCTCGCCGCCAATCTGCCAACCGTTAGCCTTGATCCCGCGCTGCTCGAGCAATCCATTCTGAATCTTTGCCTCAACGCGTCGGCCGCAATGCCGGATGGCGGAACAGTCCGAATTGAAGCGCGCGGGGAGGCAAACACGGTCACCATCGCAGTCATCGACGAAGGTGTCGGCATGTCGCCCGAAGTTCTGGACCAAGCGATGGAACCCTACTTCACCACGAGGTCGAAAACCGGAGGATCAGGCCTCGGGCTCGCCATGGTCTATGGGTTCGTCCGCCAGTCTGGTGGTGAAGTTAGGATCACCTCTCGCTTAGGCGAAGGCACACGCGTGGAGCTTTGTTTCCTTCCGTCGAAGTCGGATGCGACGTCGTGGCAGGCTGAACACGAGCGGGTCCGAGCTCACCATTGAAGGCCTTTAGCCCTCACCATTCAACCGAGCATCACAGGAACCTGGATAACCGAAAGCGGAAATAATTGCCGCTCTCCCGCCATGTTGACGTCGGCCCAAAGCCAGGGCACAAAGATGGCATCCACGGTCGCTCGCGACAGGAAAACAGAGGAAAATCAAAGGATATTTTTCTAAGCCTTTGAAATCATGTGAGAATCCAGGTTTTCCAGGCGGGCCATTTTAGGTTGGTTTTCCGCACAAATTCATCGACTGTTTCTCACAGAAAAAAGTGACGCCTTCTCAACAGCTTGAGCAATGCTGGCTGCTATTCGCCAGGGCATCCGTCGTGCTGAAGCAGGTCTCGCGGAATTGGCTGGGGACCCGCTGTATTCATAACTAGCTTTGGGTGACGGGTGTTCTCCGCCCCGACTATGTAACCGACGCGCCAGTGCAGCAGGTCCGGCCCAATCTTATGAAAGAGCCAGACCATTGAACGTTCGCCCGACCGACTTTACGCCAAGGTGATACGTCGGCCGGTCCGAACACTTTCCAGTGCCGCGTCGGCAAGCTGGAGTGCAAGCATGCCATCTTCACCGCCGGGCGAGATCAACGCTCCGCTTTCAATCGCGGCAATGAAGCTGGCGATTTCATTGGCGTAGGCTTCGGTGTAGCGGGTCATGAAGAAGTCGTGCAGCGGCGGGCGGGTATAGCCTTCGGCAGTCGCCACCTCAATCGAGATCGGGCGCTGGTTTTCCGCGCTGGCCGAACCCAATGAGCCGTGAACTTCGATGCGCTGGTCGTACCCATATGTGGCGCGTCGCGAATTCGAAATCACAGCCTGGCGGCCGGTGACCGTCTCGAGGATCACGGTCACACTGTCGTAGTCTCCTGCAGCGCCAATAGCGGGGTCAACCAGAACAGCAGCGTGAGCGGAGACAGAAGAGATCTCTTCACCATCCAGCAGGAAGCGCGCCATATCCAAGTCGTGGATCGTCATATCGCGGAAGATGCCGCCTGAACGGCTAATATAGTCGAGTGGCGGAGGACCGGGATCGCGGGACGTGATAGTGATCATTTCAACCTTCCCGATACGGCCGTCGTCTATCGCCTGCTTGACCGCCATGAAATGGGGATCGAAGCGGCGGTTGAAGCCAACCATCAGCTTCGCGTCTGTCTCCTTGACGACGTCGATGCACGTTTTAACTCGGTCTACGTCCAGATCCACTGGCTTCTCACAAAAGATCGCTTTGCCCGCCCTCGCAAACTTTTCGATCAGATCGGCGTGGGTATCGGTCGGTGTGCAGATGATCACTGCATGGATGTCGCGGGCCGCCTCGATGTCATCAATGGTGCGAACCTCTGCGCCATACTGAGCCGCGATTGATTGGGCGGCGGCAGGAAAAGCATCGGCCACGGCGACTAGCTTTGCATCCGGATTGCTGCTGGCAGCCTTGGCATGGACACGGCCGATACGGCCCGCACCCAGAAGGGCGAAGTTTACAGTCATGGTCTTCTCTCCTGTCGGCTCGGTCAGCCGTTGATCATGGTGTTGAAGCGGGCAAGTTCGTCGGCTGGCACACCGACATTGTGTCGATCAGCCGGGTAGACACCGCTTTCGACGTCGTGACGAAATTCGCGGAAAGCGGCAATCCGCTCTTGCTGAAGGCGGTCGTACTCCGCCGCGAAATTGCGATAAGTCTTGGCGTGGCGGGGAACATGGCCACGGGTTTGGCCGAGCACGTCGTCTGCGAAAAGATACTGCGCATCACAGCCAGCGCCAGCGCCCATGGAAATCATGAAGAGCGAGGTCTTTGCACTGATGATTGCGGCGACTTCTGCCGGAACGACCTCGATTTCCGCTGCGAAAGCCCCCGCCTCTTCCAGGGCCTGGACCGCCATGCAGATCGAAAGCGCGCTTTCGGCCGTTTTGCCGACAGCTTTGAAACCGCCGGTCCAAGTGGCTTTTGAGGGGATAAGGCCGACATGGCTGCAGACCGGGATGCCTTCGTCACGCAACCTGCGAATGATGCCGAGGCTGGCTGCGCAATAGACGGCATCGCCGCCCGCTCGCATCGCCTGGAACGCGGCTCGGAGATACTCCTCCGCCGTGATGAAATCGCCGTATTCCAAGCCGGGAACGGCAAACACCGTTGGGGCCGCTTCGCGGAAGGCTGGTCCAAGCAAGGCGGGGGGAACGGAGACCATTTCGATCCCGGCCTTTTCAGCAGCCTCTGCCTCTTCGAGCGTGACAACCCGCAACATGCTCAATTGCCGCTTGCCCTTGAGTGCCAGGATGTCAGCGACAGTGGGACGTTTCGATTTCATGGATCTTCCTCTGGCGCTTGGCGCCTACAAAAGGGATTTGAGCTTGGTAGCAGGGTCGGCTAGCGCTGCTGGGTCCGGATGGGCCCGCCGTGCGATCAGCATCTCAGCGAGCCGGATATCGCGCGCAACGGCGCCTCCTCGGCCAAGGCCGCTTGCGGCGAGAAGTCGTCCATCACCGTCGAGGTGAAACAGGATCTCCGCGTCCTCGGACAAGATACGAGCAACTGTGGAAACGGCGCCATCGGCTAGCCCGGCCACCTGCAGCGTCAAGTCATATTGATCCGACCAGAACCATGGCACGGAGTCGAAAGCTACGGCCTTGCCCAGCATGTTGGCGGCGGCCGCACTCCCCTGCTCTTGAGCGTTTCTCCAGGATTCGAGCCTAACGCGTCGGCCGCCATAAACTGCAACAGGATAGGAGCAGCAGTCACCGGCCGCGAAGATATCAGGATCATCAGTGCGCAAATAATCATTGACGGCAATACCATTGTCGATGGAGAGCCCCGCCTGCTCCGCCAAGGCCGTATGGGGCTCTGCGCCAATCCCCACCACCAGTGCATCAGCGTTGATACGCCGTCCGTCGACGAGTGCAATGATCACACGTGCTTCGTCCTCAACGATGCTCTCGACCCCCACGCCACAGACAATGCCGACGCCCTCCTCCTCGTGGCGAGCCTGAAGTGCCAGAGCCAGTCGTTCAGGCACACCACGCATCAGCACACGTGGCTGCATTTCGATGAGGGTCACCATGGCTCCAAGCTTCCGGCCCATGGCTGCAAGTTCCAAGCCGATAAAGCCTCCGCCCAAGATGGCGAGGTGTTGGCCTTGCCGCGTCGCCCCGCGGATGGCTGCAGCCTGCTCTACAGTCCGTAAGGTGTGAATACGTTTCCCATAGCTCAGACCGGGAAGCTTTCGTGGCGAAGCTCCTGTTGCCAAAAGCAGCCGCTCATAGGCGAGCGTTTCGCCGCTGTCTAAAAACAGTGAGTGCGCGGCGCGATCGATGACACAAACTTGAGACCCCCGGCGGTACGAGATTCCTGCTTCGGCGAACCGGGCCTCGGAAACGATTGCACGCACGATGTCGGCCTCGGCTCCTGCCTTTGACAGGGGCGGCCGCTCATACGGCAAATGGGGTTCATCCCCGATGAGGCTGATCGTGCCCTGGTATCCTTGTTCGCGTAAGGCAAAGGCGGCGCGGACACCCGCTTCGCCCGCGCCAACTATGACCATGCCGGAAGTCACCATGTCAGCCAACCTGGATCAGCACGCGACCGCCCTCGACCTTCACAGGATAGGTCTTCAGGTTGACGCAAACGGGAGCGCCCTTGGCCTCGCCCGTCTTGTAGTTGAAGCGGCCGTTGTGTTTCGGACATTCAATGATGTCGTTCATCACGAGGCCGTCCGCCAGATGCACATGCTCATGTGTGCAGTGGCCGTCGGTTGCGTGGTACGTATCCTCAGGGCTGCGATAGATAGCGAAGCTCTTGCCCTCGTGGTCGAAGCGAACGACGTCCTCTTCGTCGATTTCGTCCGCCTCGCAGACGTCAATCCAATTGCTCATCGGGTTCTCCTCCCCATATTGAATTTTTGAAAGCCAGCCCGTTTTATTCGGCCGCTGGGGCCATAGCCTCGCCATGAAAGTCTTCGCGGTACGGCTTGGCGGTCGGCGGCAGTTGCCGCTTGAGGAAGTAATCCTCATTGCGGAGCTGGCGCAGGAAGGCCGGGATCATCTCGCGATAGCCATGGAGGATCGACGGGTTCGGCGCTGGCAGGTCATCCTTGATCATGGCGTGCAGCTTGGGCAGCGCGTGATAGGGCACCATCGGAAACATGTGGTGTTCGACGTGGTAGTTCATGTTCCAATAAATGAACCGACTGATCGGGTTCATGTAGACTGTCCGGCTGTTGAGCCGATGATCGATGACATTGTCCGCAAGGCCACCATGCTGCAGCAGGCCCGTCATCACGTGATGCCAGGCGCCATAGAGACGTGGCAGACCTATCAGCATGAAGGGCAGGATCGACCCCAGGTAAATGGCCAGTGCTCCCGTCGCGACATAGATCGCCAGCCAGATGCGCGCGACCTGGATGGCCTTCGGCTGTTCGCTCTCAGGAACAAACGTCTTTTCTTCGGCGCTAATCACCCCGAAAGCATTACGAGCCATGTCGATCAGAGCGTGCCAGGCATCGAGCAGGCCGAAGAAGTTGAGGACCAGCCGCACAAGATCCGGCGGACGCATGACGGCGATTTCCGGGTCTCGACCAACTATTACGGTATCGGTGTGATGCCGGGTATGGCTCCAACGCCAGGTGACCGGGTTGCGCATGATCATGAAGCAGGCGATCTGGTAGACGACATTATTCATCCACGTCGTCTTGAAGGCCGTGCCATGACCGCATTCGTGCCAGCGGCTGTCGGATGCTGACCCGTAGAGAACGCCATAGGCGAGGAAGAACGGGATCGCCCAAAGGCTGCCCCAGAAATAAATGCCAAGGCCGCCGAAGACGATCATGGCGCCGAGCCAGATCGCAGTGTCGCGGATAGCCGGGCCATCCTCCCGCTTCATCAATTCCTTCATCTGCTTGCGGGGAACATCGGTGTGATACCACTCGGCCGCCGAAAGCCCATTGGCAACCGCAGCCTGGGCATCACGTCCCAATAGGCTGTAATCTCTCTTGCTTGCTGTGCTCGCCACGATTTCCTCCTGCCTGTCCGGTTCTGGCCGGACAACTTCGCTTGACGAATGCCAGAAGGAATATCGCGGATTTGGATCCACTCAATGGGGCCTTGATATATTCTATCATTTCACATCATATGAAGGAACTCATATGATAGAATGACATCAGAAAGGAACGGGTATGGCATCGCGTCCCACTATTACCGACCTCGCGAAAGCGGCAGGCGTAAGCGTTGCGACTGTTGACCGTGTCTTGAACGGTCGGCACAAAGTCCGGGAAGACACAGCAAGACGGGTCTACGACGCAGCAAACGAAATCGGCTTCCATGCAGTTGGCTTGCTCAGGCAGCGAGTGTTCGAGGGACTGCCCCAATACAAGCTGGGATTCGTGCTGCAGAAGCCGGATCATCATTTCTACCAAGCGTTCGCACGCGAGATTGAGATCGCTGTGCAGAACCATCCCGGAATTCGGGGTGTCGCGCAAATCGATTTCTGCACCTCCCAGACACCCTCTGAACTGGCAGACAAGCTTCGTGAGGTGGGCGGCCGCAATCAAGCCGTTGCAATGACGGCGCCTGACTATCCTGCTTTGTCGGTTGTCGTTGAGGAACTGAAGGCGAAAGGCGTTCCGGTATTCTCGCTGCTGTCCGACTTTGCGTCGGGCATCCGGGAAGGATATGTCGGCCTGAACAACCGGAAAGCCGGGCGAACGGCAGCCTGGATGATTGCCAAGACCGCGAAGAAGCCAGGTAAAGTGGCTGTGTTCGTCGGCAGTCACCGGTTTCACGGGCACGAGCTGCGTGAGATTGGCTTTCGCTCCTACTTTCGCGAACATGCCCCTGACTTCGAGGTTCTCGATACGCTTGTAAACCTAGAGACCGTACAGATCACGCACGAAGCGACGCTCGATCTCCTGCTGCGCCACCCTGATCTCGTTGGCTTCTATGTTGCGGGCGGCGGAATGGAAGGCGCGATCTCTGCCATCAGGGAGGAGAAGCTTGGCGGCAAGCACATTGTTGTAGTCAACGAACTGACGCCGATATCCCGCGCCGCGCTCGCAGATGAGATTGTAACCATGGCGATTGCGACCCCACTAGCCAATCTGTGCCGTGAGCTGGTTCAGTTGATGGTGGAGGCTGTGGATAGCGGCCCTGCTACAGCACCAGGGCAAACGTTCCTGCCTATGGAGCTTCACGTGCCCGAGAATATCTAGAAAAGACGGATTTCCATCATGTCATTTCGCAAATTCTATCAGAAATGAAAGATATCACCTCCATTTCTGCTTTGACGAACGTCATGAAACCTGATGATTTCGAACTCAGCGGATCCCAAGGAGGAACTAGGGAGCCGCCAGACATCTCGGGAGAATTTCATGGCTGCGCCCACTTTCGCGCTCAACCATATGGTTGCGCCACAGATGCCGCTTGGCGCTTTTTTTAAGCTGGGCAAAACCCTTGGCATCAACCAGTTCGAGATCCGCAATGATCTCTCCGGCAATGCCATCCTAGACGGGACCTCGCCGTACCAAGTACGAGAGCTCGCCGCAGCAGAGGGTGCGGAAATCATTTCCATCAATGCCCTTCAGCGCTTCAACGATTGGACCCCAGCGCGCGAGGAAGAGGCCCGCAGCCTCGCGACTTACGCCGCCGCATGCGGCGCCAAAGCACTCGTTCTCGTTCCAGTCAATGATGGCTCGGGCAAACTTGAAGGCGAACGTCAGGGCAATCTTCGTGTCGCCCTTAAAGGACTGAAGCCGATCCTCGAGCAGGCGGGCATCATCGGTCTGGTCGAGCCGCTTGGCTTTCAGATCTGTTCCTTGCGTTCCAAAAAGGAAGCTGTCGATGCGATCAATGCGATCAACGGCGTCGATCGTTTCCGGCTTGTGCACGACACCTTCCATCACGTGCTGGCAGGTGAGCCAGAGCTATTCCCGGCTATGACGGGCTTGGTACACATATCTGGAGTGGACGACGCTGAGGTCAGCGTAGATGACATGCGCGACCCTCATCGGGTGATGGTCACAGACTCAGATCGCCTCAGCAATGTCGTCCAGATCCGCGCAATGCTGGCACAGGGCTACGCGGGGCCCTTCTCTTTTGAGCCATTCTCCCCTTCGGTCCATGCCACATCCGACGTCGTCGGCCTCGTCAAGGGTAGCATGGACTTCGTGAGAAAGACGCTCTGACCAGATCCCCGGACGGCCAGGAGGAGTTGGGCGTCCGGGCGAATTGCCTCCGGGGAGGAGGCGTGCCGGCTTTCAGGGGTGTTGCCGGGCACCGCACAACATGTGGAGGAATGACAAATGAAGAAGCTCGTAGCAGGTGCCCTTCTGGGCGTACTCATGGCATCCAGCGCAATGGCAGGCAATATCGGCGTCTCCATGGCGAACTCCGATACCTTCCTGACTGTCCTGCGCAAGGGCATCGAGAAGGCTGCCGGTGACGCAAGCCAGCCTGTTCAGATCGAAATCGCCGATGACGATGTCCAGAAGCAGCTTTCGCAGATCCAGAACTTCATCGCATCCAAGGTCGACGCGATCATCGTCAATGCCGTCGACACGTCGGCGACCGCTCCGATGACCAAGCTTGCCAATGACGCGGGGATCCCGATCGTATACGTCAACCGCATGCCATCCGACGTCGATGCGCTCGGTCCGAAGGGAGCTTTCGTGGCGTCGGACGAAGTGGAGTCAGGTACGCTGCAGACCAAGGAAGTCTGCCGCATCCTCGGTGGTAAGGGCGACATTCTTGTCATGGTCGGCGACCTCGCCAACCAGGCAGCCGTTCAGCGGACCAAGGATATCCATGACGTGATTGCGACCCCGGACTGTGCCGGGATGAAGATCCTCGACGAACAGACTGCTGTCTGGGATCCGGTCAAGGCACAGGATCTCATGACCAACTGGATCGCGGCGGGTCACAAGCCGGCTGCTGTCATCGCGAACAATGACAACATGGCAATCGGTGCCATCAATGCCATGAAGGCCGCTGGCTGGGGCATGGACGAGGTCGTGGTCGCAGGTATCGATGCCACACAGGAAGCACTCGCCTACATGAAGGCAGGTGATCTCGATGTCACCGTCTTCCAGGACGCTTTCGGCCAGGGTGCTGGTGCAGTCGACGCTGCCATCAAGCTCGCCAAGGGCGACAAGGTTGATGCGAAGGTCTGGATCCCGTTCCAACTCGTGACACCTGAGAACATGGATCAGTTCGTCACCAAGAACTGATGCAAGGATGAAGAGGCCCGCCGTCACCAAGGCGGCGGGCCTGTCATTCGGGGAGGAGCCGAGATGGCACAATCACAGGCGTTAAGCCCGCAGACCATGCAGGCCGTGAGACAAAGCGGGGCCGTCCCACAGAGCGAATACCTTCTTGAGGTCTCAGATGTGCGGAAAGAATTTCCGGGCGTCGTTGCTCTCGACGATGTGCAGCTCAAGCTGCGACGCGGCACGGTACATGCCCTGATGGGCGAAAATGGTGCTGGCAAGTCGACCTTGATGAAGATCCTTGCCGGGATCTACACGCCCGATAGTGGCAGCTTCAAGCTGCGCGGCGTCGATATCCGTCTCAAGAACCCGCTCGACGCCCTGCAGAACGGCATCGCGATGATCCATCAAGAGCTGAACCTGATGGCGCCCATGACGGTCTCCGAAAACATCTGGATTGGACGGGAGCCTCTGAGCCGTTTGGGCTTTGTTGACCACGCGGAGATGAACCGTCGCACGGCGGCACTCTTTGACCGTCTTGGCATAGACATTGATCCGGAAGTCAAGGTTGGGAAGCTTAGTGTTGCCAGTCGGCAGATGGTCGAAATTGCAAAGGCCGTTTCGTTCGATTCCGACGTCCTGATCATGGACGAGCCGACATCAGCCCTGACCGAGAAGGAGGTCAACCACCTTTTCCGCATTATCCGGTCGCTACGCGAGGATGGAAAAGGCATCATCTACATCACACACAAAATGAATGAGCTCTTCGAGATTGCCGACGAGTTCTCGGTATTCCGTGATGGCAAATACATCGCGACCTGCAACTCAGCCGATGTGACCCGCGACGACATCATTCGGATGATGGTGGGACGTGAGATCACCCAGATGTTTCCGAAGGAGCCGGCCAAGATCGGTGAGGTCGTCCTTTCTGCAAAGGGCCTCACACTGAACGGCGTCTTCCGCGATGTGTCCTTCGATCTGCGGGCGGGCGAGATCCTGGGCTTCGCAGGCCTCGTTGGGTCGGGCCGCTCGAATGTTGCGGAAACGATTTTCGGCGTCACGCCGGCCGACGCGGGGACAATCGAACTCTTCGGCAAGCAGGTTGATGTCTCGTCACCATCCGTTGCCATGAGCTACGGCATGGCGTTCCTGACAGAGGATCGCAAGGAAACAGGCTGCTTCCTTCTCCTCAACATCCAGGAGAACGCCCAGATGGCCGTTCTTCAGCAACGATATGTGAACTTCGGCTTCGTGCAACAGCAGGAGTTGAGCAAGGCCGCATCGGACATGGCCAACAGGCTTCGTGTCCGCACGCCCGATATGAATGAGCCTATCATCAACCTTTCCGGCGGCAATCAACAGAAGGTGCTGATCTGTCGGTGGCTGATGACCAATCCGAAAATTCTGATCCTCGACGAACCCACTCGTGGCATCGACGTCGGTGCAAAAGCCGAAATCCACCGCCTGATCTCGCAACTCGCAGGCCAGGGTGTCGCGATCATTATGATCTCGTCGGAAATGCCAGAGGTGCTCGGTATGAGCGACAGGATTGTCGTGCTGCATGAAGGCCGGGTCACAGGGATCCTGGACCGCGCGGAAGCCGACCAAGTCAAAATCATGGAGCTGGCGTCGCGTTGACGACTAGCCGGGAGGAAATCATGTCAGATGCCACTAACGAACTCGGCGAGACGTCGAAGACGGGCCTCAAGAAGGTTCGGCGGCTGCCACCTGAAGTCTCGATCCTGGCCGTCCTGATCGGGATCGCCCTCGTCTTCGAAATCATCGGCTGGTACGTCGTCGGAGAGAGCTTTCTTGGCAACAAACAGCGCTTGTCGATCATCGTATTGCAGGTCGCCGTCACAGGTATCATTGCGGTCGGCGTTACCCAGGTCATCATCACAGGCGGCATTGATTTGTCGTCGGGATCAATGGTGGGCTTTATCGCGATGGTCGTGGCAAGTTTCGCCCAGACTTCGCTCAATGCCCGTGCCGTCTTCCTCCAACCAGAATATGCTGCCTTCGGCTTGAACTGGTTCATCGACTCCAGTCCGCTATGGCCAGTTATGGCTGGTATCCTGCTTGGAGCCCTGCTTGGCTACATCAACGGACTCATTATAGCCAAGACCGGAATTCCGCCCTTCATCGCAACACTTGGGATGATGGTTTCTGCACGTGGCTTGGCCAAGTGGTACACCGAAGGGCAACCGGTGGCTCTCCTGAACGAGAACTTCACCTGGCTTGGTCAGAGCTTCGATCTCTGGGGCTTTCCAGTACCGCGAACGGTGATCGTCTTCTTCATCGTCGCCACAATCTGTCACATCGCACTCTGCTACACGCGCTATGGCAAATTCACCTATGCTATTGGTGCGAACCCGCAAGCTGCCCGTGTCTCCGGCATCGACATCGGCAAGCACCTGATAAAGGTCTACGCTGTCGCTGGCCTTTTATCTGGGCTGGCGGGTGTGATGCTGGCAGCGCGCGCTCAGTCCGGCCAGCCGAATATGGGCGTTTCGTTTGAGCTTGACGCAATTGCTGCTGCGGTCATTGGCGGTACCTCACTTACGGGCGGCATCGGCCGTATTACCGGAACAGTAATTGGCACCATCATCCTGGGCGTTGTGACCTCCGGCTTCACCTTCCTGAAGGTGGGTGCCTACTACCAGGAGATCGTCAAGGGCGCGATAATCGTCGCAGCCGTGGTCATCGATGTGCACCGCCAGAGGAAAAAATCTCGCGCCTGATCTCATCTCGTCAAGCGCGAGGAGGCGATGCGGCTCGGGGGAGTTCGCATCGCCTCCCTCCCAATTTTCTGTCCCCTCCCCTTACATATCGACGTCTTGGAGCATTGGACATCAATGAAGAACTATGTGCTGACCGTATCCTGCCAGTCCTCTCGCGGCATTGTAGCGGCGATTTCCGGTTATCTCGCCGACCAGGGCTGCAACATCGTCGACAGCTCCCAGTTTGACGATCTGCACACCGGCCAGTTCTTCATGCGCGTCTCCTTCATCTCTGAGGCAGGTGCGAACGAAGGCAAGCTCGAGAAGGGCTTCGCACCCGTCGCCGAGAAGTTCGGAATGACCTGGAACCTGCATGACGCTGCCAAGCGCATGAAGGTGCTCTTGATGGTTTCGCGCTTCGGCCACTGCCTGAACGACCTGCTCTATCGCTGGAAGATCGGGGCTCTGCCGATCGAGATCGTCGGCGTCGTTTCCAACCACTTTGATTACCAGAAGGTCGTCGTGAACCACGATATCCCCTTCCACCACATCAAGGTCACGAAGGAAAACAAGCCGGAAGCCGAAGCCCGGATCATGGATCTCGTCGAGCAGACCGGTACCGAACTCATCGTGCTCGCCCGTTACATGCAGGTCCTCTCGGATGACATGTGCAAGAAGATGTCCGGCAAGATCATCAACATCCACCACTCCTTCCTGCCGAGCTTCAAGGGTGCCAACCCCTACAAGCAGGCTTTCGAGCGCGGCGTGAAGCTGATCGGGGCAACCGCCCACTACGTCACGGCCGATCTCGATGAAGGCCCGATCATCGAGCAGGATGTGGCCCGCATCACACATGCCCAGTCGGCGGAGGATTACGTCTCGATTGGCCGCGACGTTGAAAGCCAGGTGCTGGCGCGCGCGATCCACGCCCACATCCACCACCGCACTTTCATCAACGGCAACCGCACGGTCGTCTTCCCGGCGAGCCCCGGCTCCTATGCCTCCGAGCGTATGGGGTGATCCATGACTGTTGTCATCGACGGAAAGGCAGTCGCCGCTTCGGTGATCGAAGCTGTTACCTCAGCGGCAACGACGCTCGAAAGTTCCGGCCATCGCAAACCCGGCCTTGCCGTCGTCATCGTTGGTGACGACCCGGCAAGCCACGCTTATGTCGGCGCGAAAAGCCGCATGGCTAAGCAGTGCGGCTTCAACTCCATCCAGCACACGCTGCCGGAAGAGACCTCGCAGGAAGACTTGATGACGTTGGTCGCCGCGCTGAATACCGATCCCGATATCGACGGGATCCTGGTCCAGCTCCCGCTTCCGAAACATCTCGACAGCGAGCCGGTCATCCAATCGATCCTCCCGGAAAAGGACGTCGACGGTCTGCACATGCTCAACGCCGGCAAACTCGCAACCGGTGACCTGAAGACAGGACTCATCTCCTGCACGCCCGCCGGCGCCATGGTCCTGGTCCGCCAGATTCACGGCAAGGATCTGTCGGGCCTCAACGCCCTCGTCATCGGCCGCTCGAACCTTTTCGGTAAGCCGATGGCGCAGCTCCTGCTGAATGCCAACGCCACCGTCACGATCGGCCATTCGAAGAGCCCTGCTCTGCCGGAACTCGCCCGTCAGGCCGACATTCTGGTCGCTGCCGTTGGCCGTGCCGAAATGGTGAAGGTCAACTGGCTGAAGCCGGGCGCGAGCGTCATCGATGTCGGCATCAACCGCGTTGCGGCTCCGGAAAAAGGCGAAGGCAAGTCCAAGCTGGTGGGCGACGTCGCCTTTGCGGAGTGCAAGCCGATCGCCAAAGCCATCTCCCCGGTTCCCGGCGGTGTCGGACCAATGACGATTGCCATGCTTATGGCCAATACCGTGATCGCCGCCCATCGCCGGGCGGGTGTCGCAGCACCGAGCTTCTGATAGCGTTCGAATGAGCCTCTAACCGCTGGGAGGGCGTAATGGGACTGGGAGTGGGGTTGATCGGTTCCGGCTACATGGGCAAGTGCCATGCCCTGGCATGGACTTCTGTGGCGACGGTTTTTCCGGACGTCGGCCGTCCAGGGCTCGTCGCACTTGCCGATGCAACACCGGAACTTGCGCGTGAGCAGGCTGAAGCATTTGGTTTCAGCCGAGGGACCGGAGATTGGCGAGACCTGATCTCCGATCCCGCAGTCGATGTGGTCTCAATAGCAGCCCCAAACCAGTTTCACGCCGACATGGCAGTGGCGGCACTGGAGGCCGGCAAACACGTCTGGTGTGAAAAACCAATGGCCACGTCTCTCGGAGATGCCATCCGCATGCGAGATGCAGCAAGACGCTCAGGCAAGACGGCGATCCTCGGGTACAACTACATACAGAACCCCATCATCCGGCATGCGCGCAGATTGATTGCTGAAGGCAGAATCGGCGACGTTAATCACATCCGGCTCGAGATGGATGAAGATTACATGGCCGATCCGACCGAGCCCTTCTACTGGAAGAGTGAAGAGAGATCCGGATACGGCGCACTCGATGACTTTGCAGTTCACCCGCTTTCGCTGCTAGCAGTCCTCTACGGACGCGTCACCTCCGTGGTCGCCGATATGGCCATACCCTATTCGGAAAGGCCGACAGGTGATGGTGCTCGTCGTCGAGTCGAAAACCACGACATCGCGCAGGCTCTGTTCAGGACCGAATTGGGCGCTTCGGGCGTGCTGATGGTCAACCGTTCTGCGTGGGGTAGGAAAGGTCGAATCGCGCTGCAGATCTATGGATCCAAAGGATCGATCCTCTACGATCAGGAGCGAATGAACGAACTGCAGATTTATTCGACTGAAGATCCTACTGACCTTCAGGGCTATCGTACGATACTCGCAGCACCGCCCCATCCGCCTTATCGCCAGTTTATCCCTGCCCCGGGTCATGGTTTGGGATTCAACGAACTTAAAGTGATCGAATGCCATGAGTTGCTAAAGGCGATCTCCGGCGAACGCGATTCCTATGTCATCGACTTCGAACGTGGCCTGGAAATAGAGCGCACAGTTCACGCGGCGGCACGATCGGCAGGATCGGGCACGTGGGTCAAGATCGAGTACGTTGACTTGCCGTGATCCCTGAGACGCCAACGGGGGAATTTTTCGTAAAGACGCTGTGCGTCGCGGCGTTTGAGACCGGGTTTATAACCTCTTCAGATACCTTCCGAGCGGAAATAATTGCCGCTATCCCGCCATGTTGACGTCGGCCCAAAGCCAGGCACAAAGATGGCATCCACGGGTCGCTCGCGGCAGGAAAACAGAGGGAAATCAAAGGCGATTTTATTAAGCGTTTGAAATCATGTGAGAATCCAGGTTCTCCAGGCGGGCCGCTTTAGGTCGGTTTTCCGCTGAAAATCAGCGACTGTTTCTTACAGAAAAAAGCGGCGTCTTCTCAACAACTGAGCAATTGCGGCTGCTGTTCTTCAGGCCACCCGCTGTGCTGAAATCAGCTCCGGTAAAATTGGCTGGGGACCAACTTAGGCGCGCTCGTCAGAAAAAGGTCCCTGGACCTTCGGCCCGTGGGAGAACCGGAGGTGGTTGTCTGACCAACCCTACGCCGTCGGCGGCCATAACGAAAGCAGATGACTGGATCAGCTTTTTTCATACTGACTTATATCCCTGAAACATTGACAGTCTCCTTTTCATGGCCTCAACTGCGATTGTCAGACATCTTACATATATGGGGATCTGTGTCTGTCCTTTCACAGGAGGAATGTCATGAAGAAGTTCATCACCGGCCTGGCTCTGGGCGTCGCCGCCCTTGCCTGGACGACCGCGGCGCATGCAGGCGCAACGCTCGACCGCGTCATGGAGAAGAAGGCGATGGTCGTCGCGACCAACAGCGGTTGGCCGCCGCAGAGTTATCTCGACGACAACAACGAGATGGTTGGGTTCGACATCGACGTGTCGAAGGAAATCGCCAAGCGTCTGGGCGTCGAGATCAGCTTCGAGACGCCGGACTGGGCGACGCTGACCGGCGGCCGCTGGCAGGGGCGTTATGATCTCGGCGTCGGATCGGTCACTCCGACCAAGGCACGTGCGCAGGTCATCGATTTCGTCGGCATCTATTACTTCAGCCCCTATGTCTACGTCCTGCACAAGGATAGCACTGCAAAATCTGTCGAGGATCTGAAGGGCAAAATCATCGGCGTCGAGACGGCCACGACTTCGGAAGACTTCATCAATCGCCGGCTGGAAATCGATGCCCCTGGCCTGCCGCCGATCGAATACAAGCTGGAGCCGGGCGAGGTCCGCACATTTGCCGATTCCATGCTGCCCTTCGACGATCTGCGTCTAGGTGACGGCGTTCGTCTCGACGCGGTGATCGCACCCGAACAGACCGCGCTCAACGCCATCAAGAACGGCTATCCGCTGCGCATTCTCGAGGGCGAATACGCCTTCCGCGAGCCGCTGGTGGTGATCGCCGAAAAGGTCGACCCGGATTGGACCGCGAAGGTCGGCGGCATCATCGAGGAAATGAAGAAAGACGGCACTTTGGCCACCCTCACCACCAAGTGGTACGGCAAGGACTACAGTGCCAACTGATCCTAACGGGCGTGGAGACAAGGCTCTCCGCGCCCCAACCGCCCGGTGCCCTCATGAACTATCCCGATACCTACTATTCCCGCACGCTCGCCGACCGGAAAGAGCGCCCCGCTCTCTCTGGCAATATTGACTGCGACACTGTCGTGATCGGCGGCGGCCTGGCTGGCCTCACCACCGCTCTCCAACTGGCGCGTGGCGGGCAAAAAGTCGTGGTGCTCGAGTCACAGTCTGTCGGCTTCGGCGCATCCGGCCGCAACGGCGGTTTCGTCAGCGCGGGCTACGCGACGGGGGTCGAGCAGATAGCAAGAATCAGCGGCGCCGAGGCCGCAGACAAGCTCTACCTGATGTCGATCGAAGGTGTCGATTTCGTACGAGACACCATTACCAATCTCAACATTGCTGGTGCCGATCCCGTGGATGGGGTGACCAGCGTCATGCGCTATGACGATGGGGCCGGAATGCAAAGCCATGCAGATGAGGCCCGGCACAAATACGGCCAGCGGCTTGAGTATCTCGACACGGCGACGGTCCGACAGAACCTGAAATCGAACCGCTATTTCCATGGTTTGCGCGACCCCCAGGCGTTTCACATTCACCCGCTCAACTACCTACGCGGCCTAGCAAACGAGATTGAGCGGCTTGGCGGTCTCATCTTTGAAGGCTCTCCCGCATTTGCTACCGATCTTGTGCCGGACAGGAAGCAAGTGCGCACGAGCAACGGTGTGGTGGCAGCTCGGACAGTGGTGTTCGCGACAGGGGGCTACACGGGGCCCGTCAATCCTCGCCTCAAGCGCGCGTTCCTGCCGATTGCGACCTACGTCATGGTCAGCGAAGAGGCCCCTGACATGATTGCCTCCGCGATCACGACGCGCGACGGCATTGGCGACAACCGTCGCGCTGGCGACTACTATCGCCTGATCGATGGCGGCAAACGCCTGCTCTGGGGCGGACGGATCACGACCCGCGCCGCTTCCACCTCCGGTCTCGTGCGAGAGCTCCGGCGCGAGATGATCAATACCTATCCGCAACTCAGCGCGCTCAGGACAGAACTCGCGTGGTCCGGCCTCATGGCCTATGCCCGCCACCTCATGCCCCAGATTGGCGAGATGCAGCCTGGCGTTTGGCATTGCACCGCTTTTGGCGGTCACGGCCTCAACACCACGGCGATCGGCGGCAAGGTGGTTGCAGAGGCGATCCTCGGGCAGAGCGTTCGCCACCGGCTGTTTTCGCCCTTTGGCCTGGACTGGGCCGGCGGCGTGGCTGGCCTTGCCGTGGCACAACTGACCTATTGGAAGCTCCAGGCGCAGGACTGGTGGCGCGAGCGGGCGGCCTGAAAGGACATGACAGAATGATCGGTCGTCTCATACTTACATATCCCGCAGCAGCGCGCAGGATCGGCGGAATGCTTGTGCTCGCGCTGATCGCCGCAGCCCTCTACAGCTTAGGCGTCAGCTCTGCCTGGATCGGCAGGCTCATTCCAGCTTCCGAGGGTTTTCTCTCCGACAACGCGTCGACGGCAAGAGCGCTTTCTGCCGTGGTAATTGCCATCGTCATCGCCATCAACTGGAAGCTCCTGCACCTGTTGAAGAGGAAGTACCAAATCGTCGCAGTGTGGATGGAATTGTTCGCCCTGCTGATGGTCTTCTTCCATTCCTTCGACCTGTCATTCGCTTTCATCGCCAAGAAGATCGGCTTCCTGATCACGCAAGGCGTGACAACGACACTGTTCATTTCGGCGATTTCGATCGCCATCGCCACTGCCATCGCCTTGGCTGGTGCCATTGCCAAGCTCTCTCGCAACGGTGTCATCTATGGCTTGGCGACGTTTTACACGTCGCTCTTTCGCGGCCTGCCCCTGCTCATGCAGATCTACATCATCTACCTGGGCCTGCCTCAGGTGGGTTATGTCATCGGCGCCATCCCCGCCGGGATCCTGGCCCTGTCCCTCTGCTACGGTGCCTATATGACGGAAATCTTCCGGGCCGGCATCGAGAGCATTTCGAGAGGCCAGACCGAGGGTGCCACCGCACTTGGCCTGTCGCCGAGCCAGACCATGGGGCTCGTCATCCTGCCCCAGGCAATGCGAGTTATCATTCCTCCGACCGGCAACCAGTTCATCGCGATGCTGAAGGACTCATCCCTCGTGTCGGTCGTCGGCGTCTGGGAGATCATGTATCTCGCCCGTACACAGGGGCAGACGGAATTCCGCCACATCGAAATGCTGATCACGGCCTCGATGATCTACTGGATCCTGTCGATCAGCCTCGAGTTTCTGCAGGCGCGGATCGAGGAGCGCTTCGGGCGGTTCAATGTCCGCTGACATCGCTCCCGTCCCTGGCGCCGCGTCCGGGTCGAACAACAGGCGCGGCGTCCTTCTGACCCTTGCGGCATTTGCCGTCTTTTCCGGCACTGACGCTCTGGTGAAACTGAGCGCCGAGCGGCTGCCGGCACCGCAGGTCACTCTTCTGGTCACGGTCGGCGCCTTCATCCTGCTGTGTGGCCATGCCGTGGTGACAGGGGGCGTGACCCGGCTCCTTCCCCGCCAGCCCGGCATCGCGGTGCTGCGCGCAGTTCTGCTCGCAGGGGACACGCTGCTGATCCATTACGCTTTCGCGCTCCTGCCCTTGTCGGAAGCCTATCTTCTTGCCTTTCTAACACCGATTCTGGTGGCTCTGATGTCCTGGCTCGTCCTGCGGGAGCGGCTGTCCGCGAGTGGATGGACCGGAGTTGTCCTTGGATTTGCGGGCGTGGCGATCGCCTTGCAGCCCGGTGCCACGTCCCTGAACCTCGGCCACCTGGCAGCCCTTGGTTCGGCCGTGCTGTTTGCGCTCTCCCTGATCCTGCTGCGCAAGACAAGGGTCGAGGAGAATGACGAGGCGCTTCTGTCGTCGCTGTTCATCATCCTGATGCCGCTCGCGCTGGCGGCCGCCTTGCTGCACGGAGGCATTTCTCCAGTTCGCCCCGTCGAGGGCGTTCTGATGGCGGCCGGCGGCATGCTGCTGCTCGCCGGACATGGGCTGCTCATCCGTGCCTTCCGAATTGCGGAAGCTTCGGTCGTTGCCCCTTTCCAGTACAGCCAGATCATCTGGGGCTGCTTCTACGGCGCCCTGATGTTTGCCGCCCCCATCGAAGTTCACACCCTGGCCGGAGCCGCCGTCATCATGGTCTCCGGCTGGCTGGTTCTCAGATAAAGTCGAGGAGACATCCATGACCCACCCCCCCGAGGCGATGCCGGAAATTGCGCTTAAGAGCGTGCATAAGTGGTACGGCACCTTTCACGCGCTCGATGATATCAACCTCGACATCACGAGGGGTGAACGTGTGGTGATCTGCGGCCCCTCGGGATCGGGCAAGTCGACACTGATCCGCTGCGTCAACCGGCTGGAAGCGCATCAGGAAGGGCGGATCATCGTCGGCGGGATCGAGCTCGACGGCGATGAGAAGAAGGCCGACCTCGTGCGGAGGGATGTCGGCATGGTCTTCCAGCAATTCAATCTCTTTCCGCACCTGACCATTCTGGAGAACTGTATCCTGGCACCGGTCTGGGTGAAGAAAATGCCCAAGAGCGAGGCCCGTCGGATCGCCATGCACTTCCTCGAGCGCGTGCGGATCCCCGAGCAGGCCGACAAATATCCCGGCCAGCTCTCCGGCGGCCAGCAGCAGCGCGTAGCCATCGCCCGGGCGCTCTGCATGAACCCGCGCGTCATGCTGTTCGACGAGCCGACTTCGGCCCTCGACCCCGAAATGGTCAAGGAAGTGCTTGACACGATGGTGGCGCTCGCGAACGAAGGCATGACCATGGTCTGCGTTACCCATGAAATGGGATTCGCGCGCGAGGTGGCGGACCGCGTCATATTCATGGACCGAGGCTCGATTATCGAAGAGGCCCCGCCGGCTGATTTCTTCGCGAGACCCCGGACGGACCGCGCCAGCCTATTCCTCAGCCAGTTGCTGCATTGAACTGGAGGCGGCCCTTCACTTCCTCACGAGGCTGAAGGTGAAATGGCTACCGCGATGATAGTCCAGCGCATAGTTCACCGGCTTGCCCGCCGCATCGAAACAGGTCTCGGCGATCAGCAGGGCCGGGCCAAAGTCGCGAAGATCGTGGCGCTCGACGACGTCGTCCGGCAGCATGACTGACGACACGGTAGCGGCCGACATGCGCGGGCGATGGCGATGCTGCTCGAGCAGGTTAAGCAAGGAGCCGCTCCAGTCTATGTCGTAGAGCTTGGCAGGTATAATGGTGCGTGGCACATAGTCGATGCAATAGAGGATCGGTTCCTCGTCGTGCAGGCGCAATCGTTCGATCCGGATGACGCGCGCCTTGGCTTCGAGACACAGCTTCTCGGACACGACCGCCGGCGGATCCTCCTCGCTGATCGAGAGCACCTTGTTGACAGGCTTGTAGCCGTAATGCTGCGCCATGTCGGTGACGCTTTCGAAGACGGTGATCGGTCTGTCCACCTGCACGGCTGACATGGCGGAGATGAACCGTCCGCGGCCATGCTCCACGTAGATGATGTCGTCCTGCTCGAGGAGTTTCAGAGCTTCGCGCAGCGCAGGCCGGGAAATGTGGAACCGTTGCGTCAATTGCGCCTCGGTCGGGAGCTTGTCGCCGGGCTTGAGCCCCTCCGCGCGTATGAGCTCTGCAATCCGGTCCCGAAGCTGGATTGCCAGGGTTCTGGAGTCACGGATCGGTTCGTCCACGGTTACCTCGCACATTGTCTGAACTCGTTCTTGTCTGACAAAGTCTTGCAGGTCAAGCGCCGCTCGTGACCGTTAGAGCCGGGACCGCGTCGCAAGATTGGCATATATTTCCTCCTGACGCCTCCCTTGACGAAAAGCAGCGAAGATGTCAGTTGTCTTACAACATTTGACCCCTCGAGCCTGTAGCGCCGTCAAGTACTGGAGAAGCGACCCATGCTGAATTTCGACGAACCCCGTTTCCTCAAGATCCAGGGAGGTGCCGTGGCTCTGCGCGCGCGTCTCGATCGGGTAGTTTCGGATTGTCTGACGGCAGGAGCCGAAAACATCTACTTCCTCGGCACAGGCGGCGCGGCCATTCTGATGCAGCCGGCAGCGCAGCTCCTGCAACGCTGCTCCCGTTTCCCCGCCTTCATAGACATGCCGGCAGAGCTGATCTTGACGGGATCTGCAAACCTGACGTCCAAGTCCATCATCGTCATGCCCTCCCTTTCGGGCACGACCAAGGAAAGCGTCGCACTGCTCGCCCAGATGAAAGAGATTGGCGCCACGGTGATCACGCTGGTCGGTCATGTCGACACGCCGCTCGGCAAGGGGGGCGATCATGTCTTCGTGAATTTTGCCGAAGACGACACCTCCTGCGAATCCTTCTATCTGCAGTCGCTGTTCATCGCCCTTTCAATCATGCGTCACCGCGGGGAGATCTCCAACTATGCCGAGATCGCAGCCGAGCTCGAGCGGCTCCCAACCCTGCTCCTCGACGTGAAGCGCGCTTATGAGCCGAAAGCTCAAGAATTCGCGAGAAAGCTGGCCGCGGCCGACTATCACATCATCACCGGTGCCGGAAGCGTCTGGCCGGAAGCATTCTATTACGGGATGTGCATTCTGGAAGAGATGCAGTGGATCCGCACACGCCCGGTTCATGCCTCCGATTTCTTCCACGGAACCCTGGAGCTGATCGACAAGGATGTCAGCCTCATCCTGTTCAAGGGCGAAGACGCCCTTCGCCCGCTTGCAGAGCGCGTGGAGAATTTCGCTCCTGCCTATACCGAGAAAATGACGGTGCTGGATACGGCGGAATTCGAGCTTCCCGGGATTTCGCAGGAGGTTCGTGCGCTGATCTCACCGATCCTGCTCGCCACGGTCCTTGAACGGATCAGCGCGCATCTTGAGGTGATGCGCAACCATCCGCTGACGACGCGCCGCTATTACAAGCGTGTCGCCTACTGATACGGTTCTTGACGATTCGGAGGTCGCGCGCTCGAGCTGCGCGGCCCCGACAGAAGGTTGTGAGGGGGATGACCATGCTCAGGTTTGCCGCAGTCGGCGATAACTGCATTGATCGGTTCCGCCCTTCCGGCATGTCGCTGATCGGCGGTAATGCCGTGAATGTCGCCGTTCAGCTTGCGCGTCTCGGACACGAAGCCCACTATTTTGGTGCTGTCGGTGACGATGCTGATGGCCATCGCACGATCAAGGAGCTGGCTGTCCACGGCGTGCAGGTCGCCAACGTGCAGCTTCGGCCGGGCCACACGGCCTTCACCCTGATTGACATCCTCCCCTCCGGGGAGCGGGTCTTCGCCCACGAGGACTTCGGCGTCTGCGCCGGATACAAGCCCACGCCCGAGGATCTGGAGAAGCTCAAGCAGATGGATCACGTCCATATCGGCTGGATGGACGACCAGGGGGCGCTGCGCGAAGAGCTCTGTCGCTCAGGCGTGAGTGTATCCCAGGACATTTCAGTCAATAGCGACGTTCAGAATCTCGGCGTTTCCGGACTGGCGATCGCATTTGGCTCGGGGGGCGAGGACGACGCGGCTGCCGACGCGATGCTGCACCGGCTGGTCCTCGACGGCGCCCGACTGGCCGTCGTCACGCGCGGTGCAAAAGGAGCGTCCGTCAGCGATGGCAGGCGATCAGTCACGACCGGCATCGAGCCGATCGAGGTGGTCGACACGACAGGGGCCGGCGACAGCTTCATTGCAGGTTTCCTCTCGGCCAACCTCTCGGGTCTTGACTGGGAGACCTGTCTGGAAAGTGGTCGCAGCTTGGCCGCCAGGACCTGTGGGCATGTCGGCGGCTTTCCTCAGGCCTAGCGGATTGCAGACATCACCAGCACCAGACGCGGTGCACAGCGGAAATCATTCCGGATAGGCAGAAAGATCAACCGGCCTTCGTCGGCGCAATCAGATATCTTTAATAGCGTTGGGAGGCTGGAGCTGCGCGCATAGCAAGCGGAAGGCCAGCCTCTCCCGCCCGAGGCGAACCTTCACCTAAGTCAGAGATTGCTGAGGTGAAGTTGCAGGAGTTCATCGCAGCACGACGGGTTCGCAGCAAGCACTGGATGGCCATTCAGGAAGTCGGCATCCTGCTTAAGGGACGGAACGCGCGTGGAACTTTGCTTCCTTTGGTCAATTCGGATGCGGCGCGCCGTTGCAGGCTGGACACGGACGCGCCAGAGCTACCAACTCAATGAAGTTGGCCCTCACCATTCGGCGGCGCATCACAGAAACCTAGACAACCATAAAGCGGAAATAATTGCCGTTCTCCCGTCATATCGACGCCGTCCCAAAGCCAAGCATAAAGATGGCATCCAACGTCGCGCTCGGCGGAAAGATATGGGAAATCAGAGGCTATATCGTTGAGCCTCTGACATCATCTGAGAACCCAAGTCTTCGAGACAGACTCTTGTAGATTGGTTCTCCGCTGAAACTCCGCGTCCGTTTCTCACAAGAAAAAGTAATGCCTTCTCAACAATTTGAGCAGCCCTGGCCGCCATTCTTCATGCCATCCGTCGTGCGCAAGCAGGCCTCCTAAAGTTGGCTGGGGACCCGCAACCAATTAGTTTACGGAAACACACAGTCGGCTACTGGCGCAACGCATAAGATGAAGCATGCTTTCAAATGCCGATTAATCTGCATGATGTCATCGTCATGCACGAAGTGCGAGAGCCCAATCACTGCAACTAAACCGGCACATGACCCGACCCTGCCTGAGGGAGCGGCACAGTCCTTCGGTTGGCAGACAATTTCCGGTATCTTGTCGGCGTGAGATTGTGGTGTCGGAGAAAGACCCGATTGAAGTTCGAGAGATTGCGATACCCCACTTCGAAGCAGATGTCCGTGATCGGCATGGAGGTATCGGTCAATAGCTGCCCCGCCTTCCAGATACGAAGCTTGTTGACGTGATCCGTAAAGCTGTTGCCGCTGTTTTTCTTGAAAAATCTCGAAAAGGAACTGTCGCTCATACCGACCATGCGTGCCATGTCCGGCAAGCGGATATCCTCCGAGAGATTTGCGAAGATGTATGCAAAGACTTGTTGCAAGGCTTCGAGGGAACCATAGCTCAGGTCCGGCACATAAGCCTCCGAAGACAGGATATCGACTTCGTCGGTGTCACGCAGCAGCGAGAGCAATGACAAGAAGGTCGCAAGGCGAGCCGAGCCCGTCTGAAACTCCATATCGAGTATCAACGCTTCTGCCTTATCCCTTGCACGTCCCTTAAACGAAAGCCCGCGTTGCGCGCGGACGAAGAACTCGCGCAGTCCCGCCAGTTCCGGAAGAAAGGCAGAGGCCTGCTCCAGCTTGGACGGCAGAAACTGGATGACAATATCGCGCCCAGGAATGCGCTCACCGTCACCAAGTGGCGTGACCCAGTCATGCGGCAGGTTGCTTCCGATCAAGGAGATATGACCCGGCGTAAACGCGCCGACATGATCTCCCGCAAGCAGAACGCCGCTGGCATTGGGAATGTAATGGATCTCCACCTCCGGGTGGAAATTCCAGACATTGCGTTCCCACGGATAGTCGTCACGGCGCCAGAGAAATGTCTCGTCAGCGCCTGTTAACACATATTCAAATCTCGCCACCGTTGGCGAAACAATCGACATGGCCACCCCTCCCCAGGCTTTCCCAGACTGCGCATAGCGTCGCCAATCGGTATTAGATTGTGCAATGCACACAAGTTTTCAAGGCTATTCCTGATATTTCGCGCATTAAAGTATCAGTATGGCGCAACGCCGACGCTTGTGTCCACCCCATCTTTCCAGAAGTATCGAGGTCCGTTGAGCGTGTCGGAGGAGAGTTTAGCACGCACAACCGGAGCGATTTCGCGATCCAAATGGAGGAGAACAATGAATAATTTTGCAAAAGCCGTGGGCGTCGGCTTCATCTCGCTTGGCCTTTGGAGTTCAACCGCGCTTGCGCAGGATTCCTGGTGGAAGACTGCCGCCGAGCCGTATCAGGGCGCGACCATCCGGGGCATTTCCGAATCCACCCCGGCGTCGAAATATGTCGAGCAGGTCCTCGGCCCGAAATTCACCGAGGAGACCGGGATCAAGGTCGAGTTTGAGGCCACCTCTTGGGACCAGATGTACGACAAGGCCATCAAGGACATGGAGGCCAATACCGGCATCTACGACTTCGTCTACATCGAGCAGGACATCGTCTACACCTATCTGGCCCGCAACTTCCTGGTGGATATCACCAAGTCGCTCGCCGACAACGCCAAGATCGCGTCGCCGGACTTCAAGCCGGAGAACTTCACCACGTTCCTGAACTATTTCAAGGATCCGAAGTCAGGCAATGTCATGGGCGTGCCCATGGAAGCATTCATCAAGCCCTATCTCTACCGCAAGGATCTGTTCGAGGATCCCGCGATCCAAAAAGCCTACAAGGATGCGACCGGTGCGGATCTGAAGCCCGCGACCACGCATGAGGAATACACCCAGATCGCCAAGTTCTTCACGGAATATGGCGCAGACAAGGAGCTTTGGGGCACGACCGTACAGGCCTCGTCGAGCCACCCCGCTGCCTTCTACGAGTTCTTCGAGTCGGTCGCGCCGACCTTTGGCGTATACAATTGGGGCATCGATGGCACGACCTTCGCCGCCACAGAGGCCAACGGCGGCCAGATGAACTCCGCCGCGGCGAAGAAAGCGCTCAACTACTGGGTAGATCTCCTGAAATATGCGCCGCCGGAATCAACGTCGTCCACTTGGGACGAGGTTGCCGGCACATTTGCAGCCGGTCGCGCAGCCCAGGGCCTCGTCTACGGCGAGAACGCCGCGTGGATCGCGACCGACGAAAGCAAATCGACCGTCGTCGGTAAAGTGGGCGTGGCATTGCCGCCGGTTGAGGCAGGCGTGATGGAAGCGGCCGGATCCGGCAAGGGGTACATCGGCTATTACGATGGCGGCGCCTTCGGCATCCCGCATTCTTCCAAGAACAAGGACGCCTCACTGCTCTTCCTGCAGTATATCGGGCAGGCTTCCGTGCAGACCGACTGGGCGCTGGCCGGCTCCCGCATCGTCATGAACTCGACCTATGACGACCCCAAAATCGTCGAGCAGGACCAGAAGATGAACGGTTACTACACGCTGATGCGTGACGACGGAAAGCTCTTCGCCGGAGCGCCGCCATACCCGTTCCACTCGCAAGTCCTGCAGGTTGTCGCCCCGTTCATCTACAAGGCGATCGTTGGCGAGATCAAGCCGGACGACGCTCTGGACCAGGCCGCCACTGCGGCCGAAGCTGAACTCGTGAAGCTCGGCTACCGCAAGTAAGAAGCCGCCCCCTCCCAGCGGTAGGCGGCCGCCTTCAGCAAGGTGGCCGCCTCTTCCTCACTACAGGTTGCGGACTTGTTCACAAAGCTGCTGGTCGAATTGATACCAATGACGTCTGACGGAGCGTAGGATGAGACAATCCAACATCGGATGGCTGTTTCTAGCGCCAGCCACCCTAATCCTGTTCGTTGTCGGGTTCATTCCCTTCATCTACATCCTTTATGTCGGGTTCTTCGACTGGAACACCAATGCGCTCGATCCCACCCTGCGCTGGGCCGGCCTGCAGAATTACCGAAATCTCGTTTTCGATACGACGTTCCTGAACTCGCTTGCGCGCACGCTGGTCTTCGCCTTCATCGTCGTCATCAGTGAACTGCTGCTGGGTTATGTGCTGGCCCGAGCGCTGATGGCAGACCGTTTGTGGGGCCGACAGTTCTTTCGCACGATCCATACGCTACCGATCGTTGTCGCGCCCATTGCAGTCGGCGCGACCTGGCGGCTGCTCTGCGTTCCGGGCTTCGGCATCGTGCCCTATTACCTGAAACTGTGGTTCGGCATCGACTACAACATCTCGACCAATGCCTATCACGCCTTCGGCACGGCGATCATCATGGACCTGTGGCACTGGACGCCGTTTGTCACACTGTCGCTGATGGCGGGGCTCACCGCCCTGCCGAAAGAACCACTGGAGCAGGCGCAGATCGACGGCGGCAACAAGCTGCAGATCTTCTGGTACGTGATCGTGCCGATGCTGAAGCCGGTTTTGCTGACAACCGTCTTCATCCGGCTGATGGACGCCCTCCGCTCAGTGGATGAAATCTGGATGCTGACCAAAGGCGGCCCCGCCGAGGCAACGAGGTTTATTGGCCTTCATATCTGGATCAACGTCTTTCCGAAGACGGACTATGGCTACGGCGCCGCCATGTCCCTTCTCACGCTTTACGTCACGATCGTTTTGAGCTGGCTGCTCTTCGTCGCAATGACCGGCCGTAAGGGAGGCGCACAATGAGACGCTCTGGTATAGGTTCCTTCGTCCTCTGGATTGGCTTGACCTTCCTGACCCTTCTTCCTGTCTGGTGGATGTTGGTCGTTTCGATGCGGCCTCGGGTGAAGCTGTATTCGAAATCGGTTCTCATCGACGATCTCTACTGGGACAATTTTCTGGCCGTCCTGAACAGCTCGACCTTCCTGCAATATCTCTGGAACTCGATGGTCGTGGCGACATCGAATGCAGCGCTTGTCTGCGCGCTCGGGCTGCTCGCTGCGTTCGGGCTGTCGCGTTACAAGATCAGCGGCGGTGACAACGTGTTCTTCTGGCTAATCACCAACCGCATGGCGCCGCCTGCCGTCTTTCTGCTGCCGCTCTTTTTGCTGTTCACCAAATGGTTCGTCTTCGGCGACTTCATGTTGTTCGACACGAAGATCGGTCTGATCCTCCTTTATTGCGTGTTCAACCTGCCCTTCGCCATCTGGCTCCTGAAAGGAATGCTGGACGGGATACCGGTAGAACTGGACGAAGCCGCACGCGTCGATGGTGCAACGACCGGCCAGGTACTCTCCCATGTCATCCTGCCGCTGGCACGCCCCGGATTGGCCGTCACCTTCATCCTCACCTGGATCTTCGCCTGGAATGAGTACCTGTTCGCAGCGACGCTCACCTCGTCGGCTGACGCCAGAACCGTGACGACAGCGCTCGCCGAATATGTCTCGGTCACCGGAACGAATTGGGGCGAGATGGCGGCCATGGCGTTCCTGACCACCCTCCCGGCTCTCGTCGTGCTCGGTTTCGTCCAGAAGCATATCGTGACCGGCCTGACGTTCGGCGCACTGAAAGGATAAATTCATGGTTGGCATTCACCCCCAGAAACCCGAACGCGACGGGTTCCTGCCGATCCGCACCAACGGCTTCGACAGAGGCTTCATCTCGGTCGTGATCCTGATCCTGGTTCATCTTCTGTGGATGCGCTTTCTCGAGGGCGTACTGCCCCTATGGGTGGCGACGGTGCTCTGCCTGGCGCTCGCCGTGTTCATTATCCGAAAGGGCTGAAGATATGAGATCGCTCGTTCTCGAACGAAAAGACGAACTGCGCATTCGCGACCTGGACCCGAAAGAGGTGCTCGGTCCAACCGACGTCCGCATTGCGATTAAGACCGTGGGGGTCTGCGGATCGGACGTTCATTATTATACGCACGGCGCAATAGGTCCCTTCGTGGTTCGCGAGCCGATGATCCTCGGCCATGAAGCAGCCGGCATCATCGAAGAGGTCGGCAGCGCGGTCCAGAACCTGAAGGTCGGCGACCGCGTGTGCATGGAGCCCGGCATTCCCGACGCCCAAAGTCGCGCGTCGCGGCTGGGTCTCTACAATCTCGATCCCGCGGTGCGCTTTTGGGCGACGCCCCCGGTGCATGGTGTACTGAGACCGAGCGTTGTTCACCCGGCGGCCTTCGCCTTCAAGCTTCCGGACAATGTTTCCTATGCCGCTGGCGCCATGGTCGAGCCGCTCGCCGTAGGCTTTCACGCTGTCTCCAAGGCAAGGCTGACGCCCGGGGCGATCGCACTGGTCACGGGTGCGGGACCGATTGGCATGGTGACGGCAATCGCGGCACTGTCGGCTGGCTGCGCCAAAGTCATCGTCACCGACGTGGTCGACGAGAAACTTGCCGTGGCGCGGAAGCTCAGCTCCGCCATCGTGACCGTCAACGTGCGATCTCAGGACCTGCAGAGTGTTATCGCCCGGGAAACCGAAGCCTGGGGCGTCGATGTCGTATTTGAATGCTCCGGCGCGGCCGACGTCGTCGCAGATACCGTCCACCATGCCTGCCCGGGCGGTGCCCTCATCTTCGTGGGTATGCCGGTGAAGCCGGTTCTGTTCGATGTCGTCATCGCACAAACCAAGGAACTGCGCGTCGAACACGTGTTCCGTTATGCCCATGTCTACCCGCGCATCATCGCGCTCCTGGGCTCGAACCAGATCAAAGTCGATGCGCTGATCACCGATACCTACGCCTTCGAGGATTCCATTGCGGCGTTTGACTACGCGGTGCGGCCGAAGCCGTCCTCCGTCAAGATCCAGATCCAACTCGGCACCTGAGATGGATCGGCGGACATCGGATCGCAGCACCCGAGGCAGGACACAAGCCATGCTGAAGCTGACCGTTCACCCATCCCGAAAGACCGGCGGCCTCGCCGCTTCAACTGACTGAGGATTGAGATATGGCGACGATAGAGCTCGACCAGGTCGACAAATATTACGGCTCTTACCACGCACTGCGCAACATTTCGTTCGACATCGCGGATGGTGAATTCGTGGTGCTGGTGGGACCTTCTGGTTGCGGCAAGTCTACCTTGCTTCGGACCCTTGCCGGCCTCGAAGAGATCACCGGTGGAACGATCAAGCTCGGTGGACATCGCGTCGACAATATCGCGGCGAAGGACCGTGACGTGGCAATGGTGTTCCAGAACTACGCGCTCTATCCGCATATGACGGTCCGGGAGAACATGGCCTTCGCGTTGAAGCTGCGCGGAGAAAATCTTTCCGATCGCAACGCCAAGGTCGACAAGGCTGCCGAGATGTTGCGGCTGACGCCCTATCTGGACCGATATCCGAAGGCGCTCTCCGGTGGTCAGCGGCAGCGTGTCGCCATGGGACGCGCGATGGTTCGCAGCCCCAAGGCCTTCTTTTTCGACGAGCCTTTGTCGAACCTCGACGCTGCGCTGCGCGTGGACATGCGTTCGGAGATCAAGGCTCTTCACCAGCGCCTCGGCGCCACATCAGTCTATGTCACGCACGACCAGATCGAAGCCATGACCATGGCGGACCGCATTGTCGTGCTGCGCAGCGGCACGGTGGAGCAGATCGGGGCGCCACTGGAGCTTTACGACAGACCGGCCAACACCTTCGTAGCCGGATTCATCGGATCGCCGGCGATGAACATGCTGCCGGCCACTATCGACCTTGCCTTGAATTCAGCGCGGCTTGCTGACGGGTCGACCCTCCCCCTTCCGCAAGGCACCCGGGCGACCGACGGGCAAGAGGTCATCTACGGGGTTCGCCCTGACCAGTGGATTCTGCACCATGGCGAGATGGGCGTACCGGCGACTGTCGAACTGATCGAGCCGACGGGGGCAGAAATCCTCCTCGCAGCCCAGTTGGCCGGGCAGCGGATTTTGTGCGCCTTTCGAGAGCGCCACCCGTTGAGGCCGAGGGACGGGATTAGGCTCGATGTCGATCCTGCCGCGGCACATGTGTTCGACAGGCAGACCGAACTGAGAATCTCACCCTGAGCAAGACGCATTGAGGGATCATCTATGTCAGACTTTATCGGGAAGACGATCATCATTACGGGTGCCGGCAAAGGTATAGGCCGCGCCTGCGTCGAACTTTTTACCCATCGTGGCGCACGCATTATAGCCCTATCGCGCTCGCAGGCCGATCTTGATCACTTGGCGCAAGCCTTTGGCACGACCGTCATTTCGGTCGATCTGACCGACAATGCCGCAGCACGCGACGCCATGAAGAAGGCAGGGCTCGCAGACGCTCTCATCAATTGCGCGGGAACGAATGTGCTTGAGAGCGTCCTCGACATGACTGAAGAGGGTTATGAGGAGGTCCTCGGAATCAATCTGCGGGCCGCGCTCATCTGCGCGCAAGAGTTTGCGCGGGCCCGAATTGCAAATGGCGGCGGCGGTGCGATCGTGAATGTGACATCGATTGCCGGACATCGCGGCTTCGTGGATCACGTAGCTTATGCCGCCTCGAAGGCGGGGCTGGAGGGCGCCACACGGGTCATGGCAAAGGAACTCGGCACTCATGGCATCCGGGTCAATGCAGTGGCCCCGACAGTAACTATGACGGAACTCGCCGCGCGAACATGGTCCGAGCCCTCCAAACGCGACCCCATGATGGTTCGTCACCCGCTCGGACGCTTTGCGGAGGTCGAGGATGTCGCGCGGTCGATTGCACTGCTGATTTCGGAGGACGCGGCGATGATCAACGGGGCCGTCCTGGCCGTCGATGGCGGCTTCCTTGCCGTCTGAAAAACCTAAGCGAGAGAAGAAGATGACGAAACCACTCAAAGGAAAGATTGCCGCAGTGACCGGCGCAGCTTCTGGGATTGGGCTTGCAACGACCCGCGCCCTGATCGATGCCGGCGCCAGGGTCGTGATGGTCGACTACAACAGACAGGCGCTTGAGTCCTTCGCCGCCGAGTTTGGTGACGCTGTTGTGATACAGGTGACCGACCTTCTGGACGCAGCAAGTTGTGCCGCCATGGTGCCGGAAATCCTGGCGAAGGTGGACCACCTGGATATCCTGCACTGCAATGCAGGCTCCTACATCGGCGGTAATTTGGTCGAAACCGATGGGGCCGCAATCGATCGGATGCTCAATCTCAACGTGAATGCGGTCATGAAGAACGTGCGCGACATTGCCCCGCATATGATCGAGCGAGGAACCGGGGACATCCTCGTCACCTGCTCCGTCGCCGGCCATGCGCCGATCCCATGGGAGCCGGTCTATTCCAGTTCCAAATGGGCGATCACCAGTTTCGTCCAGATCATGCGCCGGCAGTTGAAGGGTCACGGCATCAGGGTGAGCCAGGTTTCTCCCGGCCCAGTGGTCTCCGCTCTGCTTGCCGATTGGCCCGCGGAGAACCTCGATAAAGCCAAGGCCAATGGGAGCCTGATCGAGCCCACTGAAGTCTCCGAGGCGATCATCTTCATGTTGACCCGACCGCGCAACGTCACGATCCGGGACATGATTGTCTTGCCGACCAATTTTGACGTGTAGGTTTGCCACCACGAGGCCATAGGAAGCGCAGGGGCCGCTTCCGCGACAAGTGAGCACCTGTGAAACACCGACGCAGAGGGCGCCATGCTGTGTCGGCAGGTGTTCGCCTCACCTGCTGCCTGGCGCTCCCGAGCGGAAATAATTGCCGCTCTCCCGCCATGTTGACGTCGGCCCAAAGCCAGGGCACAAAGATGACATCCACGGTCGCTCGCGGCAGGAAAACATAGAAAAATCAAAGGCGATGTTGCTAAGCCTTTGAAATCATGTGAGAATCCAGGTTCTCCAGGCGGGCCATTTTAGGCCGGTTTTCCGCGTAAATTCGGCGGCTGTTTCTTACAGAAAAAAGCGACGCCTTCTCAACAGCTTGAGCAATTCCGGCTGCTGTTCTTCTGGCCATCCGTCGTGCTTCAAGCAGGCCTCCTAAAGTTGGCTGGGGACCAGAAGATGTAATGAACTCGTTCGTAGAGCACCGCCTCAGTGTGGCTTATCAAAGACACATCGCATCCTTTCATTGCTTCAGCAATTCCTCTACCTCAACTCCACTGAACATGCTCGTACGTCACTTTCCCGCAGCCGCATTTCTAGTTCACGACATAATTAACCCGCCGTCCACGTTGATTGTCTGTCCCGTGATGTATGCTGCATCGGACGATGCAAGAAACGCCACGAGCGCGCCGACTTCGGCGGGTGTTCCAGCGCGGCCCATCGGGATGCCTTCGACCCATTCAGCCATCAGTTCGCCGGGGCCGTAGTCGCCCAGCATCTTGCCCCAGACCCGATCATTATAATCCCACATCTCGGTGTGGATAATGCCAGGACAAATGGCATTCACAGTGATGCCTTCTCTGGCCAGTTCCTTAGCAAGGCTCTGGGTCAGACCGACCACGCCGAACTTCGAGGCGGCATAGTGGGGGGTGTAGATGAAGCCCTGACGTGCCTGACCGGATGCCGTGTTGATCAAGCGTCCTTTCGTGCCACTGGCGCGGAAGCGGGCCACCGCCTCCTGGCAACAGAGGAAAACGCCCTTGGTGTTGACGTCGAGATTAAGGTCCCACTCGCGCTCGCTCAGATCCTCGACCTTGGCGATAGTGATTACACCGGCATTCTGGACCGAGATGCTCATAGGTCCGAGGCGCCCTTCCACTTCGGCATAGGCCGCGCGCACGGCGTAGGCGTCGGTGACGTCGAGTTGCAGGCCGAGTGTTCCGGCGCCGGTCTCTTCGGCAAGCCGTCGGGCGGCGTCAACCGTTTCAGGCTCGATCGCTGCAATGGCGATCTTTGCGCCTTCTTCGGCAAAGCGGCGAGCAATACCGAGCCCAATACCCTTGTTGCCACCGGTCACGAAGACGGTTTGGCCGGAAAAACGCTGCATAGTCCTACTCCTCCTTGATGCAGCCGATCCGACAATCCGCCAGAAGCGGGTCAGGCCGTCAAACGGGCCGCTGTGAATTTGTCCGTAACGAGGACGTCGATGATGCCCATCCTAAGGGCACCAGCGATTGCCTCAGTCTTCGATTCTCCCCCGGCAAGCGCCATCACTCTGTCGGCCTTACGCAGGTCCTCAAGCGAAATGCCTATGACCCGCTCGTTGAGCGGGGTCTCGACCGGCTTGCCGTCTCGGTCGTAAAAGCGGAACGAGATTTCACCGACCGCTCCCGCGTCGTGCAGCATCGCCATCTCCTGGCGGGAGAAGACGTTGCCGGAGCGGGCCAGCAGCTCGGACGGCTCGACGGCGCCGATACCGATGATGGCGAGCGTCAGACGGCCGAACAGGTCCATCGTGCCACGCACGACCGGGTCAGCCAGCATCACCAGCTTTGCCTCCCGGGACGAGGTGATGCCCTGGACAAGCAGCAGGCGCGGCTCACCGCCGGTGAGCTTTGCAAGCCTTGCAGTAAGCTGGGTGGCATGCGTCTGAACCGAGGCCTCGCCCATGCCGCCCAAGATCTGAACGATGTATTTCGCGCGCCCCGTCTTCAGCGGATGAATGTTGTCAACCATGCGAAGAATGGTCTGGCTCCAACTGGACACGCCAATGATTTCATCCTGCTGCAGGGTCACTTCGACGAAGTGCGCAGCCGCCTCGCCTATGCGGGCCATAATCGCACCATCACGGTCTTCCGAGCAGTCGATGACGATCGCTTCTGTCAGGCCGTAACGATCACGCAGCGCCATTTCCAGCTCGGCAAAGGTCCCGGGCGGGGGAATGATCGTCGTTCTGACGATCCCTTCCATCTCCGCGCGCTTCAACATGCGGGAAACGGTCGCCTGAGACATATGCATGATCTCGGCAATCTCGGCCTGCCGCTTGCCTTCGGCGTGATACATCTGTGCGACTCGGGCAATAAGTCGAAGCTCGTTGAGACGTCCCATGAACCCCTCCGATGGGTGAATTTTTATTCACCCATAGATGAAGTCGGTGTAACGGTCGAGCGGAAGATTGCATCTTCCCAGACCAGCAGGCGCCTGCTGAAGTCGCTATTTCTTGCGTCGAGTGTCGTTGTCTTGCGCGGCAAGGCCTTGATTGCCTCGAGATTGTCCCAAAGACCCAGGCTCAGGCCGGCAAGATAGGCGGCACCAAGCGCGGAGGCTTCAGCGGCATCGCATTGGATGACCGGATGGACAAGCGTATCGGCCACGCATTGCATCAGGAAGGTATTTTTGCTGGGCCCACCATCCACGAACAGCCGGCCCAGCGGTGCCGGAGACTGCGCCACCATAGCCTTGAAGACGTCGTGGACCTGAAAACTGATGGAGTCGGTGACGGCACGCGCCATCTGCGCACGGGTCGTGTTGAACGTGATCCCGGAAAACAAGGCACGTGCATCGGCTTGCCAATGGGGCGCGCCGAGACCAACAAAGGCCGGCACGAAGCCCGGTCCCTCCGGCTCAGCGGTTTTCGCAAGATCGACGAGCGCCTGGACATCGGGGAGACCGAGGATTTCCACCATCCACGGCAGCGAGGCGGCCGAAACCAGAATATTGCCCTCGAAGGCATAGGTGGGCGTTCCGCCGAGCGACCAGGCAATGGTCGTGGTGATGCCGTTCTGCGGCGCGATGAAATGCGGCAAGGTCGTCATGATCGAAGAGCCGGTCCCGAAGGTGACCTTTCCGTCTCCGGGTTCGAAGGCTCCATGACCGAAGAGGGCTGCGTGGCTGTCGCCGATTGCCGCCGCCACCGCAATGCCATTCGGCAAACCCGGCACGTCAAAGGTCTCCCCGAAGTGAGAAGCACTGTCGTGAACTTGCGGCAGATAAGCTTTGGGCACGCCGAAGAGGGTGCAAAGCTCATCGCTCCAGTCCATTTCCTTCAGGTCAAGAAGCTGGCTGCGCGCGGCGTTGGAGGCGTCACAGGCATGCACCTTTCCGCCAGTGAAGCGGTAAATGAGCCAGGAGTCGATCGTGCCAAGGCGGAGATTCCTGCCTTCAGGTGCGCGATCAAGGAGCCATTTCATTTTCGGTCCGGGAAACATCGGATCGATGGGCAGACCGGTAAGTGACTCGACGCGGGCGGAGTGACCGGCGGCGTTGAGCTCGGCACAGACCGGTGCACTGCGGCGGCACTGCCAGCTAACGACCGGCCCGAGCGGTTCGCCGGTCTCACCGTCCCAGATGGTCACGGATTCGCGCTGGTTAGAGATGGCAATCCCGGCGATGGACACCGGAGGCGCATCGATGAGGCAGGCCGCAATCGCTTCCAGCACCGAAGACCAGACCCGGTTGGCGTCCTGCTCCACCCAGCCGGGCTGCGGATGCGAAATGCCGACCGACGAGGACCCGCGCGCCAAGATGACGCCATCGCTCGAGACGAGTACGGCCTTGGAGTTGGTGGTCCCTTGGTCGATAGCGAGAATGGCGGTGATCATGTCGAGCTCCGAATGCGGTCAGATGCCGCCGTGCATCATGCGGCGACATCCTAGGGAGAATAGCCGTTAGCTGCGTCCGCGCTTGCGCGCCAGCAGCTCTTCGGCAGCATTCGCCATGGCCTCAGGCGCCATGCCGAATTCGTCGAGCAGGAACTCCGCCGACCCCGTTGGCGCAAAGATACCAGGGACCCCCAGGATCTTCATCGGCACCGGAGCTTCAGCAACAACGACTTCCGCAATCGCGGATCCAAGGCCGCCGTAGACCGAATGTTCTTCGGCCGTCAGGATGGCGCCGGTTTCACGAGCCGCCGCAACAACACTGTCCACATCGATCGGGCGAACGGTCGCCATGTTCAGCACGCGTGCCTCGATGCCGCGGGAAGCGAGAATCGTGGCTGCCTTCATGGCACGATGGGTCAAGGTGCCGTTGGCGATCAATGTGACGGCATCTCCGTCGCGCAGGAGATTGGCCTTGCCAGGCTCGAAGACATGACCCTGCGGAAGGAGATCCGGCACGCCGACGCGCGACAGACGCAGGAATACCGGGCCTTCGTAGCGCGCCGCCCATTCTACCGCGGCTGCCGTTTCAATTGAATCGCACGGGGCAATCACCGGGAGGTTGGGTAGCACCCGCATCCAGGCAAAATCCTCAATGGAGTGATGCGTCGGCCCAAGTTCACCATAGGCCATGCCCGAGGAAATGCCGACGAGCTTCACATTGGCATTCGAGTAGGAAATGTCGGCCTTAACCTGCTCAAGCGAGCGCCCAGTCAGGAAGCACGAGGCTCCACAGACGAAGGGCAATAGGCCGCCATTGGCGAGGCCAGCACCGACGCCGACCATATTCTGCTCGGCAATGCCGACATTCACCAGCCGTTCGGGCCATTTCGACTTGAAGCCACCGAGCTTGGAGGAGCCAACGGAATCATTACAGACAGCAACGACCTTAGAGTTCTCAGCACCAAGACGCTCAAGCACTGAGACGAAGGCATCGCGGCAGTCATGCAGTTTTTCGGTCATGGTCACGGCGTTCATCACAGCACCTCCGAGAGCTCGGCGAGAGCGATTTTGTATTGTTCGGCGTTCGGCACCTTGTGGTGCCAATCAACGCGGTCCTGCATGAAGGAAATGCCGTGGCCCTTATTCGTGTGAGCGACAATGCAGTGTGGACGATCAGAGCGGTGCTGCAGCGCCGGCACGATTTCTGACATGGCGTTGCCGTTGATCTCCGTAACATCCCAGCCGAAAGCCTGAAGCTTGGAGCCAAAGGGCGCCATGTTATTGGTATCGCTCAAGGCCGCACCCTGCTGAAAACGGTTGTGGTCGATGATCAGGGTCAAGTTGTCGAGACCGAACTGGGCGGCCGAGGAAATGGCTTCCCAGTTAGAGCCTTCCTGCATCTCGCCGTCACCAGTCAGGACGTAGGTGCGATAAGCAGCGCCGGTCAACTTGGCTGCCTTCGCCATACCCACTGCGACCGGCAGGCCATGGCCAAGGGGTCCGGTATTGGTTTCAACGCCAGGCACCTTGTTGCAATTGGGATGCCCATTGAGACGCGAATGTGGCTTGAGGAATGTTGAAATCTCCTCCTCGGGGAAGAAGCCACGCTTCGCAAGCGTCACGTAAAATGCCAGCGCGACATGCCCCTTGGACAGCACGAAACGATCGCGCTCAGGATGCCTTGGCTGATCCGGCCAGACCCTCAGGACCTGAAAATACAGCGCCGTAAGGATGTCGATTGCCGACATCTCGCCACCGATATGGCCAGCGCCCGCTTCGTAGACCGCCTGGAGATCGCGAAGGCGGATCTGCCTTGCGATGCGGTCAAGATCATTCGGCTGCATGGAAACCTCGTTGTGAATAAATATACTGTTGCTCATATAATTGCACCAGATGGTTTTCTGTCAAGCGGGATCGGGGAAATTAAATTTGCTCAACTGAGTCATTGGAGCAGTTGACAGCAGCCAAAGGCCTACGCTACGAATTTACACACAGCAATGAATAATTATACCGGCATGAAGTTGCTGGAGCAGAACGGGAGGCATGGATGTCGATATCAGCGACAGACCAAGAGCGCGGCGCTGGAGCGAGTGCCATGGCGGCACTGAGGGGTACGACCGGCCCATTGGTCGGTTTGATCCTGCTTTGCATCTTCCTTTCGTTTGCCACCGACAAATTCATGTCGGCACGCAACCTGCTGAACATCCTCGATCAGGTGACGGTGCTTGGCATCATGGCGGTCGGCATGACGATGGTCATCCTGATCGGCGGCATTGATCTGGCCGTCGGGTCCGTACTCGCACTGACGATGATGGTTATGGGCTACTTAGCCAACCAGGTTGGGCTTCCCCTGCCTGTCGGCATCCTTCTTGCCCTTGGCGTCGCCGCCGCCACAGGAGCGGTCTCTGGCATCTTGATCACTGCGCTCGGGGTACCGGCCTTCATCGCCACGCTGGCGATGATGTCGGTTGCCCGCGGATTGGCCAACATGATCACTGACGGTCAGCAGATCGTTGGCTTTCCCTCTTGGTTCAGCTTGCTCGCCTACACGCGGTACGGCGGATTCCTGACCTTAACTGTTGCGGTCATGCTGGTCGTCTTCGTGCTCGGCTGGCTCTATCTGCGCTACACGTCCGGCGGACGTTCACTCTACGCGATCGGTGGCAATCAGGAAGTTGCCCGCCTCGCCGGCATCAATGTCAACCTCTACACGATCGGCGTCTATGTCGTGTCCGGCCTGCTTGCTGGTCTGGCGGGCGTGGTTCTGGCCATGCGCCTGGACTCGGTCCAACCGACTGCCGGCGTTTCCTATGAGCTGGACACAATCGCGGCCGTCGTTATCGGCGGAACAAGCCTCAGCGGCGGCAAGGGCGGCATTCTTGGAACAATCATCGGCGTCTTGATCATCGGCGTGCTGCGCAATGGCTTGAACCTTCTCGGTGTCTCGCCCTTCACGCAGGCCGTCGTTATCGGCGTTGTCATCGCACTTGCTGTCGCAGCCGAAGCCATCAAGAGGAAGTGACGCTTCGGACAGACATCAGTTTGGCGGATAGCCCGCCAGTTCACCGCCGGGCGAAAGCCGGGCAAACCTTCGGTCCTGCGATGGTAGCGGGGTGCCGAAACAACGGAGGAGATCTACCATGAAACTCAAGACCATGCTTTTCGCCGCCGCAGCACTGGCGACAACGGCTCTTAACCCGCTCGGCGCTTCCGCCGAAGAGGTCAAGAAGATCGGGCTCGCCGTGTCTAATCTGCAGGCCGACTACTTCAACCAGATCAAGATTGGCGTCGAAGCCTATGCCAAGGAGAAGGGCATCGAGGTTATCACCGTTGACGCCAAGAATGACAGCGCGACGCAGGTCAGCCAGGTACAGGACCTGCTGACACAGGATATCGACGCCTTCATCTACATTCCCGCGGGTGCGGCCGCTGCGGCGGTCCCGACCCGTCTTGCCAAGGAAGCCGGCATCCCTGTCGTCAATGTCGACCGCAATGCTGACGGTGCCCCCGGCGACACGTTCATCGCCACCGACAACGCGACTTCGGCTTACGAAGTCTGCAAGCACATCATCGGCCTTGCTGGCGGCCAGGGCAAGATGATCATGATTCACGGCCAGAAGGGCACAACCCCTGAAGTCGAGCGCACAAAGGGCTGCATGAAGGCGATCGAGGAGAATTCCGGCGTTGAACTGGTTGCCCAACAGTGGAGCGAGCAGTGGTCGCAGGCCGAAGGTCTGAACATTGGCCAGAACCTGCTACAGGCCCATCCGGACGTTTCGCTGATCTTCGCACAGGCTGACGGTCTGGCTCTCGGCGCCGCACAAGCAGTCAAGGTCTCTGGCGTGTCGCAGCGCGTTTACGTGGGTGGCTTCGACGGTGACACTACGGCCCTGCCGATCCTTGCTGAAGGCGGCTTTGATGCCACCGCAACACAGCAGGTTCGCGGCATCGGCCGCCTCGCCGTCGACAGCGCCATCAAGCTTGCTGCAGGCGAAACTCTGCCGGCGGAACAACTCCTTCCGGGCTTCCTGACAACTCCGGAGAATGCCGCGAAGTTCGTCGCCGAGCACCCCTAATAACGACCGGAAGACAGCGCCATGACTGCCAATGACCTCCCTCCCATCCTCTCGCTCCGGCAGATCCGCAAGGTCTACGGATCGCTCGAGGTCCTGCACGGCATCGACCTTGATGTGAGAGCGGGTGAAGTTGTGGCGCTGCTCGGTGAAAACGGCGCCGGGAAATCGACCCTTTCTAAGATTATCTCCGGCGCCGTTCAGCCAACTGCCGGCTCCATGTCCTGGTTTGGCGCGCCTTATGCGCCTGCCACACCGCGCGCTGCCATGGATGCCGGTGTGGGCATGATTCATCAGGAGCTGAAACTCCTGCCGCAACTCTCGATCGCCGAAAATGTCTTTGTTGGCCGCTACCTGACCAAGGGCGGACGCATCGACCGTCAGGCTATGGAAGAGCGTGCCCATGCGGGCCTTCAAAGGCTGGGTCTCGACGTATCGCCTCGGCGCCTTGTGGAGGGCCTTTCCACCGCCAAGCAGCAGTTGATCGAAATCGCCAAGGCGCTGACGCTGAACGCTCGCCTGCTCATTCTCGACGAGCCCACAGCAGCACTCGGAGGCGAAGAAACACAACTACTATTCCGCCAGATCGAACGCCTGAAGGCTGACGGCGTTGGCATCATCTATATCTCCCACAGACTTGAAGAAATTCGTCAGATTGCTGACCGCATCGTGGTCATGCGTGACGGAGCAAAGGTGCAGGAATTTGGCAGAGGTGACGTCCCAGTACGCACCATTGTAGAGGCCATGGTTGGCCGCTCGCTGGATCGTATGTTCCCCCCGGTGCCTGTTCCGTCCGACGACGTCCTGCTCGAAGTGCGCGGCCTGTCCTCTCCATCTGGCACATTCAGCAACATTGATTTTACTGTGAAGCGCGGCGAAGTCTTTGGGATTGCAGGTCTGGTGGGTGCGGGCCGAACCGAACTCGTTCGCGCGATCACGGGGGCGGACCCGATTGCGACCGGCGACGTGGTGCTCGACGGCGCGGTGATCACTCCGCGATCGCCCAGCGACGCGATCCGCAATGGTGTCGTTCTCGTTCCAGAAGACCGGAAGCTCCAGGGTCTCGTTCTCGAACACTCCATCACGGAAAACATCGGCTACGCTAATTTCGACGCCGTCTCGAAGGCCGGCTGGATAACCTCAAAGAGGCTGAGCCAATTCGCCAACGACTATATCAAGAAGTTCGGCGTTAAGGGGCGCGGCGAGCAGAATGCAGGCGAGCTTTCGGGTGGCAACCAGCAGAAGGTTGTTCTGGCCAAGTGGCTGGCTAGGCATCCCAGGGTTGTCGTCCTTGATGAGCCGACGCGGGGCATTGATGTTGGCGCGCGTTCATCAATCTACGACACCATAATGGAACTCGCTCGCCAAGGCATCGCCGTCATCGTGGTCAGCTCGGATCTGGAAGAGGTTCTCGGAGTCTCTAATCGGATCATGGTAATGGCTCAGGGAAAACAAGCGGGCATTCTCGACCGCGCGGAAGCCAATGACGTGTCGGTGATGGAACTGGCCACGATCTGAACTGCAGGAGAAATACCATGTCGGACATGACTTTGAACGCCCCGAAACTCTTCGATCTCTTGGGCAATGTCGCATTTGTGACGGGGGCCGGCAGCGGCATCGGCCAGCGAATTGCGATCGGCCTCGCTCAATGCGGCGCAGATGTTGCGCTTCTTGATCGCCGCACCGATGACGGGCTGGCGACGACGGCGCGCCATGTCAAAGCCGCAGGCCGGCGTAGCATCGAAATCGCGGCGGACGTGACACAATCCGCCTCCTTGAACGAGGCCGTCTCCCGGACGGAGGCCGAACTCGGCCCGCTGACGCTTGCCGTCAATGCAGCAGGCATCGCCAATGCCAATCCGGCCGAAGAGATGGAAGAATCGCAGTTTCAGACCATGATGGATATCAACCTGAAGGGCGTCTTCCTGTCCTGCCAGGCGGAAGCCCGTGCCATGCTGAAGAACGGACGCGGATCGATCGTCAACATCGCGTCCATGTCGGGCGTCATCGTCAATCGCGGGCTCAACCAGTGCCACTACAATGCTTCCAAGGCCGGCGTCATCCACATGTCCAAGTCAATGGCGATGGAATGGGTGGGGCGCGGTATCCGGGTCAACACGATCAGCCCCGGCTACACGGCAACACCGATGAACACCCGCCCCGAGATGGTGCACCAGACGAAACTCTTCGAAGAACAGACGCCGATGCAGCGGATGGCCAGCGTTGACGAGATGGTTGGGCCCGCTGTTTTCCTGCTTTCGAGTGCTTCGAGCTTCGTCACCGGCGTCGATCTTCTGGTCGATGGCGGATTCTGCTGCTGGTAATCATCACCTCATACAAAGGCCTCCCAAGCCTGCACGGTGCCCTGCGCACCGTGCTTTTTCTGTTTCGCGACTTCGGCTGAGGCTGTTGCGACATCTGCCCCCGAATTTATTGCGAATGCTCAGTTTCCCCTTGAAAATCCGGTAGTTTCTCCCCTACCTTAACGATGTTCTCAGGGCGGGGTGTAATTCCCCACCGGCGGTATCCGGCTTTGCCGGGAGCCCGCGAGCGCTTTCACCTCGGTGAAAGGCAGCAGATCCGGTGCGATGCCGGAGCCGACGGTTAGAGTCCGGATGAAAGAGAGCATCGGCTATTGCGACTTCCCATGTCGGGGAGGCGTGCGTGCTGTGTTCGCCCAAGGGATGGAATGGCGACCGAAAGGTCGTGTTTTGGCCGCTCACGCGGTTACCCTTGAAAGGCACTGGAATGACACTTTCGAAAATTGAAGACGCATTGGAGACCCTCGCGCGCGGGGGAATGGTCGTCGTCGTTGATGACGAGGATCGGGAAAACGAAGGCGACATCATCGTCGCTTCCGACTATGTGACTCCGGAGACCATCGCTTTCATGATGAAGCATGCCCGCGGGCTTGTATGCGTCGCTATGGAAGGCGAAAGGCTGGATGCGCTCGACATCCCCCTGATGGTCCCGAACAACACCGAGTACCTCAAGACGGCCTTCACCGTGTCGGTGGACTATATCCACGGGACAACCACCGGGATCTCCGCGGCAGATCGAGCCGCGACAGTCCGGGCGCTGATAAATGACGCAACCAAGCCCGAAGACTTCGCGCGGCCAGGGCATATCTTCCCGCTGCGTGCCCATCCGGAAGGTGTGTTGGGTCGCGCAGGGCATACTGAAGCCGCGGTCGATCTCGCGCGGCTTATCGGGGCCAAACCGTCGGGCGTGATCTGTGAGGTCGCCAACGACGACGGCACCATGGCACGACTGCCGGATCTGATCGAGTTCTGCAAGCTGCACAGTCTCCCGCTGATTTCGATCGAGGACCTGATCCGTTACAGGGCGGTCAGTAGAGACGCATCTCAGCCCGCCGTTGCTGCTTAAAGGACGTCCCATCGGTTAGAAGAAGCATTTGCTCACTATGTCTGAGCTCGGAAAAGGACTAGCTCCTGGCCAGGACACCGCTTAGCAAACGACAACATGAGCCGCCAAAGCGATAAAAGTGCTTTGGCGGCTTCTCTCATTGGCGTTCCGATCCTTTGGCTGGCAACGCGATAAAGGTGCACGTTCCATCATCAGCGCCCAACGTTCAGGAATGCTCAACTCGTGCGACACGCAGAGACTTAATCGGAAGCTATCACTGCACCGCGATCAGGAGATGGCTTACATCCAGATCAGCGCTTCGATGCGGAAATAATTGCCGCTCTCCCGCCATGTTGACGTCGGCCCAAAGCCAGGGCACAAAGATGACATCCACGGTCGCTCGCGACAGAAAAACAAAAGGAAATCAAAGGCTATTTTGTTAAGCCTTTAAAATCATGTGAGAATCCAGGTTCCCCAGCCAATCCTCCCAAAAATCTCTGGTTCCTGAGTTTTCCGTCGTGCCGGATCCCGTTTTGGCGTCATTGGCGACCTGATGCCCAAAGGTGATGCCCAAGCCGAAATAGGTACGGGGTGACCTTCGGGGCTGATTCAGGGTGTCTTCGTCATGGCAGTCCGCCACGGGGTCGAAAATCTCCTCCGCCGGGGAAACATCTTCTACTGGCGGCCACGCATTCCAGCAGCCTTCATTCACTGCCAACCCGGCAGCCGACTTTTACTGACCCAAGTCAGCCAGCATGTCCGCTGTCAGGAGATGCTGAGGCTGGTCTCTACGGCCGACGCGAAGGCGCTTAGCTGCCCCGCTTACATGCTCGCCCCGACCTCCAGCTTAACGTTCTTGAGCGGACATAATTGCCGCTCTTGCCCCATATCGACGTGGCCCAAAGCAAGGGAACAAGGATGGCATCCACGGTCGCTCGCGGCGGAAAAGCATAGGGACATCAGGAGAGATTTCTAAACCCCTGAAATCGTGTGCACTACGGAAGTGACGTCTTCTCACTAAGTGGGGCGATCCCTGCCGCAGTTCCTTGGGCCATCCCTCGCGTTCGAGGCGGCTACAAAAACTGGCTGGGAACCAGCGGGCGATGACCGCAACCGGACGATGAGGGGACAGTCCAATCCTGCCGAAGGAACCAAGGAGGCGGACATATCTGTGCAATCACCCCGCAGTGCAGGAAACTGGGTGCTGAAGCAAGTCCTCTCTCCCAGCTCCAACCCATCTTCGATGTAGGTCAGCTCGGCCAGGCGGCCGCGGAGAGACCATGGCGCTCGAAGTCACAGCCGAACACGGCTGGTGCGCAACTCCGTGTTCTGGCCCAAAGCACTTTCGTTCAAAAGCGCCTCGACGAGAAAATCCATCAAGGCGCGGACACGTCGCGGCAACTGCCGGCGGGGAGGATAGACGAGCTGCACCGGGGTACCGGGCGCGTCCTGCCCGGTCAAAACCTGCACCAGAGCACCGGTGCGCAGCGCCTGCCTCGCATAGATCTCCGGGGCCTGCGCGACACCGATCCCCGCGATCGCAGCGTCGATCATCGCCTCACCATTGGTGAAGGTTGCGACTGCCCCGCGTGTATCGATCGCAATGTCCTCTCCGGCTGCCTGATAGACCATGGGCCTGTGACGGCCCGAGGGCGGCAGGAAGGTGATCAGCCGATGCGAGAGAAGGTCTTCCGGCACCTTGGGATGGCCATAGCGTTGAAGACAGTTCGGGCAGGCATAGGTGCCCTGTCGGAGAAATCCGAGCGGCTTTGCGACCAGATCTTCGTTTGCAAGATGGCCCACCCGTAACGCCAGATCCGCTCCTTCGGCGACAAGGTTCACATGATGGTCATTCATGCGAACCTCGACCTTGAGCTTCGGATGATCTGTGAGGAAGCGACCAACCAGCGGCAGGATGAGCGCGCGGCCGAGCGATACCGGCATTTCCAGCCGGACAACGCCACCGAGTTCTTCCGGGTTTTTCAAAAGCGCGCTCTGCATGTCGTCGAGTTCATCCGCCCACCGGCTTGCCCGCTCGTAAAGCTGAGCCCCCTCTTCGGTCAGTTTCACACTGCGCGTGGTGCGGTGAAAGAGGCGGACACCGAGCCGGTCTTCAAGGCGGGCAATGGATTTGGACGTGGCAGACGATGCCTGCCCAAGCGACTCCGCAGCCCGGCTGAAGCTCAGTGCTTCCGCGACGCGCAGGAATTCCTCGATTCCGGCAGCCTTGTGCTGCAAACGCCGATTACTGACCACGAGGAAGAAGTCTCCTGAATTTTGATCGCATTGTTATACATCAGTGGATCAATAGCATGTCGCCATCTATAACAGAAAGGGACTGAACCCATGAAAGCTGTGGTCGCGACCGAACAGGGAAGCCCAGACGTACTTCGCCTCGTCGATCTGCCAAAACCGGTACCCGGTGCCGGAGAGGTTCTCGTGCGTATCCGTGCAACGAGCGTCAATCCGATCGATACCAAGGTGCGCAAGGCAAAGCTGCCGATGACACCGACATCCTTCCCCGCCGTGCTCGGTACTGATTTCGCAGGAACAGTCGAGGCCGTTGGCCCGGGCGTTACCCGTTTTGCTCCCATGGATGACGTTTACGGCTTTGCCGGCGGCTTCCAAGGCCCTGTCGGCGATATCCCCGGCGCCCTTGCCGAATTTGCCGTGGTCGACGCAGACCTCATTGCCAAGATGCCGGGAAATGTCGACTTCCGCACCGCTGCCGCCCTGCCGTTAACGGCGACCACTGCCTGGTTGGCCCTGTTCGAAAAGGTGACGATCACGCCGGCAAGCCGTGTGCTGATCACTGGTGGCGCGGGTGGCGTCGGCTATCTGGCCGTGCAGCTCGCCCATGCTGCCGGTGCTGAAGTCATTGCCGTCACGCGGTCGACCGAAAGTGCTGAAGCCGCAATTTCCGCCGGTGCGCGGGCCTGCGTCGATCTGGCTGTCACAACGGCGCAGGAGATTCTTGAGGACCACACGGGTGGTGATGGCTTCGACTTGATTTTCGATACGGTCGGCGGGGCGACGCTCGACGCCGCCTTCCAGATGGTCAAGCCGACGGGTGACGTGGTGACCGTGGTTGGCGCTGCAAGCCACAACCTTGCGTCGCTCTACCTGAAGGGCGCCAACCTGCACATGGTTTTGGTCCTCGTTCCGATCATGTTTGGCACGGCGCGGCCGCAGCAGGGGGAGATGCTCGACCGGATCGCACGACTGGTTGAGCATGGCAAACTGACACCGCGCCTCGATCCGCAGCGCTTTGGCCTCGAAGAAACGGCGGATGCCCATCGCAAGCTGGAAGCGGGCGAAGCCAAGGGCAAACTTATCATCGAGCTCTAACCCAGCCTCCGACCACCCAAACATCTCCTGCGCCAGTTTTGTGGAGCGCGCTTTTTGCCAGCCTTCGGCAAGATGTCGGCGTTTCTCGCCTGGCGCAGGGCTGCTGGAGCGCAACACCTGTTTTCGTCGCACAAGGTTCTCGATGGAAATATGAGGCTCGGCGTGATCAGCTCCAGTAGAAACCAGTATGGCAAGCGGACTTCCAGGCAGGCTGTTTTTGACCGACTTTTCGATCTAGGTCTGCGACCATCTCAAGCACGCAAAAGCGAGGCCTTTGCCATAACTTAAGTAATCCTGCCTGCTGTTCCTCAGGCCACACATCGTCCGAGCGGGTCTCGCGAAACTGGCTGGGACTCGTCGAATTGAGGTTGTGATAAATGCGTCCCCTCCTACCGGGCTGAACATCAGCGTAGCACACCCGTATTCGAGTTGCAGGAGTACCCGGCAGCAGGTTTCACTCTTGCTCGGCCATCCGGTAACCCACCCCCGGTTCCGTGCGCACGATCCGGGGCTCAGTGGGATCCCGTTCGATCTTGTGGCGCAACTGGCCGATGAAGACACGGAGGTAATGCAGATCGTCGCCGTGGGCGGGGCCCCAGACTGATGTCAGCAGTGTGCGGTGGGTCACGACTCGGCCGGCATGACGGGCGAGCAGCATGAGGAGGTCATATTCTTTTGGCGTCAGATGCACGGTCTCACCGTCGCGCGAGACGAGGCGCTTGACCGGATCGATCGTCAACCCTTCCACCTCCATAACCGTCGGGATGGCATCACGACGGCCGCGATGACGAAGGGCGGTGCGGATGCGTGCGGTCAGTTCACCGATGCCGAACGGTTTCTCGACATAGTCATCCGCCCCCAGATCGAGTGCCGCAATCTTCTCGCTCTCGCGATCCCTGGCCGAGAGTATTACGATCGGAACGTCCGACCAGCCACGAAGGCTCGTAATGACTTCTTTGCCGTCCATGTCCGGCAGGCCGAGATCGAGGATGACGAGGTCAGGCGCCTGGGTAGCCACGGCCTTCAGCGCTTCGGCACCCGTTCCGGCTTCGACGACCTCATAGCCAGCAGCCGTCAGCGAAGGTCTTAGGAAGCGCTGGATCTGCGGCTCGTCGTCGACGACAAGAATACGGGACTGGTTCATTTCATCTCGCCTCTTGCGTCACTTCCGGGAAACCGCATGACGATGCGCGTTCCCCGCTTCTTGAGCGCCGGGCTTTCCGCATGGATCTTTCCGCCCATGGCCTCGACGAAGCCGCGGGCGATGGAAAGACCAAGCCCCGTTCCGGGTGCCCGCCCATCCGGCTTTCCCCTGCGATAGAATTTTTCGAAGATCCGGTCCAGGTCTTCGGACGGAATGCCCTTGCCGAGATCGGTGACAGAGATCAGCACATCCTTGCCGTCGCGACGGGCATACACGTTAACAGGCTCGTCGCCGCCATATTTCACGGCATTGTCCAGAAGGTTGAACAGGACCTGGCCGATCAGCACGCTGTCGCCCCGGATCAGCGGCAGGTCGGCGGCAATGCCGGTTTCGACGATCCGTCCCGGCGCGTATCTGCGCGTCCGTTCGACGGCCGACTGGACGACGTCGGCGACATCCACCCAGTCCCGTTTAGGCTTCAGCGTTCCAGCCTCGATCCGAGTCATGTCGAGCAGATTGGCGACGAAGCGGCTCATGCGGCCGCTCTCCTCCTCGATCGACTGCAGAAGATCGTCGCGGTTCTCCGGCGTCATCCGATCGCCCAGTTGACGCAAGCCGGTCACGGCACCGGTGATTGTTGCCAGCGGCGTTCGCAGATCATGGGAAATCGAAGACAACAGGGCCTCGCGGTATCGTTCGCCCTCGAGACGCGCCGCCTGCTCGACGGTCTCGTCGGCGAGGCGTGCCCTGTCCAGCGCGATCGCTGTCTGGTCGAGGATCGCCGTCAAGGCGCGCTCAGCATTGAGGTCGAGCCGGTCGCCCGTGTGCTCGATGCCGCAGACACCGACGATGCCGTGCGGACCGAGCAGCGGGCGGAACTCGAAGCGGCTGTTCGGCAGCGTGCCCGTGCCATGGCCGGCGGGCTCGCGCTTGTCGTGCGTCCAGCGAGCGGCGGTCATGTCGGTGACGTCGAGTTCCGTATCCGGCGGCCAAGCGGCGGCAACAGCGAGGTCGCCCTTGCGGGGGACAAGCAGCACGACCTTGCGCTTAAGGCTCGCCTGCAGTTGGGAAACAGCAAGCCAGATCGCGTCGTCGCCCTTACCCGTGCTCGCAAGCTTGCGGGAGAAATCATAGAGCGATTGCAGCGCCGTCGCGCGGATCCGTGCAACGTCGGCCTGTTCGCGGATGCGCGAGGCAAGACCGCCTGCGATGATGGCCACAGCCAGGAAGACGAAGAGCGCGAACACCTCGTGCGGAGCGGCGATGGTGAATGTGTGGCGTGGATCGATGAAGAAGAAGTTGTAGGCCAGTGCCGACAGCAGTGCTGCCAGGAATGCCGAGGCGTAACCACTGACCACAGAGGCTCCGAGGACGGCGAGGAGAAAGAGCAGGGATATGTTCGGCAGCTCGACGAAGACGTCGATCGCCTTGCCCAGAACCGTCGTCAGGGCGACGAAACCGAGAGCCCAGAGAGCTGATAGCCTAAGGGCAGTGGTTGCGGGTAAGTTCAGTGCTGGGCGTGCGCGCTCGGCGGTCGCTCCGTCCTGAGTGACGATATGGATGCCGAGACCCGACGCCCGGGAGGCCAAGGCATCGGGCAGCGATCGGGTGACGAGCTTCTGCCAGCGACTGCGCTTTCGCGTGCCGATCACGATCTGGGTGGCGTGTTCACGGCGTGCAACCTTGAGGATCTCCTCGACGAAATCATTGCCGATGATCCGCCGCGTTTCGGCGCCAAGTTGTTCGGCAAGCCGGAAGAGGGTCTCAATGTGCTGCAGGCGCTCCGGCGTCTCGACCTCCCGGTCCGCCCGCTCGATCGAGACGACCAGCCAGGGCGCATTGAGCCCGGAGGCAAGCCGGCTCGCCACCCGCACGACCTTTTCCGACAGGGCGTCCGAGCCGACACAGACGAGCAGGCGCTCGCCCGTGGCCCAGGGGCCATCGATCGCATTCTGCTTCAGATAATCCACCATCTGGTCGTCGACACGGTCGGCAGTACGACGCAGCGCCAGTTCGCGCAGCGCCGTCAGGTTTCCCAGCCGGAAGAAGCGATCCACAGCGCGGCTTGCGCTTTCGGGCAGGTAGACCTTGCCCTCCTTCAGCCGTTCGATCAGTTCGGAGGGAGAAAGATCGACGAGCAAGACTTCGTCAGCCCGCTTGAGCACGATGTCGGGCACGCGCTCGCGCACGGTGACCCCGGTGATCTGCGCGACCAGATCAGCCAGGCTTTCGAGATGCTGGATGTTGAGCGCCGTCCAGACGTCGATGCCGGCAGAAATCAGTTCCTCGATGTCCTGGTGGCGCTTCGGATGGCGGCTGTCGTCGGGGTTGGAGTGGGCGAGTTCGTCGACGATGACGATGCGCGGGCGCCGTTCGAGGGCCGCGTCGAGATCGAATTCTTCCAGCATACGGCCGCGATGGGCCACCCGGCGCCGGGGCAGTGTTTCCAGCCCCTCAAGCAGGGCGGCAGTCTCGCCGCGACCATGGGTCTCGACCAGTCCGATGACGACGTCGATGCCATCGGCCTTCAGGCGTTTGGCACGCGACAGCATCGCATAGGTCTTGCCGACGCCGGGTGCAGCACCCAGAAAAACAGTCAGCTTGCCCCGGCGGTCTTTCTCCGCCAGGGCAAGCAGGGCATCGGGATCGGGACGCCGGTCGTCCCTGCGGTCGTCATCCGCCATTCACACACTCACATTTTCAGGGCATCGAGAGCCAGGTTCAGCTCTAGCACATTGACCCGTGCTTCGCCGATAACGCCGAAGTCGGGATTGTCGACATGTTGCGCAACGAGCGCTGCGACGGAAGCGGGTTCAAGACCCCTTGCCGTGGCGACCCGCGCCACCTGGGCTTCGGCAAAGGCCGGCGAGATATGCGGGTCGAGACCGGAGCCCGAGGTGGTGACGGCATCGCCCGGTACCGGCTGTGCAATGCCGGTTGCGGTCAGCCGTGCGACATCGGCCGCCACCCGCTCCTTCAGCTTGACCGAGGTCGTGCCGAGGTTGGAGCCGGAAGATGCAGCAGCATTGTAGGGGTCTGGCCCCGTCGCCGAGGGGCGCGGCCGGAAGTAACGATCCGAGGTGAAGGTCTGGCCGATCAGGCTTGAACCGATGACCTTGCCGTCGCGTTCGATCAGGCTGCCATTCGCTTGCGCCGGCATCACCGCCTGGGCGACGCCGTTGATAACAAGCGGATAGGCGAGACCGGTGAGTGCCGTCATGGCGACAACGAGGGTGAGTGCGGGTCTGAGATGGTTGAGCATGATTACACCAGATTAAGAGCGCTGACGGCGATGTCGATGACCTTGATGCCGGCGAAGGGAAGGATCAGGCCGCCGACGCCATAGACGAGCAGGTTGCGGCGCAAGAGTGCCGCCGCACCGGACGGACGGTAAGCCACGCCTTTCAATGCCAGCGGGATCAGCGCCACGATGATCAGCGCGTTGAAGATAACAGCAGACAGGATGGCCGACTCCGGTGACGTCAGCCCCATGATGTTGAGGGCTTCGAGCGCCGGATAGGTGGCGACGAACAGCGCCGGGATGATGGCGAAGTATTTGGCAACGTCGTTGGCGATCGAAAAGGTCGTCAGCGACCCGCGTGTCATCAGGAGCTGCTTGCCGATCTCGACGATCTCGATGAGCTTGGTCGGGCTGGAATCGAGATCCACCATGTTGGCGGCCTCGCGGGCGGCCTGGGTGCCGGTCTGCATGGCAACCCCGACATCGGCCTGGGCAAGGGCTGGCGCATCATTCGTGCCGTCGCCGCACATGGCGATCAGGCGGCCGCCCTGCTGCTCGCGCCTGATGTAGGCAAGTTTGTCTTCCGGCGTGGCCTGGGCGAGGAAATCGTCGACGCCGGCTTCCGAGGCGATAGCGGCTGCGGTCACCGGGTTGTCGCCTGTTACCATAACCGTGCGGATGCCCATGGCGCGGAGTGCCGCGAAGCGTTCCTTGATGCCCGGCTTGACGACATCCTTGAGGTGGATGACGCCCAGCAGGCGCTCGCCATCGGCAACACCGAGCGGCGTGCCGCCGGTGCGGGCGACCTGATCGACGGCACGGCGGAATTCGGCCGGCGCATCCTGTTCGGTCAGGCCGGCAAACTTCAGCACCGCATCGACGGCACCCTTGCGCAGGCGGCGCTGACCGATGTCGACACCGGAGAGGCGGGTTTCGGCGGTAAAGCCGATGACGGCATCGAACTCGGCCTTCGGCATGGGAACACCGAACTCGCCGGTGGCGAGCGCAACGACCGAGCGTCCCTCGGGCGTTTCGTCGGACAGCGAGGCAATGAGCGCAGCTTCTGCGAGTTCGGCTGGTGTCACGCCGGGAGCGGCCAGGAAGTCGCTGGCCATGCGGTTGCCGAAGGTGATCGTGCCCGTCTTGTCGAGGAGCAGCGTGTCGACGTCGCCGGCTGCCTCGACTGCACGGCCTGAGGTGGCAATCACGTTGAAGCGCACCAGGCGGTCCATGCCGGCGATGCCGATGGCGGACAGCAGACCTCCAATCGTGGTCGGGATCAGGGTAACGAGCAGGGCTGCCAGCACCGTGACCGAGAGCACCGTGCCGGAATAACCGGCAAGGCCCCAGATCGCGAGGCAGACGAAGAGGAAGATCAGCGTCAGACCCGAGAGCAGGATCGACAGCGCGATCTCGTTCGGCGTCTTCTGGCGCTGGGCGCCTTCGATCAGGGCGATCATGCGATCGACGAAGGACGAGCCGGGCTGGACGGTGATCCTGATCTTGATCTCGTCGGAGAGCACCTGCGTACCACCCGTGACCGCCGAGCGATCACCACCGGATTCGCGGATGACGGGGGCGGATTCGCCCGTGATGGCGCTTTCGTTAACCGAGGCGACACCCTCGATCACTTCACCATCGCCGGGGATCAGCTCGCCGGCTGCTACCAGAACGACATCACCGACCTTGAGGCTGTAAGCCGGAATGGTTTCCGTCTTGCCGTTGGCTCCGAGCCTGCGGGCGACGAGCTCGGATTTGGTCTTCTTCAGGCTATCCGCCTGGGCGCGGCCACGCCCCTCTGCCACGGCTTCGGCGAAGGTGGCGAAGAGCACGGTGAACCAGAGCCAGGCGGCGATCTGGCCGGAGAAACCTGCCTCGCCGGGATTTCCAGCGAGGTCGCGGATGAAGAGGATCGTCACGACAACTGCGACGACTTCGGTCACGAAGATGACCGGGTTGCGGAGGAGCTTACGCGGATCGAGCTTGACGAAGGCATCGCGGATCGCCGGAAACAGGATCGTTGGGTCGATAAGACCGGGAGCTTTATGGTCTTTTGACATGATGGGTCCTTTAAAAGGTCTGGCCGGCGAGCATGGCGAAGTGTTCGACGATGGGGCCGAGCACCAGTGCGGGCAGGAATTGCAGGCCGCCGAGAATGAGGATGATGCCGATCAGCAGGCCGACGAAGAGGGGACCGTCGGTCGGGAAGGTGCCGGCGGAGGCCGGTGACTTCACCTTGGCGGCGAGCGATCCGGCGATCGCCATGACCGGCACGACATAGGCGAAGCGACCAAGCAACATCGCAATCCCGAGCGTCGTGTTGTACCAAGGCGTGTTACCGGTCAGCCCGCCGAAGGCCGAGCCGTTGTTGCCGGCAGCCGAGGTGTAGGCATAGAGGATTTCCGACAGGCCGTGCGGGCCAGCGGTGCCGACGCTTGCCACCGCAAAGGGCGGCATGGCCGAGACGGATGTGAAGCCGAGAATGACCAGCGGCAGGATGAGCACGGCGAGCATGGCGAACTTCATCTCGCGCCCCTCGATCTTCTTGCCGAGGAATTCCGGCGTGCGCCCGACCATCAGGCCTGCGACGAACACGGAGAGAATTGCAAAGACCAGCATGCCATAGAGACCCGAGCCGACACCGCCGGGCAGCACTTCGCCGAGCTGAATCAGGAACATCGGCACCAGACCGCCCAGGCCCGTGAACGAGCCGTGCATGCCGTTGACGCCGCCATCGGAGAGGCCCGTGGTGACAGCCGCATAGAGCGCGGTCATGGCCTGGCCAAATCGGATTTCCTTGCCTTCCATATTGCCAAGTGCCGGATCGACACCAATCGCCGTCAGGATGGTATTGCCCTGGGCTTCGGCCCAATAGGTGACGGCCACGCCTGTGATGAGCAGGAATGCCATGGCCGACATCAGCGCCCAGCCCTGCTTGCGGTTTCCGACCATCTGGCCGAAGGTGTAGGCCATGGCGGCCGAGATCGACAGCATGGCGAAGATGTTGAGATAGTTCGACCAGGCGGTCGGGTTCTCGAAGGGGTGGGCAGCGTTAACGTTGAAGAAGCCGCCGCCATTGGTGCCGAGCTGCTTGATCGCCTCCTGAGACGCGACGGGGCCGAGCGAAATCACCTGGTTTGCCCCTTCGAGGGTCGTTGCCGTGACCGAGGCATCGAGCGTCTGCGGCAGGCCCATGGCAACGAACGCAAGTGCGACGACCATGGCGAGCGGCAGCAGCACGTAGAGCGTGGCTCTCGTCATATCGACCCAGAAGTTGCCGAGCGTGGAAACCTTCGAGCGGGCAAGTGCTCGGGTCACAGCGATAGCAAGGGCCATGCCGGTCGCGGCCGAGAGGAAGTTCTGCACGGTGAGGCCGGCCATCTGGGAGAAGTGGCTCATCGTCGTCTCACCACCGTAGTTCTGCCAGTTGGTGTTGGTGACGAAGGAGACTGCCGTGTTAAATGCGAGATCCGAGGGTACGCCCGGGAACCCCTGAGGGTTCAGCGGCAGATAGGCCTGCAGCCGCAGCATCGCATAGAGCGCCAGAAAGCCGGCGAGCGAAAAGGCCAGCATGGCAAGCGTGTAGCCGAGCCAGCTCTGCTCCTTCTCGGGGTTGATTCCGCTCACGCGGTAGAGATCACGCTCCACGCGGCCGAGCACGGGAGACAAAAAGGTCCGCTCGCCGGAAAACACCCGCGCCATGTAGAGCCCGAGTGGTTTGATGACGAGGAGGACGGCGAGGAAGAGGAGGCTGATCTGCAGCCATCCGACTGTTGTCATGGATCTGCTCCCGATCAGAAGCGTTCGGGACGCAGCAGCGTCACGACGAGATAGACACCAAGCGCACTGGCGACGGCGAGGCCGAAAAGGGGTTCAAGCATTTGCGTGCCCCTCACAGCCGGTCGAGCGCGCGGGCGTAAAGGGCGAGCACGAGGAGCGTGCCAGAACCGAGCGCGATATAGATGAGGTCGGACATGTCCGTGTCTCCTGTTGATACCGACACAGGATTAAGGGCGCTTCGGGTCAGGCTTCTATTGGGAAGAGCGGGGGGCGGAGTAAAGAAAAGATAAGGATGCGAGCCACAGGGCCGGCTTGAGATCCATCGCCGCTATGGCTTAGCGCCGGAACTTGTCTGTGTCGCGTCTTAAGGAGATATACGCTTGCCGGCGCGAGGCTGCCGACAGGACCGACCGGTTGCAGATCAAAGGCGATTTTGCCGGGCCTCTAAAACCACGCGACAATCTAGGCTTCGCAGCCAATTCTCGCAGAGAACCTGATTTGCTCTTTTTCCTGTCGTGCCGGATTCTTTTGGAGCCAATGGTGCCTGATGCCCAAGTCGAGATCGGCGAACGATGACCTCCGGGGCTAGTGGAGCGTGTAGCCGCCATGGCAGTCGGCCATCGGGTTGGAAACCTCATGCGGCTCTTTGAACCTGGTCACGGCGCACGCTAAGCGTTGCTGCCACCGCAATTCCCCGCCAGACCTCCTGAAGGCGGCTCAGAGCACAAGTAATTGCCGCTCGCCCGGCTTAATCTCGGGGTTTGACGCCTGAAAGCTGGCTCAGCAGGAATGCATGCGTGGCGTGATCGGCGACGATCAGGAGGCCCGATTTTTCGTAGTACTCCGGACCGCGTCCCCACCAGTCCGTCACGACCCCACCGGCTTCTTCGACGAGCAGGATACCGGCCGCCGTATCGACGAAGCCGGTCTGCTCGAAGTAGCCGGTGAAACGGCCGCAGGCGACATAGGCACAGCAATTGGCGGCACTGCCGAGCACGCGGACGGCCCCGATCGGTGCGCGGATCGCATCAAGACGTTCATACGCGCCGGGATGCATGGAGAGGTTCGGGGTCGGAAGACCGGTGCCGACAACCATCTGGCCGACATCCGGGCGACTGCGCATGGTCAGGCGCCTGCCGTTGAGAAAGGCGCCTTGCCCCTTCTGTGCGGTGAACATCTCGTTCGTCACGGGATTGTAGACCAGGCCGCAGACCGTTTCGGCGCCCTGCCGAAGGGCAATGGTAATGGTGTAGTCCAGGCCGTTGAGAAAATTCGTGGTTCCGTCGATCGGATCGACGAGAAAGCGGTAGGATGCGTCCACGCCCTCCACGGGCGGGAATTCCTCGCCACTCAGGCTCCAGTCGGGATACCGGGTCAGAAGGTGATCTCGGATGAGGGTCTCAGACTGCTCGTCGGCGATGCTGACGAAATCGCCCGGCCCCTTGATCCCGATCTCGAGCATCTCCCGGCGGTGGAAGTGATCTAGCGTCAATGCGCCGGCGCGCCGCGCGGCCTCGACCATATCGGCAAGTACATGTGCTGGATCGATGGCCATCATGCCGCTCCTTCTTCCAATGCCGCCACAAGACCTTCGGGGTCATCGGTGGTGATCTGGTCGACGCGCAACTCCAGGAGACGGCGGACCTTTGCGAGCGTGGCTGGGTTAATCGAGCGGATCGTCCAGGCATCGACACGACGATGGGCTGCGTGGACTGCGGCTATGAGATCAAAACCTTCGGCGTCTGCGGCAAGAATGAGCTCGTAGTCGAGGTAGATCATCGCAGCATCCGGCGCAGTCTTCAGTGCGCTCGAGATGAAGTCCGAATATTCGCGTGGCGACTTCAGATCGTCGAGCACTCCGACGTAGGTCGGGTCGTAACCGGTCTGCAGACCGGGCGTCGCTGCCGCAAGCAGAGCCACTGCAGCGCTGTCTCCGCCGGAAAGGATCATCGTCCGAGACACTGGCGCAACCGCAGCCGCGAAGTTGGCGACGACCGACGGTGAAAGACGGGAAAGGTCTTCCTTGTAATCGAGCTGCAGCAGGGCATCAGAATGGGCGGGGCTGGCCTTCAGTCGCTCACACAGATCTTCAAGCAGCATCACCCTGTCGGCGATGGGCCTTCCGTCATTGCCCCTCAAGAAAAGCTCGCGCAGCTTGTCTTTCGATGCCTCGGAGACGAGGCCGGATCCGGTTGTGCCATGATCCAGTTCGAGGTCATGCAGAACTGCAAAACCATGATCGGCATGGACGACGAGGTCGACCTCGGCGCTGGCGCCGAGGCGCATGGCCTCGAGGATGCGGGTTGCGGTGAATGCGGGATCAGTCGCCTTTCGCCTCGCCCGGTGCCACTTGAGCAGGGTCCTGTGACCCTCGCGTTCGACGGAAATGGGATCAGTGCGCATCAGAGGTCCGGTAGAGTTTGACATTGTCGCGGAAGGCGGCAAAGGCGCGGGGGCTGAGGTCGACAGTCTGACCGTTTTCGAAAGGCTCCGGACTGCGAACCAGAGATTTCACCCTCGTGCCATCGGACAGGTGCAGATCGACCAGGCCGTGGGTTCCGAAGTCGGTGACACGATGAACGGTGGCCTGGCCGGCAGCGCTGGGCAGAAGATCCAGGGCCTCGGGCCGCACGGCAAGGGTGATCGGCCCATCGTCCACGGGCAGGTCCACCACGACTTCCGCATGCGTGAAACGGCCATTCTCAACCCTGCCCTCGATGAAGTTCATCGTCCCGATAAAGCCGGCAACGAAGGGCGTCTGCGGATCGCGGTAGATGACCTCCGGCCGATCCGCCTGTTCCGTTGCACCGTTTTGCATGACGACGATGCGGTCTGCCATGGAAAGCGCCTCGTCCTGCCCGTGCGTGACGAAGAGTGTCGTGATCTTCAGACGCAGCTGGATGTCACGCACCTCCTCCCGCAGCCGCTCGCGCAGATGCTGGTCGAGGCTCGCGAAGGGTTCATCAAGCAACAGGATCTTCGGTTCAAGGATCAGGGAGCGCGCGAGGGCCACGCGCTGCTGCTGCCCGCCCGAAAGCTCATTGGTCATGCGCCGGTCATAGCCCTTTAGGCCCACCAGATCGAGCACAGCCTCCACCCGGTCACGGATTTCGCCCTTTGGGCGCCGGCGCAGTTTCAGGCCGAAGGCGAGGTTGTTGAAGACGTTCATGTGTGACCAGAGCGCGTGGCTCTGAAACACCATTCCTGTCGGCCGCTGCTCAGGCGGCAGACGTGTCACGTCCTGGTCGTCGATCGCAATCGTTCCCGATGTCGGTTGCTCGAAACCGCCCACCATGCGCAGCAATGTCGATTTGCCGGAGCCGGAAGGGCCGAGCAGACATACCAGTTCACCATCCGCCACATCGAGAGAGACCTGGTCGACGGCGGTCGTGCCGCCCGCGAAGACCTTGGACACTGCACGGATGCTCAGTTTGGACATTTTGGCATTCCCATCCTGCTATTCTTCATCCGCCGAACCCCTTGGCGAAGGCGTTTCCGCCGATGACGCGCCGCGCGAACATCAGGGCGATGAAGGACGGCACCCAGAGCATCACGGACAAGACCGCGCCGAACTGGATGACCATCTGGTTGTTGATGAAGCTGATCATCAGCACGGGCATGGTGCGGATGCCCGGTGCGCCGATCAGCCAGGCGCCCTCGGTCTCATAGAAGGTACCGACAAAGGTCAGGAGAAGGGCTGCGGCAATTGTCGGTGCAGCCTGGGGCAGCGTGATCGACCAGAACACGCGAAGCGGGCCGGCACCTACGTCGCGAGCTGCCTCTTCCATGCGCCTGTCGACGGCCTGGAAGGCGGCGACCGGAATCCAGATCATGAACATCAGCGTATTGACGAGCTGGATAAGCGCAACACCCCAGAAGGTGCCGATCAGGTCGAGCTGCAGGAAAATCGCAGCGATGGCGACCAGCAGTCCGAACTTCGGAAAGGCGTGACCCGCAAGAAACGAAAAGAACAGGATGTCCCTGCCCGGAAAACGCATGCGGGCGAAAGCGTAGGCGGCCGGCAGGCAGATGATGGCGGAGGCGATCGTGACTACAGCCGAAAGCGTGAGGCTCAGCGAAAGCGCATTCCAAACATCCGACCGGTTCAGCGTCTGCTCCCAGAAGCGCAGACCGAACTGCTGCGGCAGCACATTCGGATAGCGCCAGACCTCGGTGAAGGCCCAGACCCCGACGACCAGGAGAGGAAGCACGACCACGATCGAAAGCAAGAGGGCGAGCAGGATGCCATAGCCGTCCATCGGGCGCAGTTTGGCGATCGGTTCACGCATGGCACTCATTTCCCCTGATTGCGGGCGACCGAGCGCACGTAGAACAAGCCGAATACGATGCAGAAGCCGAAGGTGATTACCGCCTGGGTAATGGCGCCGACGGGATCATTGAGGTCGCGGAATGTGCGCTGCATGAAGGGACCCATCATTTCCGGCGAGGCGGGCCCCAGCAGATAGGGCAGCGTGAACGCCGAGAAGATGCCGAGTACGGCAAAGGAGAGCGCGACGAGGATCGAATTGGTGATCTGTGGCAGGATGATATGCCAGAGCACCTGAAGCCGGCTTGCACCGACATCGCGTGCCGCCTCGATCGCCATGTTGCCGACCGAACCGAGGCCCGACAGCAGGATCAGCACCGTCAACGGGATATTGTCCCAGACGAGGCCGATCACCGGCCCCCACGGCGTCAGATAGGGGGTGCGCAGCTTGGGCAAGCCGGCGAAGTTCAACAGCAGGTCGACCATGCCGTTCGGACCCAGCACTCGGATCAAGGCATAGGCGAGAATGATCGACGGGACGAACATCGGCAGGATCGCAAGCGCCTGCACATAGGAGGCGATCCCTCCCTTGGCAAAGCGCAGATAAAGCGCGATCGGAAGCGACACGACCAGCAGCAAAAGAGCACATACCGCCGTGGTCCACAGTGTCAGGCTGAGATTGTTGAGACTGTAGGCATCCGAGAAAAAGAAGACGTAGCTTGACAGGTCGAAGCCAGCCGCTCCTTCGGGAGAGCTTCGCCAGACGGTACGCAACACGGCACTGATGATCGGCCAGATGACCAGCCATCCGACGAGCGAAACCGGCACGGCGACGAGCAGGAGGCCGATCAGCCCCCTGCCCGACACCGTCTTTGACATGGCAGACGATGTCACGCCTGAACTCACGACTTGCGGTCGATGGTCGGCGCCACGTTGCGATACCAACCATCGTTGACCGCAACCTCCCAGGCACCCGACGGGAAAGTCGGAATGCTGTTGGGGATGATATCTGCGAACTTCTGGCGCAGATCTGCGGAGACGTGATCCCAGCTGACGCCGGGGAAGCCGCCGAGTTCGGTCAGGATGGCGCCCTGCATCTCTTCGGTCAGGATGAAGTCAGCAAGCTTCAGTGCCGCATCGCGATTCTTTCCGTTGCTCAAAACCACGGCACGGGAGAAGCCGCCGCAGAGGGCCAGGTCCTGAAGCTGCACGATGCCGGTTGTTTCCGGCAGGACGCCCTGGGCGATCGCCTGCAGGACCTGATCGGACCATACCGGGGTCATGGTGACCACACCCTGGGCCAGCAACTGGATCGACTGGGTGTTGCCGGAGGAATAGGCGCCTTTGTCATAGAGCGACGGCGCGATGTCCTTCAGGATCTCCCATGCCTTACCCAGCGCCTCGTTGCCGAAGGCTTCGGTGTAATTGTCGACCGTGAAGGCCTTAGGGTCGAGGCCGTTGGCCTGATGGATGGCGCGGCGAACGAAGTTGCCGCCCGAACCGCCCTTGTCAGGACGGTTGTAGACGAACTGACCCGGGTTTGCCTTGATCCAGGCAACGAGAGCGTCCCAGGTCTTCGGCGCATCGGCCGCCGACAGCTTGGTGGTATCATAGGCCAGAAGGACCTGGCTGCCGCGATAGGGAAGCGAGAAGTCGTTGTCGATGGCGAGCGGGTTGACCTTCGCATAGTTCGATAGGCCGGCTTCCTTCATGTTGACGTAAAGGCCAGCTTCGATCGCGCCCTTGGGCAAACGCGGATCAGCATGCTCGAAGTAGTCGGCCTGCGGATCCGTGTTCGTCTGCATCGCGGCGATGGCGCGCTCCGCAATCGCCTGAATGCCGGCATTGTCTCCGGCATCGACGAGATTGAGCTTCACGCCGGCATTGGCCGCCTCAAAGGCCGGCTTAACCGTGTTGGTCCAGAAATCGAGCACATTGGCATCCGAGCCGGTGTACCAGTCGATCTGGCCCTCGGCTGCGAAGGACAGCTTCGGCAGGATCATCATGCCGGCAACGGTGCCAGCGGTGGAAATCAGGAATGCGCGACGCTTCATCGTCTTCTCCCTCGGTTGCCGGACCATTGGACGCCGGCTCACAGTCAAAATTCGAGACGCCGAAGACCGCCCCCGAAGGGCTGACCATGCATCTCTCGAAATTCCGCGTCCGGGCCTGCCCGCTGAGTAGACCCGCCGCATCGGGCCGCACGGCAAGACGGCAAAGGAGAGCTTGCACATGCGTGCAACCTCTCTGCCCGGACGTATCCTAGGTAACGGGGTTAGACGAAGTTTTAATGACATTCACGTCGTGCACACGAGTGCATGACGTTTAACCGGAATGGGGACGGACCGAGCGTCGCCAGACTGTGGCCGGCTCGAAGACCGCACCGTTGCGCCCGGGGGACTCGGCCAGATCCACCACCTCCGTCAAGAGCGAAACAACATGATTGGCGATCTTTTCGAGTGGCTGCTCGAACGTTGTCAGCCGGTAGGCCTCCCAGGAAGCCTGCTCGATATTGTCGAAGCCGATGACACAGAGATCCTCGGGGATTCTCAGGCCAAATTCGGAGCGGGCCCCGTCCATGAAGCCGAGGGCCAGTAGATCCGTAACGCAGAAGACGCCGTCAGGCGGCTCTGATCGGGCGAAGACACGTTTGGCAGCCCCCAGACCGCCACCGTAGCTGGTAGCCTCCGCCTCCACCGAAGTTACCGAAAGCCCAGCCTGGGAGGCGGCCTCCAGAAACCGTTCTTCCCGCTCGACGAGGCTCGGTGTTCGCGCAGCCGAGATCAGGATCCCAAGACGCCGGCATCCGGCCCTGCGAAGCAGGTACAGAGCCTCCTTCGCCGCGGTGGCATTGTCGAGCCCGACATTCTCGCAACCTTCAAGGCGATCATCTCTGTTGATCAGGATGACCTGCTGACCATTGGCAAGGGCCGTCTTGACGAGCGCTGTCGAGGGAGTTCCCGACAGGACCACCGTCGCATCGGCGCGGTAGTGGAGGGTGAGCTTCAGCGCGCGATTGACTTTCGCCTCGTCACTCTCGGTGTTCAACACCACCGTTATCTTCCCGGCTGCCTGAAGTTTTCGCGTCAGGTGATCGACCATGGCCGCCCTCACGGGCGTGGTCAGATCGGACACGATCAGACAGACGATGTTGCTTCGTTCGCGGAGCTGGCGGGCCAGATGGTTCACATGATAGCCGAGCGCTTCTGCCGCCTCGATCACCTTCCGCCGCGTCTCCTCCGAAACGCTCGCCCCATCGGTAAACGTGCGCGAAACCGCCGACCGTGATACGCCGGCACGCTCGGCCACCATCTTGGCGCTGACAAAAAGGGGGGAGCTATTTCTGCGCATGTGGCGATAACAACAACAACAACAACAAATGAGCTCTCACCAAAAAGCGCCGGGGCGGAGGCGCCCGAACCGGACATACGACAAATCTACCTCTGTCGTGTGACGCAACTTCGGTGAATCCGGTCGGCAACCGAGTACACACATGAGGCGGATCGTGTGTCAACTCCATCGACTGCAGCTCGCAGGCCTGGACCGCTTGAAGTGTGGAACGCTCTGTGAAGCGCTCAGCCTATCGCGCTTCGTGTGAACTGACCGCCATTCCGGGCCGATGCGGAGATCATTGCCGCCCAGCGACTATATCTGTGCCTCAATAGACCAGCTCGGTGCCGTATCGCGCGCCACACCCCGTTCTCAACACCCCGGCTTAAAATCTCACCGCCTGTTTTGCAGACAGCCGAACGTTTGATTGACCCGATCGATGTTTGCCCGCAGACGGTCTTGATCGTCCCCATAATCCTGCCGCAACCGTCTCATCAACTGCAAGCGAAGCGCCCGGCCCATGCCCGCACCCCGAAAGAACAGACTGACCGGCCTGCCGGCCCCGTACCTGAAGCGCCTCTGGGTAAGAGAGGATGCGAGTCTCAACGGACAATATCCGTTCAATCTGCCATGGTTTGATATGGATTTCTCGCTCGACTTCACCACGCCTGTGACGATCGTCGTGGGTGAGAACGGTACGGGGAAATCCACGTTGATCGAGGCGGTGGCCGCCTTGTGTGGCTTCGACGAGGCGGGCGGCGGCAAGGGCTACCGACCGGTCGATCATTCCCGTGCCGTCGACCGCAGCGGCGCTCTTCTCTCCAGCGCCTTGCGTGCGTCCTGGTTGCCCAAGGTCACATCAGGGTGGTTCTTTCGCGCCGAATCCTTCTTCTCGGTCGCACGTTTTCTCGATGAGGCGGCTCGCGACGCCAATGCTGCACCGCCCGACTTCTTGTCCTGGAGCCACGGCGAAGGCTTTATCCGCTTCTTCGAGGAACGCATGTCCCGGCAGGGAATGTATCTCCTGGACGAGCCTGAGAGTGCCCTTTCCCCGAGGCGCCAACTGGAGCTCCTTCGACTGCTCGTCACCATTCAGTCATCCGCGAATGCTCAGATCATCATGGCCACGCACTCCCCCATCCTGATGGCGGTTCCGGGTGCCCGGCTGCTGGAGATCACCCCTGCGGGTCTTGCGGAAACCGGATTGCGCGAGACGCGGCATTTCAAGCTTTACCGGGACTTCACCGAGGATCCGGATGACTTCGTTGCCCGTGCGCTGCGCGACGAGATCTGAACCTCAACGGAAACGCCAAAAGCGCGCCTGCCTAGGGAGCCCCGAGGGACACTTCTGGAACCGCATGAGATCGTTCTTCCGTCATCACCTTAACGAGTCGCCACAAGTGACGCCCTCAGTTCGAGGGGATGTGGCGGCCACTTGCAAACGCTTCTTGCGAGCGAGGACGGACATGATGCGCGCGGCAGTGCCGAAGGTCATCTCGTTCAGCGGACCGTGTCCCGTCCAAGGCTTGCGCAGCCGCGCAGTGACCTCGCTCACGAACAGGCACGGCAAGATGTCGTCGCATCCTCGCATTTGCTCAAAGATCCTGCTGACGGGGACAGATCCTGCATCTGTGGTTACGGTCGGCTCAGCGAGCTCTGAATCCCATTCGTCGAAGGCATACACCGCATCCCGAAACAGGGTCTGCATGGTGATCGGCGCATGACCGTTCGACAGTTGCTGCAAAGACGTCATCGGTGCCTCCTGTTTGCTGCTTCTTCAACGGGTCAAGTTATCCGGTAATCCGCAGCCAGAACCGAGATCCTCGCTTAACGCTTCCTGGTCCGCCCGGTGCGGCAATTAACCGACAAGACTGCCAACTGTTTCACGAGGCGGGAGCCATTACGGTCGATGGTACGCCTGCGTACGGTGTGGCTGGACCAGCCAGCCAGCAGGAACAGAGATTCGCCCAAACGGTTGGTTTGTCAGGAACGGTCGCCGGTAAGGCGCCCCCACCGAATGAAGCGAGAACCCATTGCTCTGTTTCGCTCCGAAGACCTTACGTGGATTTCTGGGATGCGATTTTGCGGATGGAATTCCGACTTCGACCGAACGAGACGACAGAGCATGAGCAGAAGAGATCTTTCAGGCTATAAGTGCCTGGTTATCGAGGACGATTTCCTCGTCGCGTACGATTTGATGATAACGCTCGAATTGGCGGGTGCGATGGTGCTGGGACCGGTGGCCCATGTGCAGCATGCGATGGAAGTGCTTCACGAGCCCGACCTGTCATTCGATGCCGCAATCCTCGATGTTCATCTACACGGGGAAACGGTGTTCGGCGCCGCTGAGATCCTCCTGGTTCGGCGGATCCCGTTCATCTTCGTCACCGGCGGCGGCATCGCCACCCTGCCGGGCGAATTCGCGCACGCACCCTGCCTGCAAAAGCCGGCAACTGCGTCCGATCTGATCACAGCACTTCTGATGTTACCGCGCTCGATCACCTCACAATGAGGGCGAGTGGACCTGCTCTGCGTCAAGGGTCCTTCGCAGCTCGGCCGTCATGAAAGAGCAAGATGCCTGCCGCCACCGATCGGAACCCATTGGCCACCTGCGTCGGCCGGATGGAGCGAATGCCTGCGGTCATCGTGGCGTACTTCTGCCACAGCAGTCCTCAAGGCGAGCGCCGCTACATCCGAAACCAACGCCCCTGCCCTAGCGCGCCATCCAGCCTCCATCCACCGTGACTATGGTGCCGTGCACGTAGTCCGATGCACTGGATGCAAGAAAGACGACCGGACCTGCCATGTCTTTGGCCTCTCCCCATCTGCCGGCCGGAATGCGTGCCAGGATTGATGCCGCACGTTCAGGATCGTTGCGAAGAGCCTCGGTATTGTCGGTCGCTATGTAACCCGGAGCGATGGCGTTGACATTGATGCCCTTCGCCGCCCACTCGTTGGCAAAGGCCTTGGCGAGCTGGCCGACACCGCCCTTGCTGGCCGCATAGCCGGGGACGTTGATGCCTCCCTGGAACGTCAGGAGAGATGCGGTGAAGATGATCTTGCCCTTGCGGCCCGTTGCAATCATCTGCTGACCGATGGCCTGGGTCAGAAAGAACTGAGCCGAAAGGTTGGTTTCCAGAACCTCGTCCCAGTATTCCGCCGGGTGTTCGGCAGCCGGCGCCCTTTTGATGGTGCCGGCATTGTTGACCAGGATGTCGACGGGCACGTCTGCCAGCCGCTTTCCCAGGTCCAGGACCTTGCCACGATCTGCAAAATCGCAGGCGATCCCGGTGAAACGGCGGCCACAGGCCCGTACCGCGCTTCCGGTTTCTGCACCATCTTCCGGCATGCTCAAGGAAACGCCGATGATGTCGGCGCCAGCTTCTGCAAGAGCTATGGCGATCGCGGCACCGATACCGCGTCGGGCTCCCGTGACAACGGCCGTCTTGCCCGTAAGGTCGAAGGGGTTCATTGAGCCGCGCCCTCCTGGCAGTTCAGCAGCGTCTTCATCGAGGTGCCGTTCGCCTCGAACGATTCGAATGCGGTCTGAATTTCCCTCAAAGGCCGGCGCTCGGTGATGACGCGACCGATCTCCGAGCCATGCCGGACAAGCAGCTCGATGGCAGCCTCGTAGTCCTGCGGCTCGTAGACCCGTGCGCCGAGCATCTCGATCTCGCGCCAGAAGAAGCGGAAGAGATCGATGACCGGTTTCTTTGCATGGATGGCGACCATCACCACCCGCCCGCGGGTCGACACAGCCTCCGTCATCAGGTCCACACCCGCCTGGACACCTGAGACTTCGAAGACGACGTCAGCGCCTTTCCCGCCCGTGGCGGCCATGACCTCGCGCGCCACGTCGGTTTTGGACGCATCGAATGCGCCGATGCCGAAAGAGGCGGCCAGCGTCAGGCGGGAGAGGTTGATCTCCGACAGCAGCACCCGCGCACCGCGTTTGGCTGCCGCAATCGCAATCAGCATGCCAATCGGACCACCACCGATGACCAGAACCGTTTCGCCGGGGGCAAGCCGCGCCCGCTCGATGTCATGGCATGCCACGGCCAAAGGCTCCACAAGTGCTGCCAGATCAAGTGGCATCTCGTCGGGGAGCTTGTGAACGGCATAAGCCGGCACGCTCCAGTAGCGCTGCATGGCGCCGTCGGTATCGAGCCCGAGGAATTTCAGATTGTGACAGATATGGGAGTGCCCGGCGGCGCAGGCTGGGCAGTGACCGCAAGGCTTCAACGGGCGCACGACCACCTTGTCGCCGATTGCAAGACCCGAGACACCTGCGCCAAGAGCCGCAACGGTGCCGGACATTTCATGGCCTATGATGCGGTTCGAACCGACGCGCTGATCCATGGCGCCGTGAAAAACATGCAGATCGGTTCCGCAGATGCCGCACCAGGCAACCTCGATCTGCACTTCATCGGCGGCGGGCGGCAAGACAGGCGCATCCCGCAGTTCGAAGCGGTGGTCGCCTTTGTAGTAGGCGGCAATATTCGGCATGATGAACTCCTCAGAAGATTGCATGGGGGGCCAATCGGCCCCAGTCGAATTCCACGCCTGTGCCGGGCTCATCCGGCGCCACGGCTCTCGAATGCTCGAGAACGAGTGGTCTCAGGGTGTAGCGGTCGATGGGGAAGCTGTGCACTTCGATCCAGCCGGCATTGGCCTGGCCTGCAACGAGGCTGACATGCAGCTCCTGCATGCCGTGACTGCAAACAGGGATGTCATGCGCTGCGCAGCGCTCGGCAACCGCAAGCCAACCGGTAATCCCGCCGCAGTTGGAGGCATCGGGCTGCAGATAAGACAGCTTGGATTGCGCCAGCGCGTATTCGAATTCGTGGATCGTATGCAGGTTCTCACCCATCGCGAGCGGCATTCCGGTCTCGTCTGCAATGCGGGCATAGCCGGCATAATCGTCCGGGATGATCGGCTCCTCGAACCAGAGAAGATCGAGCGGCTGAAAAGCTCGCGCGGCCGCGATTGCCTGGGGGACATCGAGCGCGTAGTTCGCGTCGACCATGAACTTGCGGTCCGGCCCCAGCAGGTCGCGCACGGCCTCCGCACGGGTCACATCCTCCCGAAGGCTTGGCCGCCCGACCTTGATCTTTACGGCTTCATACCCCTCCGCCAGATAGCCGCCGACATTCTCCAGCAGTCTTTCCAGCGGAAAGTTGAGGTCGATTCCACCCCTGTAGGCACTGGCGGTTCTGCCGGCTCCGCCTGCCATTTGCCAAAGCGGCAGTGCCTGTACGCGACCTCTCAAGTCCCAGAGCGCGATATCAATCGCTGAAATCGCAAATGAAGCGATCCCGCCGCGCGCGACGTAATGCACTGCCCACTGCATGGCTTCATAAATCTCTTCAACCGGGGTCGCATCGCGGCCCAGAAGCAGGGGACGCAGATCGTGGTTGATCATGGCGGCAATCGCCCTGCCGCCGAACCCACCCGTATAGGTGTAGCCGGTACCGACCGTGCCGTTGGCCTGGGCGATCGTTACGGTGACCAGTTCGAAATGGGTGTGGTCGCCATGCTTGGCATCGGAAAGGACCTCATCCAGCGGCACACGGAAGAGCCGCGCCTGCAGGTCAACAATACAGGAACCGATCATCACGATATTCCTTTCAGGACAGCTTTACGCGTTGCTGGAGGCGCGCCTGGAGAATGACCACGCCGAGAAGGAAGGCACCGCGGATGATCGACTGCCAGTATGCGGAGAGCGATATCCAGCCGAGGCCGTTTTCGAAATTCAGGATGTTGAAGACCATCCCCAGAAGCAGGGCACCTGCGAGCGTCGCTCCGACAGAGCCGGAGCCGCCGGTGAGCAAGGTGCCGCCGACCACCACGGCAGCAATGGCAAACAGTTCCCAGCCCACCCCCTCGGTCGGCTGCCCCGCACCAAACTGGGAGGCAAGAATGACGCCTGCGAGACCGGCAAGTGCGCCGGAGGCCGCATAAACCAGAGCCAGATTACGCTCGACGTTCAGACCCATCATGCGCGCGGTCTGCTCACCATCGCCGATCGCGAGGATATGTCGGCCAACGGGACGCTTTTCGAGGACGAGCCAGCCAACGACATAGGCCAGCCCCGCGATCCATGCAGCGATCGGAAAGCCCAGAAAATCGTCCTGTCCGATAGCCGTAAAGCCCGTGTCGTAAGAGACGGAAACGGACTGGTTGCCTGCAAGGAGAAGACCGGTCCCCGAGGCGGCCAGCATTGTCGCAAGCGTTGCGATGAATGGCTGGATCCGCATCCGGCTCACAAGGAAGCCATTCAGAACGCCCACGGCAAGACCGGCAAGAACGCCGCCACCGAGCCCCGCTGCCCAGTGGTGTCCGGAGAGCAGCGCCGCGACCACACTGGCCATGGCGGCCGTTGCGCCGACCGACAGATCGATGCCGCCGGTGATGATGACGAATGTCATCCCCAGTGCAATCAGAGCGAACATCGAGTTGTATCTGAGGAAACTCAGAATATTGAACGCGGACAGGAAGTTGTCATAGCGCAGGCCACCGAAAATGATGAGCGCGAGGAGAGCGAGGATCACGCCGATGCGGGCGAGTTCAGCAGGAGATCCAAAGGTGAAGGCACGCTTGAGCCTATTCATTTCCGGTCCTCAACTCTTGTCGGCGCGTTGCTGGAGATAGACGGCGAACACGATGAGACCCGCCTTGACGATAAGGGCGGCTGCGTCCGGCACGCCATTGGCAAGAAGCGTGTAGCGGACGAGCTGGATGACGAAAGCGCCGAGCACGGTGCCGATCACGTTCGCGCGTCCACCTGCCAGAAGCGTCCCACCCACTGCGACCGCGGCAATGGCATCGAGTTCCATGCCCAGTCCGACCAGATTGGCGTCACTTGCCGAGTTGCGAGCGATCACGACCAACCCCGCCAGGCCAGCCAGCGCTCCGCTGATCATGTAGACGTACAGCTTGACCCGTCGCACTGGCAGACCAGCGAGACGTGCTGCCCGTTCGTTGCCGCCGACGGCAATGATCTGCCGTCCGATGACCGTGTAGCGCGTCACGGCCCAGGCGATGACGACGATGATCATCATCAGGATTACCTGCGTGGGTATGCCCGCGATCTTGCCCATGGCGATGAACTGGAAGCTGTCGTTCCGGAAAACCTGGAGATTGCCATTGGTCATCACCTGCGCGATGCCGCGCCCGGCGATGAAGAGCACCAGCGTGGCGATGATGGGCTGAATGCCGTATCTGGTGATGAGCATGCCGTTAAAGAGGCCGAGCACTGCCGCAACAGCAACCGGCACCAGGATCGCCAGAGTGACAGCGATCGGCATCATCCCGGCCGGCCACGCGGGATGCATGAATATCATTGGTGCAATGGCGCCTGCGATCGCCATCAACGACCCGACCGACAGGTCGATACCGCCGGTCGCAATGACAAGCGTCATTCCGGTGGCCACGATGACGATCGTCGCCACCTGCGTCAGGTTGACGGTCAAAGTCTGCATCGACAGGAAGTTGGGCGTGATGGCGATGTTGAGCGCGACAAGGGCCAGGAACGCGACCAGCGTTCCATAGCGGCTCGCATAGAGAAGGAAACCTCCCCGGGCCCGGGGCGCCTCAATCGTCGAAACGGGAATTTGCGGATTGGTCATGTCAGTCTACCTGATGAGCCATGGCAGAGATCAAGGCGGGTTCACTCAGTTCACCGCGCGAGAGACGTGCCACTGAGCGGCCGTCGCTGAGGACGCTGACACTGTCCGAACAGGCCAGAAGCTCTTCCAGTTCGGACGAAATCATCAGCACGCTCAGCCCTTCGTCGGCGAGGTTGCGCAAGAGCTTCAGAATTTCCGACTTGGCGCCGATATCGATCCCGCGTGTCGGCTCGTCGATGACCAGAATGCGCGGATCGGTGGCGAGCCATCGGGCCAGAAGCACCTTCTGCTGGTTGCCACCGGACAGTTCCTTGATCGGTTGATCCGGAGACGAGCACTTGATCGACAGTGCCTTGATGAACCGCTGCGCGATCTCGTCCTGCCTGCGCCGATCCACGATGCCCGCACGCTTCAGCTTCGGAAGCAGAGCAAGCGTCATGTTCTCCCGGACGGACATGTCAGGAATGATGCCGTCGATCTTCCGGTCTTCGGATACGAAGCCGATCCCATCGGCGATCGCGTCCGAGGGTTCGCGGTAGTGCCTGGCGCGCCCCTCGAGGGTGAGTTCACCCTTCTCGAGCTTGTCCGCTCCAAAAATCAGCCGTGCCGTTTCGCTCCGGCCTGACCCGAGAAGTCCGGCAAGGCCGGTGATCTCGCCTTCACGCAACTTCAGATCGACGTCGACGACGCGGGTGCCGGCGGAAGCCCCCTGGAGCTCCAGCCGCACCGGCTTGGGGACCGTGTCCTCTTCCGGTGCCACCAGCGTCAGGGCATCGAGTTCCTTGCCGAGCATGTGCCGGACAAGTTCGATTTTCGGGAAGTCGGCCATGGCGCCGCGGGCCACCAGCCGGCCGTCCCGCATGATCGCGACGCTGTCGCAGACGGCGTAGAGTTCATCCAGCCGATGCCCGACGAAGATGATGGAGACGCCGCGCTGCTTGAGCGTACGGATCGTCCTGAACAGGATGCCGACCTCGCGCTCGTCGAGGGATGAGGTGGGCTCATCCATGATGACGAGCCGGGCGTCCTGTAGAACGGCGCGTGCGATCGCCACCATCTGGCGGGTGGCTGCGTCGAACTGCCCGACCGGGCGGTCGACATCGATCGAAAGCTCGAAACTCTTGAGAATCTCCTCGGCTCCCCGACGCATTGCGCCGCTGTCGAGCATGCCAAAGCGCCGCAGTTCTCGGGACAGATAAATGTTCTCCGCGACCGATCGCTGTGGCGCCAGATTGATCTCCTGATAGATGGTCGCGATGCCTGCAGCTTCGGCTTCGGCCGGCATCGAGAAATCGGCTTCGCGGCCGTCAAATTGGATGGAGCCCGTGTCCCTGCGATAGACGCCGGTCAGAATCTTGATCAGCGTCGACTTGCCGGCGCCGTTTTGACCGACGAGCGCCACCACCTCACCCGGTTCGATAGTGAGCGAGACTGCGCCCAGAGCTTTCAGCCCTGCGAAGCTCTTTGAGATGGAGTCCATGACGAGCAGGGGCACGGGAGATGTCCTTGGATAACGAGGAATTGGGGGGCGGCGGGGGCCGGAGCGCCCGCCGCCGCATGTGGCTCGATCAGTATGCGTTCGCCAGTTCGGCGGCTGCATTGCTCGCGTCGTAGAACTTGTCTTCGTTGATCAGCACCGGCGGGATCGTCTCGCCATTCGCATAGCGCATCATGGTCTCGAAGGCCTTGGGCCCGAAGCGCGGATTGCACTCCACGACGGCTGCGATCTTTCCATCGACCACGGCCTGGACGGCTTCCTTGCCGCCATCGATTGACAGAATGAGGATATCCTTGCCGGGCACCTTGCCTGCTGCTTCGACTGCCGAAATGGCACCGATCGCCATCTCGTCGTTGTGGGCATAGATCACGTTTGCATCGGGATGCGCCTGCAGCAGCGCTTCGGCTACCTGACGGCCCTTGTCGCGGGCGAAGTCACCGGACTGGGAGGCGACGATCTCGAAACCGCCGGCTGCCTGGATTGCCTCATCAAAGCCCTTCTTGCGGTCGTTGGCCGGGGACGAGCCGGTCGTCCCTTCGAGCTGGATGATCTTGGTCTTGCCGTTGGCATTCTTGATCAGCCACTCCGCGATGCGCCGTCCCTCCTCAACGAAGTCGGAACCGATGAAGGTCAGATAGTCTTCGCCGGCCTTAGCGAGCGAGGGATCCACGCTGCGGTCGAGCAAGATGACCGGGATGCCTGCCTTCTTGGCGGCCATGACGGCGGGAATGAGCGGCTTTTCCTCGCGCGGGGCAAGGAAGATCAGGTCGACGCCCTGGGCGATCATCGAGTTGACGTCGGAAACCTGCTTGGCAGCAGAACCGGCAGCGTCCGTGTAGACAAGCTGATGGCCGAGCTTTTCGGCCTCTGCCTTCATGCTGTTGGTCTGGGCGATGCGCCAGGGATTGTTGCTTTCAGTCTGCGCAAAGCCGACCTTGTAGGTTTCCTTCTTCTCCAGCTTTGGCAGTTCCTGGGCGTTCAACCCGAAACTTGTCATTGCGGTAACGGCGGCAAGCACCGTCGTCGTCAGAAAAGCGCGTCTATACATGTCTTCCTCCACTTTTAGCGCTCGCACCATGCGAGCGCTTTTCCTCCAAAACCTCAGGACCAGTTCACATACATGGTCTTCTTGCGCAGGTAGCCGTCGAAGCCGTGCTTGCCGTCTTCGCCGCCGATACCCGAGAGCCCCCAGCCACTGTGGAAGCCCTGGACGAGTTCCCCGTTCGTCCGATTGAAGTAGATCTCGCCGAAATTGAGCTCGTTGGTGAGCCGCATCAGACGACGCAGGTCGCGCGTGTAGACAAAGGCGGAGAGCCCGAATTCCGTGTCGTTGGCATGGGCCAGCGCCTGCTCGAAATCATCAACGACCATGGCAACCGCCACCGGACCGAAGATCTCCTCCTGCATCGCCGGATTGCCGTTGGACGTGGCCAGAAGGACCGAGGGCGCCATGAAATGACCCGATTTCAGCCGCCCTTCGGTGATCGCTCCTCCGCGCAGAAGCTCTTCAGCCCCTTCCCGAACGCTGCGGGCGACAATCTCCTCGACCTTGGTCACTTCGCCGGCACTGATCTTCGGCCCCAAATCCGGATCTTCGAGCGGCGGGGCAATGGTCAGCGCGCGGACACGCGCCACGAACTTTTCCAGGAACTGCTCAGAGATCGATCTGTGCAGATACATGCGTTCATTGCAGGTGCAGATCTGCCCGCAATTGGTGAAGCGGGCCGTGACTGCGCTTTCGACAGCCGCGTCAATATCAACGTCTTCCATAACGATGAACGGCGCCTTGCCGCCAAGCTCGAGGCGCACGACCTTGATGTCATCAGCACCGGCACGGTAGATTTCCCGCCCTGCCCGGGTCGACCCGGTCATCGTCACCATGTCCGAAAGCTCGACGAGGCGACTGCCGGCGACGCGCCCGTCGCCGGTCACGACATTGATCACGCCGGCCGGAAAACCGACCTTTTCAGCGAGTGCTGCGATGAAGAGCCCCGACAAGGGCGTGAACTCGTGAGATTTGAGGACGAAGGCATTTCCCGCGACAAGCGCAGGCCCAAGTTTGCGGGCCGCCAGCGCCGCCGGATAGTTCCAGGCGGTGATCCCGGTGACGACTCCATGGGGCACTCGGCGGACCCAGATCTCCTCATTGCGGGCATCGGAGGGCACGATTTCTCCTTCGATGCGGCGCGCCTGCTCGGCGGCGTAGCGAAGAAATGTTGCCGTCGCTCCGACCTCTCCGCGTGCCTGCCCGATCGGCTTGCCTTGCTCCATCGTGATGAGCTGGGCGAGCAGATCTGCATGATCGTCCACCTGATCCGCAAGCAGACCCACAAGCCTGCCGCGCTCCACGGGGGCGAGCGCAGCCCAGAGAGGTTGAGCCAGACGCGCTGCTGAGACAGCTTCCTCGGCATCCGCCGCCGAAGCCATCGGCGTAAATGCGATCTCGGACCCATCGGCCGGGTTCTCGACCGGCTGAAGGCTGCTTGCCGATCCTGAGACCCACCGCCCGCCGACAAACATCTTCGTCTGGACAGGAGAGCCGCCGCGGGCCAGCTCGGACAATTCAATCAACATATCGCCCCTCTTTGGTACGACCAAAATTTAGCCAATTAAGGCGTAATGCGCCTGTTACGTCAACCAGACTCCTCAATAATATTTTTTCATCGTACCAAACTTACGGATCTTGCGTCGCAGGTCGCTCCAAACTACAAAAGGCTATGACCATGATCGACGAAGACCTGAGCCCGAATAACGCCAAGCGAGCAGCATCGAACGTCATCCGTTCGCTGGAACGCCAGATCGTATCCGGCGAGCTTGCGGACGGTGCCCATCTGCCATCCGAGCGAGAATTGATGGAAATCTACGGCGTAAGCCGCACCGTCGTTCGGGAGGCGGTGACGACACTTGCAAGCCGCGGCCTGCTGGAGGCGAGGCCGCGCTATCGCCCGATTGCGAGGCGGCCGGGCTACGACACGGCGCTTAAGGCCGTCGAAGGCGCGATCGGCCATCTCCTGACGGAACCAGACGGGATCAAGAACCTGTTCAACTCCCGGATATTCCTGGAGATGGCGCTGGTGCGGCATGCGGCCCTGCATGCCAAGCGCGCCGACATCCAGGCACTGAAGGAAGCGCTGGATGCCAATGAGGCCGCGATCGGCCAGTCGGAGCTTTTCTACGCGACAGATGTCGCGTTCCACGGGACCCTGTTTCAGATCCCGAAAAACCCTGTCTTTCCGGTGATGCACATGGCCTATGTCGCCTGGCTCTCCCCCCATTGGCGCAAGATGCCAAGGATGCCGGAACGCAACGAAACGAATTTCCTGCGACATCTCGAGATATTCACGGCAATCCAGAACCGGGATCCGGAGGCGGCCGAAGAGGCCATGCAGGCGCATCTCGTTTCTGCCTGGGAATTCGTCCGCGGGACGTTTCGCTGAACCTCATTCAACCGGAGCATGATGTGGTGACCAAAACCTATGACAACATCGTCGTTGGAGGAGGAGCAGCAGGCTGTGTGGTCGCCGCTCGTCTCGTTGCAGCCGGTCGCCGCGTGCTGCTTCTCGAGGGCGGCTATTCCAATCGGCATCCCCTGCTCGACATGCCACCCGGCATCTTCAAGATGATCAATGGCAGTCGCTACATGCACTACCATACGACCGATCCGCAGCCGCATCTTAATGGGCGTGCACATGACATCCCCCAAGGCAACGTCCTGGGCGGCGGCAGTTCCGTCAATGCGCAGGTCTACATTCGCGGCAGACCATCGGATTACGAGGCGTGGAACGACATCTTGCGGGGCAACAACGACGGCGCCGACTGGAGCTGGAACGCGGTGCTCCGCCACTTCAGGGGAATGGAGGACAACAACCGTCTCCTGAACGACCGACATGGCGCAGGTGGTCCTCTCAAGGTTTCGGACCCGGGCTATATCGATCAGATGTCGAGATGGTTCGTTCAGGCGGTGCAGGGCCTCGGCGAACCCTTCAATCCCGATTTCAACGGCCTCTCCCAGCGAGGCGTCGGCTTCTACCAGTTCATGAACCGCGCCGGCAAGAGATCGAGCTCGGCCTACGCCTTCATCGAGCCTTTGCTTAAAGATCCCAGGCTGGACCTGAAACTGCAGGCACGAGCCGAGAAGATCATCATCGAGAACGGTCGCGCGAAAGGTATCCAGTACCGGGAGAAGGATGGTGCCACATCGGTGGCAATGGCAGACGATGCCGTCGTCTTGAGTGCAGGGGCCCTGATCACGCCGAAGCTCCTGATGCTGTCTGGCGTCGGACCCGCGGACGAACTGAAGGCGCATTCGATCGACGTGGCGCTGGACTTGCCGGGCGTCGGCGAGAACCTTGTCGACCATCCGGAAGTGCCGATCATTTCGACGGCGAACGGCAAGTATGGCTATCACCGCCAGGGGGATGGCTGGCGCATGATCCGCAACGGCTTGCAGTTCAAGCTCTTCGGATCGGGACCGATCACCTCTGCCGGGGTCGAGGCGGGCGCATTCGTCAATCCGGGCAATCCGGATGGTGAACCCACGATCCAGGCCTTCTGCGTTCCCATTGTCTACCTGGACCGCGATACGCGGAGCCTCGTCGACGACACCTATGGCTTGACGATTACGACGGTGGTGGTCAAGCCGAAGTCCAGGGGACACGTCCGCCTGCGGTCGGCGTCACCATCCGACAAGCCGCGAGTCTCGCCAAACCTGCTCAAGGATCCGGCGGACATGCGCGAGATGATTGCGGGACAGCGGTTTTTCCTGCGGGCTCTGGAGGCCACGCCGCTTAAAGAGCGGATCAGCAAAGTCGCCGTCCCCTCGCCTGCCGATCTCTCGGATGCAGCGCTGGAATTGCACTGCAAGCGCTTCGTCAAGACCAACTATCACCCCGCGGGAACCTGCAAGATGGGTGCCGATGGCGACCCGATGGCAGTGCTGGATGCGCGAATGCGCGTCAGGGGGATCGACGGATTGCGGGTGTGCGACATGTCGGCCGTGCCAGACATCAACGCTGGAAACACCGCGGCTCCGGCAATGATGCTGGGCGACCGATGCGCGTCGTTCATCCTCGATGCCAACTGAATTCGCCATGGGCGGAACGGCGGCTTTGATGAGCCGCCCTGATTGATCATTGAAGAACGGCGCGAAGCATGGTTTTCGTTCTGCGGCCGCGAGCGAAATACAATCTACGCATGGCGCATCACTTCCACCACGGGTCACGCCACAGTGCCTTTTCGCCCAGGCCAATCATTATCGGGATCACGTTCCCTTGCTTTGACGAAGAAGTTCGGCCTCACTTGCGGCTCAGTTCTTCCGCCGTTCGACCGTATCCTCGGACAGCTCTATCCACACGGGGGCATGATCGCTCGTGTGCGGCCAGCCCCGGACGTGCCGATCGACCCTTGCGTGCACGAGCCTCTTTGCGAGATCCGGGCTCAGCAGGAAATGATCCAGCCTGAGGCCCGCATCACGGCCGAACGCGTTGCGGAAATAGTCCCAGAACGTGTAGATCCGCTCGTCCGGATGGAGCTCCCGGACAGCATCTGTCCACCCCTGGGAGAGCAGTTTTCGGAAGGCTCCGCGTACATCTGCATGAAAGAGGGCGTCTTCCCGCCATCGTTCGGGTTTATAGACGTCGAGATCCGTCGGCATGACATTGTAGTCGCCCGCCAGGATCACGGGCACTTCGAGTTCCAGCAGGTCTGACGCATAGTCATGCAGCCTCTGAAACCAGCGCAGCTTGTAGTTAAACTTCGGTCCGGGACGGGGATTGCCGTTCGGGAGATAAAGGCCACCGAGAACGATCCCGTTCACGACTGCTTCGATATATCGGCTCTGGTCGTCATCCGGGTCCCCGGGCAGGCCCTTCCTCGTCAGAAGCGGCGTCTGGTCCCGCGCGAGTATGGCAACGCCATTCCAGGATTTCTGGCCATGCCAGACGGCGCCATAACCTGCGGCCTCCAGTGCTCTTGCTGGGAATTTTGCATCGGGAGCCTTAAGCTCCTGCAACACCACGGCGTCCGGCTCGGCCTCCTCCAACCATCGGAGGAGGACATCAAGCCTGCCATTCACTCCGTTGACGTTGTAGGTGGCGATCTTCACTTGGACCTGTGATCGCCTCTGTCGCCCTGCCCCGGCTTCGCATCGTGCCTGGCGTCGTGGCGCTTTTCGGCGGACAAGGATCTTCCGACGTTGACGGATTTCTTGAACTGGCCCTGTTCGTTGCGGCGGACATAGCGTTTGTCGGTTCCGGTATCGATCAGTTCGCGCTTGCTCATGAAACACTCCTTCAATTGCTATGTGGAGATAACTCGCGATCAGCGAAAAGGGTGCATGGATGCAGCGCCTTCGTCTGCAGCCTTGCAGGATGGGCGCAAGCACGCATGGGGCTTCCAGAAGCGGCTCGGGCGCTGACGCTCCTGCACCAGGTCCTGCCTCATCTCACCGGCCCCATGCGCGCTGGAGGAAATCCAGTGCACTGGCCGCGCCGGTCGTCGACACCGTATGTCCCACCTGAGGCTCTATGACGAGTTCTACCGGAAATCCGGCGGACCTTAGTTGTCCGGCCGCCGCTTCGGAGGCAACGGAAGGGATTGTTCGATCATCCTTTCCATGCACCAGGAGCACCGGCGGGCGACTTTCCTCGCGACCCGCGGGTTTGATCGGCAAAAGACCGGAGAATGCGACCAGGGGCCCTATCCTCCAGCGTCCCGACGCAACGGCATCGAGAGCCACGATCGCCCCTTGTGACACGCCGACAAATGCCACCTGGTCGAGACGATCGCTGAAGCCGGCGCGGGCCACAACATCCTCCATCTCAAGGTCAAACGCATTCCGCGCCTCCCTGATCCGGCCCGGGTCAAGCTGAAGTCCGTCGACCTTGAACCACAGATGACCGCCGTGGCCGTTTCCGAACGGTGCGTCCGGCGTTGCGAAGATCGCGGCGGGAAGCCCGGCCTTCCAAGCCGTCGCCAGCGGCTCCAGCTGTGCGCCCGAAGCTCCGATGCCGTGCAGGAAGATAACGAGTTGCGATACAGGCATTCCGAAACGATCGTTGGGACAAAAAAAGAGGGCGCTCAACCCGTCATGGGGAGCGCCCTCGTCACCCGCGACAGCGAACACTCGACAATCATGTCGCGCAGGCCGTCGGCAATGTGGGTGGTGAGCAGTATATGAGCATTCGCTTGTTCGCTTTCAAGGGTCACAGAGCGTTTGCAGTGCTCTCCATCCAGGCACGATGGCGCAGCTCGTCCTCATGGGCCTTGGCGAAAAATGCCTTCGATTGCGGAATGGCGTCTTCATGACGGGATGCGCGTTCGTAAGCCGTGACTGTGTCGTCTTCGTTCGTCTTCATCGCCTTGAGAATGGCAGAATCGCCCATGAGATCGGCGAGCGCAATCTTGCCGGTCGTCAGCATCTGCTTCATGTCGCCTTCGACCGGTGCGTCGATCCCGAGTTCGCGCGCCATCTCGTTGAGAACTTCAACGTGCTGCAGGTGATCCTGCCTGAACTCCGAGATCTTTGCGCTCAGCGTCTTGTCATCCAGGCGCTCGATGCAGGAATCATACGCCGCAATCGCGTCATGCTCGAGATACAGCAGATCCTTCACGAGTTTTTCGATGTTGCCTTCGTTGCCAACCATGGTGACCATACGTGTTTCTCCTTGTGTAGCTGGGGTCAGAACTTAACGGCAGGTCGCCGAGAAGGTTCCGACCTGTCCATCCTCGAAGCCATGACGGGTATTGTCTCTGCCCCACGCGGAACCTTCGGCTCGGCCCGCCGTTCGACTGTCGGATGTGTGTTCATGTCAACCGGACACGATGATACGGAGAACATGAGGGTTTTTCCGGTTTCACCTCATGGCCAACGAAACGGCAGTCGAGCCCCTACGTCATCTGACCACACATCCGTCCCTCTCCCGTCTCTGGCCGTTGCTCTCAGGAAGGGAACGAACATTCGATCGAAAGGCAGAGGCTCCGGAAGCGCGTCGCCCGGTCAGGAACCACCCTCCTCAGGTCACTGCGGCATCCACTGTCGAAGAAAGCGGAGCGACAATCACGCAGACGAGCCCGGTCGGTTCGTAAAGAAGCGAGACCTCGGCCTTCAATTCCATCGAGAGCACTCTCTCGATCATCTTCGTGCCGAAGCCCTTACGCTGCGGGGGCGAGACCGGCGGTCCATGCACTTCACGCCATTCGAGCCTGAGCATCTCATCCGCGATCGTCCAGGTGACTTCGATGCTGCCGCCCGCATTCGACAGGGCGCCGTATTTCACCGCATTGGTTGCAAGCTCGTGGAGCGCCATGGTCAGGGATTGGACGGAGACAGGCTTGATGCGGATTTCGGGACCGTCGAGCCGAATTCTCTCATTGTCGAGATTGGCAAATGTCGCGAGCGTCGCCTCGATCGTGGTGCGAAGGGAGGCCGCACCCGCCGCATCGCGCAAAAGCAGATGATGGGCCGTCGCAATCGATCCCAGCCGCTGCGTGAATGCATCGAGAACCTCCGGCTCGGTGCGCCCCCGGAAAGTCTGGATGGCAACGGACTGGATGGTGGCAATGACATTCTTCAGCCTGTGCGCCAGTTCGCGCGTCATCAGTTCGCGACGTTCTTCTGCGTGCTGCCTGTCGGCATTCGCCTGGTCAAGTTCGTCCATGAACTGGTCGAACTCCTGTCCCAGGGCCTCCAGCTCTCCCTGCCGGCTCACCATGCCGCTTCTGGCCGCCAGTTGTCCCTTGCGCCGCGCGCTGACGATCTGCTGAATGCGAAGCACAGGGCCCTGGACGAGCTTCCGGCTGAACCAGTGTGCAATGAGGAGGGCGATGGCAGACGCCGAAACGGCGATCGTCGCGGCCCGCAGGGTGCCACGGTTGATTTCTGCAAACGCCTGTTCAACAGAGATGCCGACACTCAGATAGATGCCTGAGGGGGACACGGCTGCGGGGACATAGCCGATGATCCGCCTTGTGCCGTCCTGGCTCACCACCTCCTGGGTTCCGGGCTTTTCCCCTTGCACCAGATGCATGAATGCGTCCGGTATCTGCGTGCCGATGAACCGTTCAGGAAAGGGCTCTCGGGCGATAATGGTCCCCTGTCGATCGGCGATTGTCAGAGAACCGTTCTTTGCCAACTGTCGGCGCTTCAGGCTCGTCGTCAACCAATCGAGGTCCAGTCCTGCCGCGATGACGAGTGGCGGCCTACCGTCTTGGGCAGGGAAGCTCAGGGCTAGCGGAAGGACAGCATTCTGCGTTTGCTGGCTCAGGGTGTATTCGCCTACGGAAAGCTTGCCTGGCTCCGCCAGAGCGCCGCGAAAATAAGGGCGGTCATCGATTGTGGTCATCCGCTCCGATCCATCCGAACGGCACAGGCTTCGACCCTTGGCATCAAACAGCACGATGACATAGAGCTCGGGGATCTGCCGCTTGAGGTCCGCGAGATACTGGGCGCAGCGGGTTGCATCGAGATCGAGAATGGCAGGCGCTGCGACGACGGCCTTGAGAACATTTTCGGCGCCGGTCACCAGCCTTTCGATTTCAAGAGCTGCCTGCTGCGCATTTCCTGCGGCGAGCTGGTGGATCTCGAGGTAACGGGACTGTCGCACGCTGTGCTCGTTATAGACAATGATGACCAGCATCGGCAGGATCCCCGCCAACGTGATCAATAGCAGCCGAAGGCCAAGCGTCAGTCGCATTCGCGCACTTCCCGGATGTTCCGACGATCTTCAGGCGTTGCTCGCTCTCAGTGGTATCTGCTTCACCCGCGCAGCAGCGCAGCGAGCTCCGCAGCCAGCTGAGTATCTGTAAACGGCTTTGCAAGAACGGGTGCCGTTGGAAACTCCTCCCTCACTCCGCTGCTCCCGTATCCCGTGGCAAACATGAAGGGTGTCGACCGCTCGCGAAGAGCGTGCGCCACGGGGAAGCTCGTGCGCCCACTCCCGAGGTTGACATCCAGAATAGCAAGGTCGACCGCTTCTTTCTCGAGCGCCGCCATAGCCTTGTCGGAGGTCGCAAAGGGGCCGACCACGCTGCAGCCGAGCTCCTCCAGATAATCGCAGGTCAGCATGGCGATCAGTGCTTCGTCTTCAACGACCAGGACCTTGCGGCCCCTCAGATCGTGCTCGGTCATCTGACGTTTCCTTCCAGGGGTATGTCCAGCCTGCAATGGAGCCCATCACGACCAAAATTCAGTGTCACTTCCGCGTCGAGCTCATGGGCCAGTGCATCTTCCAGGATGCGTGAGCCGAACCCACGTCTCTCTCGCATTCTTGCTCCCGTACCGGTCTCCCGCCAGTCCAGTGTCAGCGTCGTGTCCGAATCACCCCAGAGCAGGGACAGATTGCCTGCCGTCGGGCCGAGGCTGCCATACTTAAGCGCGTTGGAGCCAAGCTCGTGCAGAGCGATGGTCAACGCCAGGGCGGCTTTTGGCGTCAGCAAGAGCGAAGGTCCTGCAGTCACGATACGTTCGGGAGCCACACCTCCCCGGAAGGGGGCCAGGACCTTCTCGACCAGTTCCGCAATCGGAGCCCCTGTCCAATGCTCCCTCGTCAACAGGTCATGCGATGACGCCAGGGCCTGGAGGCGATCGGCAATCTGCCGCTGGACGTCATCGGGAACGTTCGCCAATCGAAGGGTTTGCCGGCAGATGGACTGGACGGTCGACAGCGTGTTCTTGACGCGGTGATTGAGCTCGTCGACCAGCAGCGCGAGCCGCTCTTCGGCCTGCTTCTTCTCCGTGAGATCCCTGAAAATCTTCAGATATCCCTCCTGGTGACCGTTCTGCAGAGGGACCATCTGGCCACTTGCCCAGAAGCTTGTGCCATCCTTGCGCAGGTGCCACCGCTCATTCTCGGCACGACCGGTATCGCGCGCCAGCCTCTTTTCCATATCTGGCACGCCGAAAGAAATATCCTCTTCCGTAAAGAGGATCGCATCCTGTGCTCCCAGCGCCTCCTCCTCGGTATAACCCAGGATGCGCTCGGCGCCGCTGTTCCAGCTCGTGATCCGGCCTTCAGCATCAAGCGCGATGATCGCGTAGTCATGGGCCGAATCGAAGATCAGCTTCAAACGCTCGCTATCCAGCCTGCGCTGCTCTTCGGCCTGCTTCCGATCCGTAATGTCCTGGGAAACGCCGACAAGATACTCGCGCCCGTCAGTCCCCTCCCAGCGGCCCGTCGTGCGGATCCAGGACGTTACTCCCTCGGTGACGAAGCGATATTCGACATCCAGGGTGCTGCGGCTTTCGATGCACCGATCGACCGCCTCCAGGAACAAGGCATTGTCCGCAGGATGAACACTCGACATCAGTTCAACGAGAGGAACTGGATTACCCGTCGAGAACACGGTGTTGCCCCTGAGGCTGCGGGACTGAATGATCATCCGCTCGGGCAGCGTCAGTTGCCACGGCACCATGTTCACGACATCGAACGCCAGCTTCATCGACGCCGTTGCTTCCATCAGCCTCGCTTCGGCCTTGGCGCGCTGGACGGCAGACCACGTCCGTCCCGCGACCTCCTCGACCAGCCTGACTTCGACCGAACGCCATCGACGGGGGTCAGGCATGTGGACGCTGAGCGCGCCGGAAAGCTTGCCATCCTTGATCAGAGGCACCAGGATCCCGGAGCGCACCTGATTGGCTTCGAAGAGGTCCGCCTGAGGCATCGTGTCGGGGTCTTCGCGGACGTCCATGGTGACGAGCGCCCTACCCGACTTGACCTTCTCGACGAGCGTAGATGCAAACTGCGCCAGCGTAAAACGGCGGTCGATCGGCTTGATGTTCAGTCCTTCATTCACCCATTCTGCCGAACGGGAATAGACCATCGAGCCGTCATCCATCTCAATGTATCGGACCCGGCCGGCACGCAGAAACTCTCCCAGCATTTCGGCACTGGCCTGCATCACGCACTGGGGCGTGGCGAGCGGGTTGATGCGGTCGCTCCAGGCCAGGAGGAAGCGCTGGCGTTCGTCCTCTTCCTTCAGTTCGGTTATGTCGGTCATGGTTCCGAACCACTCGATAATGTCGTTGTCCGCAGTCCTGATGGCAACGGCTCGAGTGCGCACCCATCCGATCGTCTGGTCGGCAGCAATGATCGGATGGTCCAGTTCGAGCGGGAGGTCATTGGACATGCCTGCCGTGACGCTTTCGATGACGAACTTCTGCTCAGACGGCGGTATTAGCTCGATGAGCCAATTCGAGTGTGGGCAGGCCAGGCCGGCCAGCGGACCGTGCCCTTCCAATGACAGCATTTCCGTCCAGGCGGCGTTCATCCTGAAAACGGAGAAAAAACCGACGCTTATCACCGCCCGGAGACGGTCTTCCAGCAGATCCTTGGTATACACTCAGCCCCCGACGGCATGGCCGCTACAAACGACCTTCAACGCAGCAGCGGCGATAAAGTTCCCGCCGCGACAAGATTTCTTACGCACCGATCCCTGCTCCTTCAAATGGGGTCGCTCCAACCGGCAACACAGGCGCTGTTCGCCATCAGCATCAGTCCGGTGTCGGGAGTCCCGCGCATCGTGATGCGGAGCTTCCGCCTCGGCGTCAGCAGCGACAGCAAGCCTGAGCGCTAGAAACCTGTTGTACAAAGGCGGCGCAAAACGGCATGCGGGACGAGGCGATCCGGCTCTCCCTTCCCGGCAACCCTAGGAGATCAGCGCCTGGATGCGGACGCGTGCGCCCTCCGGCGGATAACTCACTGTCACGGTGCCGCCGAGCTGTCCGGCCAGCACGCGCTCCAGCAGGGTCGATCCAAAGCCGCGGCGGGTCGGAGGCGTGACCAGAGGACCGTTGCTCTCTGTCCATTCGAGGTCAAGCGTGGTGCCATTGGCCGTCTGCTCCGTCGTCCAGCCGATGCGAAGCTGCCCATCAGGCACGGAAAGCGCACCATATTTGACGGCGTTCGTCGTCAATTCGTGCACGGTCATGGCAATCGGGAGGGCGGCATCGACCGGAAGATGGACGAGCGTTCCCTCGAGCGTCAGCCGTCTACCATCATCATAGGGTTCGAGTTCCGCCAAGATGATCTTCTGAAGATCGGCTCCGGTCCATTCGTTGTCGGTCAGGAGCGAGTGGCTGCGGGCGAGCGAGGAGAGGCGACCGGTCATCCCCCGCTGGAACGCCTCCATGTTGTCGGAGGTGCGGAAAGTGAAGTTCATGACGGACTGAACCGTGGTCAGGGTATTCTTCACGCGGTGATGCAGCTCGTTTATCAGCAGCGCCTGCCGTTCCTTTGCTGCTTTTTCGCTCGAGATATCGCGCACCTCGATGATGGTCCCGATCGCCTTGCCGTCATCGTCCCGGATTGGACTTGCCGTGAAGGCAATCGGATAGAAGCTGCCGTCCTTGTGGACGAACACTTCTTCCCCCTGCTCCTTGTTGTTCTCGGGAAAGGCGCGGTCGATGGCGCATTCATGAATCGGAAAAGGTCGGCCGTCGGGATAGGTGTGATGCACGACATCATGCAATGGCCGTCCCTGCGTTTCCGCCAGCGTATAGCCCGTCAGCACCTCGGCAGCTTGATTCATGTATATGCAGTGCTGCTGCTCATTCATCACGAACACCGCGACCGAGGCATTGTCCAGCACCGCGTTGAGTTGCCGCGTCGTGTCCCGCAGACGCTCTTCGGTCTGCTTTCTATCGGTAATATCGAGCACGAATTCGAAGCCGGTGCCATCGGGCAGCAGCTTCGCAGCAAACAGGGCCCACCACCGGGAGCCATCCTTGCGGATATACTCCTTCTCATAGGGCGTGGTGTGGCCTTTCTCCTTCAGTTCGGCGAAGGCACGCTCGGAATCCTCCATCCACTCGGCCGGCGTGAGGCGCTGCCAGGTCAGGCGCCCCTCTTCCAGGTCCTCACGACTGTAGCCACCCATTCGCAGAAAGGCGTCGTTGGCATCGGTCAGCAGCCCGTCCATGTCGAAATAGATCGCACCGACCGTTCCGATCTCCAGGGCCGTGCGGAACCTCGCCTCGCTGATGCGGAGTGCTTCTTCGGCACGCGCCCGCTCCACCGCCGCCCATGTGCGATCGGCGACTTCCCGCACGATTGCCATGTCCTCTTCACTCCAGCGGCGCGGCTCGGCCGAGTGCAGGAACAGGAGTGCAACCAGCCGCCCCGCCTTTACCAAGGGCACAACGAGCTGGGCTCGGACATTGAACGCGCGATGCGCGATCGCCGCAGGTTTGCCAGCGGTACGGGCATCAGTCTCGAAATCCTCGATCGCGACAAGCTCGCCGGACCGGTAGGCGGCAGCGATGTCCGAACCATAGCTCTCGAGGTTGTGACGTCCCGCGACGGTGTCGACCCCGTCTGCCCGCCAGTCTCCCTCGACATGAAGGTGGACACCGTCCTCCTCCATCTCGGAATAGCCGACGCGCATAGCCCCGAAGTACCGGCCCAACATCTCGGCCGCCACCGTCATGACCTCGCGTGGAGCCGCGATCTCCCGGAGGCGGTCACTGAAATCAAGCAGAAAACGAGGTGCTACCTGTGCCTTCACGCGACGATCAACCCATCTTGTGCACGCCGTGAGCGCCGCTCGACCTGGGGCACTCCCGGCGAGCATTCTCTAGCCCGATGCAACCGCACGTGCAATTTGGAGATGGTATCCGGCTGTGCAAATCGATAGGATCGCGGCGAGGCTGAATGCCTGGCATTGTCGTGCATTGCATCGTCCCGTGATGATGTCGGCAATCGAACACTAGCAGCATGAAACCTGAAATTGAAGCAAGAAGTCGGCATGTCACCCGCCCGTTACATCAATCCAAATCATGAACTGGACTTCCAATCGGCCAGAGTCCGATCCGCAGATCGTCCGATGCGGCAGCTTTCGGGGCTGAGCGTCGAGCATGTGCGCCTCCCGGATGAGGGCTTCGAGTACAAGGTCATCGGCAACAGTCACTACCTCGCCCTTCACGACATCGAGTTGCAGGATGGCGAAGTCGAACTGGCACACGGCACCCGATCTAACCGCCGCTCCCTTGCCGACCGCCTGACCTTCGTTCCGGCCGGTTGTCAGGTCACCGGCTGGTCCGTGCCGAAGCATGGAAAAAACAGTTTCACGGCGCTCTATTTCGATGCAACGACGCTGGTCGAGGAGTTTCGAAGCGGATTCACAGCCAACAGTCCGCCGCCCTTCCTGTATGCCCTCGACCCGTCGCTTCAAACGACGCTCGCGAAGCTCGCCAATGCCGTCTCGACCGGTGCGGGGGCGGCTTACCTCGAGTCCCTGTGCCTGGTCGCAGTAGGCGAACTGCTGCAGGTGCGCCCCTCACTCCCAGGCCGGCGCCTGAGCGAAGCGCAGATGAACCACCTCGTTGAATTCATCGAGGCACACCTGGAAGACGATCTTTCCGTCGAGGACCTCGCAAGGGTCCTGGGGCTGAGCCGGTTCCATTTTTCAAGGATCTTCAAAACGACGACTTCCCGGTCCCCCTACCAATTCCTGCTGGAACGAAGGATCAGGCGATCGACGGATCTTTTGCGCTTCTCAAACCTCTCCATTTCGGAGATCGCACAGAAATGCGGGTTCCGCAGCGTACCACAGTTCGAGGAAGCTTTCCGGCGGGGCATGGGGATACGCCCCATCCGCTACCGCGCCAATCTGGTATAGCGCCTCGACCAAGACGCTCGCCGGCTTCAAGCCCATCCGCAACCGGTTCCGGTCCGATCGCAGGGGCCAAGATTTCAGGGGCGAAGACGTATGCCGCTATGTCTGGCGGCCAGGCACCCAGTGGGCGCTCATCCGCCAGCGCCGAGGGGGCCGTTCTTGGCCATCTCCGGATATTGCACGGTTTCCTGGGCATTGGTGTCGACGGAGGCCGACTGTGGTGCCGCGAGCCGGACGCCGGGGCCACCTGCACTGCTGGTGGCGCGCTCGTCGATGAAGGCGATCCCGGCGCTTTCCAAAGCGAGCCTTAGCGGTTCCAGAGCACCTTCGTCATCCTGGACCTTTTCATGACGCGCCTCGATGTCCTGCAGGACAGAAAGGGGCAGATCTGCGCGATGGGCGAGATCCTCCTGGCTGAAACCGAGAAGCGCACGCGCTGCGATGATTTGAGGTCCAGTGACCAAGGGGGCATTCCTCCAGTCTGATCGTGTCTGGCATCGGGCGAGCCGAGCCGATCGCTGACGAGGCAGCTCGGCGGTCGGGATCGAAGCCATTGAACGGATGTAAAGACGAGAGCCACTGCCGGGTTCCATGCGGAGCGGATTTCTTCCATGAAGCGCAGTCGTATCTCCCGCCGCATGCGCGACCGCCCCCATTTCGGCGTGGAACCGTGGCAAGTGACAGAACCCCCTGCTCCATCGCATGGTCGAACACTCTCCAAGACTGTCGACGGGGCCGCGGCGAACCTATAAATCGTTGATACCTTTCAGGTCGACCGGCTTCAGGAAACCGGCTCCCGGTGAACCGAAAGGCATGCTAGTGTCCGGCGAATTTTCCGCTGCCGATATGAAATACGACGTGGGGAAGACAAAAATGCCTCAAAATGTTCTCAGCTCCCTCACGGACAGTGCAAGCTTTGCAAGTGTCATAACGGCCCATGCCATCGAGGCGATCTTCCTTCTGGATGACGAAGGACGGACGCTTTTTGCCAACCCTGCAGCCGAGAAGATGTTCGGCTGGTCAAAGGACGAGTTGATGGGCAAGAAGTTGCACGACATTCTGCATCACCATCATCCGGACGGTCGACCATTCCCGATGTCGGAATGCCCGCTCGGGGAAGTCTTTGCGACCGGCAGAAGCCTTGAGCGTCACAGCGACATTTTCTTCGACCGCCAAGGGCGGCAAGTACCGGTTTCCTGCTCGAATGCAGCGATCGTGGAAGATGGGCGGGTTGCCGGCGGGGTGCTGATCGTCCGTGACGTCAGCGAACAAAGGGCACTCGACGAGGAACGCGAGCTGTTGAGGAAAGAGCTCGCCCACAGGATCAAGAACCTGATCGCGATCGTACAGGCGGTTGCCACGCAATCGCTGAAGGGAGAGGATCTGGCGGCGGCCCGCGAGGTCTTTCTCGGCAGGTTGACCGCCATCTCGCACGCGCAAACCCTCGTGGAGCATGGGCAGAACGAGCAGATGTCGGTGACCGCGGTTGCGCAGAAAGCCATGAGCCCCTTCCGGGCCAGCGTCGACGCCATCAGGATCGACGGACCGGAGACACCCCTGTCGGCGAAACAGGCCCTGGCACTTTCCATGGCGCTCCACGAACTGGCGACGAATGCCACCAAATACGGCGCCCTCTCGGTACCAACGGGAAGAGTGACCATCCTGTGGTCGGTTTCGAATGCTGCTCCCTACGACTTCTCCCTCACCTGGTCGGAAGAAGGCGGGCCTCCCGTTGAACCGCCCTCCCGAAAGGGCTTCGGCTCACGGATGGTGGAGCGCATGCTGGCAGCCGATTTCGGCGGCAAGGTCGAGATCCTGTATCAGCAAACCGGCGTCACGTGCCATCTGCAGGGCACGATCACCGGCAGCGACGCCTGACGCCTTCGAACATCGTCCAGCCCCGACGCGTCGATCGCGGCCACCGACTGTCCGCTGCCTCGAGCTCCACGGATCCACGACCGTGGACCGGCACCGCGGCACCGGGACGGGTCGCTCCACGTGATCGCTGACCTAAGACCTGCCGGGCGGAACAAGTCGGTGACGTCGTCGTTCCTGCAGGCCGGCCATTGCCGGCGACAGATTGGCAGGTTGGTGTGCGCGTGATCGACGATAGAACTGAAGAGAGAACCACGCCGCCTGCCCCTGCCCCTGCCGCACAGCCCGAAAGTACAAGGCTTCCCGCCGGTCTGGTTGCGACCCGACTGGCTGCCGCACTGAAGGATGCGGGTCAGCCGACATGTTATGTGGCGCTCAGCGAAAGTGCGGCCGCTGAAATCGCGGCGGCCGTCAGTGCCCTGTTTCCGGATCTGCCGCTTCTCGTTCTGCCGCCCTGGGACTGCCTTCCCTACGACCGCCTGCCGCCTTCGCCGCACTGCATGGGCAGACGCATGGACGCGTTGCGGATCTGGAGGGGGCCCGGTGATGCGTCCAGACTGCTGGTGACTTCGCTGGATGCGATGCTGCAACGTGTTCCGCCGGCGACAGTCATCGAGGGCAGCAAATTCGACCTGGCGGTCGGCACGCCGTTTGACTGCACGGCTTTTTCCGAATTCGTCCGGCAGGCGGGTTACATCGAAGAAGGCGTGGCCGACGATCCCGGCGAGCTGGTGGTGCGCGAAGGGGTCATCGACATCTATCCCGCCGGGGCTCCCGGGCCGATGCGGATCGTCCTTTCAGAGGATGACACAGTCGAGGAATTGAGGGGGTTTGACCGCGTGTCCCAGCGCACCGAGAGCTTTCTGGAGCGGGTCACGCTGGGTCCGGCATCTGAAGCCATCTCGATCGATGCCGAACCGGACGGCGCGGCCCCGACATCCGGCACGATGGAACGCTTGCTGTGCCGCCTGTACGAGGACATGCCGAGCGTGTTCGAGATGTTGGGCGATGCGGTCATACATCTGGCCCCGGGCGCCGAGACCCGCGTCGAGCGCCACTTCGACATCATTGAGGACGCGCGACAAGCTCGTAAGCATCCCGGCGAGACCGACACTGCCTCCGCGCGGTCCCTCTATCTGAGCCCCACGGATTGGGATCGGTATTCTCAAGGCATGCGGACAGACGGTCTGGACCTCGAGCAAGAAGGGAGCCAGCCGGCGCATCTCCTGGCCCCCGGTCCGGGCAAACTACTAACCAAGCTGGCTCAGGATGGCGCGAAGCAGGGACAGAAGATCGTCTTGACCGGGACGGGCAAGGGCCTCGATGCACTGGCGCGGCGACTGGCGAAGGCGGCCGGCAAAACCGTCCGGTCCGTCGATACATGGGAGGCGGTGCTGGCGGCCGAGGCGGGCAGCCTGCTGAAACTGCCATGCGCACTGGAGCGAGGTTTTGTCGACAGCAAGCACAACATCGTCGTCGTCGCGGCCGAGCAAACCAGCGGGACGAACAGTTCGCATGTGCTCCTGGCGGAACCGGAGCTGCAGATCGGCGACGTCGTTGTTCACGAAGAGCACGGCGTCGGGGTTCTGAAAGACCTGCAGAGCATAGACGTAGACGGCGTGTCCCACGACGCCGCCCGCCTCGAATATCGCGATGGCGGATCGGTTCTCGTGCCGATGGAGGAATTCGGCAAATTGTGGCGCTATGGCTCCGAGCCGGAGGCCGTAACGCTCGATCGGCTGCACACCGAGGCCTGGCAGAAAAAGCGCGAGAAAATCGCCGGTGATATCCAATCCACCGCACGGCATCTGGCGAAAACTGCAAAACAGAGACAGGCATCGCGGGCCGACACATTCGCGCCACCACGGGCAGCATTCGCCGCCTTCATGCGCCGCTTCCCCTATGCGGAAACGGCTGACCAGACCGAGGCCATCAATGCCGTGCTCTCGGATCTTTCATCCGGCCGCCCGATGAACCGCCTGATCTGCGGAGATGTCGGATTCGGAAAAACGGAGATCGCCTTGCGGGCTGCCGCGGCGGTCGCGCTTGCCGGAGGACAGGTGGTCGTGATCGCGCCGACCACCGTGCTGGCCCGTCAACACTTTGCCACCTTCGAGCAGCGCTTCGCTGGCACCGGCATCTCGGTCGGGATGCTGTCGCGGCTCGTCAAGGCCGGCGAGGCAAAGCAGGTGAAGGCAGCGCTGGCCGAGGGTAGCCTGGGTGTCGTGGTCGCGACCCAGGCGATCCTGGCCAAGGATGTGCGTTTTGCCCGCCTCGCCCTGCTGATCGTCGACGAAGAACACCGCTTCGGGTTGAGACAAAAGCGATCGATGAGCACACTGGCACCGTCCCTGCATGTGCTTGCCATGTCCGCGACACCGATCCCCCGGACACTGCAATCGGCGATGGTCGGAATTCAGGAGGTGAGCCTGCTGGCGACACCACCCCGCAGACGTCTGCCAGTCCGCACCGTGCTTTTGGCATTCGACGGCGCTTCCGTGCGCATCGGACTGATGCGCGAGTTTCGGCGTGGCGGGCAGAGCTTTGTCGTCGTGCCGCGCATCGAGGACGTCAAGGCGGTCGAGGCGCGACTGCGCAAGATCGTACCGGAGCTTTCGATCCGGGTCGCTCACGGCAAGATGCCCGCAGCGGCCATCGATGAAGCCGTCGTCTCCTTCGCCGCAGGTGACGGCGACATCCTGCTCGCCACCAACATCATCGAAAACGGTCTCGACGTGCCCAGGGCCAACACCATGTTCGTCTGGCGCGCGGACCTTTTCGGTCTGGCGCAGCTTCACCAGTTGCGCGGCCGGGTCGGGCGCTCCGGCGTGCAAGGCATGGCGACCTTCCTGACGGAGGAGAGCGCGGAGTTGCCCGAGGAAACGCGGTTGCGGCTTTCAACCCTGGTCGAGAACGACCGGCTGGGCTCCGGACTGGCGATCAGCATGCGCGATCTCGATCTGCGCGGCGGAGGTGATCTCGCCGGCGAGGATCAGGCGGGGCACATCAAGGCCATCGGCATAGGCCTTTATCAGACGCTGCTTGCGAATGCGGTCGCAAAGCTGCGCAAGTCAGCCCATGACATCCAGGAGCGCACAGTGCTGAACCTTGGAATTTCAGGCACGATACCGGCGGACTATGTGTCCGATCCGGCGGTACGGCTGAACCTTTATGCAAAACTGTTGCGGGCGTTCTCACCGAAGCAGATGGGCGACCTGGAAGAGGAATTCGATGACCGGTTCGGCGAGCCACCCCAAGCGGTTGAGCTCCTGCTCAGAACGACCCGCCTGCAGCTTGCCGCAGGCCGGCTGGGCATCGCCAGGCTCGAGGCCGGGCCGAAGGCGCTCGCCCTGACGCTGACGCGGAATGCACCGGCGAAGATCTTCGCGGCACTGGCGAAAAGTGAAGGAGCGCTTCGGCGCGAGGATCGCCTGATCTTCGAGACGGCAGGCCGGGCGGACGAGGAGCCGCTTTGCTTCTTCGAACGGGTCGTCTCCTCGGCGCAGGGCCTGATGCGGCGGGAATGACACCCGCTTTAGCGGCCCCAATTTTCCCTGGCACCCGGCGCCTTCGAAGACGGGCATGGCGCATGCGTCCGACAACCACCGAGTGGAAACGGTCGACGTGGAAAAGAAGCCGCGTCGCAGCCTTCATTTCGCCCCCTTCTTAAGGACCTGTTAAGAAATCATTCCTGTCGGAGGTCTTCATGGCGCTTGGCGCATCGCATCGCTTGCAGGACGACGTTCTTGCCGTCGAAACCATGACGCGCTTTGCGCTCGCCGTGCTGGCTCTCGCCTCGGGCGTCTATACCTATCTCGGGGTGCGCAGCCTGCTAGACGGTTCGGCAACCGCCGTCTTCTTTGCCGCCATCATCTACTCGGCCTCGGTGTCCGTCGCCATCTATGCCTTCTGGTCCTACATGGCGCGCTTCTATCCGCATGTGACGGGGGCCGCAGCCCGCGGCGCCATGTTGGGGGTCATGGCGCTTGGCTGTGCAATGATCATCGCTATGTCTAGTTGGCTGAACGCGGCGGCCCTGGCCGGGTCGGCAGCGCTCGAACAGCATTTGGCCGAGACGGTCGAGGATTATACGGCCGACCTCGATCAGGCGCATCAGAACGCCCTGGCCGCACAAAGCCTGCTCCCGGACATCCAGCGCACATCGGAACGCTTTTCAAGGCTTGCCGAGGACGAGCGGCAGAACGGGGCGCTGACGGGTACGACCGGTTCCGGCAGCGTCGTGCAGCTTCTGTCTCAGATGTCGTCACAGCTCAAGGAGCTGGAAACCGGCATTACCGCATCGCGCGAGCGGGTGACGACGCTCTTCGACCAGGGCCGCAGCCATCTCGAGACCATGCGCAAGCTGGTGTCTGCGCCCGGGGCCGTGGCGCCGCGCAGCGACGAGTTCTCGGCCGAGGTGGTGGCGCTGTCCGGCGTTATCACCTCGCTGGAACAGACGTCGATTGCGCCTTCGGTCAAGCGGGCGGCGGAGGATCTGTCGCTCGGCTTCATTGCGCCGGTCGCCGATGGTCGCGCTGCCGATCTCGCAGACCGTCAGGATCAGGTGATGCAGACCATCCGCGCCTCCGTCTCGGCCCAGTCGCAGGTGCTGTCGCAGGCAGCGGACGATATCCTGGCGCGCGCACCGGTGGCGGACCGCCGCTTCGTGCCGCTGTCTTCCGCAGAAGCCGTTCTGCGCTATGCGGCCGACTTCATTCCGGCCTGGGCGGGTGCAATCTCTATCGATCTGCTTCCCGCCGTTCTTGTCTTCATCCTGGCCGTGGTTCACGGCGCAATCCGCCGGCAGGAGGAGCGGCTGCCCTTTGCACAGCGGATCACGGCGGCCGAGCTTCTGGAGGCGCTGGAGGTGCAGCGCGCCCTTGGCCGGCAAGGGATTGATGTGGAGCAGGCCTTGCAGACGGTGGAGACCGAAGACGAACGCGGGCGTGTGGATTCCAACATCACCAGCCTCGACATGTCTGCCAAGGCGCCGCGAAAGGGGCCGCCGGCTTGAAACCCTCGTCGCTCGCCCTGCGCCTGAAAGCAGCCTTCCTCAGAGCCGATGACGGGCTTCTGATGCGCGGCGCATTCTTCGCGCTCCTGGCTGCCGCTGCTGCCTTCCTCTTCGTCGACCTGCGGGAAATGAGCCTGGCAAATGCCGCGCTTCCCGGTCATGACCCGATGACCACGGACGCGCCCGTGCTTCCGCCGGCGCTGACGGACGGCGTTCCGCAGGCACCGCCGGTCGAACCAGGAACGCCCCGCGAGACCTTGCGCCAACCCATGCGCTTCGAATTGATGCCGGGCGGACTGCTCAAGGCCGAAGGATCGATCGACCTGGGCGGCGCCGATCGCTTCGCTGAGGAGATCGCCGCGCGCGGCGAATATGTGGAGGCCGTGTCGCTCAATTCGCCAGGCGGCTCCGTCGAGGATGCGCTGGCGATGTCGAAGCTGATCCGAGAAAAGGGCCTGAACACGATCGTGGCGAGCAAGGCACTCTGCGCCTCCTCCTGTCCGCTGGTCTTTGCCGGCGGAGTGGCGCGCGAGGCAGAGGAAAACGCCATACTCGGCGTGCATCAGGTCTTCAATGCCGGGCAGGAACGCCCCTCCCCCGAGCAGGCCATGTCCGGCGCGCAGAGCACGACGGCTCGCATCGCCCGCCATCTCGACGAGATGGGGATCGCCAGCGGGCTCTGGATCAACGCTCTGGAAACGCCACCGGACCGGCTCTACTACCTGACGCCGAAGGAGATGGTGGAATTCAAGCTGGTAACCGCACCGGTGGCAACGGCGAAACAGGCCGACTGATGCCGTCGCGTGCGTCGCCGTCCCAGTGTATGCGGTGAGACCTACGTGCTAGAGGCCGCGCCGGTACTGATCCGGTCGTTGCTCAGGTCCGTGCTCAGAGGCGTGTCATTGCGTACATTTCGCAGCAGATAGGCCGCATATAGGAAATTCGGCAGCACGAGAGCCACGGGCAGGAGGAAGGCCCATCCGCCGAGCTCGCCGTTCGTGCTCGCACCCGATGCTTGACTGCCGGCGGAAATCGTGAAGGTGCCGAAGTCCCACAAGGCATGGTAGATGATCGCCGGCCAGATCGAGCCCGTGCGCACCAGAATGGCCATGAAAGCGAAGCCGCTCAGCGTTGCGGTCAGTGCCTGGAGCAGCGCAAGCAGAAATTCGCCTGTGGTCAGCGCGTTCAGGATATGCACCGAACCGAACAGAAGCGAGGTCCAGATCATCGCAGGCCAGAGTTTCACGCGGGTGCGCAAAGCCTGAAACAGGATGCCCCGAAACATGGTTTCTTCTGACAGCCCAACGAAGAGGGTGCTGACGAAGATCATCAGCATCAGGTTCAACGGTGGCAGTCCGAGGTTCGCTGCCATGCTGAGAAACGCTATGATGTAGAGCGCCGGGAACCACATGATCCGAAGCGAACTGATGGGCTTCGGCGCCCCGAATTTGAGATCCCGCCACCCCAGCGCGAGGATCACCACCACGAGGAAAAGGAAAGCAGCAATCACGCTCCAGAGGGGACCCTTCGACAGTCCCTCGATCAGGGACTGTTGCTTGCCGCCACTCAACCAGAGCCCGCCGAGAATGGTGATCGCTGCCCAGATCACGTAAACGGCAAGGCTGAGAGGGAGACGGGCTCTTCCCTGAGCGTTCTTCATGCTGTCGTCTCCCACGTCACCTGGTCGGTTGCTTCAGTTCTGCACGTTCGGTTCGCAAATTGCTACCGGCCGCTCCAGATCGGCGGCACCAGGTTCCCCCGCCGTACGGCCATGAACAGAGCCAGGGCACCCGTCGCAGTACAGCCGATCAGGGCGATGATACTCGCCTCAATGCCGAACGCGCCACCCGTCATCAGCGCCGGCCCTTCGACCGCGGCCTTGAACAATCCGGGTCGCTCGAAGGCGCCCGACACCGAACCCGAGAAAATGCCGCTCTGGGTAAAATTCCCGGCGACATGGAAGCCGATGCCGAGCCAAAGTCGGCGCGTCAGGAGATAGAAGGCGGTGAGGAGCAGACCAGCCTCAATGGAGATGGCCAGCGCGCCGACGATGTTTCCATCCGGATTGCCCATATGCCGCAAACCGAAAAACAGCGACGACATCAACAGGGCAATCCATGTTCCCGCGAGTGCCTCCACGTTGCGAAAGATCGTGCCCCGGTGCAACAGTTCTTCAATTACGCCAGAGCTCAGCGCCATCGCCACCGACGGTAGCACGAGCGGCAAGCGATCAAGACCCTCGATGCGGTAGACGCCGAAGAGCATGAGTATCATCACACACAGCATGTACAGGGCTGCGCCCGCGAACAAGCCGGGCCCCAGCTCATGGCCCATCGCCGAAAGGGCCAGTTCGCTGACGGGCCGCTGCTCGATGAACCGCACGAAGGCGGCATAGACCGCAATGGCGAGCGCTGCCATCAGGGCTGCGCTGGCAACCGCCATCAACGGACGGTCGGCGAACTGCACCTGCCAGAGGCCGTTGCTGATACCCATCAGCAGAAAGAGCAGCGGGCCGAGCAAGAGGAGGCGGGTCAGCGGAAACCGCAGAATGCGGATCCAAAGCGCGGGCGTCGGGTCGGTGTGCTTCATCTTTACCACGTGCCGTTCAGGATCTGTGGTCCCTGCCATCGTCACTTGGAAGCTTTGGCCCAGTCGGGTATGTGCCATTCGATGCTGATGCTCTCGGCGCAGTCGTTTGAGAGTTTGCGCCCAGGCTGATTGATGAAGGCCACGCCCATGTCGGCCACGCAGGATTGGTACAGCAGGGCGCCATGGCCGGTCTCGGGGATCATGAAGACCTGGGCATTGCTCAGCTGTTCGGTCGCGATCTTGGCCCAGCTCGCAGGCGTCTGGCTGTCATAGAGGCTGCCGATCGACAGGGTCGGAATGTCGCTCTTGACCGGGACCTGCCAGTTGTCGCGTTGAACCTGCTTGAAGGGAATGCAGGAACCGAAGACGAAGCGGGCCGCCTCGTCAGCGTCATCGCCGATATAGGGGTATTTCTGGGCGGCGGTGAATTTCTGATAGCCCTCGAAACTGTTGAACGGCAGGTCCTCCTGGCAGGCATAGTTGAAGAGGTAGAGGTCACCGAAGAACCCTTCCTCCGATTTCGCGACGTCCCGCTGGATGATGGCGAAATAGCCGGCGAGTTCGGCTTCGCTCATGCTGTCGATCAGGGCCGTCAGCCGCGCTGTGGCTTCGCCCGTCGTGTGCGTTCTGACGAAGGTGCCAAGGGCTTCCTTCGAGGGGTTGATGTTCTGCAGCGCGGCGTAGTCGGCCACCATGCTGGCTGCCTTCGCAGCATCGGTTCCGCGCGCGGCAATCAGCGCCTTCTCGAGCTCCGTGTCGAACAGGATGGCGACGGGTCCATAGTTCCTTTCCACATCGATCTCGTCGCGCAATTCTTCGATGACGTTCTGGTTGGAGCGGTCGATCCTGGCCGAAATCACGGCATTGTCGGCCAACGTGTTGATCAGGGCGCGCTGCGCCTTGGGCAGCATGGCGGAAGCCTTGGCAACGTCGTCATCGCCCGGCATCCGCATGACGAAGTCGCGACCGACCAGGAGGTCGACCGTCGGCATCTCCTTGCCGCGATACAGTTCGTAAATGGAGGCCGGCAGATAGGGTGTCATCGACAGGTTGCCGTATTTCGCATTCCGCTCCTCGAAGGGACGGAAGATCGTCTTGGGCTCCACCGGCTTGCCCTGGTGGATGACCTTGCCGGCCTTGGCCGCATGCAGGGTTTCGATGATGATCTTGTCGAGCTCCGGGAAGGTCGAATTGCAGGTCTCATCCGCCTTGCACTGTTCGACCACGTGCTCGATCGGCTCGCTGACCTTCTGCGCGAAGGTGTCGTAGAGCTTTATCCAAGGCGGTGCCACGCCGTCGATGATGACAGAGCGGATGCCCTCGGGCGCGACCCGCATGGCTTCCAGAGCCAACTTCGTGCCGTAGGAAATGCCATACAGGTTGTAGCTCTCGTAGCCGAGAGTCTTGATGATTGTCGGGATGTCCTTGGCGTTTTCCGTTGTGTTGTACTTGGAGATGTCGATACCGGCGGCCTCGATCTCCCGCAGGCAGTCGGCAATCGTATTGTTGGCGACATTCGATCCGTCGATGGCAGTGGTCGTGTATTCCTTTTTGGCGATTTTCGCCGCGTTGGAGGCCAAGGCATTGAAGCACTTCACCGACTGGCCCGAGAGACCGGCCGACCGCTGGTCCCAGAACACCACGTCGCGGGTCTTCCGGAAGGGTTCGAAGGTCTGGGCCAGAAGTGGGATCTGCACCATGGCGCTCGCGCCTGGCCCGCCCTGCAGATAGACGACCGGATCGCGTTCCGGATAAAGCGAATGCGATTTCAGGATCGCAAAGTCGAGGCTGATCTTCTTGCCATCAGGCTTGGAATGATCCTCCGGAACCTGCACCCGTCCACAGAAGACGGTCTTGTCTTCGATCTCGTTGACGGGAAGCGGGCGCGGGCAGACGATCTGGGTGACTGGCGCACTCGCTGCCGCACCTGCTTTCAACGTGGCGAACCCGTCCTCGGCATTGCCGGTGAGGAAGGAAATCAAGGCCAGGATGCCGGTATAGTCCATTGCAAAACCCCTCTTCCAATGCATTTTCCGTCATAAAAGCGGGCCGCGGCATCTGCGCCCGCGACCCGTCGGCGGACATCAGAGACGACCACCCCTGAGGTCGATCAGTTCTCCGGTGTCGCGCATCGTGCAGGTCATGTATTGCCGACCGACGGCGGCCTCGATCTGCCACTCGTGTTTGCCGGGAGAACGCGCCTTGGTGAAATGCACCTGGTGCATTCCGACGGCAAAGTTCCGCGCCACGATATCAGCACATCCCTGATAGGCCATGGGCGGTGCGCGCCGCTCGGCCGGTTGCATGCGATGCGCCATGGCGTTTTCTCGCTCCCGGTCGCCCGCCTGATAGCCTTCGGCATAGCCGCGCGTGCGATTGCCTTCCCAATAGGGATAGCCGTGAACGCCATCGCGATAGCCGCGCTCAAACTCGGCCATCTCCTCGCTGCCGCCGGGTTCGTAGCCCTCCTGATAGTGGTGCTTGTTGTGCGCGAGTGCTGCGATGCCAAGAATGGCGATGGCGGCGGCTGCAGCGGCTGCCTTGTCCTTGTCGCTCATGCCGGCCGCAGCCGGCTGGATACCCGCCTGCAGGCAGAATGTCGTTGCTACCAAGATCGCGATGATGCGTTTCATGCTCCCTCTCCCCTTTCTCGACTGTGCCTCGATCCGACCGGATTGTGTTTGTTGATCACCAGGCCCTGACACGCCGTTCCGGCGGCAGCCATTCCTTGTCGCCCTCGCGGATGTCGAAAGCCTCGTAGAAGGCATCGACGTGCTTGAGGGCGGCGGTTGCGCGGTAGAAGCCCGGTGGATGGGCATTGCTCATGAAGACGCTGCGGATTGCCTGATCCGTCACCTTCATCGCCCAGAACTGGGTCCAGGAAATGAAGCAGCGCTGTGCCGGGGTGAGGCCATCGATGCTGACGTTTTCGTTCGGATGCTCCACCAGATAGTCCTGAAGCGCCTAATAGGCGAAGTTGATCCCGCCGACATCGGCCATGTTTTCGCCGACACTGAGCGCGCCATTGAGCGTCAGGCCCGGCAGCACCTCGTAGGCATTCGCCTGCTCGATCAGCTTCTGGGCCTCCTTGTCAAAGGCATGTGCATCCTCAGGCGTCCACCAGTCCTTCAGATTGCCCTTCGCGTCATACAGCCGGCCGCGGCTGTCGAAGCCATGAGTCATCTCGTGGCCGAGCACGGCTCCGATACGGCAGAAATAAGTGGCAGCATCCTTGTCTGCCTCAAAGGCCGCCGGCTGCAGGATGGCCGCCGGGACCTCGAAGCCATTCTTGCCCATGCTGTAGCCGGCATTGATGATAACAGGCAGCGTGGTGCGGCTGTCTGAGAAGTCCTCGCTCACCGCAGGCTTGCCAAGCTTGGCGTAGGACCGGGCTGCATCGAAGGCGGTAAGCCGCATGATGTTGCCGACGAGATCATCCGAGCGGATGTCCACGGATGAATAGTCGATCCAATTTTCCGGATAGCCGATCTTGTAGGAGAGTTGCTGGAGCTTTTCGAGCGCTGCCGTCTTCGTCTCCGGCGCCAGCCAGTTCAGGTTCTGCATCCGCGTCTGGAAGGACTGATGGACGCGCTCTACCATGTCCGCCGCCTTGGCCTTGGTCTCTTCCGAGAAGTGACGCTCGACATAAAGCCGGGAAACCGGATGGCCGAGATTGGACTGGAGGCTCGATTGAACCAGTTCTTCCCGAGGCGGCAGCCGGTCTATCCCGTAGACGATCGTGTTCCATTCGCGCGCCGGTGCATCGAAGCGCGTACTGAGATGCGGCTTGAAATGGTTGATCACCTTGACCTTCAGATAGTCGCGGATGTCCTCGATCGGACGGTCCTTCAGCACTTTTGCAAGGGCAGCCAGATAGCGGGGTTGCGTCAGCACAACAGTATCCGGCTGGGCAACATCGACGGCGGCCAACATTCTGGCGAAATCGAGCGAGGGGATTTCCGCCTGGACGTCCTTGAAGCTCTTCGGCTGATAGCTGTTGGCGGGGTTCATCGCCTCCACCGGCGTCAGCGAAGCCACGTGCAGCTCCCGTTCGAGATCGGCAATCACGTCGACCACGGCCGTTGCCCTGGCCGCGTCATAACCCGCCGTTTCCAGGACCTGCCTCAGATTGGCCCGAAGTGCGAGGTCCAGCTCTGAGCCCGGCGGCGAGCCGTAGAGGTTTTCCTGGTTGAAGATCAGGGATCCCTCCACGAGGAAGAGGGCCATTTTCGTGGTATCGGCCTGGTCGGTCGATGGGACGAAGCCGACCAGTGCCACCTCACTGGCGACAGTGATGTAGCGTCCGAGATAGGTCGCGAGATCGTCCATGTTGGCAATGGCGTCGATGCGCGTGAGTTCCGGCTCGATCGGCGTCATGCCTTTCTCGTCAAGCGCGGCAGTGTCCATGTAGGAGTTATAGAAGGCGCCGACCTGCTGCAGCGCGGTGCCCTTTTCTGCCGCAGCTGATTTTGCGGCGGCATCCGCAATCAGGTTCTTCATCTGCGCGGTCAGTCTTCGGCCCATGAAGTCGAACGTATCGATGCTGACGCGGTCGGCCGGCCGCTCGACGCGGTCGAGCCAGCCGCCTGCCGCGTAGCGATAGAAGTCCGTGCCCGGGTCCACGGAGGGATCCATGTTGGTGATCGAGAACGACAGCTGGTCCGGCCCGATCTCCGGGACCGGCGCCTTGTCGGCGGCCAGCGCGGCGACAGACGTCGAGAGGTAGAGAAGGGCAAGTGAAGTCAGACGCTGCATGGATTTACCTCTGCGGTCGGGCATGGCAGATGCCATTCGGTGGCCTCTGCCATCTCAGGCGCGAAAGACCTGGTGCCGGACGTCGGCACCGTCACTGGCTGGATCAGAGAGTGCCTTCGTTCGTCATCGACATCACGTTGGCGACCACGCCGCTGTTGGAGACGAGGCAGCGCCAGGGCGCACGTGTCGGTCCGACGCCGACGGTGACCTGCGAATTGGCTTCCGAGAAAATCATCTCGGTAATCTGAACATCCCCGTTATTGGCCGTGTTGGACACGGCGGCAAGGCAGGCGCTGCGCGCCGCCGGCGGAACGCTCTCGTCCATCAGCGGCTGGGTCGTGGTCGCCATCGGGGGCGGCTGCGACGTGCCGTCCGAGGTGCAGCCGGCCAAACCGGTCGCGAGGCAGATCATTGCTGTTGTCGTGACGGTCCTGATCATGTTTATCCCCTCTGGTGCTTTTTCACTGTCATGCCCGATGCGGCTTCAATTGCCGGCTTCGATCAGGAAGCGACCCGCTGCCCAGCCGGATGCGCTGCCGTCCGGCCGCGAAACCCGACACCAGCGCGTCTGCCCGGTCATCCGGCAACCGCCGTTGCGCAGGATCTCGCCATTGACGACGCGGGTGACAATCGGGCTACGGGCGCTGGGGCGGGTTCGGATGTTCAGGGCGTCGCCCGGCGAGATGCCGGCCACCTCAAAGAAGTCCGGACCGCCGGAAAGGCCATCGGCGAAGTCGGGCGAAGGAGGCACAACCGGTCTGCCGCCGGTCACCTCGATGCGCAGCGTGAAGCGCGCCTGCTCGCCACGGCGTGCGGCATTGCGCATCAGGTAGACCTGCACGACATAGTCGCCGCTGACGGGCACGACGACATCTGCGAAGTTCCCGGAAATCGACCCGTTGAAAAGGGCCTCGCCGCCGCTGGGACCGAGGATGTTGAAGTAGTTGCTGCTGTTCGAGCTATCCATGGAAACGGCGAGCCTCTGGCCGCCGCGGACATTGATGCGGTAGTTCACGCCTTCATAACCGCGGATCGTGCCCCGGATGATCGTCGAGCTCTGGCCCCGGCCGAATTCGATGCGGGCACTCCGCTCCTGCGCCTCGGCCTGATGCGGACTGCCAGCCGAACAGACCGCGAAGGCCATCGCGATCACTCCACCCACGAACCCACGCCACAAACGCATCGGACATCTCCCGCCGGGAAACTGCGAAGGGTTGTCTTGCAACCTGTCGATGTCCTCAGACTGGCATGCCCAAAGCTTAGGAACCAGTGAATTAAATTAATCTAATATGAAAAAGTCTCATGGTTGCACCAAGCGCAGCCGTTTATGCGGGGCACTGCGCTCCGTCCTTCCAAGCTCCTGCTTGAACCAGCGCATCAGCGCATCCAATGCCGGCTCGGAGCGGCGGCTTTCCTTGATGCACAGGTGATAATCTTCCAGAGTCGGCAGCCCGGCCTCATCAAGAAGCATCATGCCACCTGCCCTCAATTCGGGCTCGACGAGAAAATCCGGGACGAGGGCAGCGCCCAGCCCCTGGCGAACCATGTCGAGCGCGATGATGTAATGCGAGGCGAACAGCCATCGGCCGTTCGCCGGAAGAAGATCCCCGCGGCCTCTGTGCCGCGCATAGGCCTGCCAGTCCGACCCCATCTTTCCGGGCTGCAATTCGGTGGAGATGAAGTCGTATCCCCTGTTTCGACCAGCAAGCTCTTTGGACACCACAGGCACGAGGATCTCCGGCCAGAGGAGTTGGGCGTGATAGCCGCGATCCCTGGGAAGCACCGTCACGAAGGCGTCTCCGGCGGCATCGGTGAGTTCCGGATCCTGCGCATACATCATGATCTGCAGATCGACATCCGGATGGGTCGCATAAAAGGAATGCAGACGCGGTACAAGCCACGCCTGGGCGAAGCTGCTACACACGGCGAGCCTCACCCGGTCACGGGTGCCCCCGATTGCCTCGGCGAGCGAGCGATCGATTTCGGCAAAGGCCGGCTGCAGGCGCCGAGCGAGGTCGCGGCCTGCTTCCGTCAGCACGATGCCGCGCCCGCTCTTCTGGATCAGCCGTTCACCGACGATCTCTGCTAGAAGACGCAGCTGATGACTGACGGCGCTTTGCGTCACGCCCAACTCGTCCGCCGCCGCCGCGACAGACAGGTGGCGAGACACCGTCTCGAAGGTGTGCAGTGCGCGCAGGTTATGCCGGCAATCCATGTCGTCGTCCCTCTCCCGCCCTAAAGATCAAGCCATTGCCCTCATCGCCTCGCTGGGCAAGGAAGGATGGCAAGCGCGACACCATAACGTTCTATGAGAGTTATTTGAAATTCAAGAAAGAAACTCATTGGACGGCCTCGCAGGGTCCTGAAATGATAGCAGCGGCGGGGCAACTGGAGGTCGGCGATGACGGGGAGGAAGCTGGGCCGGCGCGTCTTCATTGCCGGCATCTCGGCCCTGGCGGTGCTGCAACATCCAGTGCGCCTGCTGGCCGGCGAGGTCATGAAGGAGATCGGCGCCCTCAAGCCGGGCGAATTCACCTGGCATCCGGAGCGGCAGCGCACCGGTCCGGTCGCCATCGTCGTGTCACTGCCCGAACAGCGGGTGCATGTCTACCGCAACGGTATCCGCATCGCCGTCTCCACCTGCTCGACCGGCAAGCCGGGGCACGAGACACCGACGGGCGTCTTCGTTGTCCTGCAGAAGGACAAGCACCACAAGTCGAGCACCTACGACGATGCGCCGATGCCGAACATGAACCGGCTCACCTGGTCGGGCATTGCGCTGCATGCCGGCAGTCTTCCCGGCTATCCGGCCTCGCACGGCTGCGTGCGCCTGCCACTGGCCTTTTCCGAGCGGCTCTTCGACATCACCCATCTCGGCACGCCTGTGATCATCTCCGGGGCCGCTGCCGATCCTCGGGAACTGACCCATCCCGGCATGGTGCTCGGTGCCTATGCGACGCGGGAATTCGGCGCTGCAGTTACGGCCCTGCATGGCAAGCAGCGGCCTACAGACTGGACGGATCTTCAGAAACAGCCCGTGGTTTCAGTCATTCTGTCGACATTCGACGGCCAGGCCTTGCTCGTCGAAAATTCCGAAGTCCGTGCCGAAGGACGCATCACTGTGAGAGGTGCCGGCAAGCTCGGCAGCCATGTCTTTCTGCTCGACAGCATTGATGACGCCGCGCAAGGAATGCGCTGGATTGCCTTTGCCAATCCAGGTGATGACGAGGACGTGGTCAGCGCGGCCGCCAATCTCATCTCCCGCATCTCGGCCGACCCACCCTTCGTCGCGGCCATGCAAAGGGTCCTGCACCCGGGCGCCGTCCTGATCATCACCGAAGCCCCTCTCGCCGCCGACAGCCGGACGGGCAAGGACTTTGTCATCATGTCCTGACCGTGTCGGCGCGCCACGGCCGCAGGCACATTACAGATCGGGTTTCATTGAGCCTTCTGGCGCAACCGGTCCGTGGCGAGTTCCATCATCAGCACGATCGCGAAGATCACGAGAATGATGGTCGAGGCGTTGCGGTACTGGAAGAGGTCGAAGGCGACCTTCAACTCCTGGCCAATGCCGCCCGCACCCACCAGGCCCAGCACGACCGAGGATCGGACGGCCTTTTCCAGCGCAAACTGCGAGGTGTTGATCAGCGACGGCATCACGTCGGGGATGACTGCGCCTGACAGCACGGCGAAACGTCCTGCGCCGGCCGAGAACAGCGCTTCCTGCGGCTCCCTGTCGGCATCCTCGATCGCTTCGGCGAAGAAGCGGCCGCAAAACCCGATCGTGTCGATGATGATGGTCATCGTGCCGGCGACGGCGCCAAGCCCGATCGAGGCAACGAACAGCAGTGCCCAGACCATGTCCGGCACGGTGCGAAACAGCGAGATCATCACCTTGAAGATATGCCGGAAGGCGCCGATCGGCGAAAGCGTGCGGGAGGCGAGCCAGGCAATCGGCAGGCTGAGCAGAACGCCGATGACCGTTCCGACGAAAGCGATCTGCAGCGTCTCGATCGTGCGCCAGGTGACGCGGATCAGGAAACCGGGTTCAAGGCTCGGCGGCAGCATGCGCTCGATCAGGTTCGCCATGCGTGGCGCTCCATTGACAAGCTGACTGGGCGTCGGAGCGACCTGCGTGGCCGACACGATCAGCAACGCTGCGAGAGCGACAAGAAGGGCAAACGCGAGCGGCGAGGCGCGGAAGAAGCGGGCGGGAACGGCCTCACGCATGGAACACACCATCCAGGCGTTCGCGGGCGACATCTGCCACGGGCAGATCGAAATAGACGCGGCCGTCCTTCAGGGCGATGACGCGATCGGCGAAGCTCAGCGCATGGTCCATGTCATGGGTCGTATAGACAAGCGTGATGCCTTTCTCGCGGACGAGATCGGAAAACAGCGCCATTACGTCGCGACCGGCGGTCGGATCGAGGCTGGCGGCCGGTTCGTCGGCAATCATCAGTCTGGGCTTGCGAACCAAGGCGCGGGCGATCGCGACGCGCTGGGCCTGGCCGCCGGAGAGTTCATCGGCGCGGGCCGTGGCCTTGTGGGAGAGCTTCACCTGATCCAGGGCGTCCATCGCCGCCTCCCGGCACTTACGGTCGGCGATCGCCTGATGCCATGCGCGCCACTTTCCCGGCAGGCCAAGATTGCCATGTACCACATTGGTCAGGACCGACTGGCGGCGGACTAGCCCGTGGTTCTGGAAGACGAAGCCGATCTGCTGGCGCATGCGCTTGAGCTGCGGCCCGGTCGGCGCACTGCGGAAGGCTTCGCCCAGCGTCGATATCTCGCCGTCGCAAAACGGTGTGTGGCCGATCAGACATTTCAGCAGGGTCGACTTGCCCGCCCCGTTCGCGCCGACCAGGGCGACGCGTTCGCCGCCGCGAATGCGGATGTCGACACCGGAAAACACCGGTCTTCCGGTGGAGTAGCCCTTCTTGAGACCCTGCGTGCTGATAACGTCCATCGTCTTCTTCTCTTTGCGGATACGGCGAGGGGCCGGCGCGGAAGGCGCCGGCCCTGTGGCAGGATCGGGACCAGTCCGGTCAGTTGACGAAGTCGGTGAAGGTATCGACGCCGATCGTGCGATACATCGAGCGGACGTAGTCGTAGTCGCTGTCCTTGACGTCGGTCAGGAAGAAGCCACCCTTGAATTTCTGGTTGTCTTCGCCCTGGAGAACGGCAGACATGAGGTCGGTGCCCTTCTCGAGGAACGCGGCGCGGACCTTCGTGACGATTTCCTCGGACAGATCCTTACGGGCGACCAGGATGTCGTTGGGCAGATCGCGGCCGCGGGCAACCACGGCGAAGGCTACGTCCGGGAAGGCTTCGCGGACGGAGGCAAGGTGACCGAAGTTCAGCCCGATGGCGGCAATGTCGCCACGGATCAGGGCTTCGGCTGCGACGTTGCGGGAGAGGATCACCGGCTCGTAGTCCTCGTTGTATTTGAGACCGTAGTCGGTCAGCGTCTGGGCCGGGCCGAGATGCTGCGAGGTCGAGCCGACCGAGCCGAAGGAGACCTTCTTGCCCTTGAGATCTTCAACCGAGCGGATCGGACCATTGGCCAGAACCGCGATCTGGGCGAAATAGTCCGGTCGCTGCCAGGCAACGACGATCTGCGGCTGGTTGAGTTCCTTGATGACGACATATTCCGCCGGGCCGGTGAGCACGAGATCGACCTGTCCGGAATTCATGGCTTCGACGGCGGACGTGCGCGAGCTGACAGGGAAGAGTTCGATCTCCAGGCCGGTCGCCTGTTCGAGGGCCTTTTCGAAGCCGCCGAACTCCTGCTGCAGGGCTTCAAGGCCCTCGATGTCGGTGACGGCGAACTTGATGCTCTCGGCCGCGGCCGGGGCGACGGAGAGCAGAGAGATTGCACAGGCTGCGAGAAGCGAGCGGATCATGATATCTTCCTTTGCTGTATAGACAGGAACATCTTCTGCGACTATCCCTAGCGGCCAGACGTGACGGGCACGTGACAATTCCACGGGTCGATGACGATTACCGGAACAGAGAGACACGCATGAACTGGACCATCCGCAATGGCACCGTCCTGGGCGCCGGAATGCTTGAGCGCACCGACCTTTCCATCGAGAACGGCATGATTTCGGGAAGAACCGGTGGCGGTCGCGTTCTCGATGCAGAGGGCTTGCTCGTCCTGCCGGGCATCGTCGACATCCACGGCGACGGCTTCGAGCGGCAGATCATGCCGCGGCCGAGCGTACGCTTCGACATTGGCCTGGCGCTGCGCGACACTGATCGGCAACTCGTGGCCAACGGTATCACCACGGCCTTCCACGGGGTGACCGTTTCTTGGGAGCCCGGCCTTCGCTCGCTGCAGGCCGCCGGCGATTTCATCAGCGCGCTTGCTGCCGCCCGTCCGCACCTCGCCTGCGACACACGACTTCACCTGCGCTGGGAGACCTTCGCGCTCGACGCGCTGCCGCAGGTCATCGACTGGCTGTCGCTCGACCCGAAGCCGGTGGTGGCTCTGAACGACCACACCACGGGATCGGTGATGAAGGGTACCATCGCACGCAAGATCGGCCAGATGGCGGAGCGTTCGGGCCTGTCGCGCGACGACTACATGGCGCTGCTCGACAGCGTCTGGGCCCGCAGAGTGGACGTCGCTGCCGCCATAGAAGCCCTCGCCGCAGCTGTGCGCAGCAACGGCAACGTGCTGCTCGCCCATGACGAGGCCTCGCCCGACGAGCGCAGACATTTCCGGTCACTGGGCGCCGTGTCGTCAGAGTTTCCGCTGACGCGGGAGACGGCCGCCGAGGCCCGAGCCGTCGGCGAGCACGTTATCCTCGGCGCACCCAATGTCGTGCGCGGCGGCAGCCACAACGGCGCGCTGGACGCAACGTCGGCAATCCGTGACGGGCTCTGCAGCGTGCTCGCCTCCGACTACCACTATCCGTCACCGCTGCATGCACCCTTCAAGCTGGCGTCGCGTGACAACGCGGGATTTGCCGAGGTCTGGAACCTGGTGTCCGCCAATGCTGCTGCCGCTGCCGGCCTTGACGATCGGGGCCGCCTGGAGCACGGCAAACGCGCCGACATCATCCTCGTCGATGCAAGGGACGTACGCCATCCCCAGGTGGTGGCAACCTTCGTCGGCGGCCGGCTCGTCTATACGGCTGCGAACCTGATAGCCTCCGACCCCGTCAAGGCTTCGGCCGCCGCCTGAACCGGAAATCAACATGCTCGATACGCCTGAAATTCCTCTCGCCACCTTCGACGGCCTGGTCTTTGGACCACGCAGCGACATGCCCATCTGGCAGCAGATCCGCGACCACATCCTCAGTCTGATCGAGGCCGGGATACTGCGACCCGGCAGCCAGCTGCCGGGAGAGACCCACCTCGCCGCAAGCCTCGGCGTGACCCGCATCACGCTTCGACAGGCCCTGCAGCAGTTGCAGAACGAGGGGCATCTGACGGCACGCAAGGGGGTTGGCATCTTCGTGCGCAGCCCGCCCGCGATCTTCTCCGTCCGCGACGGTCACCCGTTCCGCGAGAACATCGAAACCCACAGCGCGCCGATCACCACCGATACCCGTTTCGTGAAGCGCGAGGCAGCGACCGCCGAACTGGCGGAGCGACTGCGGGTCGGCGAGGGCGTCGAAATCGTACACCTGCGGCGCCTGAGACTGCTGGGTGACCAGCCCGTCTACGTCAACGACAAGTATTTTCCGGCCGAGCGCTTCCCGGATTTCGAGGCACTCTACGCCGAGCGCCAGTCGGTGACCGATGTCTTTCGCGCCCATGGCATCGCCGCCTTCCGGCGCGTCGAGACACGGATCAGCGGCGGCTTCTCGACAGCGGACGAGGCGGAGAACCTGCGGCTGACACCAGGAACGCCCGTTTTCCACATGAACGCTCGTAACGAGGACGGCAACGGCCGCACGATCGAATGGACGTCCGGCTGCTGGCCCCTGACCTCGGTCGAATTCGTCTTCGGGCCGGGTTCCAGATAGCGTTCAAGCCATAGATATCCCGGAAGCTAACGGTCAGTCGGACCGCCACCCGCTTGACGGCGTTCCGCAGTTCCAGCCTTCCTTTGCTGCGCCAAATACTTGACCAAAATAGTTATGTATTGCATGACGGCTGCGTTCGACTGCTCCTCATGCCGTCGTCACCTCGCTGAATGCGCCGTCTACCGGAGGTATCGCATGGCCTTTCGTCCCCGCATGCAGACGCAGACACGGGCCTACCGGCCGCTCCAGCCCCTGCGTGTGCGCGCCTGGCCGGGTGTGGTCGCGGATGTGTGGCATGTGCAGGGCGGCACCGGTGCCGGCGGGTTTTATCTGTCGCCGGATCCGCGGCTCGTCGTCTTTCTTGGTACGCCACCACGCAGCCTCTCGCTCAAGACCAGCGAGAGCGGCAGCTCCGTTTCCGGTGTGTCGATGATGTACGTTCCGCCCGGGCAGCCGCTCTGGAGCGAGATGGATGGGGAGGAGCAGTTCGCTCACCTCGATCTTCACCTGGAAGCGGGGCCATTGCAACAGCGGCTGGCGGGCCTCGTTTCGGCTGTCAAACTGTCGCAAATGGTGATGCTGACCGGGCAAACAGATGCGCAACGAGCCAGACTGCTGGCGCAGATGGTTGCCGAGGAGGTGCAGGTGCCTTCGCGCGCGTCGATGATGCTGGACGGACTTCTCTCGGCCATGCTTGTGGATGTCTTCAACCTGCCCAACGAAGAGCCGGAGCACAGCGGCGGTCTCTCGCCGCGCCAGGTTGCGATCGTCAGGCGGCATATCGCCGATGCCTTTCCCCGTCGCGTCCCGGTCTCCGAGCTCGCCGACCTTTGTGGCCTTTCCGAAAGCTGGTTCAGCCGCGCATTTCGCCAGAGCACGGGGGATACGCCGCAGCGTTTCATGACTCGCCACCGGCTGGAAGCGGCGGTGGATCTTATGCTGAAAACCGACCGTGGCCTCGCGGAGATCGCGGATGCAACCGGGTTTGCCGACCAGGCGCATCTCACCCGCGTCTTCCGCGCATCGCACGGCCTGCCGCCCTCGCAGTGGCGACGGCTGCGGAGCGGGCGAGACTGAGGAAAACAAGGCGGGATTGGGGAAATTGAGCAGATCCGATCAAACGGCGGAGCTTTCGTTCAAGCGCCATCACAAAACAGGACTTATTCAGTCATGAATTTTCCACGTCTTGTCGGATGGACCATGAATACCAGGATCGCCCTATTCGCCGGAGCCAGCCTCCTCGCCCTGCACGCCGCAGCCTTCGCCCAGGATGTGGCGACGACCGAACTCGACGAGATCGTCGTTTCAGGACAGGGGGATCCGACCGCGCCAACGGAAGGCTATGTCGCGAAGGCCGCTGCCGCAGGCACCAAGACGGCAACGCCCGTCCTCGAAACGCAGCGGTCGGTCTCGGTCGTCACCCGCGACGAGATTGCGGATCGTGGTGCCCAGACGCTCGGTCAGGCGCTGTCCACGACGGCCGGTGTCATCGGCGAACCCTTCGGTGCTGACCCGCGTTTCGATAGCCCGATCCTGCGAGGCTTCGACATGCGCAATGCCCAGTATCTGAACGGCCTTCGGCTAATGCGCTCGGCCGGTGCCCCGTCCTATGACATCTATGGGCTGGAGCGCGTCGAGGTGTTGAAGGGCCCGGCCTCAAACCTCTATGGCTCCGGCACCCCTGCGGGCGTCGTGAACATGGTCCAGAAGCATGCCCAGTTCAAGGACGCCTATGAGGCCGGAACGGGTGTCTCGCTGGATGGCGACGCGGAGGTCTTCCTCGACGCCAACAAGGTCATCTCGGACACGTTTGCAGCCAGGTTGACAGGCAAACTCAGCAAGACCGAAGAAGACATTGACGAACTGACCAACAAGCGCGGCTATCTCGGCCTCGCCACCCGCTGGTCGCCCTCCGATACGACCACCGTCGACTTCCTCGCCTCCTACCAGAAGGACTCGCCGATCAGCCCGGCGGGCATACCCTATGCGCTGACGGGCCAGGGCAATGACGAGGACCTGCGCGACCTCTATATCGGCGACCCGACGATCGATAACTCCGACCGCCGCATGAGCAATATCGGCTATGAACTGCACCACGAGTTCGACAACGGCTGGGCTCTGGATCAGACTGCCCGCTTCCAGAAGTTCGACTGGGACTATGTCGGCTTCTACGTCGCTGGCTACGCGGCCCCGTCGACAGTGAATCGCGGTGTGATCTACCAAAACGAAGACACCTGGACAGCGAACCTCGACACGCGGTTCTCCGGCGAGGTGGAGACCGGCGCCATCGACCACAAGCTGCTCTTCGGACTCGATCTTCGCAAATACGACGACAACACCACCACCGAATTTGCCTCGTCGTCGGCTCTCGACATCAATAGCCCGACCTCGGCGACCGTCGGTGCCCCTTGGTACATCAAGACCGATGACCTCTCGCTGGAACAGGTTGGGATCTACGCGCAGGACGAACTGTCCCTGGACAAGTGGCGCGCCACGCTCGGACTTCGCCATGACTGGACCGATCAACAGGGGACCTCGGTCAACAACTTCTCGGGAACCACGAACATCGACCAGCAGGACAGTGCCACGAGCGGCAATGTCGGGCTCTCCTATCTCTTCGACAACGGTTTCGCCCCCTATGTCAGCTATGCCACCTCCTTCGACCCGGAAATCGGGACGGATATCGACGGCAACCAGCTGGAGCCAACGACCGGCGAGCAGTGGGAAATCGGCCTGAAATACCAGCCGACATCGTTCGATGGCCTGTTCTCGATCGCCCTTTACGATCTGACACAGGACAATGTCAGCGTCACGGTCACCGAAAACAGCATCACCGGCATCCGCCAGATCGGCCAGGTCAAGTCGCGCGGCATTGAGATCGAGGGTGCGGCCGAGATCGCCATGGGCTGGAGCGTCAAGGCGGCCTACAGCTACAACGACGCCGAGCAGGTCGGCACGAATGACGGCAAGATGCCAGCCAACATGCCGCGTCATTCCGGCAGTGTCTGGCTGAACTACGATTTCGCCGAGGATACCGCGCTGGCCGGTTTCTCTGTCGCCGGTGGCATTCGCTACATCGGCGAGCGCTTCGGCGACAACGCCAATGTCTACGAGCTCGATCCGGTCACCCTTGTCGACCTCGCCGCGAAATACAAGGTCACGGACAAGGCAACGCTCGCCGTCAACCTCAACAACCTCACGGACGAAACCTATGTCTCGAATTGCGGCTCCTTCGGCTGCTATTACGGCACGGGCCGCTCGGTGATGGGAACCCTGACCGTCCGGTGGTGAGATCTGACCGATCATATGGCCGGCGCGCCCTTTTGAAGCTGCTTGCGACGGCAGGGCTCGCCGGTGCGTCATTCCCGATCCTCGGCAGACCTGCGGCGGCATCCAGCGCTGCGCGTTTGCGTCTGGCGGCCGTCGACTGGGCCATGCTCGAAACGGCCCTGGCACTCGGTCACCCGCCGGTGGCGGCCTGCGAGCTCATCCGCTTCCGGGCCGAAAGCGCCGGCATTACCATCCCGGCGGAGATGCTGGATCTCGGCCTGCGCGGCACGCCCAATTTCGAGCAGCTGCGCTTTTGCGCTCCGGACCTGATCCTCTCGTCTCCCTTTTACACCCGACTGGAGGGGCCGTTGACGGCGGTCGCGCCCATCTTCAGCCTGCCGTTCTTCGTTCGCGGCGAGCCGTCCCTCCCGCACGCACTTGATGCACTTGAGGCGCTGGCCGAGCGGTTGGATGACCCGGCGGCCGGACAACGCGCGCGCCAGAATGCCGAGGCGCAGTTCGACGGGCTTGCATCCCGGCTCAAGCGCTACTCCGATAGGCCGATCATGCTGATCGATTTCGGTGATGCCCGTCATTTCCGCGCCTTCGGTTTCGACAGCCTCTACGGATCGACCTTGTCGCGTCTCGGCCTCGTCAATGCCTGGCAGGACGGGACGCAATTCTCGTTTGCCGCGCCCGTGCCGATCGATCGACTTGCGGAGATACCCGAGGCAATTTTCGTCATCGTCACACCCGTGCCGCTGGAGGCGCGATCCCAATTGCAGCGCTCGGTGCTGTGGAATGCCCTCCCGCCCGTGCAGGCGGGGCGGGTCCACCAACTCGCTGCCACCAATGCCTTTGGAGGCGTGCCCTCGGCGCTTGCCTTTGCCGAGGGTCTCGCTAGGGCCCTGACCGCCGCATGAAAACGCTGCCCATCCTTCTTCTCGTCGCAGGCGCTCTCCTGTGGTTCCTCGCCGCACACGCCATGCTGCCTCTGGATGCCTGGCCGGCCGCCCTCGCCCCTGTCGGCGAACGGTCGATCGCGCAAATCCGTCTCGTCTTCGGCCTGATGCCGCGCGCCGCCGTGGCGCTGCTGGTCGGCGCTTCGCTCGGACTTGCCGGTGCGCTGCTGCAGCGCGTGCTGCGCAATCCGCTCGCCGATCCCACCGTGCTGGGCGTCTCGGCCGGGGCACAACTCGCCCTCGTCGGCGCCACCCTGTTCGCCCCGGCGCTTCTTGCCTCCGGCCGACTGCCGGTTGCGCTTTTTGGTGCTGCCGCTGCCGCCGCGCTGGTTTTCGTGATCGGCCAAAGGCGCGGCTTCGAGCCCGCCCGGCTCGTGGTGGTCGGCATGCTGACGGGGCTCATGGCATCGAGCCTTGCCACGGCACTGACGCTTGCCCATGGCGAATACCTTCTGTCGCTGGTCATCTGGAATGGCGGCTCGCTGGTCCAGCAGGACTGGTCTGCGGTTTTCCGGCTTGCGATGTTGCTCGCCGCCGCCCTGGTCCTCGCACTCGCCCTGCTGCGGCCGATGCAGTTGCTCTCGATCGGGGCGCATACGGCCGGTGCTCTAGGCATGCGCGTCGGTCTGATGCGTGCCGCAGTGATTGCCGTTGCGGTCTTGCTCACCGCCATGGTCTCGGCAGAAGTGGGTCTCATCGGTTTCATTGGCCTTGCGGCGCCGACCATGGTGCGTGCGCTCGGCTTCCGTCGCGAAGCGTCGCGGCTGCTCGCCTGCATGGTGGCCGGGGGCGGCCTGCTTCTCGTCTGCGACAGCGCCGTTCTGCTCATCGACAAGGCCATCGGCGAGATGTTTCCGGTAGGTGCCGTCACTGGTCTGATCGGCGGGCCGCTGATGCTCTGGCTGCTTCCCCGGCTTTCGGGTCGCACGCCGCCAGACAGCAGCACGGCTTCGGAAACGAAGCAGGTTTCCCGGCCCTGGCGTCCCGTCGTCCTGCTGGCGCTGCTCTTACTTGCCGGCTCCCTCGTCTGTCTTGCTCTTGGTCGCGGCCCGCAGGGCTGGACCCTTCTCTCCCCGGATCAGGTCTCCGCCTTCCTGCCGTTGCGCCTGCCAAGGCTCCTTGCCGCAATTGCGGCGGGTGCGCTGCTTGCAGGCGCGGGCGCCATCCTGCAGAGGGCCACGTCAAACCCGCTCGCTTCGCCCGAAGTCATGGGCGTATCAGCCGGCGCCTCGCTCGGCTTCGGGCTTGCAGTTTTCCTCGTTCCGGCGCCCCAGGCCTGGACGTTCCTGCTCGCCACAGGCCTCGGTGGCGCCATCGTCCTCGGCATTGTGGCCCGTGCCGCCATGAAGGCCGGAATGCCGCCGGAGCGCATCCTGCTGACCGGCCTTGCGCTCAGCGCGCTCGCCTCGGCCGTGCTTTCCGCCCTGATGTCGAGCGGCGACGCGCGCGCCTGGATCATTCTTACCTGGCTTGCGGGTTCCACCTCGACCATCGGCCCGATGGAGGCCTCGATCCTCCTGGTGCTGGCCGGATTGCTGCTCCTGTTCTCTTTGCTTGCAGCGCGGTGGCTGACCATCCTGCCGCTCGGGGCGGAGGTCAGCGGCGGCCTCGGAGTCTCACGTCTTGCGCGGGTCAGCCTTTTCCTCGCTGCGGGCATCGCAACGGGAACAGCGACGGTCCTTGTTGGTCCCGTCAGCTTTGTCGGCCTGATGGCGCCACACATAGCCCGTGCACTCGGCCTCACGACGGCCAGCAGTTTTTCCGCCGGCGCGATGGTCATCGGCGCCTTCCTGATGATGCTGGCCGACGCGGGTTCGCGTCTGGCCGCCTTCCCCTATGAACTGCCGCTCGGCCTCTTCGCCACCCTGATCGGGACGCCCTGGCTGCTGCTGCACATGACGAGGCAGACGCGATGAAGCCCCTGTTTGAAATCCGCAACCTCACCATCGCGCTCGGGACTGGCAGAGCCGCACGGCAGGTGATCGAAAACCTGGATCTCGAAATCCCGGCCGGACGCACGGTCGCCCTGATCGGCCACAACGGGTCCGGCAAATCGACGCTGCTGAAAGCTCTTGCCCGCCAGGTTGCGAGATCCTCGGGCGAGATCCGGACCATGGGGCGGTCGCAGGACGACTGGTCGCATCGCGATCATGCCCGCGCACTCGCCTATCTGCCGCAATACACGCCGGCTGCCGAGGGCATGACGGTCCGCCAACTGGTCGCGCTCGGCCGCTATCCCTGGCATGGCGCGCTCGGCCGGCCCACCGCGGACGACCGGGCCGCCGTCGAAGCTGCGATCGTCGAATGCGGCCTGTCGGACCATGAGAGCCGTCTCGTCGATACGCTGTCGGGTGGCGAACGCCAGCGCGCCTGGCTCGCCATGCTGCTCGCCCAGGGGGCAAACGCGCTTCTCCTCGATGAGCCGATTTCGGCTCTCGACATCGCCCACCAGATCGAGGTCATGAGCCTCGTGCACCGTTTGTCGGAGGCGGGCCGCTCTGTGGTGGTCGTCCTGCATGACGTCAATCTCGCCGCCCGCTTCGCCGATCACATTATCGCGCTGAAGAACGGAAAGGTTGTTCTGAACGGCACACCGGACGAGCTGATGACCCCGAAAGCCTTGTCTCGCGTCTATGGTCTTGCCATGGATGTGGTGGAACGTCCCGGCCGCTCGCCGCTCGCCAGCGCCCTTTGAGGGTGCAGTGGACCATTGCAGGATCATCGCATGTTGAAACAGTTCTTTGCCTATTATCGCCCCTGGAAGGGCCTGTTCTGGCTCGATTTCTCCTGTGCCGTCCTCTCCGGGCTCCTGGAGCTCGCCTTTCCGCTCGCCGTCACGGCCTTCATTGACAGGCTCCTGCCGACGGGCAACTGGACGCTGACGCTGATGGCGGCTGCCGGCCTGCTTGCCATCTATCTCGTCAACGCTGCCCTGATGGCGATCGTCATCTATTGGGGCCACAAGCTCGGCATCAACATCGAAACCGCCATGCGCGCCAAGGCCTTCGAGCACCTGACGACGCTCTCCTGGCGCTGGTATGACACGGCCCGCACCGGCAAGCTCGTCGCCCGGGTGACCCGCGACCTGGAAGAGGTCGGCGAAGTCGCCCATCACGGCCCGGAAGACCTGTTCATCGCCATCATGACATTTGTCGGCGCCTTCATCCTGATGCTCAACCTGCATGTCGAGCTCGCGCTCGTCACGGCGCTCATCGTGCCGGGTACAGTTGCGATCGTCTCGATCTATGGCGGCCGCATGACCCGCACCTGGCAGGAAATCTATGGCCGGATCGGCGCCTTCAACGTGCGCCTGGAAGAGACGATCGGCGGCATCCGTGTCGTCCAGGCCTATGCCAACGAAGGTCATGAGCGGCAGCTGTTTGCAAAGGACAATGCCCGTTATCGCCGGACCAAGCTCGACGCCTACCGGGTCATGGCAGCGTCTTCCTCGCTGCATTACATGGGCATGCGCGCCGTCCAGGTGGTGATCATGGTGATCGGCTCCGGCTATGTGCTGTCGGGCTCCATGTCGACCGGCAGCTTTGTCGGCTTCCTGCTTCTGGTCGGCGTCTTCTTCCGGCCACTCGACAAGATCACCGCCGTCATCGAAACCTATCCGCGCGGCATTGCCGGCTTCCGCCGTTATCTCGACCTGCTCGCAACGGAACCCGAGATCACCGACAGTCCGAATGCGCGTCCGGTTTCTGGGCTCAGTGGCGAGATCGTCTTCTCCAATCTGTCCTTCGCCTTCACGCCGGGCCGGCCGGTGCTGCACGACATCTCGCTGCATGTGAAGCCCGGCGAGACCGTGGCCTTTGTCGGCGAATCCGGTGCGGGCAAGTCGACGCTGCTTTCGCTGTTGCCGCGCTTTTATGAACCAACATCCGGTACGATCACCATCGATGGTATGACGCTTTCGGAGATGACCGTCGAAAGCCTCAGGCGCCAGATCGGCCTCGTCTCCCAGGACGTCTTCCTCTTCGGCGGCACATTGCGGGAAAACATCATCTATGGCCGCCTCGATGCGACCGATGACGAGATCATGGAAGCCTGTCGGCGCGCCCAGCTGTCCGCCATGCTGGAGAACCTGCCCGAAGGCCTCGACACCGTGGTCGGCGAGCGTGGCATCATGCTGTCGGGCGGCCAGAAGCAGCGCGTGGCGATCGCCCGCGCCTTCCTCAAGGATCCACCCATCCTGCTGCTCGACGAAGCCACCTCGGCGCTCGACAGCACCACGGAGCGGGAGATCCAGTCGGCTCTGGAAGAGCTGTCGAAGGGCCGCACCACGCTTGTCGTCGCCCACAGGCTCGGCACAATCCGCAATGCCGATCGCATCGTCGTCATGCAGCAGGGCCGCATCGTCGAGGTCGGCACCCATGCCGAACTCCTGGAGCGGGCCGGCGCTTATGCGCAACTCGCGGCCTAAAGCCGAGGGAATGCCAGCCAGGCGCTAGCGGTAGCGTTGCATGAAGCGATTGTCGATGCGGTGCTTCCATCGGGCGACCCAGCTGCCGAGGATAGCGAAGCCCCATTTGTCGGCGATCGCCCGGCCATCGGCCAGCGATATCAGGACCAACCAGGAGCCCTGTGGTCGATAGGGCATAAGAGGCCTGCTGGTGAGGCTGCGATGGATGTTCTGCGCGAGGACAGGCCCCTGGCGGACAGCAAAAACGCCGGCTTTCGGGCGCGGATCCGGAAGCGAGGCAACATCACCGGCAGCAAACACGTCAGGGTGGGATATCGACCGGAGCGTTTCGTCGACACGGATGAACCCGTTCGCATCGAGCAGAAGACCGGTGTCACGCAAAAGGCGCGGCGCGCCGCTCGACGTGGTCCAGACGACCTCGTCCGTCACCAGCCGTCGTCCGTCGCGAGACAGAATTTCGCCGTTCTGGAGGTCGACGACATCGAAGGAGGGGTGATGGGTAATACCCGCGGCCCGCAATTCCCGCTCCACGAGACGTCGGGCTCGGACGCTGCGATCACGAACCGGCTCGGAGGCGCGTCCCACCAGAGCGATCTGGATCCCCCGCCCGGCAAAGCGGCTTCTCAGAGCGAAGGCAACCTCGACACCTGCCACGCCCTGCCCGACCACGGTCAGCCTTGCGAGACGGCCTTCTCCGGCCTGCGCGTCGAGCCGGGTCAGGCGGTCGGTGAAGCTTGCGATCGGTTTGACGGAGACGCCGCCCGCGAGGCCGGGGGGCAGTGACGGCGTGGAGCCGATATCGATCGAGAGGAGACCGTATTCGAGGTGCCTGCCCTCCTCGAGGGAGACTATGCGACACACGGGGTCGATGCCGGTCGCTGCCGTTTCAAAAAAGGCGACGCCACAGCGGGCGCACAGCGTTTCGAGATCGATATGGAATTCATCGAAACCATATTGCCCGGCGATATGACCGGGCAGCATTCCGGAATAGGGTGCATATCGTGAGGGCGACACAAGCGTGATCTGCCGGCCAAGTCCCTGTTCACCCAGCCGCCGCACCACTTCGATGTGGGCGTGGCCACCACCGAGCAGCAGGACTGGAACCTTGGTGCTTTCGCTCTCAGCCATGATCCCTCCCCTTTGGACCGATGCGATGCACCGGTCCGCCGGCAGCCTCGGCATCAGCTTCGTCATGGGTGACGAGGATGACGGGGAGACCTGCATCCCGTGCCCGTTCGAACACAAGCGTGCGCATTTGTGCCCGCAGATCCATGTCGAGCTTGGAGAAGGGTTCGTCGAGCAGCAACAGCCGGGGACGAGAGACGAGAACGCGGGCAAGTGCGACCCGGGCCTTTTGCCCACCCGAAAGCGTTGCGGGATCACGATCGGAAAAGCCGGCGAGATCCATGTCGGCAAGAATGTCCGTGGCGATCTGCCGGCGCTTGCGCCGGTCCGAGACATCCGCAGGGATGGCGAAGGCGACGTTGGCGCCGACCGACATATGCGGGAAGAGCAGCGGATCCTGGAAAAGAATGCCGGCGCGGCGGGCTTGGGGGGGCAGCGACAAGAGGTCGACACCGTCGACAGAGACGGTTCCCTTCGCCTCGAAGACAGGATCGAGGAAGCCGCCGATGAAGGACAGCAAGGTCGACTTTCCTGAGCCGGAGGGGCCCATCACAGTCAGCACAGCGCCCGGCGCTATGTCCGCCGAGAGGTCGATCAGGCTGCGCCGGTCGAGGCGTATGAGGATGTTGGAAAGAGCAAGGCCGGTTGCCGGCTGTCGATGAAGCGTCATCAAACCCTCATGGCCCGGCGGTTGCGATGTAGAGCCGCAGGCGTCACTGCCGCGAGCGCAAAGGCGAGAAAAGGCAAGACGGTCTGCAGCAGGGCATAGACTCCAATGACACGGCGATTGTTGCCGGAGGCGAGCGCGACTGCCTCCGTGGTTATGGTCGAGAGACGTCCCTCGCCGATCAGGAGCGTCGGAAGATACTGCCCGACAGAAACGGCAAAGCCAACGGCAAGAGCGGTGAAGATCGGACGGATCAGCATGGGCAGGCGGATCGACAGGAGCACCGAGAGCCGCGACCGGCCGAGGCCCGTGGCGATGATCTCGTAGCGGCGGTCGAGGGCTCGCCAGGGATCGGCGAGCGAGAGAAAGACATAAGGCAGCACGAAAACGAGATGAACGAGCACGAGGGCTATGAGCCTGTGTTCGCCACCACCACTGGCAATGAACAGAAGCTGCAGGCCGAAAACGAAGGCGATCTGGGGTACGATCAGAGGCAGATAGAGCATCAACAGCGCCTTCTCGCCCACGCTGCGTCCCGTCTGCAGCTCCCGTTCCAGGCAACCGATGGTCAGGAGAAGGGCGAGCAGCGTCGAGGCAAGGCCGGTCACTAGCGTCGTCACCAGAGGGTCCGCGATGCGTGGCAGGGCGTTCATCCAGCTTCTCAGCGTAAAACTCTGCGGCAGGAGATCGGGAAACTGCCAGAGACCGGCGAAAGACCACAGAGCCAGAATGGCAAGTCCTGCGAAGACGGCGCCACCGATCAGGGCAACCATGGCAATGGAAGCACGGCGCAGGAACTGCTCGCGGGCACAGCGCAGTCCTCTTTCCCTCGTCTGGCGAAGCAGGAGAGAGCCAAGCCGCTCGAGGGCAAACCAGCAAAACAAGGCTGCCACTGTGACGCCCAGCTGCAGGACGGCACCGGCCGAGGCGAGGAACCGCGCGGAAAGATCCGGATCGTTCATCCACTGGACGAGCCGGGTTGCAAGCGTGCCGGGCAGATTGGGGCCGAGTATCAGGGCCACGTCCACGACCGAGGACGAATAGGCGATGACGGCATAGACGGCAAAACGGATCTGCCGGTAGAGCGCGGGCCAGAGCAGATACAGGAAGCCGGCGATCCGTCCATAACCGAACGAGGTGGCGAGCCTGCGCGATGAGGCGAGATCGACCTGCGGCAGAGCTGCGAGCGTCACGAGAAAGAGAAAGGGAGTTTCCTTGATCACCAGGCCCGCGATCATCGTGAGGCCCATCGGATCATGCGGGATGAGAATGTCGGGCGGGCGATCGATGCCAAAAACCGGAGCTACGAGGCGGATCAAGTATCCCGATGGGGCGACAAGGAAGGCAAAGCCGAAGGCGGCCGCGGCATGCGGAACGGCCAACAAAGGCGACAGCAGATGCTGCAGCCGGGACAATGTCGGTGTGCCGGCATAACTTGCGACGAAGGCCAGCGTGATGCCGAGCGACACGAGTGTGGCGGCGAGGCCGGTGACAAGGCTCAGAAGTGCCGCCGAGGCCAGCCCCGGCGTTGCCAGGAGGTCTCGGAAAGGTCCGAGCCTCAGCTGATGCCCACCAAGCGCCGGCAGATAGCCGAAGGCGGGCAGCAGGGTGCCGAGCAGGCCGAAGGCAATCGGAAGCAGCAGCAGACCGAGCGTTGTCGCGACCGCGCCCCGGGAAAGGAGCGCGGTCAGGCGGTCGACGAGAGAAAGATCGGTCTTGCGATTGGCCACGGCTCAGTTGCCGCTGGCATAGCGCCGGCGCCACTCGACCTCGATGCGCTCCATCCAGCTCGCATGCGGCTCGGCAATCACAGGGCCGAGCTTGTCGGGGGGCAAAGTTGCGACACCGAGATCGAGGGCTGCGAAAGCGGCGCGATTCGCTTCCGGCAGTTTCGCCATGGAGAGAACAGTGGGGTCACCCCAGTAGGCCGGGTCCTGCTTGCGAAGCTGCGCTTCTGGCGAGATCAGGAAATTTGCCGTCAGCAGCGCCCCCTCCTTGGCATTGGCGTTGAAGGGAATGGCGACGAAATGGGTGTTGCCGAGCGTACCGCCGGAGAAGGTGAAGGAGCGCACGGTCTCAGGCAGTTCGCCCGCCTTGATGCCGGCAGAGGCTTCTGACGGATTGAAGGCGAAGATGATGTCGAGTTCGCCATCCGCAAGCTTCTGCTTCATGTCCGGATAGTTCTGCGGAAACGTCTTGGCCGCGCGCCAGGCGACCGGATGCAACTCATCGAGATAGGCGAAGAGCGGTTCTACATCACGCTCGAAGCTCTCCTCGACCACCGGCTTCGCAAGCTTTGCCGGATCGGCGATGACTTCGCTCAGCACCTGTTTCAGGAAGGAAGAGCCGATGAAATCCGGCGGAGCAGGATAGGAGAAGCGACCGGGGTTCTTCTTTGCCCAGTCGAGCAACTGCCCGGCATTGTCCGGAAGAGCCGAGGCTTCGGTTCGGGCGCTATCATAAAAGAAGACCATTTTCGCGCCGCCCCAAGGGCTTTCCAGCCCATCCGTCGGCTCGGTGAAATCGGTCAGGATCGTCGGCTGGTTCTCGACATCGACATAGCGCCAGTTGGGAAGCGCCGTGGCCCAGCCCGGGGTGAGAAGCAGCTCCTGCTGCTTCATCGACACGAAGTTCTCGCCATTGATCCAGATGAGATCGACCGACCCGCCCTCATTCTTGCCCGCGGCTTTCTCGGCGATCACCTTGGCAACTGCGCTTGCGGTATCCTCAAGCTTCACCTGGACCACGGTCACCCCGTAACGCGACTGCATTTCGGCCCCCACCCATTCGAGATAGGCATTGATGTTTTCAGATCCGCCCCAGGCGTTGAAATAGACCGTCTGGCCGGCTGCCGCCTTCTCGATGGCCGCCCAATCGGAGAGCTGGGGTCCGGCAGCACTCGCCGGAAGGCTGCTTGCGGCAACCATCAGGCCAGCGGCAATAATCCCTGTCATCAATCGCATGATGTACAATTCTCCTTGGAAAACGACCGCATGGCGCTCAGGCCCTGCGGTTCTCTTACGAACTACGTCTGTGAGATCCGTCGGATCTCACGTCTTCCTGTCAGACCGCGTCTGTCGCTGGGCCAGGGCAGCCTGGATCTCCTTGCCCGGCACGGAGTCATCGCTGGCGCCTGCCATTGCGGTCAGATCGCGGGTGATCCGCATTTGCTCGATGAAGGCCCGGCATCCACGGCACATCGCCAGATGAAGCTTGAGGTTCATCAGCGGCCAGAAGCCCAGTTCTCCATCAATGCGCCGACTGGCCCGCTCGGCGACTTCACTGCATCGAAACATGGCTCAGCCCTCCCCTGCGCAACGTGTAATGCTCTCTCATCGTGAAGTTCTCCGCTTGCGGATCTGGCCGATGATGGTCGGGATCAGCGCGACCAGAGCGAGCGCGAAAAAGGCAAGTGTAATGTCGCGCGTCACCAGATCGGAAATCTGCGCTTCACGGCCGCTTGCCTGCGCCGCGACCAGCACGCTGTCGACGCCCTGCCCAAGATAGGCATAGGCAAACGTGCCGGGCAGGATGCCGAAAAACGTCGCCAGGAAGAAACGGCCGAGGCTGATGTCGAACAGGGCAGCCGCGATGTTGACGACGAAGAAGGGAAAGACCGGAGCGAGGCGGATGACGAAGAGATAGCCGAGGGCGTTTTCGCGAAACCCGTCTGCCATCTTCTTGATTGCACCATCCACCCGATGGCGTAGAAAACCGCCGAACGCGGAACGCGTGGCAAGGAAGAGGATCGACGCACCAATTGTGGCGCCTATGGCAACGAGCGCGCCCCCGACCATCCAGCCGAACAGAAAGCCGCCGAAGATGGTGAGCACCGAGGCCGCCGGGAAAGAAAAGGCGACGGCCAGAATGTAGACGACGAGGAAGAGGAGCGCCGACCAGAAAAAGTTGGCGTCGACATAGGCGCGCAACGCCTCCCGCTGCTCGGCCAGAAAGCCGAGGCTGAGATAATCCTGCAGGCCGAACGCATAGCCGAGAGCGAGCCCCGCCGCGACGAGAACGACGGGCGCATATCGCCAGATGCTGCCTTGATGCGAAGGCCGGTAGTCATCCATGGAGATCTCCCTGATCCCGGCCCAGGCCTTGTAAGATCGCGTGTCGCGGCACGACTGATCCCCCGTGGTCACTATGGCTTGATGGGGTCGAATGCGGCTGGACATTGAAGGTGATTGTTTCGCTAATGGCGCCGGAGCTGAGGCAGGGGGCGCCGTGAAGCAGGTTGAAGGTGAAGATCGCGTCCTGGCGCTGCGCCTTGTCGACGGTGACGCAGCGGCTTTCGAGCTGCTCTACCGCCGGCACAACGCGGCGATGATCCGCTTCTGCAGCGGCATCGTCCGGGCGCGGGATGTGGCGGAAGAGGTCGTGCAGGATACCTGGGTGGCTGTGCTCGGCCGCATCGACCTCTTCGAGGGACGCGGATCGCTCGCAAGCTGGATCTATACAATCCTGATCAACAAAGCGCGTAGCCGCGCCCGGCGCGAGGGGCGCATCGTATCCTTCGACGATTTGGGTGATGGCAACGGTCTGGCTGACGCCTTCGACGGGCGCGGCCATTGGCGAAGTGTGCCGGAACTCTGGGAAGACCTGACGCCGGAGCGACATTTTGAAGGACGCAGCGTACTGCAGCATGTCGAAGCGGTCATCGAAACGCTGCCGCCGGCGCAACGGGCGGTGCTGATCCTGCGCGGCCAGCAGGAGCTCGATCCGGCAGAGGTCTGCGCTTTGCTCGACATCTCCGAGGGCAATATGCGCGTGCTTCTGCACCGGGCGCGGCTGACCGTGCGCAATGCGCTCGACCGGCTGAATGCTGGCCTCTGACAGAGACTGGGCAAGGCTCATCACTCATCTCCCGAAAAGGCAAGCCAGCCCTGACGCCAGCGGATGACGGTCGTCAGCCCGCAGAGGGCGGCAAAGCCATAGGCGATCAGCGGAAAATGTCCGGGCAAGAGGCACATGGCGACGAAGACTGCGATCGTTTCGAAACCTTCGGCAAGACCGCCAGCGTAATAGATGCCCTTGGTGGGAAATTCCGGGGCATTGCGACCGAGCTTCGCGGCGACCGCCGAAAAGGCGAGGAAAGAAGAGCCGGTGCCGACGAAGGAGACAATCAGAACGGCAGCCGGCAGCGCATTGATCTCAGGCATTGCGACCGCGAAGCCGAGCGGGATCAGGGCGTAGAAGACCATGTCGAGCGCGATATCGAGATAGGCACCCCGGTCTGTCGGGCCCACTATGCGGGCAACCGCGCCGTCGAGCCCATCCAGAGCGCGGTTCGTCAGGATCAGCAACAGTGCTGCCAACCAGTGGCCGGAGCAGAGCGCGGCAAAGGCGCCGAGCCCTGCGAGAAAGCCGACAAGGCTGATTTGATCTGCCCGCACCCCGCGATGCGCCAGGAATTCGGCGACGGGCTGCAGCGCTGCCTTCTGCAGCGGCAGGATTTTCGCATCGATCATCCGCGCCTCCAGGTCTGGAAACGTTCAAGCAGCGACAGGAGGAAGCCGTTGATGTGATTGCGGCGCCATTGGCCGGCGACCATCTTGTTGGCTTCGGCGAGCGTCGGATAGATGTGGATCGTGCCGAGGATCTTGCCGAGACCATGGCCATGTTTCATGGCGAAGACGAATTCGGCGAGCAGGTCGCCGGCATGTTCACCGACGATGGTGGCACCAAGGATCTTGTCCTTGCCCGGCACGGTCAGGACCTTGATGAAACCGCGGGCGGATCCGTCAGCGATCGCGCGATCGAGATCGTCGATTCCGAAGCGCGTCACCTCATGCGGGATCTTCTTCTCCCTGGCCTCGGCCTCGGACAAGCCCACCCGTGCCACTTCCGGCTCGGTGAAGGTCGCCCAGGGGATGACGCTGTAATCGGCCTTGAAACGTTTGAGATCACCGAAGAGCGCGTTAATCGCCGCAAACCAGGCCTGATGCCCGGCGACATGGGTAAACTGATAAGGCCCTGCCACATCACCGGCCGCGAGGATGTTCGGATGAAGGGTCTGGAGGTATTCGTTGGTCTCGACCACGCGATCCACCTTGATGCCTAGGTCTTCGAGCCCGAAGCCCTTCAGCCTAGGCGCCCGTCCGACAGCGACGATGATCTCGTCGAAGCCGATACGGGACATAGCCCCGTCCTTTTCAATCTCGATCCACTTTTCGCCGCCATCCGTGCCGCAAGCGACCGCCTTATGGCTCGTCAGGACGCTGACGCCGTCAGCCTTCATTGAAGCCTCGATCAGCGCGGCTGCATCCTCGTCCTCGCGCATCATCAGGCGCGGTGCCATCTCGATCTGCGTGACCTCGGAGCCAAGCCGGGCAAAACTCTGCGCCAGCTCGCAACCGATCGGCCCTCCGCCCAGTACGACGAGGCGTCGCGGTGTGGCAGGGCGGTCGCGAAGGCGCTCCCACAGGGTGTCGGAGGTGAGATAGCCGATCTCGGCGAGGCCTGGTATCGGCGGCACGAAGGGTTGCGCACCGGTCGCGATGATGATTGCGCGCGTCGTCAGGCGCTGCGTGCCGCCGCCATTGAGCGCGATCTCCACCATCCAGGGATCGATCAGCTTGGCATAGCCTTGCAGGACCTCCACGCCGAGACCGGTGTAGCGCTCGACGCTGTCATGCGGCTCGATCTCGGCGATCACCTTGTGGATGCGCTCCATCACGGCGGAGAAAGGCACCTTCGGCTCGATCGGCTCCAGGCCATAATGATCTGCATGGCGCATCTGGTGCGCCACCCTGGCGCTCTTGATCAGAGCCTTGGAGGGTACGCAGCCGAAATTGAGGCAATCGCCCCCCATCTTGTGCGCCTCGACCAGCGTCACCTTCGCCTTGGCGGCGGCCGCGATATAGGCGGAGACGAGACCGGCAGATCCGGCCCCGATCACAACGAGGTTGCGATCGAAGCGTTTGGGCCGTGTGCAGCCGGAGGCGGGTCGGGTCGTTTTCGGCTCTGTGCGATCCATGCGTCTCTCTGTCGGTGAACCTGGGCTTCTATGCACAGGACACGCGGCGAGGACGACTGTTACAAGGCGTCGATACGCTTTTTTTCGCGGTTCTTTCGACAGGCCGTCTGGCGAAGCCCAGCGTTCAACTGCAAGCATTGAGGCATTTGTTTCGGTCAGCGGTTTGCGACAACAGCCATGCAACCTATGCATGCCTTTTGCCGCCATTGCATGCCAAAGCCTAAAAATGAGGCGATTGATAAAACCGAGATAGCGAATTCAGAAGAATCTTAAGAAAGACATGCTGAATTAGGTCCTCAAGGGAGAACCCATCATGCGCTTCATCGTTTCGACCGTCCTCTGTCTTCTTCTCGCTGCTTTCGCCGGCACGTCGTCGGCGACGACCGATGAGTGGGTTGCCGTAAAGGCCACGACGCAGGTCTCCTATACGATCGACAAGGAAACCTGGATTCCGGTGCGCAAGGGCATGTCGGTTCCCAATAAGGCCTGGATCTCGACAGGGCCCCGCGGACGCCTTCAGCTGGTGCGCGGGACGGAGAGCATCGGCTTCCAGCCGAATACGTTGGCCTCCATTATCACACGGGGCAGCAACCAGAGCCGCAAGACCGAAATCGTCCAGCAGGTCGGCGAGATCAGCCTCGAAATTGAAAAGCGGCAGCGGCCGCATACGACGGTGCAGACGCCGTTTCTGGCTGCCGTTGTCAAGGGAACGCGCTTCACCGTCAAGGTCGGGAAGACGGATGCAGCCGTCGCCGTCGATCGTGGACTTGTGCAGGTGACCAGCTTCCGCAGCGGCGAACGGAGCGAACTCGGCGCTGGCCAGCGCGCCAGCGTCGATCTGTCCGGCATGAGCGTTGCCGGTGTTTCACAAAAGCCAGCAATCACTCGTGTCACGCCCTCTGCCGCCCCGGTTCGGGCCCTTAAGGACACGCCACTGCCCAACAGAAACGCCTCGAAAGCCAAGAGGGCCGACAAGGCATCTGATAAGGCACCTGGCAAGGCTTCCGACAAGGGCAGCAAGAGTACATCGAACGACGAGAGCAAGGGTCCTGGCGGCGCGGGTAAAGGTGACAGCGGTGGTGCCGGCAAGGGTGGCGGCGCAGGCAAGGGTGGCGACGCCGGCAAAAGTGGTGGCGGCGCTGGGAAGAGTGACGGCGGCGGCAAAGGTAATAGCGGTGCGGGCAAGGGTAACGGCGGCAGTAAAGGCAGCAGTGGTGCCGGCAAGGGTGACGGCGGCGGTAAAGGTGATGGCGGCGGCAAGGGTGGCGGTGCCGGCAAAGGTGGTGGCAAGGGTAAAGGCCATGACTGAGACCCGCCGGCCAGAAGGTAAACATACGTGGAGCATCCATGGCGGCTGATGTGAAGTCACCGCGCAATAGCCTGTCCTCCCTGATCTCGCTCAGGCTCGCCATGATCGCCATGATCATGGCGTTGCCTTTCATTCTGCCCTCTCTCTCTGCAGTTCAGCATCTCGACAACGAACTCATTGCCTTCCGCGCCGCTGCGGCCCCTCGCGCCGCCAGCGGCGATTTCGTTTTCGTCGCCATCGACAAGAAGAGCCTCACTGAGATCGGGACCTGGCCCTGGCCTCGGGACGTGCATGCGGATCTGATAGACAGATTGACGGCTGCCGGCGTGCGCGACATCTTCCTCGACATCGATTTCAGCACTCCCTCGCGGCCCGAAAACGATGCTCGGCTGGCCCAGGCGCTGGAAGATGCCGGCGGCGGCGTGATCCTGCCGATGTTTCGACAGCAGTTCGGTGCACGGTCGGCCGATCCGCTTACTGTGACCTCGCCCATTCCTCTGTTTGCCGACCGTGCCTGGCCGGCGCTGGTGGATGTTTCGCTCGATTCTGACGGGCTGATGCGGTCCTTCCCGGTCACGGAGGTCATCGACGGCATTCCGACACAATCGGCCGCCGCCGTGCTGGCCGGCTACAGCGATGCACGCACCAGTCGCCTCGACATCGATTTCTCCATTCGCCCCGAGACCGTGCCCACCTATTCCTTTACCGATATCCTGTCCGGTGCGGTGCCGGCTGGGGCCATAGAGGGCAAGGCGGTCGTGGTCGGGGCTTATGCGACCGAACTGAAAGATCTGTTTGCCGTGCCGGTTTACGGCATCCTTAGCGGGCCGATGCTGCATGTGCTCGCAACCGAGACCCTGGTGCAGGACCGACTGCTGAAGCCCCTGCGTGTCGAGCCTGTGGCCCTGCTGCTCGCTGCGCTGATCATCGCCTATGCGCTCAGCTTCCACCGGCTTTCGCTCGCCGTACCACTCGCGGCTACCGCCGCTCTGTTCGCGATTGGCGAGACGGCTGCATTTCTCCTCTATAAACACGAGGCGACGGTCTTCCATACGGCCACGCTATGGCTGATGCTGGGCTTTGGCTTCTTCATGCTGATGGCGGAGAAGATCGGCCTCAATGGCTGGCTGGCGGAACTCGCTATTGCCGAAAACCGCGACATTCGCCGCGTGCTCAAGCGGGTGATCAACGACAGCGTCGACCCCGTCATTGTCCTGGACCAGAAGCGCAATCTGCTCGATGCGAGCCAGACCACCACAGACGTGCTGGAACTGGATGAACCGGTGGCACGGGGAACCAATCTGGCGAGCTTCGCGCCGGCCGGGCTGATGGACGCCGTATTGTCACTGGAAGCACTGCATCTTGCGGACGTCGACCGGGTGCACAGCGAGACGGTTCCGCTCAGCCTACCGGGGAGAACTGGCCGCCGCCATTTGGAGGCGGTGATCACGATTTCACCCTTTGAAAGCCGTGGAGGACAAGGGCTCTCATCTGTCGGCGCCCATGTGACCTGCATCAGCCTCAGGGACGTCACGGCGCGGCGGCTTTACGAGACGAAGCTCGAGAATATGGCCCGGATCGACGATCTGACCGGGCTCCTGACCCGACGCGGGCTCGCCGATGCGATGACGAAGGTCCGCTCCGGCTTTTCGGTTTTCGTGATCGACCTGCACCGTTTCGGCCACCTCAACGAAACGCTGGGCCGGGAAAAGGGCGACAGCGTCCTCAAGGCCGTCGCGGGACGGCTCCGCCGCCATGCCGGCATCGATGGACTGACGGCACGCCTTGCCGGAGACATCCTCTGTCTGGCCACGCCCGGCGTCGAAGCCGCAGATGGACTGGCCGAGAGCGCTGAGCGGCTGCTCGCGCTCTTCGACAGGCCCTTTGGCGTGGATGGCATCAAGATCGAACTCAATGCCCGCGTCGGTGCCTGCAGCGGCTCCCTCGATCTCGGCGATCCCGGCAAATGGGTGGAGGCCGCGGAGCTCGCGCTGATCGAGGCGAAGCGCGTCGGAGGCAGCGGCTGGCGGGCCTACGATCCGGCTTCCGCACTGCGGCGTGCACGCTCACGCCTGCTGGAGGCAGAAATGCGCACAGCACTCGAGCAGGCACAGTTCTTCCTGCTCTACCAGCCGCAAGTGGCACTTTCCACGGGACGTCTCGTCGGCGCCGAAGCCCTGCTGCGCTGGCAGCATCCGTCACTCGGCATGATCTCGCCTGCCGAATTCATCAGTATCGCGGAAGCGAACGGTTTCATCTGCGACCTCGGGCCGTTCATGTTCAAGGAAGCCTGCAAGGCGGCCACCAGCTGGCCGGCGCATGTCAGCGTTTCCGTCAACATCTCACCGGTGCAATTCCTGCGCGGCGATCTCCTGGCTGATATCCGTGCGGCCCTCACTTCGAGCGGGCTTGCGCCGCATCGGCTGCATGTCGAGATCACCGAGTCGATCTTCATCGAGCGATCGGACGAACTCTTCAAGACCCTGGATGCCCTGCGCGAACTGGGCGTGACCATCGCGCTCGACGATTTCGGCACCGGCTATTCCTCATTGAGCTATATTTCGAGCCTGCCGCTCGACAAGCTCAAGATTGACCAGTCCTTCGTCCGTGACATGGTCAGCGATCCCGCGACCCAGACCATCGTGCAGGCCGTGACCACCCTCGCGCATGGCCTCGGGCTCAAGGTGGTCTGCGAGGGGATCGAAAACGCGTTGCAATGTGAAATGCTCGCCGCAATGCGCTGCGAGGAGGGTCAGGGCTACTACTTCGGCCGACCGCAATCGGCCCGCGAAATCCAGGCGCTCTCGGCCGCCCATTCGCTGCTGTCCGGTGGCGACATGTCTGCCGTCATCGGCCTGGCGCAGGCCGGGTAAGGATGAACGCCGCGCAGGCGACGAGGATTGCACCGATCGTAAGCTTGAGCCACAGTTGCGGCGGACCGAAAAACAGCACGATGCCGAAGCTCACCGCCATCAGCGAGACCGAGGCGATCTTTGCCTTTTGCGAGATCGCCCCTTCCCTGCGCCAATCGATCAGAGGCTGGCCGAAGCGTGGATGGTCCAGCAGCCATTGCTCGAAGCGCGGCGAGGAGCGAGCGAAAAGTGCTGCCGCCAGGATTATGAACGGGGTCGTCGGCAAGACGGGCAGAAAGATGCCGACGAGGCCGATTGCCACCATCAGCCAGGCAGCGGCTAGAATGAGCAGGCGCATCGCATTCCCTTCGCTGGCTGCCGTCACGTCGCCTGCAGATATGGCATGATTCGCGCTTGGCAAGGATTTTGAGGATTGCGGCAAATGCGGCGATTTTTCGTTTGCGCCGCAACAGGCTGAAATGCATCCTTGCCCGGCAATCCCACCTTCAGGAATTCAACTGACATGTCCAAGGTTACCCTCGTGCTCGGCGCCGGCATCATCGGCGTTTCCACAGCCATCCATCTCGCCCGTCGCGGGCGCTCGGTGGTGCTGGTGGACCGCCGGGGCGCCGGCGAGGAAACCTCCTTCGGCAATGCAGGCCTGATCCAGCGCGAGGGCGTTGTACCTTATGGCTTCCCGCAGGAGCTCGGGATGCTGATCCGTTATGGCTTCAACAACCGGATCGACGCGCATTATCATGCAAGCGCGATGCTGAAACTCGTGCCCTTCCTCTCGCGCTATTGGTGGCATTCCAACAAGAGCCGGCATCAGGTGATCGCACGCGCCTATTCGCCCCTGATCGAAAACTCGGTCAGCGAGCATCAGGACCTGATCCAGGCGGCCAAGGCCGACCACCTGATCCGCAAGGACGGCTGGATGGAGATCTTCCGCACGACGGCCAAGCGCGACACAGAGCTTGCCGAAGCGGCTCGCCTGGCCCGAGAATACGGCGTCAGCTACCGGGCTCTCAACCGCGAAGAGCTCGCCAAGGAAGAGCCACATATCAGGGGCGATTTCGTCGGTGGTCTGAAGTGGAACGACCCCTGGTCGGTCACCAATCCGCATGGTCTGACCATGGCTTACCTCAGCTATTTCCAGTCGCTCGGCGGACGCTTCGTCAAGGGTGATGCCACATCACTGGAAACAGGCGCATCCGGCAAGGGGTGGCGCGTGAAGACCGATGACGGCATGGTCGAGGGCGACGATGTGGTGCTGGCACTTGGCCCCTGGTCGGAGGAAGTCACCCGCAAGTTTGGCTACCGCTTCCTGCTGGGCGTCAAGCGTGGCTACCACATGCATTATGCGCCAGAAGGCAATGCCGTTCTCAACAACTGGACGATGGATGCCGAGCGCGGCTATTTCCTCGCCCCGATGGAAAAGGGCATCCGCCTGACCACGGGTGCCGAATTTGCCAATCGCGATGCGCCCAAGTCGCCCGTCCAGCTCGCCCGGGCGGAAAAGGTGGCGCGCGAGATCTTCCCGCTCGCCGACCGGCTCGACGCCGAACCCTGGATGGGTGCCCGCCCCTGCACGCCCGACATGATGCCGGTCATCGGCAAGGCGCCGCGTCACGAGGGCATGTGGTTCGCCTTCGGGCATGCGCATCATGGCCTGACGCTCGGTCCGGTCACGGGCCGTCTGATTGCGGAAATGATGGACGGCGAGAAGACGTTCATCGACGCCCGCGCCTGGAGCCCGGAGCGTTTCCGTCCGTAAAATCATCACGCTCTTCTGGCCCCCGTCTCAGGGGGCTAGCCTTTTTGGCCCCGAGGTGGTACTCAGATCGAATAATTTGATCAAATTGTTTCCCGGTGGAAACAGGCCGGCAAGAAGAAGCGTCGCAAGAACGCTGGCGGCCAGGGGATCAGGAAGAGACGGACAGTGGCATGCGCCGGTGTTTGATCCATAACGCGAAAAGCGTCTATCGTTAGCGGACCAGCATCCGTTCGCGCTCTCATGCGCGTTTCGAACCCGATCGACATCAGCCATACGGTGATCCATGGACATGGCCGAAGAGGCACGCGAATTCTTCGCGGCAAATCCCGATATTGAAGTACTTGAAGCATTCGTCATCGACGTGAACGGCGTGCCACGCGGCAAGTGGATCCCACGGGAACGGGCCATCGACGTGTTGACCAAGGGCATGGCGATGCCGCGCTCGGTCTATGCGCTCGACGTCTGGGGCCGTGACGTCAACGCTGCCGGTCTCGCCGAGGGAACCGGCGACCCCGATGGCATCTGCTTTCCCGTTCCCGGCACGCTTTCCCGCGTAACCTGGCTGTCGCGCCCGACGGCGCAGGTGCTCTTGCAGATGCACACCCAGGAAGGCGAGAGTTTTTACGCCGATCCGCGCCAAGTGCTCGGCCATGTGCTCGACCGCTTCAAGGCGGCAAAGCTGACGCCCGTCGTTGCCACCGAGCTGGAGTTCTATCTCATCGACCCGGTGCGCTCAGCGCTCGATCCGGTGCGCCCGCCGAACACGCGTGACGGTCGCTGGCATACCGGCCAGACGCAGGTTCTGTCGATCTCGGAACTGCAGGACTTCGAGGAAGTCTTCCACGGGATTTCCACTGCTGCCCGGGCGCAGAAGGTGCCGGCCGATACGACGCTGCGTGAAAACGGCCCCGGTCAGTACGAAATCAATCTCAACCACGTGCCGGATGCGCTGGCGGCTGCCGATTACGCGGTCCTCCTGAAGCGCATCGTCAAGGGCGTGGCGCGTGCCAGCGACCTCGACGCCACCTTCATGGCCAAGCCTTACGGCACCCAGGCCGGCAGCGGCATGCATGTGCATTTCTCGATCCTGAACGAGAAGGGCGAAAACATCTATGTCGGCGAGGACGGGCCGTCAGACGCCCTATTCCATTCGGTCGGCGGGCTCCTCGAAAGCATGGGCGAGAGCATGGCGATCTTTGCCCCGCACCAGAACTCCTATCGCCGTCTGCGCCCGTCCGAACATGCGCCGACCTATGCGTCCTGGGGCTTCGACAACCGCTCGGCGGCCGTCCGCGTCATCACCGCGTCGAAGCCGGCGACCCGCATCGAGCATCGCGTCGCCGGATCCGATACCAATCCCTATCTGGTTCTCGCCATGATCCTGTCGGCGGCACTGGCCGGCATGAAGGAAAAGCTTTCGCCCGGTGGCGCGATCTCCGGCGACGACCATGCCGTCAACCACGAGCCGCTGCCGACCAACTGGGACTATGCGCTGCAGCGCTTTGCCAAGTCGAGCTTCGCCTATGCGGCGCTCGGGCCGAAATATCGAAGCCTTTATACCGCCTGCAAGCAGCAGGAACTCTCGGAGTTCTCGCTGCGTGTGACCGACGTCGAATACGACGCCTATATCCGGACCGTGTGAGGTGAAGCCATGACGAAGTCGATCGGACCCAATCCCGGCCATGCGGCCACCTACTACGCAGCCTCTGCCCGCGACAAACGCGTACGCCCGAAGCTGGATGGCCAGCACACGGCCGACATCTGCATCATCGGCGCCGGCTTCACCGGCATCTCGGCGGCCCTCGAGCTATCGGAAAAGGGTTATGCCGTCATCGTTCTCGAGGCCGATCGCATCGGCTTCGGCGCTTCGGGTCGCAATGGCGGTCAGATCGTCAACGGTTACAGCCGCGACCTTGAGACCATCGCTCGGCGCTACGGCCAAGACAAGGCGGATCGGCTCGGCGAGATGTCGCTCGAAGGCGGCCGGATCATCCGCGAGCGCGTGGCGAAGTACGGGATCGAATGCGATCTCGTCGACGGCGGTTTCTTCGCAGCCTTCACCGACAAGCAGGTGAAGGAGATGGCGGACGTCCGCGCGCACTGGATGAAGCACGGCCATGACGGGCTGGAGATGGTCTCCAAGTCTGAAGTTGCGAGATACGCCAAGACCGACCGTTACGTCGGCGGCATGATCGACCGTCATGGCGGGCATATCCATCCGCTCGACCTGGTGCTCGGGGAGGCGGCTGCGGCCGAGAGCCTCGGCGCCAAGATCTTCGAGAACTCAAAGGTCGTGCATCTCGACACCAGCCCGCAGCCCTTCGTCTGCACCGAAGGCGGCATCGTAAAGGCCAAGCACATCCTCGTCTGCGGCAATGCCTATATGGCCGGCATTGCGCCAAAGGTGACGGAGAAGATGATGCCGGTTTCCAGCCAGGTCATGGCGACCGAGGTGCTGGACGCCAAGCTGATCGAGGAGCTGTTGCCCTCTAATTATTGCGTCGAGGATGCCAATTACGTACTCGACTACTACCGCCGCACCGCCGACAACCGCCTGCTCTATGGCGGCGGCATCGGCTATGGCGGCCAGGATCCGAAAAACCTGACGGGCGTCATCCGGCCGAACATGCTGAAAACTTTCCCGCAGTTGAAGGACGTGAAGATCGACTATGCCTGGAGCGGCAATTTCGCGCTGACGCTGACGCGTATCCCGCATATGGGCAAGCTGTCGGACACCGTCTATTTCTCGCATGGCGACAGCGGCCATGGCGTGACGACGACGCATCTGCTCGGCAAGATCCTCGGCGAGGCCGTTCACGGCCAGATGAGCCGCTTCGACGTCTGGTCGTCGCTGCAGGCTTATCCCTTCCCGGGCGGCCGCATGTTCCGCGTGCCGTTCACGGCGCTTGGTGCCTGGTACTACGGCCTGCGTGACCGGCTCGGCGTTTGAGGAGAGAAAAGATGACCCGCACCGTCACCGTCGCCGCCACCCAGATGGCCTGCAGCTGGGATCTGCCCGGCAATATCGCACGGGCCGAAAAGCTCGTGCGCGAGGCAGCATCCAAGGGCGCGCAAATCGTCCTGATCCAGGAGCTGTTCGAGGCGCCCTATTTCTGCCAGGACCAGATCGCGGAGTTCTTCGATCTCGCCAAGCCGGCCCATGACAACGCGCTGATCGAGCACTTCGCAGCACTGGCCGAAGAGCTCAACGTCGTCATCCCCGTCAGCTTCTTCGAAAAGGCCGGGCAGACCTTCTTCAACAGCGTGGCAATCATCGATGCGACCGGCGACGTGCTCGGCATCTATCGCAAGAGCCATATTCCTGATGGTCCTGGATATACCGAGAAGTTCTACTTCTCGCCTGGCGATACCGGCTTCGAAGTCTGGGAGACGCGGCACGCGGCGATCGGCGTCGGCATCTGCTGGGACCAGTGGTTCCCGGAGGCGGCGCGTGCCATGGCGCTGCAGGGCGCCGAACTTCTGTTCTATCCGACCGCGATCGGCTCGGAGCCGCAGGATGCGAGCCTCGACAGCTCCGGCCACTGGCAGCGGGTGATGCAGGGGCATGCAGCGGCGAACATCATGCCGGTCATAGCCTCGAACCGCATCGGCAAGGAAGACGGCCGCAAGGGCACGTCGCTCACTTTCTACGGCTCGTCCTTCATCTGCGACCAGACCGGCGCGATGGTGGCGGCAGCCGATCGGGAGACGGAAACTGTGCTGACCGCCACCTTCGACCTCGACGGCATTGCGAAGCAACGCGCAAGCTGGGGCCTGTTCCGCGACCGCCGTCCGGAGCTCTACGGTCCGCTGATGGGGTATGAAGGCTGAGGCAGAGACTCAGGCAATCGTTCTCAAACCTTCGAGGGCGTCGGCGACAATGCCTTCGACCGGCTGGTCGATCGAGACCGTGACAACGCCGGGTTCACCGGTCGGGACCTCCAGCGTCGCCAGCTGGCTGTCGAGCAGCCCGAGCGGCATGAAATGGCCGGTGCGCGCGGCCATGCGAAGCCCCAGCAATTCCCGCGATCCCTCCAGATAGACGAAGGACAGGCGGCCGCCGGTGGCGGCGCGCAGGTGGTCACGGTAGATCCTCTTCAGCGCCGAGCAGGAGACGATGATCCCCTCGCCGCGCGCCAAGGCGTCCGCCATGCGCTCGCCGATCACGGTCAACCACGGCCAGCGGTCCTCGTCGGTGAGGGGAATGCCGGCTGCCATCTTCTCGACATTGCTTACCGGATGCAGAACGTCACCCTCGATGAAGGGGAGCCCCAGCAGAGCCGCAAGGGCTTCGCCGACGGAAGACTTGCCGCAGCCGCTGACGCCCATGACGATGACCGCCTGCGGGGCGGTTGGCAGATTTTCTGACGGCATTCTCTTCCTCTTCATGCACCCTCATCCAAGGGTGGCGACAATAGGAAGGTTCAGGCGAAATGCAATCCGCTCTCGCTGGCAGCGCTCCTAGCCGCAGCGCGGTCTTTCGCCGGACGCGCCTCTGCCCGAATCGCCGCGGCCATCTTTTCCGCCATCATGATCACAGGCGCGTTGGTGTTGCCGCCGATCAGGCGCGGCATGACCGAGGCATCGATGACACGCAGTCCGACGATGCCGTTGAGCTTCAGGCTGGGGTCGACCACCGCGTCAACGTCCGAACCCATGCGGCAGGTGCCGACCGGATGATAGATCGTGTCGGCCCGTGAACGGATAGCGGCATCGAGTTCGGCATCGGACTTGCCCGCGGGATAGAGCTCTGGTCCGCGATATTTGTTGAAAGCAGGTGCGGCCATGATGTCGGCCATCATCCGCGCCCCCCTGCGCAGGGTGGCGAGGTCGCGCGGATCGGAGAGGAAGGCAGGATCGATCAGCGGGGCGGCTGACGGGTCGGCGCTCGCAAGCCGCACTGTGCCGCGCGAATGGGGGCGAAGCACGCAGACATGGCAGGAATAGCCGTGGCCCCAATGCATCTTGCGGACGTGGTCATCGACCATGGCGACGAGGAAATGCAGCTGGATATCCGGTCGATCCAGGGCGGGATCCGTCTTCAGGAAGGCGCCCGATTCCGCACAGGTCGAACGCAGGTGACCCATGCGCTCGCTGCGCCATTCTTTCACCGCGCACATCAGATCCCGCGCAGCAGTCAGCCCCATTCCGAACATGTCGGTATCCGGGGAGCGGAAGATCATGGTGTAATCCAGATGATCCTGCAGATTGGCGCCGACTTCCGGGCGGTCCAGCGCCACACTGATGCCGAGAGACGTGAGGTGATCGGCGGGGCCGATACCCGACAGCATCAGGATCTGGGGCGACTGCAGCGCACCTGCCGAGAGCAGGACTTCCCGGCCAGCACGGACGACCCGATCCTCCTTGCCGAAGCGATAGGCGACGCCGACCGCCCTGCCCCGCTCAACGATGATGCGTGTGACATGTGCCTCGGTGATCACCGTCAGATTGCGGCGCGTCATCACGTCATGCAGGTAGGCAGCGGCGGCCGAGCAGCGCTCGCCGCGCTTTGGCCCGTTCCAGAACTGGGTTGCCTGATAGACACCGGCACCCTCCTGCTGGGTACCGTTGAAGTCGTCGTTCTGGCGATAGCCGTTCTGTTCGCAGGCTTTCAAGAACGCCTGGTTGATCGGGCGCGTCCAGTTCTGGTCGCAGACCTGCAACGGTCCGCCCCTTCCGTGAAGGTCGTCTGCACCGCGGATATTGTCTTCCGCCTTCCTGAACCAGGGCAAGACATCAGCCCAGGACCAGCCGTCACAGCCGAGTGCGGCCCATTCGTCGTAGTCTCGCGCATGGCCGCGCACGTAAAGCATGGCATTGATCAGGCTCGATCCGCCGAGGCCCCGTCCGCGCGGCTGATAGCCCCGGCGACCGTTGAGGCCCATCTGCGGCACGGTGGAGAAGCGCCAGTTGCCGCTCTTCACATGGCCCGGGACCACGGCCGCGGCAGCCATGGGCACGCGCGCAAAAATGCCGTCGCCCCGCCCGCCGGCCTCGAGCAGGCATACCGTGACGGAAGGGTCCTCGCTCAGGCGCGATGCCAGGACCGAGCCGGCCGACCCGCCGCCGATGATCACATAGTCGTACATGCTCTCCCCCAAGAGACCTGTACTCGCCCAGCACTTCCGCAGCGACTACATTAAGCAGACTTAAACTGCCGTGAACGTAAGCGTAGCAGAGTGCCGCAAGGAAGCAAGCCGGGGGCAAGGCCTTCATCCTGCAACGAAAAAACCCGCCTGTCGGCGGGTTTTGGTATGGGATAAGCGCGGATTTCAGGCGGCCGGAGCGGTCGCCACACGGCGCGGCTGCAGCTCGTCGATGCCGAGCAGAAAATTGATCTGCGGGCGGGCCTTGACCAGATCATCGATGGTGTATTCGGAGAGCACGTCGAAGAAGGCATTCAGCGCCTTGCGCAGCGCCGAATTCAGGCCGCAGCTGTCGATCAGCGGGCATTCGACGTCACCGTCGTCCTCGAAACATTCCGCCATGGCAAAGCTGTCTTCGGTCACCTTCACCACATCGAACAGCGTGATCTTTTCGGCCGCACGACCCAGGCGCACGCCACCATTGCGGCCACGCACGGTTTCGACCAGGCCAGCCTTGTTCAGCGGCTGCAGGATCTTGAACAGGAAAAGCTCAGAGACACCATAAGCCTTGGCAATCTCCGGGATCCGGCTCAACTGATCGCTGTTGGCTGCGCAATACATCAGCATGCGCACGGCGTAATTTGTCTGCTTTGTCAAACGCATGCACGATTCCTCTGTTTTGGTAAGGCTTATATAGCGCCTTTTGCAGTTTTGAACAATTCCAAAATACTCAAGTTCTCGACTCACGTGTCCGTGATTAAAGTCGACTACAATTGACAGCTTATACAGATTCATGAATATGCGCCTCAACAATCCGCAAGAGGGAGGCTCAATCCATGACATCCATTCGCACGCTCGCGCTCGGCGCCGTATCCGTTCTGGCCATTTCGGCCGGCGCGGCACTGGCCGAAGGCGAGGTCAACATCTATTCCTACCGCCAGCCGGAACTGATCCAGCCGCTGATGGACGCCTTCACCAAGGAGACGGGCATCAAGACCAACGTGCTCTTCCTCGACAAGGGCCTGGTCGAACGCATCACCGCCGAAGGCGCAAACTCCCCGGCCGATGTGATCCTGACGGTCGACATCGCCCGCCTGACGGAGGCCAAGGACGGCGGCGTGACCCAGCCGCTCAACGACGACGACATCAACAGCCAGATCCCCGCGCAGTATCGCGATCCGGACGGCAACTGGTTCGGCCTGACGACCCGCGGCCGCGTGCTCTACGCTTCGAAGGACCGCGTGTCCGAAGATGCCATTACCTACGAGGAGCTGTCTGATCCGAAGTGGAAGGGCCGCATCTGCATGCGTGACGGCCAGCACGCTTACAATATCGGGCTTTTCGCCTCGATGGTCGCCCACCATGGCGCCGAATACACCGAGAAGTGGCTCGCGGGCCTGAAGCAGAACCTCGTCAAGAAGCCGGATGGCAACGACCGTGCCCAGGCCAAGGCGATCCATGCCGGTGAGTGCGATCTGGGCCTCGCCAATACCTATTACCTCGGCCTGATGAAGACCAACGAGAAGGAGCCGGAAGAGAAGGAATGGGCGGCTTCCGTCAAGGTTCTCTTCCCGAATGCCGCCGATCGCGGCACGCATGTCAACATCTCCGGCATGGCTCTGACCAAGAATGCGCCGAACAAGGACAACGCCGTCAAGCTTATGGAATTCCTGGCTTCGGATGAAGCCCAGGCCATCTATGCCGAGCAGGTCTTCGAATATCCGGTCGGCCCGAACGCCAAGGTGTCCGAGATCGTCGCCGGCTTCGGTCAGATCAAGGCTGACCCGCTGCCGCTCGCCGAGATTGCGGCCAACCGCAAGACGGCTTCCGAACTGGTCGACAAGGTCGGCCTGAACGAAGGCCCGACGCAGTAAGCTCTTCTCTGATACCGGGGCACGCGGCAGATCGCGTGCCCCGGACCTTCGCCTGCAAGGCATCCAGCCCGCAATCAAGTCCTCATGCGCGGCACATCGTTCGGATCGAGCCGAAGCTCGATCAGCAGAGGCACCTTTCGATCCGCAATCGCATCGATCGCCATATCAAGTTCTTCTGCAGACGTTACCTCAATTCCGCGACCGCCGAGCGCATTTGCCACAGCGGCAAAGGACGGCCATTCGAAGGTTGTCAAACCCGGGTCCATCTTTCGATCGACGAACTGGATGTGCTCGGCTCCATAGGCGGAATCGTTGCAAAGAATCACGATCAGGTCGAGGCCGAGCCGCACGGCGGTATTGAACTCGTTGATGCCACCCATCATGAAGCCCCCATCACCGGTGAAGAGCACGACGGGCCTGTCTGGAGCGGCGATTCCGGCGCCGATCGCTTCCTGCAGACCGAGGCCGATCGATCCGAAGTTCGCTGTCACAAGAAAACTGTCGGGATCCGGGACGGAGATGCGGCACCAGACCTCGGTCATGAAGCGACCGCCGTCCGTCACCACGATACGGTTGCCAGGAAGGCTCTGCTCCAGTGCATCGAGAGCCCAGACATAATTGACATTGCCGGGCCTCGCCTTCTCCCTGCGGCCCGGCGGATGGGCGGTCAAGGCCGTCACGTCCAGTTCACGCGTAAATCCGCTGGGCGGTATCTCGGCCTGATCCAGCCAGTGGACCATGTTGTCAGCGGTAAGCCCTGCATCCGCTACCAGCGCAACATCGGGATGCAGGTTGCGACCGATGTTGCGTGAATCGACCTCAACCTGAACCAGCCGCTTGCCGCGCAAGAGCGAGCCCCGGTCGGTGGTAAAGTCATGCAGGCCGGACCCGAAGCAGATGATGCAGTCAGCCTTGGCCATCACTTCATAGGCCGCGGGCGTGCTGAGCGTGCCAAAGATCTCCATGTTGAACGGATGACCGTAAAACAGTCCCTTGGCCTTCAGGGTGGTTGCCAGCGGGGCTTCGAGGCGATCTGCGAGGCGGATGATCTGGTCGCGGGCACCGCAAGCTCCGGCGCCGGCCAGGATGAGAGGGCGTTTTGCGGAAGCCATCATGCCGATCGCCGTCTCGAGCGCCTCGCCTTCGGGGACATGGGCCGGCGCGTCAAACACGGTATGGCGGCAGGCCTCGTAGGGCTGCCGGTGCCACATGAAGTCGGCCGGCATGTTGAGGACAATGGGTCGCCGCTCGGCACCCGCACGGTAGAAGGCGCGCGCGACATCCTGTGTCGCCGTTTCCGGCGCTCGCATCTGCTCAAAGCCGGCTCCGGTGGCCTTGACGACCTCGCGCTGATCGATGCTCTGAAGGTGACGCGGATGCAGCACTGGCGTGTCGCCTGCCAGAAGCACCAAGGGGATGCCGCCGCGTGCGCCTTCGGTCAGGGCCGTAACGCAGTTGGTCAGCGCCGGTCCGTGCGTGATTGACGCTACTCCGACCCGCTTCCGGACATGGGCATAGGCAAGAGCCATGAGCACCGCGCTGCCCTCATGGGCGGCAGGAACGAAACGCCCCCCGCATCCGCGGACATAGTGATCGATCATGAAAAGATTGGCGTCGCCCATCAGGCCAAAGACAGTTTCCGCCCGATGATCCCAGACCGCACGCGCGATCACCTGAAATAGATAGCTGTCCGTTTCCGTCATGTCTGCCCTCCCTGGCCAGGGGGCGATCCTCGCCTCGCTCCCCTTCGGGAGACGATAGGCGGGAGCGGATGCAAAAGGCGTGCGATCTGATCGCCTGCGGCGCCGAACAGCGCACAGATCTTGCGTCTCTATTGCGCTTTTTGCACAGTTCTAGCACCTTGCAGCATATCGCTGCACACCGAGGGAAGATGCCATGCCTCTGGACCGTTATGACCGCGCTATTCTCGATGCGCTTCAGAAGAACGGCTCTCTGACCAATGGGGAGTTGTCCGAGCGCGTTCATCTCTCTCCCTCACAGTGTTCTCGCCGGCGTGCGGCCCTCGAGGAAGCCGGCCTGGTGGAGGGCTATCGGGCCCGCCTGAACGCGAGCAAGTTGGGTTTCAAGGTGCGGGTGATCCTGCGCGTCAATCTTCGCATGCACGGACAGGACAGTGACACGGAATTTTCCCGCTGGCTGGGACGGCAACCGGAGGTGCAATCGGCCTTCACCGTCTCCGGCGATGCGGATTACGTGCTTGACGTCCGGGTACGAGATCTCGACGACTACTCCAATTTCGTCCACGAGCGATTGCTCATTCAGCCTCAGGTCGCGCAAGTGCGTTCGGATTTTGTCCTGCGCACCGTCAAGGACAATGCGTTTCTCGACCTGAGTTCCGAGGTCTGAGACTTCCGCAGACGAAGCAGCGACGATGTTTTCTTTTCAGTCAGGATCCCGGCATACGCGTGAGGGTTTTGGCGTAGTCGTCAATGGCCTGACGACGCTCTGCCGTTCCCGGGTGGGTTGAGAGGAAGGATGACTCGCCATCGAGCCCTAGCTTTTCCTCGAGCCGCGCGAAGAACCGCCCAATGGCGCGGGGGTCGCGGCCAGCCTTTGCCATCAACTCCACCGAGATCCGGTCCGCCTCATTCTCCGCATCGCGCGAATGCGACAGCGACATCAGGGCAGCACCATTGGTCAGGATGTCCTCGCCTGCTGCGCCGACGTCACCGGCAATCAGCATGATGAGACCAGCCATCCCGGCTGCCCGGTAGAGCTGGCGCAACGAATGCTCCTCCTCCACATGGCCGATCTCGTGAGCCAGTACGCCGATGATCATGTCCATATCACCGTCGGCGAGCTCGATCAGTTCGTCGGTGATCACGAGCGTGCCATCCGGCAAGGCGAAGGCATTGGGGCCAATGACACCGCCATGGCGGAAGTTGAGATTGTAGCCCGCGCGCCCGCGCGACGACAGATCTGCGATGCCGTTGAACGCCTCGCGAATTTCGGCCTGCCGGGCATCCGGCAGCTTGCTGTCGTCGAAAACCGCCTGATCGAGGGAGAGCAGCGTGCCACTTGCCATCCACTGCGTTACCGCCGGCGGCGTGACCACCACGGCCACCTCGACCAGAGCCGGAACGGCATAGCGATAAATCAAGCCGGCCAGAAAAAAGATCGCGACCACCACCGCAAGAAGACGCGGGTGAAAGCGTTCCAGCTCATGCACAAAGCCGCTCTTGCCCTGCTTCTTCAGCCAGAGATCGACTGCATCATTGTCATCGGTCTCGAACAGCGAGCCGTCAGCGAAGGCAACTCTGCGGGGGATGCGGCCGACGCGGGCGGAAATATCCGTCCGCGCCAGATCTCCGAGCGACACGGGATCACCTCCTGCTGCGAGCCGGACATAGAGCGTCTTGCTCTCTCCCAGAAGCACCGCAGGCTCCGACCGGCTGGAGCCCGGTGGATGCCAGCGACCGGAGGCGATGTGCTTGTCGTCAGAAGCCAAAGTCGAACCCTTCGAGATCGAGATATTCCGCCGTCACAGCCGAGCCGGATGCCTGCATCGAGGATACCACATCGTTGAGTTCACCATCGACCACGATGCCCGAATGCTCGATCACATAGCGGTGCTCGCGAACGGCTGCCCAGGGGCGCATGAGGCTGAGGGTGAGGACGGTGACGACGAGATTGGAGATGACGATCCAGAAATAGCGAAGGCGGCCAAGATCGGAGAAGAGGCCATGACGCCCGTCGAAACGGGCGGAGTTCATGACCACGTTGCGGACACCGATGCGATAGAAGATCGCGGCCACACTCCACAGGACAAAGGCCGGGATAAGCGCTCCATAAATGCCGAGAATGAGTTGTGCTTCCGGATCCATGCTTGTGTCGGCCCCTTCGACGGCACCGTAGTAGGCCATCATGCCGAGGAAGCCACCGACGGCAGCACCGACCAGCATCAGCAGGAAGGCCGGCAGCCAAACACGGTAGAGAGCACCGATCTTCGGATCGGTCTCGAAGGCGCGATCACCGTAACGCAGATTGTTGAAGATGTAGCGATAGAGCCAACGGCTGGCGAAGGGCGCGAGAAGCCCGACCGAGAAGAAGGAGACAAGGCCGCCGACGATGATCGCGAAAAAGGCGCCGCCGGTCTTGCCGACGAAATCGAAGCGGATGTTGCGATAGCTGGTGACGCGGGCATTGAATCGCAGGCTGCGCATGACGATCCAGGGGAGCAGGACAAGCATCAGCAGCGCCAGGATGCCGCCCGCAATCGGGCTGAAAGTCAGAAGCACGTTGTAGGCAATGATATAGCCGAAGACGATGGCGCGGCCGATGAAGATCTGCAGGCCACGGGCGTGATAATCGAACGAATGACCGTCGACGAAAGAGTTGCCGTAGAAATAGCGATTACGCCGGACCTTGGCCCAGGCGGAATAGATGCCGACCGTAATGATGGTCAGCAGGATGTTGACGATCCAGATGCCGAAATACTCGCCGGCGCTGCCGCGAAACTCGCCGCGACGCAGATTGGTCGCACGGCCAAACAATGCCTCTTGCATGAAAAAATGTCCCTCAAGAATATCAAACCCATGCGTCGCTATCCCCGGCGACGGCTCCGTGCACATTGATCATGAGAAGATGACGCACTCAAGTGCGCTGCGACACTCCGGATGAAGGCCGTCAGGCCTCACGGATCTCGATGCACCACCATTTCGGCCGTCCCCCTTTGTAGGAATGATAGGCGGGCTTGAGGTCCGCGGCGCTGTTGCGATCGAAGGCGCCGAGCAGGAGAGCCACTGTCGGCTGATCGTCGACAGCGCCGAGCGAGGAGCCGCAAGTGGCGCAGAAGGCGCGCGAGGAAACGTCGGAGGAGCGCCATGTAGCCGGCGCACCTCCAGGGCCGACCCAGCGGACCGCGTCCCGCGGGAACTCGACCCAGGTTGCCGTCAGACTACCGGTATGGCGCTGGCACATCTTGCAGGAACAGGTATGCGGTCTGGCAGCCGGCGCGTCGGCCTCGAAGCGGATTGCTCCGCAGAGGCACCCGCCGGTGTGCATCTTCTTCTTCGGCATGATCAGCCCTCCCCTGGGAGAGAAGCTAGCATCCGGATATTGGCTGGCAAGAGAACGCCACCCTCGCTTTCGAGAGGGTGGCGCGAATTTGATCCTATGTGGTGATGCGCTTACTTCATCGTCGGCATGACGAATTCGGCACCGTCCTTGATGCCGGACGGCCAACGGCTTGTGACCGTCTTGGTGCGGGTCCAGAACTTGATCGAATCCGTGCCATGCTGGTTGAGGTCACCGAAGGACGAGGACTTCCAGCCCCCGAAGGAGTGGTAGGCGAGCGGAACCGGGATCGGAACGTTGATGCCGACCATGCCGATGTTGATGCGGCTAGCGAAGTCGCGGGCAGCATCACCGTCGCGGGTGTAGATCGCGACGCCATTGCCGTATTCATGCTTCATCGGCAGGTCGAGGGCTTCTTCATAGTTCTTGGCGCGAACAACCGAGAGGACCGGGCCGAAGATTTCGGTCTTGTAGATGTCCATGTCCGGCGTGACGTGGTCAAACAGGCAGCCGCCGACGAAATAGCCGTTCTCATAGCCCTGGAGCTTGAAGTCGCGGCCATCGACCACGAGCTTGGCGCCGGCTGCAACACCGCTGTCGATCAGCGACTTGATGCGGGCCTGGGCCTCCTTGGTAACGACGGGGCCCATGTCGGCCTTGTCATCGGTATAGGGGCCGATGCGCAGGCTCTCGACCATCGGGGTCAGCTTCTCGATCAGGCGGTTGGCGGTTTCCTCACCAACCGGGACGGCAACCGAGATTGCCATGCAACGCTCGCCGGCCGAACCGTAGCCGGCGCCCATCAGCGCCTGGGCAGCCTGGTCGAGATCAGCGTCCGGCATGATGATCATGTGGTTCTTGGCGCCACCGAAGCACTGGGCGCGCTTGCCGTTCATCGCAGCCGTTCCATAGACGTAACGGGCGATCGGGGTCGAGCCAACGAAGGAGACGGCCGAAATGTCCGGATGGGTCAGGATGCCGTCGACGGCGGACTTGTCGCCATTGACGACGTTCAAGATGCCGGCCGGCAGACCTGCCTCGATCATCAGTTCGGCTAGGCGGATCGGCACGGACGGGTCACGCTCCGAAGGCTTCAGGATGAAGGCGTTGCCGCAGGCGATGGCAGGCGCAAACATCCACATCGGGATCATGGCCGGGAAGTTGAATGGCGTGATACCGGCGCCGATGCCAACCGCCTGACGGATCGAATACATGTCGATGTTCGGGCCGGCGCCTTCGGTGAACTCGCTCTTCGACAAGTGCGGGATACCGATGACGAATTCGCAGACTTCAAGACCGCGGACGATGTCGCCCTTTGCGTCTTCGATCGTCTTGCCGTGTTCGCGCGAGAGGGTCTCGGCGAGGCTGTCCATGTTGTCGTTGAGCAACTGGACGAACTTCATGAAGACGCGAGCGCGGCGCTGCGGGTTCGTGGCAGCCCACTTGGCCTGCGCCGACTTGGCATTCTCGACGGCAGCGTTCAATTCTTCGGCGCTGGCAAGAGAAACCTCGCCCTGTACTTCGCCGGTTGCCGGATTGTAGATGGGCTGCTTACGACCTGAGGTTCCGGCGACATGCTTGCCGCCGATGAAATGACCAACCTGATACATGGTTTCCTCCTGAATTGTTGTGGAGGCAGTATGCGCTTCGATTTCCACAAATCAACGCGATCATTTACGCATCTGTTGTGCGCAGACTGAAGTACGGTGACTTCCTCACTTCCATAGAGAGGCCTCGATCAGGGCACGATGGGCCGATATTCCGGCCATCACGCCCGATGCGCTGGCTAGCGTTGCATTGTGCATGGGACTTGCCGCGTCGCCGGCTGCAAAGACGCCGGGCTCGCTGGTGCAGCCCATCTGGACCTTAATGTGAAAGCCTTGCGGCCCCTCTTCCAGTTCCAGGCCGAGTTGCGAGGCCAGCGGCGAGGCGATGGATACCTTTGATTGGGCAAAGAGGGCGTGTACTTCGACAATGCGTCCGTCCGCCAACCGAACGGCTTCAAGCTCCTGCCCTTCGCCGATCAGTTCCACCACGCGTTCGGTTTCAATCACCACGCCTCGGGCGGCGAGCATGGCCTGCTGCTCTTCGTCGAAGGTCACCCCTGGTTCGACAAACATGGTCGTACCGCCCCAATCGGGCAGGATGCTGCCTTGATGGGCTGCAAGCGGCGACGAGGCGTGGATACCGATCGGGCCACCGCCGATTTCGTAGCCGTGGCAATAAGGGCAATGCAGGACCGTGCGGCCCCAGCGCTCGGCGAGGCCCGGGATCGACGGGAGCGTATCGGTGACGCCGACAGCAAGCACGAGCACCCGAGCTTGAACGGAATGGCCATTCGCCAATACGATCCTGAACCCGCCCAGGCAGCGTTCGGCGCTCTCAGCCTCCCCTTCCAGAAGCGTGAAGTTCGGATAGCGGCAAAGCTGCTCCAGAGCCCGGCGGCGGATCTCTGAGGGTGCCACTCCGTCCTGACCGAGGAAGCCATGCGAGGCGTCAGCAAACCGATTGCGCGGGCGCGCCGCATCGATGAGCATGATGTTGCGGCGGGTGCGGGTGAGCTGCATGGCCGCCGAAAGACCGGCGAAACTTCCACCCACGACAACGGCATCATATTTCATCAGAGACCTCTTCATGTAACTTTTGGTCTTATGTATCTTATTAAGTTACATGAGGCTTACGCGTCAAGTGACGTAACTCAACTTGTTGCATGACGCCGGCTGCGCTAGGGATCAGTCGACACTGGAGGAAACGCCGATGCGCGGAGATAGCCGTCTGTCCCGCATGCTTCATGTGCTGATCCATCTCGGACGCCGCAAGGAAGCCGCAACCTCGGAGATGATCGCCAAGATGCTCAACACCAATCCTGTGGTCGTTCGCCGGACGATGGCGGGCTTGCGCGAACGCGGCTATGTGCAATCCGAGAAGGGGCATGGCGGCGGATGGAAGCTCGCCAGGAGCCTTGACCAGATCACTCTGCTCGACGTCTATGAAGCACTCGAGCGGCCAGAACTCTTCTGCCTCGTCAGCGCGTCTGACCATCCGGGCTGCCTTGTGGAGCTTTCGGTCAACGAGGCCCTCGAGGATGCGCGGCGGGCAGCGGAGGCGCTGTTGCTCTCCCGTTTCGCGACGCTCAAGCTCTCGGATATCGCCGGCGACTTCGACAGACGGATGGACATGCTGGGTTTGAGCGGCGGCGCACATGGCTTCGACACATGATGGAAGGACCGGCGGAACGGAGGAGGCCTTGGCATGAACTGGGATGACGTTCGCATCTTTCTGGCCGTAGCCCGCACGGGCCAGATTCTGGCCGCCTCCAGACGTCTGGGCCTCAACCACGCCACGCTCTCGCGCCGGCTGACAGCGCTGGAGACGGCGCTTAAGACACGGCTCTTCATTCGCCGCACGAATGGCTGCGAACTGACCGCCGAGGGCGAAGCCTTCCTTTCCTCCGCCGAGCGCATGGAAACGGAAATGCTGGAAGTGCAGGCGCGGCTCGGGCGCACCGATACGCAGGTTGCCGGCACGGTGCGCATCGGCGCACCCGATGGTTTCGGCGTCTTCTTCCTCGCCTCTCGGCTCGGCGCACTCATTGAGCGGCATCCGGAACTGAAGATCCAGCTCGTGCCGGTGCCGCGCTCCTTTTCGCTGTCACAGCGCGAGGCCGATATTGCCGTGACGCTGGAGCGGCCGGATCAGGGGCGACTCGTTTCGTCGAAGCTCGTCGACTACACGCTCGGGCTCTATGCGTCGAAGGGTTATGTCGAGGCAAACGGCTTGCCGGCAACGCCGGAGGAGCTCAAAGCCCACCGCCGGATCGGTTATGTGGAGGACCTGATCTTCACGCCCTCGCTGAACTTCACCGGCGAGGTGATGCGCGACTGGAATGCGGGTTTCGAAATCTCGTCTGCGATCGGCCAGACGGAGGCGGTGCTGGCGGGTGCGGGCATCGGGATCCTGCACAGCTATATCGCGCGCCAGCACGAGAGCCTCGTGCGCGTCCTGCCTGATATTACGCTCCGGCGGGCCTACTGGACGACCTTCCATGAAAGCGCGCGGGAACTCGTGCGCGTGCGGGCAGTCGTGCAGTTCCTGCAGGATGCCGTCGAGCAGGATCGGGCGATCTTCGGATGAGACGGACGAGCGACGACCGCAGCGCGCCTTGAGGACGCTTTTCCGTCATGATCGACGCAGATAGATTGCGCTGATCTGATCACCCATGGATACTGACATGCGCCAGCCCATTCTTCGTTTTGGCATTCCCGCCTTTTGCTTTGCACTTTTTTCCGCGCTGCCTGCCAGCGCCCATGTGATGGACGGGCCGCTCGGCGGGTTCGGCTCGGGCTTCGGCCATCCGCTCGCCGGCTTCGACCATCTGCTTGCGATGCTCGCCGTCGGTCTCTGGGGCGCGCAGATGGGCGGGCGCTCGGTCTGGACACTGCCGGCCACCTTCCCGATGATCATGTGCGTGGGCGGGATTATCGGCATGACCGGCGTTCTGCCGGACCAGCCGATCGAATACGGGATCGCGGTGTCGGTCATCGTTCTTGGCGGTGCGATCGCGGCCGCATGGCGGGCGCCGGAATGGGTGGCGCTGGCGCTAATTGCCGCGTTCGCACTGCTGCATGGCTATCCGCATGGCGTTCTTGCCCCCCGCGCCAGCGACCCGGCCGCCTTCACGGTGGGCTTTGTCGTCTCCACCGGCGTCATCCATATCATCGGCATTGCCATCGGCGCGGCACTCAAGTCGATCACCCGTGGGCGACTGGTGCAGGCCCTCGGCGCTGCCATTTCGCTTGCCGGCTTCTGGTTCCTGTTCGGCCTTGTGACGGCGTAAACCGGCCAACGCCCCTGCAGCACAGGCGTTTTGCTGCATCGCGACAACATGGTTTCTGTTGACAAATCCCGATCAAACCGCACAAACGACGGCACCGGTCGCGACGGCAAAGGTCGGCGCGGCCCGCGCAACCGTGAACAGCTCAGGCACAGGCTCTCCATGACCACGAATACCGCACTCCTCGACTTCCAGATCGTTCCGAATGCCTCGCCCATGCCGGAAGCCGAGCGGCTCGCGGCTTTCGAAAACCTGGGCTTCGGTACGCTGTTCACCGATCACATGGCGGTGGTGCACTGGGATGTCGACAAGGGCTGGCATAGCCCGGAAGTGTCGGCCCGCAAGCCGTTCCAGGTCGATCCGGCCGCAAGCGTGTTGCACTATGCCCAGGAAATCTTCGAGGGCATGAAGGCCTATAAGGGTGCCGATGGCCGCATCACCCTCTTCCGGCCGGAAGAAAACGCCCGTCGCTTCAACAAGTCGGCCGAGCGCATGGCGATGCCGGAAGTGCCGGAAGAACTCTTCCTCAAGGCTGTCGAGGAACTGGTCAAGATTGACGCCAAGTGGGTGCCTGAAGGCGAAGGCAGCCTTTATCTGCGTCCCTTCATGTTCGCCAGCGAAGCCTTCCTCGGCGTTCGCCCCTCGCGCGAATATATCTTCTGCGTCATCGCATCGCCGGTCGGTCCCTATTTCAAGGGCGGCAGCAAGCCGGTGACGCTCTGGGTCAGCGAACACTACACGCGCGCAGCACCTGGCGGTACGGGTGCGGCCAAGTGCGGCGGCAACTATGCGGCAAGCCTCCTTGCCCAGAAGGAAGCCGCAAGCCGCGGCTGCGATCAGGTCGTCTTCCTCGATGCTGCCGAGCACAAGTGGATCGAGGAACTGGGCGGCATGAATGTCTTCTTCGTGATGGACGACAACACCGTCGTCACGCCGCCGCTCTCTGGCACCATCCTGCCGGGCATCACGCGCAACTCGATCATCAAGCTTGCCAATGAAAACGGCCTCAAGGTCATCGAGCGCCCCTACTCCTTCGACGAATGGATGGCGGACGCCCGCAGCGGCAAGCTGCGCGAGGCCTTTGCCTGCGGCACGGCTGCCGTTGTTGCCGCAATCGGTACGGTGCGCCATCCGGGCGGCGAATTCGTCATCGGCAATGCCGGCACCGGGATCGAAACAGAAAAGCTGCGCAACCAGCTGACCGGTATTCAGCGGGGCTCCGTCGCCGACACCCATGGCTGGGTCAAGGAAGTGACGCGGGTCTGAAACCTCCTCCGCAGCTTCTTCAATTCCAACCCCGCTGCGGTCCCGTGGCGGGGTTTTTCGTTCCGAAGATGCCGACGTTCTAGGAAATGGAACGATTGGGCGAGAACAATGAATTTTTCAAAGGCGCTCGGATGCGGCACATGTGCTGGAGAGACGAGGACAGGGAATGGAAGATGAAACGGCCAGTTCCGGCATCATGCTGCCAAGCAGGGTGGCCATGGCGACGATGCACGGCAAGGAACAGGTTCTGCAGTCGCCCTTCGCCGACATCGGCATGCAGCTTGTCACGCCCTCGAGCTTCGATACCGATCAGTTCGGCACCTTTACCCGGGATCGGCCCCGCGCCGGAACGATGCTGGATGCGGCCAGAGCCAAGGCGGAGGCCGCCATGCAGGCGACCGGCCTTCAGGCTGCCCTTGCCAGCGAAGGTGCCTATGGGCCGCACCCTTCCGTTGCCTTTCTCGCCGCCGGACGTGAGCTTCTGCTGTTCATCGATCGCCAACAGGGGATTGAGATTGCCGAGACGACGATCGACGAGAGGCCGAGCTTCGACCACAGCCAGGCAAGCTCGCTTGAGGAGGTCGAGGCGTTCCTGGCAAGGATCGGCTTTCCTCGGCAAGGGATCATCGTTGCGCCAACCGGTCGGCTCAACGAACCGGTGGCGAAGGGGATCCGCAGTCAGCAGGCGCTGAGGGCTGCGATCTCGGCGGCCGTCGAACGCTCCGACGAGGGCAAGGCCCATATCGAAACAGACATGCGCGCCTTCATGAACCCGCGGCGGATGGAGGTGATCGGCAGGCTCGGCACGCTCCTGGCCAGGCGGCTCGCCACCCCCTGTCCGAACTGCAGGCAGCCGGGCTGGGGTCGGGTCAGAACCGAACGCGGTCTGCCCTGCAGCCTCTGTGGCAGCCCGACCTCCCTGCCCCGGCACGATATCCATGGATGCCTATCCTGCGGCCGGGAGGAAAGGCACGAGCTTTCCGCCGGTGCGCTGGCGGACCCGACCCATTGCCCGTTGTGCAATCCCTGACGAGCCACTGCTCTCCGCACCCGATCGCTGGCGAAAGTAGTCAGGGGTGGCGCGCAGAGTTCACCACCCTCGTCGCGTGGAGCCGAGACGAGCGGTCTTCGGCCATCATGCAGGCGTGAGGGTGGCAAGCTGCGGCGCGAGCCTCTGCATCGCGGAAGCAGACTTGGTGTTGCAGATCCGCGCGCCGATCTGGCCATCGTCACACCAGATGACCTCGCCATGCAGAACGCCAAAGGCATTGCCATGGAGGATGAAGGCTTCGGCCTCGACCAATCTCAGTTCATCTCCCAGAAGCAGCCGAAACCCGTTCCGGCTCCAGTCCGATATGGACGCCTGGAAATAGCAGCCGAACATCAACAGCAGGGCATCCAGCTCGCATGGCGAACGCAACTCGTTTCGACGCTCCATCGGATCTCCCATCTTTCGGGCAGAAGAGAGCATCAAACGGAGCCGACCGAAAGCGGCAAGTGTCCAAACCGTCGCTTTCGGGTTAACGTGAAGGGTCGAATTTTAGCCAATTGTCGCGGCGCAAAGGGTCACGCGCGTCCGGACGCCGGCGAAGGCAGATGGATTTTTGCTTTGGGAGAGAATGGTACGGTTGGGGGGTCTCGAACCTCCGACCTCAGGTGCCACAAACCTGCGCTCTAACCAACTGAGCTACAACCGCACATGACCGCGTCGCTGACGCCGTCGAGGGGTCACATACGAGCAGACGGATTTTTTTTCAAGCCCTTTCTGCGTATCCTGTGAAAAGGCTTGTCATCAAAAAAGGCCGGGCTCTGCGCCCGGCCCAAGATCCTTGGGAGGATTTTCTGCCCGTGTCAGGCGCTCAGGCAACCTTCAGCGAGGACATGACCTTTTCGGCAGCTTCCTTGCCCGGCTTGGTCACGGTCTCGGCAACCTTCTTGGCGGTTTCCTGGATCGACTTCGCCTGCTCGATCGTCACTTCGGCCTGCTTGCGGATGAAGGCGGTCTGCAGCTCGACGAGCTCGGCAACCGACTTCACACCGAGAAGCGCTTCCATGTGGGAGAGCGAGAGGTCGGCATTGGTGCGCAGAGCGTCGATGGCCTTGAGGCCGAGTTCAACCGTGCCTGCCTGAGCCGTCTGGACGGTGGCTTCCACGGTCTTCGTGGCTTCTTCCGTCGCGCTCTTCATCTTGGCGTAGGCTTCCTTCGACTGTGCGGCGCCCTTTTCGGCGAAGTCACGGAAGCTTTCCTGCATCTTGGAAGGGTCGAAGGTCGAGAAAGAGAACATATCCTTGGTGTTCATGGCGCATTTCCTCTTGTCGCGGGATCCTTAAGACCCCTGATGTTTCATTCATGGAACCTATATAGCACCACTTATTGTGCATTGCAATATGATGCTGCACTGCACAATTAGATTTTTTGCATGTTGATAATGCAGCCGGATTAACCTTACCGATCGAAAGCCTCCCCACTTTCTGGACCCGAAGGCACTGCCTAGCTATTAAAAATCTGTTAATTTGCTTGCAGGCCATAAAGGGACAGGTCCAGGGATGCCCGCTCAATATCCATTCATAGACGTCGCCGTGCACGACCTCATCCGCCCGCGCCTGGCGCGCGGCGAGGCGCTCGTGCTGTTTGCGCCGCGTCTGGAGCGGGTGCTCTGGTGCAATGGGGCTGGCGCGCGCTTCTTCGGCGCTGCGTCTCTCTATGATTTTCTCGAAGAAGGCCCCAATCGCAACGACATCACTTTCCGGCAGATCGAGACCGTGGCGCGGCCGCTCGCGACCGTGGGCGACAGTCGCAGCCTGATGCTGCGGCTCAATTCCGGGTTCCAGAAGGTGCCGGTAACCGCGGTCGCGGAATATGTCGAGATCCGCAGGGATGAACCGGCGATCCTGCTCGCCGTGCCGGCACTGAAGCGTCCCGCCGGCGATCTGCGAAGCCTCGCGCTGGAACTTATGAGCGGCTTTGACGATCCTGACACGCATATGGCCGTGCTGGACGGCGATGGCGGCGTGATCGCAAGCTCCGAAGGTTTCTCTGGCCTCGGCATCACGCCGCAGACTGCGCGAATGCTGATCAATCTGGTCGAAGCGGATGCCGACCGGTTGGTCAAGCGCCCGATCCCGACAGGTCGCGGCTATCTGCCCGCAGCCATCGGCAAGATCGCCGACGAACCGAGCCTGCATCTCCTGTTCACCGTCGAGACGATCCTCGGCCAGATGGACCCGAGCGCCGATTTCGCGGACGAGACGGATGAGGACCTGCCGACGGCAATCGCCGAGCCGGTTCGGGCTGACGACACCATTGACGACGAGGTGGAGACGCAGCCGGCAGATATCACGGAGGCAGACACGGCGTTCGACGCCGAAGACTTGCCGTCGCCCGCTGCACCGTTCGAAAGCGTCATTGCGGCGATCGGCGACATCGAAGAGATCGAGCCCGCAACGCCCGAACTCGACGAGACGGACAGCCTTGAGGAAACGGTGTCGGAGGACGATGTCTGGACGGACGACGAATATGACATCGTGGAATCCGAGCCGGAGACGGAACTGGTCGAAACCGCTGAGGTCCAGGACGAGGCGCCGGTATCTGCGGTCGAGCCCATCGAGCCTGAACCGGCTTCCGCCATCGCGTCTGTCGAGAGCGTCGAGACTGCCCAGCCCGCCACGCCGTCGGCACCCGTCGCTTCGCCTTCTGCCGCCGCCGGCAGCGAGCCTTTTGCCTTCAGCCAGGACCGCCGCGCCACACGTTTCGTGTGGAAGATCGACGCCGAGGGGCGCTTCAGCGAGGTCTCTTCCGAATTCGCCCAGGCGGTTGGTCCGCGCGCGGCCGATATCAATGGCGTCGCCTTCTCGGACCTCGCCGCGCTCTTCAACCTCGACCCCGAGGGCAAGATCGGCGAACTCCTGAAGAAGCGGGACACCTGGTCAGGCAAGACCATCTACTGGCCCGTCGAAGGAACACGACTGGTCGTTCCGGTCGATCTGGCCGCCCTGCCGACCTATACGCGCAACCGCGACTTCGATGGTTTCCGCGGCTTTGGCATCGTGCGTGTCGCCGACGCCATGGAGGATCCCGATGCAATCGGCCTGACCTTCGTCGCGCAACAGGAGGCTGCGCATGTGGCCGCATCCGATCTGCCGCCGACGCTGGACAGCGATCGTGCCGAAGAACTCGCCGAGTTCCTGACAGAACTCAGCGAGGGCGAGGCCCATCCGCCCGAAGATTTCATCGAAGAACAGGTTGCGGAAGCCGGCGAGCAGACGCTCGAGGCGCTGCTGGATGAGACAGATGAGGGCGAAACCACTGAGGCTGTGGAAACAGCAGCCGAACCCGTAGAGGACGCAACTCAGCATAATCCCGAGCAGAGGCCGGCCGGTTTCGAGCCGCCGGTGCTCAGGATCATGGAGCCGCGCAAGCCGAGCCTGCCGGACAAGGTCGTCCAGTTGCAGGACCACCGCGTGCGCCAGCGTGACAGCCTGACGCCGGGCGAGCAGGCAGCCTTCCAGGAGATCGCGCGCAAGCTCGATCCGCTTGGGCTGCGCGCCAAGGTCGAGCAGTCGCTTTCCTCCTCCGAGCCACCGGTTCTGCGGACGGAGCCGGTCTCTCCTGCCCCGAAGGCACCCGAGCCGCCCCTTCCTGCGGCAACGCCTGTCGCCAAGATCGAGCCCTCTGCTCCGGCATCGACGCCGGACGTGCCCACGCCAGAACTGCCCCCGGAAAATCCAGCCGAGCGGCTCAACGGCAAACGCGAGCGGAGCCTGACGGCCGAGATCGTCGACCTGATGCCGGTGGCACTGCTCGTGCATGTCGGCGATCGGCTGATCCACGCCAATCCGGAATTCTTCAGCCTGACAGGCTACAAGACCCTGGCGGAACTCGACGAGGCCGGCGGTCTGGACACGCTGATCCAGCGGCGGGACCTCGAGACGCCGGGCGACGAAGCGGGTCAGGTCGTGGCGCTTTGCGCCGACGATCGGCTGCTGCCGGTGACTGCACGACTGCAATCGGTGCGCTTCGAGGATACGAGCGCGCTGATGCTGGCACTGATTGCCCAACCGGAGCTCCACGCGCAGCCGGAAGCGCCGGCCGAACCCGCGACTGCAGCGCCGGCACCGGCTGTTGCCACACCGGCTCAGGCCGGTGAACTCGCCCGTCTCAAGGTCGAGGTGGATGAACTGCGCTCGATCCTGGAGACCGCGACGGATGGCGTCGTCATCCTCGATTCCGATGGCGACATCCGCTCGATGAACCGGGCCGCCAGCGCGCTGTTCAACTTCGATGACATGGAAACGCGCGGCAAACCCTTCGTCATGCTGTTTGCCCATGAGAGCCAGAAGTCGATCCTCGACTATCTCAACGGGCTTTCGGGCCATGGCGTGGCCAGCGTGCTGAATGACGGGCGCGAAGTCATCGGGCGAGAAGCCTCTGGCGGCTTCCTTCCGCTGTTCATGACAATCGGCAAGCTCAACTCTTCGAACGGCTACTGTGCCGTCATCCGCGACATTACCCAGTGGAAGCGGACGGAAGAAGAGTTGCGCAACGCCAAGCGCGCGGCAGAAACGGCGAACGCCCACAAGACCGACTTCCTCGCCCGAGTGAGCCACGAGATCCGCACGCCGCTGAACGCCATCATCGGCTTCGCCGACATGATGGCGAACGAACACTTTGGCCCGGTTGGCCATCCGCGCTACGGCGAATATGCGCATGACATCGTGCGCTCGGGTCGTCACGTGCTCGACATCGTCAACGACCTCCTCGACATATCCAAGATCGAGGCCGGCGAGATGGAACTCGACTTCTCCTCCGTCGGACTGAACGAGATGGTGCAGGCGGCGGTTTCGATCGTCCAGCCCCAGGCGAACAGCCAGCGGGTCATCATCCGTACGGCCCTGTCGCAGGCGGTTCCGAATGTCGTGGCCGACGGTCGCTCGATCAAGCAGATCGTGCTCAACATCCTTGCCAATGCCATCCGCTTCACGCCCTCGGGCGGACAGATCATCGTTTCGACATCCTACGAGGCGAATGGCAGTGTGACGCTGCGCATCCGCGATACGGGCATCGGCATGTCGCGCAGCGAGCTTGAGCAGGCGATGAAGCCCTTCCGCCAGGTCTCGACCGGCACGCCGCGCAATCGCGGCGATGGCACGGGCCTTGGCCTGCCGCTCACCAAGGCGATGGTCGACGCCAACCGGGCGCAGTTTGCGATCTCCTCGACGCCAAACGAAGGCACGCTCGTGGAAGTTACCTTCCCATCGCCACGCGTGCTGGCTGACTGACCTCGCACAGATCAGGTGGCCCGCCCTTCGCCGCGGGCGGTGGCAATGCACCGACTTCTCGTTCCCGAAAGAAATGTGGAGCGGCGGGGTCCGCCGGTGTCGGGAGGCCCACCCTACGTCCGCCGCTCCACGGGGGCCGTCCGAGCGGTTCGGGGAAGGTGGTGAGGGGAAGCTCTACCCTCTACTCGTCTTCCGCCTCGGACGGCGTGTCCGCTCCTGAGGTCCCGGACCTTGCGGAGGTTCGAATCCTCACCAGATCTCGTCGTCGGCTCCGGCATCGGCCGGGCTCCCCTGCGGATAACAATCCCGGCTGAGGGCGGCCTCTGCTTGCCGCCTCGTCTGCGCGGCAGCAAGAGAACCCGCGGTCGAGGCCACCTGCGAGGCGATCGCGCCGCCACGGCCGGCGAAACCCAGGGCACTGCCCGCCATGCCCAAAGCGCTGCCGAGCACGGCCTGATCCATCTGCTTCTTCATGGTCTCTTCGCACGCAGCCATCCCGACCTCTCCGGCCGTTGCCTTCCCGCCGGTCGCAGCAACGGCTGTGGCAGTCGGTTTTCCGTCAGGCCTGGGAGACGTTGCCGCCACGGGGGCCGGGTTTGAACCCGGCGCCGGAGCGGTCTGGCTGCAACCGACGAGCGGGAGTATCAATAGAAGCAGGACATGTGTCTTCATCGTCTTCTCCTGAAGGGCAGACGGGGCAGAGCGCGGTTTTCGAAGATCCTGAGCAACAGGGCGAGTACGAAGGCGTGCATTCCAAGGCCTCCATCGAGCGTGAGAGGATTGCCGGCACCTGATGCGGCGGCTTGAGGTGATCAGAGAAGAACCTGAAGCGGTGCAGCGTCGCAGGCCTGCGCACCCAGTCCCTCGGGTGCTGCGTGCATGGTAAGCGACAGCAGCGTGCTGTCGGCGACCTTCACGTCCCGAGGCGGGCTGGGCCGCACCCAGGTTTCCGAGCATGGCGTGTCGCCCGCGCCATGTACCAGTTCGATGGTGTCGCGCAGCGAGAGGACAGACGTCAGCTTAGTGCAGGACTCCAAGCCGAGCCGCACCTTGCCGCTGCCGATTACCCGCTTGTCGAAGGTGGTCGGGAAGCTCCCCCCGATCTCGCTGAATGCCCCTAATCGGATCACCATCATGCTTAGTCTCCGAACGCTCTGTTGATGACCTGTGGTCGTGCCCCCTATTGCCTGCAGGTTGCAGAAGGGATCAACGCGACGAGCGCCCGCGCATAACTCTTTGCCGGACGGCATAACTCTTTGAGGGAGCAAAACTGCGTGAAAAGGCCGAGCTACTGCCGACGAGCGCGACGAACGTCGGCCATGACCCTGGTCTGGCGAAACTAGGTCTCGATACGCCGCTGCATGCCCGGTGAGACGCCAAAGCGCCGCCGGTACGCGTTTATGAAGTTCGACAGCTGATTATAGCCCACAAGCCACGCAAGGTGTTTGAGTGGGATGTCCTGCCGCTCCAGGATCATCGTATGCGCCGTCTTCATGCGGGCCTCGAGCAATGCCTCGAAGACAGTCATCCCGTAGAGCTGGCGGAAACCCTGATTCAGCCGTCGGGGCGGGATGCGCACCTGAGCAGCGAGCAATTCCAGCGTGGGTGGTTCACGCAGATTGGCGAGCAGCAATCCATACGCCTCCTCCACCTTCGCAAGGTCGCGCGGATTGAGCGACAACGCCGGGGGGCGGCTGGTGCCGGGATGGTCGAGTTGGTGCGCCAAGAACTCCAGTGCCTTGCTCTCGCGCCAGAGCGTCTCCATCGATCCGCGGTAGGGCGATAGAAGGATCTCCTGTGCGGCGCGCATCACAGCGCGGTCGTGTTCGAAGACGCTTGAGATCGGGAGCCTGCCATCATCAAGTACGGCGCGCGCCCAGGTCGGCAGTGAGCCGTTCTGCGATCCCAGGCGCTCCAATGCCTCAGGCTCGAGCAACAGGGTCACGGCCCGCCATGGTACGCCTCCCTCAACGCGGTAGGTGATCTCACGCTCGGCGAGGCTTAGTACATAGGAGCGTCCCGGGCCGCGCCAGACCTGGCGTTCGTTGCCTTTGGCATCAATTATACCTGCACCGTCGAGCATAGTGCCAACCACCAGGTTCCCGGCAGGGGCCTCTCCCTGTGCCTTCATTTGCCACGCATGGGTGGAAACTCCTTCCAATCGATAAAGCGCGATGCCGGGGCGCACCTCGATGCGCTCGATGAAACCCGTGAAGGGGCCGTCCTGGAACTCGATGCGCCCATGCGGATCGAAGTTCTGCTCTTTGGTCTCACCCGAAGTTGACACTATCCAGGACAATTCATCCATGTATTCTTCTCGTGCCCGCGAGGGGAGCAGCCATCTATTCTGTCTATACAGTTTCTTTTAGTATCCGGGTGTCAACCTCTGCGGGTGCCGCGCCTTCTCTCGGCAGCCCTTAAAGTACAACTCACTCATTCAACCAGAAGACGTGGATGCGACGAGCAATCCGCAAGGGTTAAACGTGGTGCAGAGCATGTTGCCGTTCATGTCGTCCCCGGCCACCAGAACGACCGACAAGAATTCCAGACCGGGAAGGCTTGTCTCTGCTGGCAGAGCGGAGAAGGCCGTATTGACAGCGCTCCCGTGATTGGCACATCTCATGAGCCGGTTCGGCAGCCGTGACGTCCAGGCCGCTTGCGTTCAGATCTTAGGAGGCATCGAGATGGCAACCTTCAGCATTCTTCTCGGGATCATGATCGCAATCGGGGTCGGCGCGATGAGCCCGGGGCCGAGCTTCGTCCTTGTCTCACGCATTTCGGTCGGACACTCGCGTTTGCATGGTCTGGCGGCGGCAGTCGGGATGGGTCTCGGCGGGGCGTTCTTTGCGGTTCTGGCGCTAGCTGGTCTTGTTGCTCTGCTGGAACAGGTCGAGTGGCTTTACCTCGTTCTCAAATGCGCGGGTGGGCTCTATCTTGTCTATCTTGGAATTGCCATCTGGCGCGGCGCGCGCGAACCGATCTCGACGGGCACGCCCGAGGGGCGGACCTCGCTGACGGTTCCGGGCGCGCTGGCGCTCGGCGTTTTCACACAGGTCAGCAATCCGAAGACCGCCGTTGTCTATGCCAGCATCTTTGCCGCCCTGATGCCGGAAGATCCACCGTTGGCGCTCGTGCTTTCCCTGCCGCCGGTGATCTTCCTGATCGAGGCGGGATGGTATGCGGTGGTTGCGGGTGCATTCTCGGCGCCCCGATCACAGCAGGCCTATCTGCGTGGCAAGCTCTGGGTAGACCGTCTCGCCGGCGCGGTGATCGGGGCGCTGGGGCTTCGGCTGATCGGCGAGAGCCTCGCGCTGCTTCGCCGGTAAGGAAGGCGTGACAGCGGGGCAGGTTTTCATCGCCGCCGCTTTGGGCTAGAGGAGAGCCATTCCAGCTTACGCAAGGGCCGACCCGCTTGTCCTCACTCCCGCGCCCGGGCACAGCCCAACCTGTCATTTCCTTCGGCCAGCCCGCCGGAAAGCGGATCGGTTCCGCCACCATCGCCGCGCTGGTCGCCGCTGCGATCGTCTCGATGCCGATCATTGCCATCTTCGTCATCGGTTTTTCTGCGGACCCTGACAACTGGCAGCACATGATGACGAATGTCATTCCACGGGCCGGGGTCCGGACCTTCTGGCTGCTCTTCTTCACGGGTCTGGTCACGGCCGTCATCGGCATCGGTTGCGCCTGGCTGGTTGCGGCCTGCGAGTTTCCGCTGCGGCGCTTCCTGTCACCGGCGCTGGTGCTGCCGCTCGCGATACCCTCCTATCTCGCGGCCTATGCCTTCGGCGAGTTCCTCGACTTCACGGGGCCTGTCCAGAGTGGCTATCGTGCGCTCTTCGGCTTTGCCTCGGCGCGCGACTACAGTTTCTTTGACGTCAGGTCCCTGTCGGGGGCGGTGCTCGTCATGTCCGCGGTGCTCTACCCTTATGTCTATCTGGCATGCCGCTCAATGTTCCTGATGCAAGGGCGCGCGGCCGCTGACGTTGCCCGCACGCTAGGCTCCAGTCCATTTCGGGTCTTTACCCGCATCCAGGTGCCGATGGCGCGACCCGCAATCATGATCGGCCTGACACTGGTCATGATGGAGACGCTCAACGACATCGGCGCGGTCGAGTATCTCGGCGTGCAGACGCTGACCTTTTCGGTCTATGACACGTGGCTCAACCGGGGGAGCCTTGCAGGTGCGGCGCAGATCGCCTGCGTGATGCTGGTGATCGTTGCGGGCCTGCTGATCGTCGAGCGCATGGCGCGTCGGCGCCAGAGGTTTGCCAGCCACAAGACCACGGCGGTCGTGCCCGACGCCGTGCGACTACGCCTGACTGGGCTCAAGGGCATCGCAGCCATGCTGTTCTGCCTCCTGCCGATCCTGGTCGGCTTCGCGGTGCCGGTCTTCGTGCTCGGTGGCTTTGCGCTTCGGCGTCTCGAAGACTTCCTTGAACCGCGGCTCCTCGACGCGTTATGGCACTCGACGCTCGTCTCTTCGGCAGCGGCGCTGATCACCGTCCTTCTTGCCTTCGTGCTGTCCTATGCCGCGCGGACCGATCGCTCGCGGCTGGCAAAGGGTGCCGGACGGCTGGCTGCCCTGGGTTACGGGATTCCCGGCACCGTGCTTGGCATCGGCGTGCTGATCCCGCTGGCGAGCTTCGACAATGCGCTGGACGGATGGCTGCGGCAGAGCCTCGGCATCTCTACGGGGCTTCTGCTTTCCGGCACGGGCTTTGCGATCGTCTATGCCTATACCGTGCGTTTCCTGACCATGGCAGAGGGCACGATCGATGCGGGTTTTCAGAAACTCTCGCCGCATCTCGACATGGCGGCCCGAACGCTGGGCCGCTCGGGCCTGCAAACCCTGAGGCAGGTCCTGCTGCCCAACCTGAGGCCAGCGGTTCTGACAGCGGCGCTGCTGGTGTTCATCGAAACGCTGAAGGAACTATCGGCCACGATCCTGCTTCGGCCGTTCAACTTCAACACGCTCGCCACCCTCGTCTACGAGGACGCTTCGCGCGGCATGGCGCAGGACGCATCCGTTGCGGCCATGATCATCATTGCGGCGGGACTGATCCCGGTCATCCTGGTGTCCCGATCGCTCGACGAGAAGCGCTGACTGCGGCAGCCGGAGTAAAAAAAGGGCGGCCGAGGCCGCCCCTAGTCAATGCTGTCGAACCGGAGTGATCGAGCGACCGACACTTTGTCGGAGGCGTTGAGTTGAAGGCCTCACCGCGTCTGATCGTGCATCTCCAAGTTGGCGCCAGTCTTGCCGAATGCCAGTTAAGAGAACCTTACCAGGTCGGGCGGACAACTACCCAACATTTGAGGTATTGCCCTGAATCTGCTGTCTTTCGAGACACATTTTCGTCAGGAGCCCAGTTGCTCCAGGTTTGCGAAGAGGCCGAGCGCTTCCGGGTTGGCCAGCGCTTCCTTGTTCTTGACCGGGCGCCCATGCACCACTTCGCGCACCGCAAGCTCGACAATCTTGCCCGACTTGGTGCGGGGAATGTCTTCGACCTGAATGACCTTGGCGGGCACATGGCGCGGTGAGGCTCCCGTGCGGATCTTCGCCTTGATCTTCTTGTCCAGTTCCTCCGAAAGGCTCACCCCGGGCGCGAGGCGCACGAACAGGATGACGCGGACGTCGTCCTCCCAGTCCTGACCGATGCACAGCGCCTCGATCACCTCGTCCAGTTGCTCAACCTGATTGTAGATTTCGGCCGTGCCGATACGCACGCCGCCCGGGTTCAAGGTGGCGTCCGAGCGACCGTGGATGATGAGGCCCTCATGCTCGGTCCATTCGGCGAAATCGCCATGGCACCAGGTGTTGTCGAAGCGATCGAAATAGGCCGAGCGGTATTTGGCACCGTCCGGGTCGTTCCAGAACATCACCGGCATGGACGGGAATGCCTTGGTGCAAACCAGTTCGCCCTTCTCGCCACGCACCGGTTTTCCATCGTCATCCCAGACATCGACGGCGAGGCCGAGACCTGGGCCCTGGATCTCGCCACGCCAGACGGGCTTCAGCGGATTGCCGAGCACGAAACAGGAAACGATGTCGGTGCCGCCGGAAATGGAAGCGAGCTGAATGTCATCCTTGATGCCCTCGTAGACGAAGGAGAAGCCTTCGGGCGAGAGCGGCGATCCGGTGGAGGTCATCAGCCTCAGGCTTGAGAGGTCGTGCGAGGCCTTCGGCGTCAGGCCGGCCTTGCGAACCGCGTCGATGTATTTTGCGGACGTGCCGAAGATCGCAAATTTCTCGTCGGCCGCATAATCAAAGAGAACGTTGCCATCCGGGTAGAAGGGCGAGCCGTCGTAAAGGCAGAGGGTTGCGCCGCAGGCGAGGCCGGAGACGAGCCAGTTCCACATCATCCAGCCACAGGTGGTGAAGTAGAAGAGACGCTCGCCTGCCTGCAGGCCGCAATGAAAACGCTGCTCCTTCAGGTGCTGCAACAGGGTTCCGCCGGCGGAGTGGACGATGCATTTCGGCACGCCGGTCGTGCCGGAGGAAAAGAGAATGTAGATGGGATGCGAGAAGGGCAGTTTGCGATATTCGATCTCCCGCACCGAATGCTCGGAAATGAACTGGTCGAAGCTGCGCCCGTCCGGCAACCGTGAAAGCAGGGCGGCCGTGTCACCGGCATAGGGAACGACGAGGACGGGAACTCCAAGCTTTGCGGCGACGGCCACGACCTTGTCGGCGACGTCCTGCCGCTTGCCATTGTACCAGTAACCATCACAGGCGATGAAGAGCTTCGGCTCGATCTGGCCGAAGCGGTCGAGCACTCCCTGATCACCAAAGTCCGGTGAGCAGGAGGACCAGATGGCGCCGAGCGAAGTCACCGCCAGCATCAGGGCAACCGTTTCCGGCATGTTGGGCATCATCGCGGCGACCCGATCGCCTTCACCGACGCCCATGGCGGTGAGCGCCTGCTGCAGGCGCGAGACAGTCGCTTTCAAGCGCTGCCAGGACCAGCGGTCGGATGCCTTGTTTTCACCTCGGAAGATCAGGGCATCGCCCTCACCTGCATGAGCCAGGAGGTTTTCGGCAAAGTTCAGTCGTGCCTCCGGGAAGAAGCGTGCCTTGAGCATGTCGTCGCCATCGGCGAGTGCCACATCGCCCTCGTCGCCGAGCACGCCGCAATAGTCCCAGACGGCAGACCAGAAGGAGGCGCGATCCTCGACGGACCAGCGGTAAAAGTCGTCGTAGTCGGCAAAGCTGTGCCCGGACCGCTTGGCGCACCACTCCATGAACAGGGTCAGGGGTTGTGTCGCCTTGAAAGCTTCAGAGGGTGTCCAAAGGGCTGCTTGTCCGGTCATGCTGATCCTCCTCATCACATAGTCATCCTATAGCATGCGGCACTGCAATATACAGAGATGAAGGTCTTGGAATTTGGTCGGAGATTTGCGCCTGAGGCGAAATTCGTATATCCGCCGGAAGGACTTGATGAAACTCCGGATCGCTCACGGGCATGCACAACACAGGACGTCGCGTTCACCCTGCACGCACTCCTTCCCGGTGGCCGAGCGGCCGCCGCGGGAGCCTGATCAAGCTCGCCCTGCTTCTCGTCCTTGCCTTCATCTCAGTCTCGATTGCCCTTCGGCTCAGCGCACCTTATCTCGTCTCCAGCTCAGTCGTGCGGTCTGCCATCGCCTCTTCAATTGCCGAATGGACGGGCCACGATGTCTCCATCGATGATGTCTCGGAGGTGCGGTTCTGGCCCCGTCCGACTGTGAGGCTGAACGGTATCGTCGTCAGCCGCGAGCGCGGGGGCAAACGCGAGATCATCGGCGAGATCGACCATCTTACTGCCCGTTTCGGGCTGATCTCGGCCCTGATGGGGCGGCCAGACTTCAGTGCATTCCGTTTCGAGAGGCCGCGCTTCCGCGTTACGCGTGGGAGCGACGGCGGGCTCGACTGGAGCGACGAGGGGCTGTTGAGCGAAGCGGTTCGCGCTGCCATCGCCGTCAACGCGTCAGATGGGGTGGAAACCACGCCGCGCGATGCGGAGATCGGGTCCGTGGAAATCGTCGAGGGCGAGATCACGCTTACGGACACCGGAAGCGGCACGACGATCACCGCCAGCGCCCTCAATGCCGACATCGACTGGCCGGATCTTGCGGCACCCCTTTCGGGCCAGGCCAATTTCCACGTCGGTCACCGGGCGATGTCCCTCAGCATACAGACACCAACGCCACTGATCCTGATCGGCGGGTCGCCCAGCATGGTCCAAGCCTCGGTGAGTTTGCCCGGGATGCGTGCCCAGATGCAGGGGACGATGAGCCTGCGCGAAGTGAGCGCGGATGCCACGGAACTCGATATCCGGCTGACGGACGTTGCTGAGGCTGCGGCAACACTCGGCTTCCGGCTGGCTGGTACGCAACGGTGGCAAACCGCGTCACTCAAGGCTGAGGTATCGAGCACGCTGGACGAATGGCGCTTCGAGGATCTCGCCTTCGAAATCAACGAGAGCCGTGGCGATGGCATTCTGAGCCTGCGGAAGCGCGCTGAAGAAAGGCCAGTGCTGAATGCCACGCTGGCTGTCGACCATCTCGAACTCCAGGACCTTCTCCAGGCACTGTCGATCAACGTGGGAGATCGCGCCGATGTACGGTTGCCAGGTCTCAACCACTGGGTCGACATCGACATGCGGCTTTCTGCGGACACGGCCAATTATGGCAAGTTCCCGCTGACCGATCTGGGCGCCAGCCTGATTGGACGGGGGGATACACTGAAGCTGGTGATAGCCGACACGCGCTTCCTCGGCGGAACGCTCTCGGCGCGGCTCTCCGGCGCCGGTGACGGGTTCGACAAGGGCGCGGAGGTGGCAGTGGTGATGGACAGGGTGGATCTTGGATCCCTGATCTCGGGGCTTGCTCCCGGCGGCGGTCCTTCGCTGAAGGGGTTGGGCTCGGTCAACCTCAATGCGAGGCTCGTGGGCACCGGGTGGCAGCAGAATATCGAAACCATGTCGGGAAGCCTGACCATCTCGTCCGACAGCGGCGAACTCGCGAATTTCGATGCCTCAGGACTGCGCCGGCTCGCCGCAGACCGTGCCTATTTCCAGCTGAGTGCGGCAGGAAGCGGAAGCTTCGACTATCGGACGCTCGACATGGCGGTGCGCTTCGCCGATGGATCTGCGGAGGTGGAAAGAGCACGTATCGTCGGCGAGGATGAAACGCTCGTGCTGAGCGGAATCATTCCCTACAGCCGGCAGGCACTGGCGCTGACCGGTGAACTTCTCGACACCGAGGCGGAGCAGCGGACCGCACCTCCACTGCGTTTCTTCATCGGCGGCGGCTGGAATGACCCGGTCATCTCACCGATCCCGGACCAGCCGGCCTCGGGGCAATAAAGGTCTGGCCTCACCTCCACCTGCGGTTCCATTCGGCAGGCCGGGCACTAGAATGCAACGAGTCGGGGTTCAAGGGGGCGGCAGGTGCAGTCAATGTTGTCGGGTCTTCTAAAACTGGCGCTGGCATCGCTGCTGGCGGGAAGCCTCCTGTCTCTGTTCGGCATCACGCCGAGGGCGGTGCTCGACAGCATGGGAATGACAGCCGAAGACCTGCAGAACGCTATTGTCGCAACCTTTGCCTGGGCCGCTCCCCGCATGCTGATGGGGGCCGTGGTCATCCTGCCGATCTGGCTGGTGGCCTATCTGTTGATGCCGCCCCGGGGCTAACCAAGGCGGATCCGACAGCTGTCAGGCCACGGCGCCACGGGCGGCCACATGCTCGTCGCGCTGCCGCTGCAGTTCGCGCTGCTTGGTGCCGATGGACGCGATGATCACGCCGATCGTGACTATTCCGATCAGGATGGTGCAGATGGCGTTGATCTCGGGCGTAACCCCCAGGCGAACCTGCGAATAGATCTTGATCGGCAGAGTGGTTGCGCCGGGACCGGTGGTGAAGCTCGCGATGACCAGATCGTCCAGCGACAGAGTAAAGGCCAGCATCCAGCCAGAAATGACGGCGGGCAGGATGAGCGGCAGGGTGACCTTGAAGAATGTCTTGACCGGCGGGCAGCCGAGATCCTGCGCCGCTTCTTCCAGGCTCATGTCGAAGGTAAGCAGGCGCGACTGCACGACGATTGCCACGTAACACATGGTGAAGGTGGTGTGGGCAATGACGACGGTCATCAGCCCTCGATCGACACCGATCGCGACGAAGAGCAGAAGGAGCGAGAGGCCGGTGATGACTTCCGGCATGACGAGCGGTGCATAGACCATGCCGGAGAACAGCAGTCTTCCGCGAAAACGCGTGAAGCGAACAAGGGTGAGCGCCGCCAGCGTCCCGAGTATGGTGCCGAGCGTGGCGCTCAAAAGCCCGACCTGCAGCGTCACCCATGCCGCACTCATCAGGCCGTCATTGCGCCACATCTCGCCATACCATTTCAGCGAGAAGCCGCCCCAGACCGTCACCAGCTTCGACTCGTTGAAGGAGTAGATCACCAGGATCAGGATCGGGATGTAGAGAAAGGCAAAGCCGAGGGTGAGGATCGTTGCGTCGAATTTTCCGGGTCTCATCGGTCCGCCCTCATACTTTCTGCTGCTGATTCTGGAAGATCGCGATGGGCACGACGAGAATGAGGAGCAGCAGGACGGCCACGGCAGAGGCGAGCGGCCAGTCGCGGTTGCCGAAGAACTCCGTCCAGAGCGTCTTGCCGATCATCAGCGTATCGGCACCGCCGAGCAGATCAGGAATGACAAATTCGCCTGTGATCGGAATGAAGCAGATCATCGAACCGGCGATGACACCCGGGATCGAGAGCGGGAAGGTGATTTTCCAGAAGGCCTTCCAGGGTGGGCAGCCGAGGTCGCTTGCGGCTTCGAGCAGCGTGCCGTCCATCTTCTCCAGCGCCGAATAGAGCGGCAGTACCATGAAAGGCAGATAGGAATAGACGATGCCGATGAAGACGGCGATTTCGGTGCGGAAGATCTGGACCTGGCTGCCCTCGTCCATCAGGCCGAGCGACTGCAGGAGAACGGTCAGCAGCCCTTCCGGCTTGAGGATGCCGATCCAGGCATAGACGCGGATCAGGAACGAGGTCCAGAAAGGCAGGATGACCAGCATGACCAGCGTCGGCCGGATGGTGACCGACGCGCGCGCCATGGCGAGCGCCATGGGATATCCGATCAACAACAGCAGGAAGGTCGAGATCAGCGCGATCCGGAGCGAAGACAGGTAGGCGTTGACGTAAAGCGGGTCTTCCGTGAGGAAGAGGTAGTTCTCGAAATCCAGTTGCGAGATGAAGTCGCCGATGGCGGAGAAGCCCTCCAGGACCGGCGTGTAGGGCGGCATCGCGATCGCCGTGTCGGACAGCGAGATCTTCACGATGATCAGGAAGGGCGTCAGGAAGAAGAGCGCCATCCAGAGATAGGGAATGATGACGACCAGCCAGCGGGCTGATCCTGGCTTGGAAGCGGCAACACTGTCAGCCATTGGCCCCCTCCTCAACGTGTCAGCACGAGGCCGGCATCGGCCGACCAGGACAGCCACACCATATCGCCGAAGGTGATCGGGCGGTCGACGAGACGGGAGACGTTGGCCTGGGCCGCACGGAACATGCGACCGTCGTCGAGGCGAACGATGAAGACCGAGAAGTCACCGAGATAGCCGATGTCCCAGACTTCGCCATGCAAGACATTCGCGACCGCGCCTTCCGGTTGGGTCGTGGAGATGCGCACCTTTTCGGGACGGATGGCAAAGGCGACGCTGTCACCCTTGCTGGCTTCGCAGGCCTGTTCGACGGTAATCTTCACGCCGTCACTGTCGATGCGCACTAGGTCGCCGGAACCGCTGGCTTCCTTGTTTTCGACCTTGGCCTCGAGGATGTTGATGTCGCCGATGAAGTCCGCGACGTAGCGCGAGTTCGGCGCCTCGTAGATCTCGGCGGGGGTCGCGACCTGGACGAGGATGCCCTTGTCCATGACGGCGATGCGGTCGGATACGGTCATCGCCTCTTCCTGATCGTGCGTGACGATGAGGAAGGTGAGGCCAAGCTTGGTCTGGATGTCCATGAGCTCGAACTGGGTCTCTTCGCGAAGCTTGCGGTCGAGAGCGCCCAGCGGCTCGTCGAGCAGCAGCACCTTCGGGCGCTTGGCGAGCGACCGGGCCAGTGCAACGCGCTGGCGCTGACCGCCGGAAAGCTGGTTCGGCTTGCGCTTGGCAAAGGGCTCGAGTTTGACGAGCTTCAGCATTTCCTGGACGCGCGCCTCGATCTCACCCTTCGGGAGATTGTCCTGCTCGAGGCCGAAGGCGATGTTCTTCTCGACCGTCATGTGCGGGAAGAGCGCGTAGGACTGAAACATCATGTTGGTCGGACGCTTGTAGGGCGGCACACCGGAAAGGTCGTGGCCCTGGAGCAGGATGCGGCCGGATGTCGGCTGCTCGAAGCCCGCCAGCATGCGCATCAGCGTGGTCTTGCCGCAACCGGATGGTCCGAGCAGAGAGAAGAATTCGCGCTCGTAGATGTCGAGGCTGAGATCATCGACCGCGACGAAATCGCCAAAACGCTTCGTGACGTTCTCGAAGCGGATGAAGGGAACGGCATCCGGATCGGTCCAAGGAGAGAATTTACGCTTAACAGGCCCCAATGTCTTCGCCATACCAACCCAGCCGTTTTTTGTTGTTACCCCGAGCATGAAGAAATTCGCCGGGCGCTTGGGGCGCCCGGCGTGTTGTCTGTGCGGATCAGCTGCCGGTCTTGATCTGTGTCCAGACCCGGTTCAGCACGCGTTGTTCGCGCGGGCCATAAGGCGAGATGGTGAAGAGCTTGGCCATGACGTCATCCGGCGGATAGACGGCCGGGTTGTCCTTGACCTCGGGATCCAGCAGCTCCTTCGATGCCAGGTTGCCGTTGGCATACTGAACGTAGTTGGAAGCCTTGGCGATCACATCCGCGCGCATCAGGAAGTTGATGAATTCATGCGCTTCGGCAACATTCTTGGCATCTGCAGGGATCGCCATATTGTCGAACCACATATAGGTGCCTTCCTTCGGGATCACGTAATTGATCTCGACGCCATTCTTGGCTTCTTCGGCGCGGGCCTTGGCCTGCAGAATGTCACCCGACCAGCCGATGGTCATGCAGATGTCGCCATTGGCGAGATCGTCGATATAGGCGGAGGAGTTGAAGGTGCGCACCGAGGGGCGGATCTTCATGTAAACTTCGCCACCAGCTTCCAGGTCAGCCGTTTCCTTGCTGTCTGGATCCTTGCCAATGTAGTTCATGGCAATTGCGAAGGTTTCGTCAGAGGCGTCGAGGATGTTGATGCCGCAGGCCTTCAGCTTTTCGGCGTTCTCAGGCTTGAAGATCGCATCCCAGCTGTCGACGGTGAAATCAGCGCCGAGTGCTTCCTTGACCTTGGCAACGTTGTAGCCAATGCCGGTGGTGCCCCACATGTAGTTGACGGCGTATTCATTGCCGGGATCATATTTCGCAAGCCGTTCCGAAACCATCGGCCAGAGGTTAGACAGGTTCGGCAGCTTCGATTTGTCGAGCTTCTGGAAGACGCCGGCCTGGATCTGGCGTGCGAGGAAGGGTGCGGTCGGCACGACGACGTCATAGCCCGAGCCGCCGGCGAGCAGCTTGGTCTCGAGCAATTCGTTGGAATCGAAGACGTCGTACACAACCTTGATACCGGTCTCCTTGGTGAAGTCTTCAAGGACGGACTCATCGATGTAGTCGGACCAGTTGTAGACGTTGACGACGCGTTCCTGCGCCTGGACAGCTGATGCGATGAAGATCGTCGCCAGGGCTACTGACGCCGTACGAATGAAATGTGCCTTCATTTTTTCTCCTGTTCCAGCCTTTGGGAGCGACGTGCTCCCGATGCCATTCCCGTTATTTTTTAAGAGACTAGAAAGGAATTGGACGGGCGACAAGCGAAATTCTTCGCAGTCGCGAATGCTTTATCGGGTGGATTGCAATCACTGGAAATCGAAGGCGGAGAGACCGGTCACCATCTCGTCGAGCCCGAGCGGCCGGGTGAGCGGCGGCTCGGCGCGGGCGAGGCACCCTGATCTTTCGCAGAGGCGACAGGCCGGACCGATGGCGATTGCGGGTACGGATCGATCCGGCAAGGCGGCCGCATAGGCGACCTCGTCGCGGCTCGCCGCATCGCAACCGATGAGGAGCGCCGTCCGCCTAATACGCTCGCCAAAACCCGCCTGTGGCCCCTCAAGCGTGCGAGACATCGTGAGGAACCCGGTGCCATCGGGCATCTCCACCTGCTCGACGAGAACCTGACCCGGCTGGGCGAAAGCGGCATGGACATTGAGCTTGGGACAGCCTCCGCCGAATTTCGCTTGGGGAAAACCGGATGCTCCGGCCCGGCGAAAGCGGTTTCCGGCATTGTCGATCTCCATCATGAAGAAGGGCACACCTGCTGCCCCCGGCCGCTGTAGCATGGTCAGCCGGTTGGCGGCCTGCTCGAAAGAGACGTTGAAGCGCGCGCGCAGCACGTCGATGTCATAGCGGGCGCGGATCGCGGCCGAAAGGAAGGCGCCGTAGGGCATCATCAGGGCATGGGCGGCGTAACGTGCCAATTCGAAACGGGCAATGCGGCGGGCCTCGCCCGAGGAAAGCTCCAGAGCCTCGAGCTCAGCCTGAACATGTTCGCCGAGCGCCAGAAGCACCACCTCCATCGCCACCTCGCGCAATTGATCGAATGGTGACAGGCGCTCCGAAAGGAAGAGGCGCATGGAATGGCGGTCGTATCGGCGGCGTAGCGACGGCATCGTCTGGACGGGCAAGGCGCGGACCACGATGCCGTGGGTCGAGCGAAGCCAGACCTTCAACGCGACTGCCAGATCGTCGCCGGGTGACAGCCCCAGGGCGGCGTGAAAACTTTCGGCCGCCTCGTCCAGCCGGGCGAAATAGTTCGCCCGGCGCTCGAAGACCTCCCGCACCTCATCGATGGGTAGCCTCGCGCCAGAAAGGGAGGTTTCATGTCCCTCGCGGGCGAGGAGATCGGAGAGATCGGAGAGCCGGGCCGCCTGTTCTCGATAAGCGCGGTAAAGCTTGACGATGCCGCTCGCGGCATTGGGGGCAGCTTCCGCCACCTCGATCAGCTCCTGATCGCCGGGGAGTTCGCCCATGAGCAGCGGATCGGCGAAGACTTCGCGGAGCTGGCTGGTCGAGCCGCCCGCCTCGCCTTGCAACTCGTCGAGATCGACCTTGTAGACGGAGGCGAGCTTCAGCAGGAGTTGGACCGTTAGGGGGCGTTGGTTGCGCTCAATGAGGTTGAGATAGGAAGGCGAGATTTCGAGCGCCTCTGCCATCGCCGTCTGGGTGAGGCCAAGTCCGTTGCGGATGCGGCGGACACGAGGCCCTGCGAAAATCTTGCGATCTGCCATTTTACAGCTCCTTTACAAGATTGGCGGGTTTGGGCGCCCAAGGTCGATTGACTGATTTTACAAATTTACAGTTCTCCCTTGTCAAAGACAAGACAGCCTAACCTCTTTCATCCCGTTGTTTTACCGAATTTTCTGGCCGCCTTTTGCAGTGCGGTGTAAATCTAGTCACATCCGAAGCGACCAAGCAAATCGGAAATATCTGGCTTGGTCAGCGCCTAGCAGTGACAGGGAGACCCAACATGACTGATTTTTACAATCTCGTTCCGAATGCCCCCAAGGGCCGCTATGACGGCATTGATCGCCCCTACACTGCGGATGACGTAAAGCGCCTGCGCGGCTCGGTCGAGATCAAGTATACGCTTGCCGAAATGGGCGCGAACCGCCTGTGGAAGCTGATAAACGAGGAGCCCTTCATCAATGCGCTGGGCGCGCTGTCGGGCAACCAGGCCATGCAGATGGTCCGGGCCGGCCTCAAGGCCATCTACCTCTCCGGCTGGCAGGTCGCTGCCGACGCCAACACGGCGTCCGCCATGTATCCGGACCAGTCGCTCTATCCGGCGAACGCCGCACCGGAGCTTGCCAAGCGTATCAACCGCACGCTCCAGCGCGCCGACCAGATCGAGACCCAGGAAGGCAAAGGCCTTTCGGTCGACACCTGGTTCGCACCAATCGTTGCCGACGCGGAAGCCGGCTTTGGCGGACCGTTGAACGCCTTCGAGATCATGAAGGCCTTCATCGAAGCCGGTGCTGCGGGCGTTCACTTCGAGGACCAGCTGGCGTCTGAAAAGAAGTGCGGCCATCTGGGCGGCAAGGTTCTGATCCCAACGGCAGCGCACATCCGCAACCTGACGGCGGCTCGCCTCGCAGCCGACATCATGGGTGTGCCGACGCTGATCGTTGCCCGCACCGATGCCGAAGCCGCGAAGCTGCTCACCTCCGATATCGACGAGCGCGACCAGCCCTTCGTCGATTACGATGCAGGCCGCACTGCGGAAGGTTTCTACCAGGTCAAGAATGGCATCGAGCCCTGCATTGCACGCGCAATCGCCTACGCTCCCTATTGCGACATGATCTGGATGGAGACCGGCAAGCCGGATCTCGAGCAGGCCCGCAAGTTTGCCGAAGCCGTTCACAAGGCCCATCCGGGCAAGAAGCTCGCCTATAACTGCTCGCCTTCCTTCAACTGGAAGAAGCACCTCGACGACGCGACGATCGCCAAGTTCCAGAAAGAGCTCGGCGCCATGGGCTACAAGTTCCAGTTCATCACGCTCGCCGGCTTCCACCAGCTGAACTACGGCATGTTCGAACTGGCGCGCGGCTACAAGGATCGCCAGATGGCGGCCTATTCGGAGCTGCAGGAGGCGGAATTCGCCGCCGAGGTCAACGGTTACACGGCGACCAAGCACCAGCGCGAAGTCGGCACCGGCTACTTCGACGCCGTCTCGCTTGCCATCACCGCTGGCCAGTCTTCGACGACCGCGATGAAGGAATCGACCGAAACCGAGCAGTTCAAGCCGGCCGCGGAATAACACGAGGCAATTGCCCCCCCTACCCTCTCCCCGCATGCGGGGAGAGGGAGATCCCAACGCTCAACTATTCAAGAACCCCCAACACCAAGAGGAGAAATGCCATGACACCCCAGACCCGAGTCAAAGAACGCGCCGAAGAGCAGTCGTCGGCGATGAGCGCCGATCAGCAGGCGATGATCCGCATGCTGGCCAATGACCTGCACCGTCTCAACCATTCGATCATGAAAGCCGTCGATGCCGGCGTCTCGGTCGAGCTCGTTCGCTCGGCCCGCCATCATGGTGGCGACGGCAACTGGGGTGATCTCTTGATCCCCGTCATCGTGACCCAGGGCAGCCATCAAGCCGCCTGAGCCACCCCCACGTCCCCCGTCCGGCCCCTGACCTCCGGACCGGTTCCCGCACGACGATCGCCTCTGGGGAGGAGTGCTGGTTGTCGTGCGGGATTTTTCGTTTTGTCAGCCGCTGGTGCTCGGACGTTTTCCGGCCAGGAGATCCCGGTGGGATTTCAGAAGTTTCGCCAGACGATCCGCGACGGTGCGGATATCACTTCGGTGGCGATCGTCATTGTTCATCACGATCCACTGGCGGTGGCGGAGTTCGGGGATCTCATCGCCCACCCGTTCCAGTGTCGGATCGAGATCGCCGACGAAACAGGGCAGAACGCCAGCACCGGCCCCTGCCCTCACCAGATCCCTCAGCGACCGCGGGCGATTGACGGTGGCGACAATCTGCTCGGCCGCCTGCTGCCGCGGCCAGCGCAGATAAGCCGAGACGGCGTTTTCATCGTCGACCGCGACCCAGGGCTCAGGGCCTATCCACTCCCTGTTGCGCGCCTTGTAGGCCGCATAGGCCACCTCTCCCGCCGGGATGGCGGCGAGGTTGGGCTCCTCCGGCTCGAAGGCGCGGATGCCAATATCGTTCTCCCTGTGCGCGAGCCTGGCCCGCTGTTCGACGACATGCAGATCGATGCGGAATGCGTCACGGGGGGTGCGAATCACGGAGACGTTCTGGCACAGCAGCCAGGCGATCCAGGTGCCGAGGCTGATGCGCACCAGCGACTGGCCGGCTGTGCCGCGCCGCCATTCCTCCACCCGCCTGCTACCCGCCTCGAGCTCAACCAGATGCTCCAGCAGCTGACTGCCATCACTGGTGAGGCGATAACCGGTCTGGCTGCGCAAGAAGAGTTCTCGGCCGAGCGCCTGCTCCAGTTCGACCATGCGCCGGCCGAGCGTCGCTGCACTCAGTCCCGTCGTTTCGGCAGCGGCAGTCAGGCCGCCCTGGCGGGCGACCGCAAGAAAAAGCTGGTAGGCGTCCCAGGCTATGTCTTTCATGAATGAAACACATAGCACGTTCTCGGCTGTTCATGCATCCAAAAATGAAGACTAGAAGAGGGGACGGCATCAACGAGAGGAGATCCGTCATGCATGAAACCTATGTCGCCCTGGCCATTGCCTCACTGCAGAAAGAGTTCGGCGACCGCGGCCGGCTGTCCGAGGACGAATTCTATGCCCGCTACAGCGAGGCGCCGTGGCAGCGGTTGTCGCGGCTTGGCCGTTCCCTTTTTGAACGGATACGGCCGAGGGTGCCAACGGCTCCGGTGGCGACGGCCGATCACCACGGCTGCCGTCTGGCGAAGGCCTGACACGGAGAAGCCCGGCGCAATGCGCAGGGCTTCTCGCATTTCGATTCATGTGGTTCAGGCGGCGCGGCCGACAGAGTGCTGGTGGTCTGCCTCGATGCGGAACTGCTGCAGGAGATCGCGCAGCGCATCCGTCTGTGCGGAGAGATCCTGGGTGGCGGCCGTTGCTTCCTCGACCATGGCCGCGTTCTGCTGGGTCATCTGGTCCATGCGGCCCACGGCGCCGTTGACCTCGTGCAGCGCGCCGGACTGTTCACGGCTGGTCTCGGCAATCTTTTCGATATGCTCGCTGATGGTGGCAATCTGTGTGCCGATGCGTGACAGCACGGTGCCCGTCTGCTGGACATGGGTGGAGCCGTTGGCGACCTCTTCGGCAGAGCGGTTGATCAGCCCCTTGATCTCCTTGGCGGCACCGGCGGAGCGCTGGGCGAGTTCGCGAACTTCCTGGGCGACGACCGCAAAACCCTTGCCGGCTTCGCCTGCGCGAGCGGCTTCGACACCGGCATTGAGCGCCAGAAGGTTGGTCTGGAAGGCGATCTCGTCGATGACACCGATAATGTTGGAGATCTGCCTTGAGGCCTCCTCGATCCGGCCCATGGCCGAGATGGCGCTGCCCACGACGACGGCGGATTCGTCTGCATTCTTCTTGGCTTCGCGGACGACGCCGTTGACCATCTCGGCACGCTCGGACGAAGAGCGCACGGCTGCCGTAATCTCATCCACGGCGGCGGCCGTCTCTTCCAGCGAGGCTGCCTGCTGTTCGGTGCGGCGGGCGAGATCGAGCGCGGACTGCGCCATCTGCCGACCGTTGTTCTGGATCTGATCGACGTTGCCGGAAATCTGATGCATCGTGTCGCGCAGGCGAGCCAGCGACAGGTTGAAGTCGTTGCGCAACTGTTCCAGACGGCCATGGAAGCGGCCTTCGATCTCGAAGGAGATATCGCCGTTGGCAAGACGTTCCAGAGCCTGGGCAAGCTTGCCGACGGCATGTTCGATCTCTCGGTCGAGAGCCTGCTTTTCCTCGTCATTGCGGCGGCGCTCGGCTTCGGCCTCCATCTGCTCGCGCTGACGCTCGGATTCGATTTCGAGCTTGGTGCGGGCATTGGTCTTGAAGACGGCCAGCGCACGGGCCATGGCACCGATCTCATCGCCGCGCTTGTCGCCGGCGATGCCAGCTTCGAGGTCACCTTCGGCGAGGCGCTGCATGGTAGCGGTGATGCGTGCGATCGGGCGCTGCAGCGTCATGACCAAGGCAATGCCGCCAATGACGGCCAGCGCGACGCCGGCAATCATGGTGCCGATCGAGAGGCGGTTTGCCTCCTGGCGTTCGGTGCCGGCGACATCCTTCTGCAGATCGGCGAAGGAGGTAAGCGAGGCCCAGATCGCATCCATCGTGCGGCTGGCTTCATCGAAGCTTGCGATGCGCTCGGCGCTGGTCTTGACGAGGGCTTCGGTATCGGCGGTGAGCGACGCGAGAAGCGGCGTGATAGCGGCCGTCAGGCTGTCGTAGAAGGCCTTGTCGGCAATGCTGCCACCGAGAACCGCGAGGTTGTCGCCGATCAGCTTGATCTGGCGCAGGATCGGCTCGCGGGTCTTCTCGTCCTTCACGTTGAGGAAGTTGGCGGTCATGATGCGCAGGTCATAGACGTCTGCAATCAGGGTGCGGCTGCCGACGAGGACGTCCGCCGCCTGAACGGCACCGGTCTCAACGGCCGCAAATTTCTGCACCGCTTCGGCATATTTGGTTGCGGCGCTCGCTTCAAGGATGCCCTGGTAACCGCGGAACCGGGCAAGGATGCTGCCCATGGAGCGACCTGCCTCCATGCTGGTATCACCGGCAGAGACAAGCTTCTTGATCTCGTTGATCGTCGCCTGCAGTTCCTTGCCCATGCCCTTGTGCTCGGCGGGAAGCGCGTTGGCGATCTTTCGCTGGGTCTTGACGAGTTCGGGAACCTGCTTTTCCAGATAGGGGAATTGCGCCTCCGGCAGACCGGCGGAGAAGTAGCCCTTGCTTACCTCTGCAAGCTGGCGCGCCGCCGCGGACAGGCGATCCGCCTCCTTGAGTGCGCTCTTGGCGTCGTTTTCACCGCCAAGGACCGCGCGCTGAAGCTTCTGCGCCTCGTCGGAAACGCGGATCTGCTGTGCCATCAGGCCCTTCAGATGCTCCTGGATAGCGGCGGCGAGCGTCACTTCGGACTCATGCAGCTGCCAGAGCGCATCAATCTTCTGGTTGACCGCCCCAGTCCCGGCAATCGCCTCGTCCAGGAACTTGCGGCCCGTGCCGTCGGCGCCGATTTCGGCGATGTTCTGGTTGAGCGTTGCCTGCTGGCTGGAGAGCTCGGAAACCACTGCGGTCCGGGTCTCTTCGGATGTCTGGTCGAGGAAGCGGGTCATTGCGGCGGTGACGTTCTTGAAGCCGTTCAGCGACCGCATCGTGCCGTTGGAGATCTCCATGCGCTGCTGCAGGAGGCCCGACGCGTAAAGACCCATGAGACCGACAGCGGTGATCGACAGGACAAAGGGAAGGACGAAAGCCAGCACCTTGGTTGAAATCGAAAAGCGCGAAAGAATGTGATCGATCAAACTATTTCCTCCAACAGAAGACGGCACACTGTCGGCACCAGTTCTTCAAAAACTTCGACGGCGCCAACAGTCATCAGCACCATCTACACTCCACTCCAAAGAGAAGAGTTGCAGTAAAAGTCTCAAGACGGAGTTAAGGGCAAAGAAGGGTCCCGGGGCGGGACATGTGTGGAGATCCGAACGAGGCGGCCGTCGGCGCGGCGCTTCGGATACCACTGGGCATCTTCCCGTCGTGCGGTCCGGGGAGCGCGGGGGCAGCCTAGTGAGGATGGAAGATCAGGCTCCGCCGAGGAGGCCGAAGGTGAGTGCTGCGAGCGCACTGGCGGCATAGAGGCAGACAATGCTCAAATGGCGGAGGCGGGCACGCTCCTCGTCACGGGCGCGCGTGGCGGCGATGGCGATGGCGATGGCACGGGGCTTGCGGGTCTCATGGGTCATGGGCGCGGTCCTTGATGCGGCCAGGGAAGGTCATGCCCTTGCGGGCCTTTGCCGGCCAGACCTCATGTCGCGACATCTGAGGATGTCACACCGGCATTCGGGCAGGATGACCGACGCATGTTAACAAGTCCTGAATTACCGATGTAAGCTTGCCCGGAGCGGGAGACTTAAATCAGAGGCTCTCGCCGGCTGCGTGGCCAGAGGCCCAGGCCCACTGGAAATTATAGCCGCCGAGCCAGCCCGTGACATCGACACACTCGCCGATGAAGTAGAGCCCCGGCACCGTCTTTGCCTGCATACTGCGGCTGTCGAGTGCGTCCGTATCGACACCACCCAAGGTCACTTCGGCCGTGCGATAGCCTTCCGAGCCAGCCGGCTTGACCGGCCAGCGGCGGATGCGCTCGGCGAGCGCCGTGAGCGCCTTGTCGGGAAGATCGGCGAGCGGACGTTCCAGCTTGGCTGCCTCCGCCAGATATTGGGCGAGGCGCTTGGGCAGGTGCTGGGCAAGAACGGTCTGGACCTGCTGGCGGCCGTTCTCACGTTTGGCAACCTTCAACAGCTCGGCGAAATCAGCGTCTGGTTCGAGTGACAGAATGATTTCGTCCCCTTCTCGCCAGTAGCTGGATATCTGCAGGATCGACGGCCCGGACAGTCCGCGATGGGTGAAGAGCAAGGCTTCGCGAAAGCGGGTCTTGCCATGGGACACATCTGCATCGACGGCAACGCCCGAGAGCTCCGAAAGCTCGCCAAGGAGATTGGGGTCGAGCGTCAGCGGAACCAGAGCTGGCCGCGTATCCGTGACGGGCAGGCCGAACTGCTCGGCGATGCGATAAGCAAATCCGGTTGCCCCCATCTTGGGGATCGACTTGCCACCGCAGGCAACCACGAGGTTCTCGGCCAGGATAATGCCGTCGCTTGTCGACAGGCGAAAACCGTCGACGCCTTTCGCGACGTCGGAGATCTCGCAGGAAAGGCGGAGGTCAACCTGCGCTGCCCGCATCTCCTCGAGCAGCATGCGGATGATGTCCTTGGCGCTGTCGTCGCAGAAGAGCTGACCCAGCGTCTTTTCATGCCAGGCGATCTTGTGACGATCGACCATGGCGATGAAATCGGAGGGCGTATAACGCGCCAGCGCCGATTTGGCGAAATGCGGGTTCTGCGAAAGGTAGTTCTTCGGGCCGGCATGGATGTTGGTGAAATTGCAGCGGCCACCGCCGGAAATACGGATCTTCTCGCCGGGCGCCTTGGCATGATCGAGCACGACGACCGATTTGCCTCGCCGGCCGGCCGTGAAGGCCGCCATCATGCCGGCGGCGCCGGCTCCGATGATCGCGACGTCAAACTTTCTCGCCATAACCTGCTGCTCCCGGGGATCTGCCGCCTGTCTCGACAAACTTATGATCAAAGTCAACGCGTCCCCCTCGCCAAAGGCCAAAGTCCGGCTATGATGGAACTCATCAACAACCAACCGGTGAGACATGCCCGCGAAGAAATCCATGCTGAGACCCCAGAGCGCGCCCTCCAAAAAGGCGGTTATTCCGCCGGACCCCGGATCGAAGCGCGGCGTCTCGAACTGGAAGGAAGCGGCGACGTGGCTGAGAGCCCGCGGCATCGAGGACATCGAGTGCATCACGCCCGACCTTGCCGGCGTTCCGCGCGGCAAGATGATGCCGTCGTCGAAGTTCACCTCGAACACGTCGCTGGCGCTTCCCTCAGCGCTCTACCGGCATACCATTTCGGGCGAATACCCCGATGAGACCGAGAACTTCCGGTACGAGCCGCGCGACAGCGACCTGAAGCTGGTGCCGGATCTGTCGACACTTTCCGTCGTGCCGTGGGAAAGCGATCCGACCGCTCAGGTCATTTGCGATATCGTGAACGTTGATGGCGAAAACGTCTCCTATACGCCACGCAACGTCTTGAAGAACGTGCTGCGGCTTTACGAAGAAAAAGGCTGGAAGCCCGTCGTCGCGCCGGAGATCGAGTTCTATCTCGTGGCGATGAACGACGACCCGGATTATCCGCTGCATCCGCCGAAGGGCCGCTCCGGTCGCTCCATCGTCGGTGGCCAGGGCTATTCGATCGCGGGGATCAACGAGTTCGACGAGCTGATCGACGACATCTACCACTTCTCGGAAAAGCAGGGGCTGGAGATCGACACCCTGATCCACGAGGAGGGCCCGGCCCAGCTCGAGATCAACCTGCGTCACGGCAATCCGATCGAGCTTGCCGACCAGGTCTTCATGTTCAAGCGCACGATCCGCGAAGCGGCGCTGAAACACGGGATCTACGCGACCTTCATGGCGAAGCCGATGCAGGGCCAGCCGGGATCCGCGATGCACATCCACCAGTCCGTGGTCGACATCAAGACGGGCAAGAACGTCTTTTCCAATCCCGACGGCTCTGCCTCTGCGGAGTTCTTCCACTTCATCGGCGGCATGCAGAAATATGTGCCCAGCGCGCTCGTCATGCTGGCACCCTATGTCAACTCCTACCGCCGCCTGACGCCTGACATGGCTGCCCCGGTGAATAATGCCTGGGGTTACGACAATCGCACCACGGCCTTCCGCGTGCCGGTTTCGGATGCAGCTGCCCGACGTGTCGAAAATCGTCTGCCGAGCTCGGACGCCAATCCCTATCTCGCGCTCGCGGCCTCGCTTGCCTGCGGTTATCTCGGGATCATGAAGGAGATCGAGCCGACGGCGGCGGCGGAGGGCTCCGCGAACGAGGGATCAGTTGATCTGCCGCGCGGCCTGCTGGAAGCGGTTGCCTTGCTCGAAGGTGAACCCGATTTCAACGAGGTGTTCGGTGCCGAATTCGTCGGGCTATATGCCGGCGTCAAGCGCGGCGAGTTCGAGACCTTCATGCAGGTGATCAGCCCGTGGGAACGCGAATTCCTCCTGCTCAACGTGTGAGGGAGGCGGATCCATGACTTGGCAAAGCCCGATTGCGCCGGGGATTTCCTGGTATCAGGCGAGCGTGGGCGAGCGGCCGGAGTATCCGGCCCTCGACGGCTCCACAACTACCGATGTCGCCATCATCGGCGGCGGCTTCACCGGCCTGCAGGCCGCCTACAATCTTGCCCGTCTCGGCGTCTCGGTCGTGTTGATCGAGGGCGGCCGCTTCGGTGACGGCGCCTCGGGCCGCAATGGTGGCCAGCTCGGCACTGGCCAGCGGGCGTCTCCGACAGAGGTGGAGGCCGAACTCGGCTTCGAACGGTCGAAGGCACTCTTCGATCTCGCTGAAAACGCCAAGCATTATCTGCTGGATTTCGCCGAGCAGCACGCGATCGATATCGAGTATATGCCGGGCCAGATGAACGTGGCGCACAAGCGCGGCGGGGAGGCCGAATACCGCCACGAAGCCGAGGTCATGGCGGTGCGCTACGGCTATCCGCATGTCGCCTTCATGGACCGCGAAGAGACCCATGATCGTCTGGGCTCGACGCGCTATCATTATGGTGTCCGAGACACCGGCACCGGGCATATCCATCCGCTGAAACTGCTCGTCGGGCTTGCGCGGGCGGCGTCAGAGGCAGGCGCAAGCATCCATGAGATGACGCCGGCAAGCGCCCTTCGCCAGACGGGCGGCAAGACGATGATTGATACGCCGAAGGGCACGATCACCGCCGACCGGGTGCTGATCGCCACGAACGCCTATATCGGCAATCTGGAACCGGTGACTGCCGCGCATGTCATGCCGATCCGCTCGTTTATCGGCGCAACCGTGCCGCTCGACCGCTATCCGCAGGTCCTGCGCCGGTCCGAGGCCGTCGCCGACAGCCGATTCGTCGTGCGCTACTTCCGCAAGAGCCGCGACGGGCGACTGTTGTTCGGCGGCCGCGAGGCCTACACCGCCGACAGCCCGAGGGATATCTCCACACATATCCGTCGACAGATCGCGGAGATCTATCCCGACCTGAAGGACATCGAGATGACCCATGCCTGGGGCGGCTCCGTCGGAATCACGATGCCACGCAAGCCCTTCGCGAGGGATGTGCTGCCCGGAGTGACATCGCTTGCCGGCTATTCCGGGCACGGCGTCATGCTCTCCAACTATTCGGGGAAGATGTATGCGGACACCGTGGCCGGGAATGCGCGTGAGCTTGACCTGCTGAAGGAGCTGAAGATCCAGCCCTTCCCAGGTGGCGCGAGCCTGCGCAAGCCTCTGCTCTTCCTTGCGCTGACCTGGTATGCGCTTAGGGACCGGTTCTGAAGCATGGCGGAGCGGCGGGCGGATGCACTGGTCCGCGTGGCAAGCGTGTTCAATGCAGCAGAATTCGCCATAACACGGTCCTTTCTCGCGGTGCATGGGATCGTCGTGGCTGCCGAACCGATCCACCTCGTCAACAACTACTCCCATTATGCTACTGCGGTGGGCGGGGTGCCTGTCCTCGTTCCGGCGTCGCAGGCGGGCGACGCAGCTGATCTGCTGGGCGCGACCGGGCATACCGGCCCGGAAGATAAAAAAGGCGGCCTGCGATGGCTGGGATATATCGTGCTGTTTGGCGTTCTGTGTGGCTTCGGCGTCGCGCCACCGTCATCCGGACGTGTGATCCATTGTCGCAGAACAGCGTTCGCACAGGCTTTCACGCCCGTGTAAAGACAAAATTGCCGCCTGAAGGGTGGCTTTTTTAAATCGATTAGATTAGAACCGGTCCAACCAGATTGCCGAACGAGAGATGCCGCATGAGCAGCCAGATCATCCCCGTTGAACCCTTCGATTATGTCGTCTTCGGCGGCACCGGCGACCTTGCCGAGCGGAAACTTCTGCCGGCCCTGTTCCACCGGCAGCTCGCGGGCCAGCTGACCGAGCCGACACGCATCATCGGCGCATCACGAACAGCGATGACCCATGAAGAATATCGCAAGTTCACGCTTGATGCGCTGCATGAGCACCTGAAGGCCGAGGAACTTGACGAGGCGGAAGTCGCAAAATTCCTGGAGCGGGTTCATTACGTGTCGGTGGATGCCAAGTCCGATCAGGGCTGGGAAGATCTGAAGAAACTGCTCGACCAGGGCAAGGAGATCGTGCGGGCCTTCTATCTCGCCGTCTCGCCCTCGATCTTCGGCGATATCGCCGACAAGATCCGAGACCACAAGCTGATCACCAAATCGACTCGCATCGTCGTCGAAAAGCCGATCGGCCGGGATATGGCTTCGGCACAGATCCTCAACGACACGATCGGCAAGGTGTTCAAGGAAGAGCAGATCTTCCGTATCGACCACTATCTCGGCAAGGAGACGGTGCAGAACCTGATGGCGCTGCGCTTTGCCAATGCGCTTTACGAGCCGCTGTGGAACTCCGCCCATATCGACCACGTCCAGATCACGGTCGCCGAATCGGTGGGTCTGGAAGGTCGCGTCACCTATTACGACAAGGCCGGCGCGCTGCGTGACATGGTGCAGAACCACATCCTGCAGCTCCTCTGCCTCGTCGCCATGGAAGCCCCCTCCTCGCTCGACGCCGAGGCCGTTCGCGACGAGAAGCTCAAAGTGCTGCGCTCATTGAAGCCGATCACGCCCGCCAATGTGGAGAAGCAGACGGTGCGCGGCCAGTATCGCGCTGGCGCTTCCGCCGGTGGTGCAGTCAACGGCTACCAGGAAGAACTGGGCGCCGTATCCGACACAGAAACCTTCGTCGCTATCAAGGCGGAGATCAACAACTGGCGCTGGGCGGGCGTGCCCTTCTACCTGCGCACCGGCAAGCGCCTTGCGACGCGCATGTCGGAAATCGTCATTGCCTTCAAGCCGATCCCGCATTCGATCTTCGGCGATGCGGCCGGCCGGATCGAGGCCAACAAACTCGTTATCCGGCTGCAGCCCGATGAAGGCGTCAAGCAGTGGCTGATGATCAAGGACCCCGGCCCGGGCGGCATGCGCCTGCGCCATGTCTCGCTCGACATGAGCTTCGCCCAGGCTTTCGACGTGCGCAATCCGGACGCCTATGAGCGCCTGCTGATGGACGTCATCCGCTCGAACCAGACACTCTTCATGCGCCGTGACGAAGTCGAAGCCGCGTGGAACTGGTGCGACCCGATCCTGAAATCCTGGGAAGAAGTGGGCCAGAAGGCGCAGGGCTACACGTCCGGCACCTGGGGCCCGAGCCAGGCCATCGCGCTGATCGAGCGTGACGGCCGCACCTGGCACGAAAACGACTGAAGGCCGGGATCGATGGCGTATCACATGAAGACATTCGAGAACGGTGCCGCGCTTGCGGCCGGTCTCGCCGATACCGTGGCTTCTGCCCTGTCCGCCGCAATTGCCAGAACTGGTGAAGCGACGCTCGCCGTCTCCGGCGGTTCGACGCCGAAGGCTTTTTTCGAGGCCCTTTCCAGCCGGACGCTCGACTGGACGAAGGTGAAGGTCACGCTCGTCGACGAGCGCTTCGTGCCTGAGGACAATCCGCGTTCGAACCATCTTCTGGTCAAGACGCATCTCCTGAAGAACGAGGCTGCGAGTGCCGAGTTCGTGCCGCTGTACCGTCCCGAGGCGACAATCGAAGAGGCGGCCAAAACCGCGTCCGGTATCGTCCCTGGGATGACCAAGCCCTTCGATGCCGTGATCCTCGGCATGGGGACGGACGGGCATACCGCCTCGTTCTTCCCCGGCGGCGACCATCTGGACGCCGCGCTCGACCTCACCCAGCCGCGCCGCGTCATGACCATGGAAGCGCCCGGCGCGGGTGAAGCCAGGCTCACCCTCTCCTTCTCCGCGCTTCACGATGCCGGCCTGCTGGTCGTGCATATCGAGGGCGGCGAAAAGCAAGCCGTGCTGGAGAAGGCGCTTGCCGGCTCCGACGAAAAGGACATGCCGATCCGGGCCGTGCTTGAACGCGCCCGTACGACACCCGACATCTACTGGGCGCCCTGAGGGAGAGCCCTCGCCCGCCGGCAATCTTCGGCGGGCTGATGCGCGAATGACGAGTTTCCCGGCCGAGGAGGCCTTTGCGCGATATGCGCCTTAAAGCGCCCGCGCCAGATGAGGAGCCATATCCGATGAGTGCAGACAGCCGTATCGAAGCCATTACCAGGCGGATCGTGGAGCGTTCCAAGCCGACCCGCGAAGCCTATCTGGACCGGACCCGCCGGGCCATTTCGAAGGGTGTGCATCGCTCTACCCTTTCCTGCGGCAACCTTGCCCATGGATTTGCCGTCTGTTCCCCCAAGGACAAGGAAGCACTTGCAGGCGATGTGGTGCCGAATCTCGGCATCATCACCGCCTATAACGACATGCTGTCCGCCCATCAGCCCTTCGAGACCTATCCTGCGCTGATCCGCCAGGCGGCGTCGGAAGCCGGTGGCGTGGCACAGGTGGCCGGTGGCGTTCCTGCGATGTGCGACGGCGTCACGCAGGGCCAGCCGGGCATGGAGCTATCACTCTTTTCGCGCGATGCCATTGCGATGGCGGCCGGCATCGGCCTTTCTCACAACATGTTTGATGCCGCCGTCTATCTCGGCGTCTGCGACAAGATCGTGCCGGGCCTGATGATCGCGGCGCTGACCTTCGGTCACCTGCCCTCTGTCTTCATTCCGGCGGGTCCGATGACCACAGGCCTTCCCAACGACGAGAAGTCGCGCATCCGCCAGCTCTATGCCGAGGGGAAGGTTGGTCGCGCCGAGCTGCTCGAAGCGGAATCGAAGTCCTATCACGGCCCCGGCACCTGCACGTTCTACGGAACGGCGAACTCCAACCAGATGCTGATGGAGATCATGGGCTTCCACCTGCCTGGCGCCTCCTTCATCAATCCGGGCACTCCTCTGCGTGACGCACTGACCAAGGAAGCGGCGAAGCGCGCACTCGCCATTACGGCGCTCGGCAACGAGTTCACGCCGGCCGGCGAGATGATCGACGAGCGCTCGATCGTCAACGGTGTCGTTGGCCTGCATGCGACGGGCGGCTCGACCAATCACACGATCCACCTCATCGCCATGGCGCGTGCCGGAGGCATCCAGCTGACCTGGCAGGATATCTCGGAGCTCTCCGACATCGTGCCGCTGCTTGCGCGCGTCTATCCGAACGGGCTTGCCGACGTGAACCATTTCCATGCCGCCGGTGGCATGGGCTTCCTGATCAAGCAGTTGCTCAAGGCCGGCTATCTGCATGACGACGTCCGCACCGTCTACGGCCAGGGCCTCGCAGCCTATACGATTGATCCGAAGCTCGGTGATGACGGCAACGTTCACCGGGAGCCTGCGGCGGAGGTGAGCGCCGATCCGAAGGTTCTGACGACGATCGACAAGCCGTTCCAGGCCAATGGCGGCCTCAAGATGCTGACCGGCAACCTCGGCAAGGCCGTCATCAAGATCTCGGCCGTCAAGCCGGAGCGTCATGTCGTCGAGGCACCCGCCATCGTGTTCAACGACCAGCAGGAGCTGCAGGATGCCTTCAAGGCCGGCAAGCTGGAAAAGGACTTTGTCGCCGTCGTCCGCTTCCAGGGACCGAAGGCGAACGGCATGCCGGAACTGCACCGTCTGACGCCACCGCTTGGCGTGCTTCAGGACCGCGGCTTCAAGGTGGCGCTCGTTACGGACGGCCGCATGTCAGGCGCCTCCGGCAAGGTGCCGGCGGCGATCCATGTGACGCCCGAGGCCGTCGACGGCGGGGCGATCGCCAAGATCAAGGACGGTGACATCGTGCGGCTGGATGCTGTTGCCGGAACGCTGGAGGTCCTGGTCGACGCAGCCGAGTTCAGTGCACGGCCGCTTGCCACCACCAACCTCGACGATAACGAATTCGGCATGGGACGCGAACTGTTCGCCAGCTTCCGGCGCATCGCAGGTCCGGCGGATCAGGGTGCCAGCGTGCTGTTCTAAGCGCCTCATTTCGTAAGACGAAAATCAAAGGCTGCGAGCGATCGCGGCCTTTTTTCTGTCTGCGCTTGTTTGCGAAATATCGTCCAGAGGAGTGCTGTGATGCGCCATATTAACACATTCGACACTTCTAATTTTGTATATCTTGACGAAGAAACACAGGCGATATCAACAAGTTGTACAAATTGACGATCCTGCGGCAGCATCCTCGCCCTTTGTCTATCTTTTGAATGCGCGGTCTGGTTTCTGAAGCAGGAAATTGGCCAAAGGACCAAGGCAATATGTTTGGAATGTCCAGCAACACCCGCTCGCAACTCGAATCGCTCGAAGTCATCACCGCGAACATCATGATCGCCGACGAGAAGCTCAACATCCGCTACATGAACGCCGCTACGAAAACGCTCTTGAAGGAAGCGGAGAGCGACCTGAAGAAGGAATTGCCGCGTTTCGACTTCGACAAGCTGATCGGCAGCAATATCGACATCTTCCACAAAGATCCGGGCCATCAGCGCAACATGCTGTCGAGCCTGAAGAACCAGCACAAGGCAACCATCTGGGTCGGGCACCGAGCCTTTGACCTGATCGTCACGCCGCTGAAGAATGGCACGAAGACCACCGGTTTCGTCGTCGAATGGGCGAATGCCAGGGAGCGTTTGCAGAACCTGGACTACCATAACCAGATGGCAGCCATCAGCCGCGTGCAGGCAATCATCGAGTTCACGCCGGAAGGAGAGGTCGTCTCAGCCAATCAGAACTTCCTCGACGCGCTCGGCTACCGACTGGACGAAATCAAGGGCAAGCATCACAGCCTGTTTGTTGATGCGGAATACTCAAGAAGCTCTGACTACCAGGAGTTCTGGACCCAGCTCAGAGCCGGCAAGTTCCAGGCCGCGGAATTCACGCGCTATGGCAAGGGCGGCAAGAAGGTCGTCATCAATGCTTCCTATAACCCGATCCTGGATGACCGCGGCCGGGTGACGAAGGTGGTGAAATTCGCTACCGACGTCACCGAACGGGTGCATGCCGTGGACACCATAGGCGACGCGCTCGGACGCCTGGCCGGGGGCGACGTCAGCTTTACCATCGACAGACCCTTCGCCCCCGATTTCGAAGCGCTCCGGACCAATCTGAACGACGCGGTGACCCAACTGGCCTCCACTCTCGGGGCCGTGGCGCAATCCACCGATCAAATCGACAGCGGCAGCCGCGAGATCAGCTCGAGCGCCGAGGATCTGTCGAAGCGCACCGAACAGCAGGCGGCCTCGCTGGAGGAGACAGCGGCGGCTCTCGACCAGATCACCGTCAACGTCAACAACGCCTCGAAGCGCGCCGAAGAAGCCCGCCACGCGACCCAGGCCGCCGATACAAGTGCCATACGCTCCGGCCAGATCGTTGCCGAAGCCGTGGGTGCGATGGCCCGCATCGAGCAATCCTCGAACCAGATCTCGAACATCATCGGCGTGATCGATGAAATCGCCTTCCAGACCAATCTCCTGGCGCTCAATGCTGGTGTCGAGGCGGCGCGTGCCGGAGAAGCCGGCAAGGGTTTTGCAGTCGTCGCGCAGGAAGTGCGCGAACTGGCACAGCGCTCGGCACAGGCGGCGAAAGAAATAAAGGAACTGATCCGCAACTCGTCCGACGAGGTCAAGAATGGCGTAAAGCTCGTCAGCGAGACGGGCGAGGCATTGAAGGCAATCCAGGACAACATCGCCGCGGTCAACGACCACATGCAGGCGATCGCGAGCTCGGCCCGCGAACAGGCAACCGGGCTTTCAGAGGTGAACTCTGCCGTCAACCAGATGGACCAGGTGACCCAGCAGAATGCCGCCATGGTCGAGGAGTCGAACGCCGCGAGCGCGACGCTGGCGACAGAGACCCAGCGCCTGCGCCAGTTCATCTCCCGCTTCACGCTCGGCAGATACTATACCGGCCAGCACGCGTCGGCACCGGTCAGTCAGGGTACCACGCGCGCCGTCGCTCCGGCTGCTCCGACTGGCGCGCCCCGCCGAGCACCGGCGCGCCCTACCCCGACCCATGGCAACGCCGCCCTGAAGCAGGACGAGTGGCAGGAATTCTGAGGCTCTGAAGGGTGCGCCGCGCCCGCTCCTGTGGGCGCGACGGCTGCTCAAGGCCGCGGCGCCTTCGCAAAACCCTTGCCCAGGATCGGGCCGGTGGGCTTGCCCGTCGGCGATCCCCCCAGGGGCTCCACTGTGATCTCGTAGAGTTGCTCCTCCGCTGGCCCGGGCAGATCCGGTCCCTCGACGGTGGCCGTGCGCCAGCCGTCGAGAACGCCGAGCGAGACAGGGCCTGTGTCGCGTGACGGCAGGGTCCAGAGCTGCAGGGAGCGATCCGAAGCGACCGACACGTCTGCAAGCGGTATCACCTTGGCGGTGTCGTCGCCGAAATCCTCGATCATCACGACGGGCTCCCCCTCGGCATTCATCAGGATGGCGATGACCTGCGGCTCCGGTCGTCCGATCACGGTGAACGCCAAGGCTGCGACGAGCAACAACGACGCCGCTGCCGCCGATAGACCGACACCGCGCCACCAGGCGAGGCGGTTGTCATTGATGGCCGCCGGTGGGCCCGTGCGTTTGTCTCGAGCTTCCTGCGGGCCGAGCCTCTTCTCAATACGTGACCAGAGATCGGCCGACACGATGGCCGTCGGGCCGACGAGATCGAGTTCGAGGAAGCGGTCGCGTGCCTCGCCGACAGCTTGCGCCAAATCCGTGTCGGTTTCCATCTCCGCCTCTATGGCACGGCGCTCGTCCTCTTCCATGAGGCCGAGGACGAAGGCATCGGCGCGTTCGGCAAGGGTGCTCCAGCTGCTCATGCCATGCACTCCCTCAAGGCCAAGAGGGAACGGCGTATCCAGGCCTTTGCCGTTCCGAGCGGCAGCTTCAGCCGGCCGGCGATCTCGCCGTGGCTATAGCCGGAGACATAGGCCATCATCACCGTCTTGCGGCGCAGTCCGTCCAGCCGGGCGAGGCAGGCGCGCAGGCGGCTTGCGGTGTCGAGCTGGTCGAAGAGATCGTGATAGAGGGCATCCGCGCCCTCGTCCTGCAGTCGCTCCAGGCTGTCGGTTTCCGTGAGATCCTCGCGCGCACCATCGCGCAGTGCATTCAGCGAGCGCGACCGAACGATGGCGAAAATCCATCCCCGCGCCGAGCCCCGGGAGACATCGTATTGCCATGCCTTGTTCCAGATCTGCAGGAAGGCCTCCTGAACGATCTCTTCCGCCAGATCGTGTCGCCGCAGGATGCGCAGCGCGACCGTCACCATGCGGGCCGCCTCGCTTTCATAGATGACCGCCAGTCCCTTGCGGTCGCCCGCCGCGCAAGCCTTCAATGCCGCAGCGAGCGCGTCTTGCTCATTCCCCATCAAGCGTTCCTTCACGATCCTGTGCCGAAAGTAGCTCGCAGGCGTGATTTGGCAACCTGTCCGGTGCGCGCCTGTGGAAGAGCGGCTCTTCGCCATCGTCACATCCATCGTCTTTCTCCTTCGATCTGGAGACACTCGAAGCGCGTTTATGGATGCATCAGAAAAAAACATAGGGCCGCTGCATCCAAACGGCCGACGCCGCGTGTCGTCAGATCAGGAGGCACCAAACCGGTGTCGCCACCATTCAATCGGGAGAGTTTCATGACCAGCATCCGTATCCTCAGCCTCGCCGCCGCCACAGCCCTGACGGCCTTCGGAGCACAGGCCGCCCAGGTCGTCGGTCTCGCCGGCGAAAAGACCCTCGTGATGTTCGATACCGCAAAGCCCGACAGCGTGAAGTCGATGGATGTTACCGGGGTCGACCGCCTCGTCGGCATCGACTACCGCCCTGCCAACCAGACGATCGTCGGCGTGACGGCCGAGAATGTCATCGTCACCATCGATCCGGCGACAGGCGCAGCCACGGAGCTTGCCAAGATGGACAAGCCGCTGACGATCGGAGACGCGCCCGTGATCGTCAACTTCAACCCGGCTGCTGACCGCCTGCGTTACATGACCGGCACAACCAACCACCGCGTTCATCCCGACACGGGTGCGGTGACTGTCGATGGCAGCCTCGCCTTTGAAGAGGGCGACATGCACAAGGGCGAGACCCCCAACATCGTGGCAGCTGCCTACACCAACTCAATCGGCAAGCCGGAGAAGACGGCCATGTACAACATCGACGCGACGATCGGCGCGCTGATCCAGCAGACCAAGCCGAATGACGGCACGCTGAAGGCGATCGGCAAGCTCGGCATTGAAGGCAGCCCGGCAAGCTATGCGTTCGATATCGAAGCTGGCGCTGAGGGCAAGAACACGGCCTGGCTGGTCGCCGATAGCGCGCTCTATACGGTCAATCTGGAAACGGGTGCTGCGACGAAGGCGGGCGACATCGGTGGCGCACCTGCAGCGATCAAGTCGATTACGGTGATCCCGGCCATGTAAGACCGACTGCCGGGGATTGTCGATCCCCCGCAGTGCCCTCCCCCTGACTTACAGGGGGAGGGCCTTCAACGCTATCAGGCGCGAATGAAGGCGAGTACGTCGGCGTTGAACTTCTCGGCCTCCGTCTGCGCCAAGCCGTGCGAGCCGCCGGGATAGACCTTGAGTTCGGATCCCTTGACGAGCCTTGACGCCTTTTCCGCCGTGGCGGCGATCGGAACGATCTGGTCGTCGTCGCCATGGATGATCAACGTCGGCTTGTCGATCGCCTTCAGGTCGGCGGTGTAGTCGACCTCGGAGAATTCCCGGATGCAGTCATACTGGCCTTTGATGCCGCCCATGAGGCCCTGGAGGCGGAAGCTCTCGCGGAAACCTTCGTTCATGGCGACACCATCGCGATTGAACCCGTAGAACGGGATCGTAAGATCGTAGAAGAACTGCGATCGATTGCCGGCGGTGCCGGCGCGAATGTCATCGAACACGGACATCGGCACACCCTCGGGGTTCGCATCCGTCTGCAACATCAGAGGCGGCACGGCTCCGACCAGCACGACCTTGGCGACGCGGGCAGTGCCGTGGCGGCCGATGTAATGGGCGACCTCTCCGCCACCGGTCGAATGGCCGATCATGACCAGGTTCTTCAAATCGAGATGGTTGATCAGCTCTGCCAGATCATCGGCATAACGATCCATATTGTTTCCGTCCCAGGGCTGGTCGGACCGTCCGTGACCGCGACGATCATGGGCGATAACGCGGTAACCCTGCAGGCCGAAATACAGCATCTGCGCATCCCATGCGTCCGACGACAGGGGCCAGCCATGCGAGAAGAGGATGGGCTGGCCATCGGGCTTGCCCCAGTCCTTGTAGAAAAGCGTCGTACCGTCAGTCGTCTTGAAAATGCTCATGATTGTTTCTCCATCTGCCGCGATGATTGCTGCGGCCCCATCGGGTTAAAATCGCTGGCTCTGACGCACTTCAGTGTGCGAGAAGCCCATCCACAACATTAATTTCGCGCGATTCGATTGCGCACAATCAATATCCATGATGCGGCGGAAGAAATCAATTGCGCGCAATCGATTTCTGGTCACGATTTCGTGAAGTCAGGTGCGCAGGCTCTCCAGCCAGACTAAGGAAAAGAAAAAACCCCCGCTGCGAGTGCGGGGGTTGATTGTATAACGCGGAGGATCAGGTCTTCAGAGCATTGCCATGTATTTGGGCAGATCCCGCATGCTTGGCACGACGATCAGTGTCTGCACATGGCCGCGCTTGTAGGCATTGAGGAAGCGATTGTAGTCCTCGAAGACCACACAGCCCGAGCTGTCTCCACGACGGCGGAGCAGATAGGTGTGGGTCAGAAAGCCGTCCCGATTATACATCCTGGCATCGCCGACCGGGTTCATGCGGATTGCCTCGATGCCGTGGAACCGGGCCTCGCGCATGCGCAGCTTGTAGACATTGGGCGGTGTCGGGCCCTGGTTCTTCACATGCACATATTTCGGATTGTCGCGCATGTGGCCGCGGCCGGAATGGGCCCGAAGCTTCTCGCCGTTCGGCATATGCACGACGGCATCCTCAATGACATAGACGGCGATCCGGCTGCCCGGTCCGGGCAGGCTGTTCTTGCGATTGAAGATGCCCCCTGCCCCGTCATCCGTGGTGATCGGATTTTCCGGCTTGGCATAGGCCAGCATGTTGAGCAGCGTCTTCTTCTTCGGCTTTTCAGGGGCTGCTGCCACGGCCGGCGCTTCGGGTGCCGGCACGCGCTCGGCACGCGGCTTTGTCTTCGGCTTGGCGCCGGGGACCGGACCGTCGTCCGGCAAGGCGCCATGGTCTTCGGCCTCTGGTTCGGACAGCAACTCCTCAAAGGGTTCTTCACGCGGATCGGCGGCAGCCATGGTCTCGGACGCGCTCGGCGTCGCGGCATAACCGAGGGCGACGGGTGCCGATTCAGCTGTGTCTCTGGCGATCGACGCAGTGACCACCCGATCGACATCGTCGACGCCGCTGCGGCGCTCGTGAGCTGCCGTTGCGAGGGCCGCCTGCTGGCGGCTTGCTTCTGCCTGGACCAGCGCGTCGCGCAGGACAGCCAGTGACTGGGAGTCGGTGACGCTTTCGACCCGGGCAAGCAGCAGACGATCGGACTTGTCGACCTCTGCGAGCCGCATGGCGGCCGGCAGCATCAAGAGACCAAGATGGTCGGTCGCAGCGATCGCTTCGGCGAAACGGTCGCGCATCTCGTCCAGGGCCGCGAAATCGGCCGGGGGCGTTCTTGCGGCGGAGCCCGCGAAAGGCTTTGACAGGGCAAGATCCGGCTTCGGCAGGCTGTGACCTGCGATCGCCGGCGCCTCTATGGTTGAGGATGAGAGGCCCTTGAAGACGGCAAGGCTTGCGGTGCCCCAGAAGAGGCAGGCCAGTCCGATGCCCAAGACCGTCGGCAGGCTGGAGCCGCGCGTCTTCCTGCGCGACTTCATCTTTTGAACGGAGGCTTTATCGCCACCGGTGACCTTCAGGGTCGAGGACGCCATGATACTTGAACTCGCTTACCAAAACTCTGGAGACCGGCCGCCTAGCAGCAGAAGCCGGCTTTACTGGGACAAGAAACCCGAAAAGCGTCCTGTCGACTGTCCTAAAGAATGAAGAAGTTTGGTAACCAAGAGGTTTACGCCCGCGGGTTTGATGTCACATTTGCGGGCGCCACGGCGAGATAGTTTCAAACGTGACGGGTCAAGCCGCCATCGACCTTAAGGTTCTGGCCGGTGATATAGGCTGCGCCATCAGACGCCAGGAAGGCGATGGTGGCGGCGATCTCCTCGCTGGTGCCATAGCGCTTCATCGGCACCCCGTCGCGACGTTCCTCGGTCGCCGGCAGGCTGTCGATCCAGCCCGGCAGGACGTTGTTCATCCGGATATTCTGCGCCGCATAGGTGTCGGCGAAGATCTTGGTGAACGAGGCAAGCCCCGCCCGGAAGACGGCGGAGGTCGGAAACATGGACGACGGCTCGAAAGCCCAGGCGGTAGAGATATTGATGATGACGCCGGACTTTTGCGCCTGCATCACCGGAGTGACCAGACGCGTCGGGCGGATGACGTTCAGCAGATAGACATCCATGCCCTTGGCCCATTGCTCGTCGGTGATCTCAAGGATCTGCGCACGCGGTCCATGCCCTGCGCTGTTGACGAGGACGTCGATGCGGCCAAAGCGCTCCATGGTTCCATCGACGAGACGCGCGAGATCCTCGGGCGACTGATTGGAGCCGGTAACGCCAAAGCCTCCCAGCTCGGCTGCGAGCGCCTCCCCCTTGCCGGAGGAGGATAGGATCGCGACCTTGAAGCCGTCGGCCGCAAGGCGGCGTGCCGCCGCTGCACCCATTCCGCTTCCACCCGCAGTAACGATGGCAACCTTCTGACTGGACATGTCTCTTCTCCCTCTGATCTGCCGGGAAGATCAGAGGTCCGGCCGTATATGTCCAGTCAGAAATGCTGAAGGCCGGTGCAGCACCTGCCGCACCGGCCTTCCTAAATCATCAGGTTCAACTTACCAGCTGCGGACGTCGAGAACGCGGTCCTTGTGCGCCGGGTGGGTGGAGAAGACGAATATGCGATCAAGCTCCTTTTGCGTCAGCAGGCGCAGGAAACGGATCTCGGCCGTGTTGTTGGCAAATGTCTTCATCAGGACAGCGCCCACCTTGTTGATGCGCGCGTCGGGAATGTCGAGATAGAATTGCTTGGGAAGGTTGACCTGCGTGATCAAGCCGATCACGGCACCGCTCAGCGAGATGCGCAGGACGTCGCAGCGCCGCGCCGCCATGTGGGTCATGCCGTTCTCGGTGTATTCGAGGCGCCCGGCATTCATCGTGTCCTCCATGCGATACCGGTTTTCCCGGTCATACATGAAGGACTCCTCCTTCTTCAGGAAATGAGATCCGCCACCAGCCGTTCTCATCGTTTATGCCCTCGTCTTTTGTCAATTGTTATGGGCAAAAGGCTAGCAGTGACAGCTTAACAGTCGGTGTTGGCGGCAGGGCCATTCCTTGCCGCAAAAGGCCCTGCCATCGGTAAGGATAACAGGGCCTTAAGCGAAACAAGCTCGATGTATCAGCGGCGATAGGTCTGGCCTGCCGCATCGAAGAGATGCAGCTTGGTCTTGTCGGCGGAGAAGCGCAGCGTCTGGCCCTTCTTTACGTCGACAATGCCGGGGAGCTTGACGACGACAGGCTCTTCTTCGACCGGACCCTTGACGTAGAGAAGCGTGACCTCGCCGAGCGCCTCGACGATCTCGACATTGCCCTCGAAGAGAAAGTCCTCGCCGGTGGCGATCGAGAGATCTTCCGGACGCACGCCGAAGCTTGCGCTCTTGCCCTGTTCCGAGCCAGCCGTCGCAACGTCAACGGAGACTTCGGTTCCGTCCTTCAGCTTGATACGCGTCGCGTCCCCCGTACCAATGACAGTCACCGGCATGATGTTCATGGCCGGGGAACCGATAAAGCGGGCGACGAAGAGGTTGGCCGGACGCTCGTAGAGTTCAAGCGGCGGGCCGACCTGCTCGATTTTGCCGGCCGACAGCACGACGATCCGGTCCGCCAGCGTCATCGCCTCGACCTGGTCGTGCGTGACGTAGATCATCGTCGTATCGGCCATCTGCTCGTTGAGCTTGGCGATTTCGATGCGGGTCGCGACACGCAGGGCTGCATCGAGGTTCGACAGCGGCTCATCGAAGAGGAAGACCTTGGGGTCGCGGCAGATGGCCCGGCCAATCGCAACGCGCTGCCGCTGACCGCCCGAGAGAGCCTTCGGCAGCCGATCGAGATAGGGGCCGAGCTGCAGGATTCCGGCGGCGGAGCGGACGCGGCGATCGATCTCTTCCTTGCTCTCTCCGGCAATGCGCATGCCGAAGGCCATGTTGTCGTAAACCGTCATGTGCGGATAGAGCGCATAGGACTGGAAGACCATGGCAATGCCGCGCTTGGAGGGCGGCACGTCGTTGACGAGCTGGCCGTCGATATACATCTCGCCGCTGGTGATGTCCTCAAGACCGGCGATCATGCGCAGCAGCGTGGACTTGCCGCAGCCCGAGGGGCCGACGAAGACCACGAACTCGCCCTCCTTGATCTCCAGATCAATGCCGTGCAGAACCTTGACCTGCCCGTATGCCTTGCGGATATCCTTGAGAACCAGACCCGTCATGCTTTCCTCCCTTGTCAGGCGTGGCGCGCGAAATAGGCGCCCCAGGCCGGCAATTCCACCTTGTTATCGTTGACTGCACTCTCAAAGCCATGGCCGTCGAGCGCGACCCAATCACCGGTCGGCAGTGCGATCGAAGCCGGCTCGGCGTTCATATTGAACACGCAGAGCAGCTTTTCGTTGCCGAAGGCGCGGGTGTAGACGAGCTGATCCTCACCGGCCTCATGGAATGTAATGTCGCCCTTCGCGAAAGCGGGGTGCTGACGACGGAAAGCGAGGAACCGGCGATAATGCTCAAGCACCGTCTCCGGTCTTCCCTGCTGGGTGCTGACCGCATGCAGGACATGCTCGACCGGGATCGGCAGCCATGTCTTGGGCGCCGTCGAGAAGCCGGCCTGGGCGGAATGGCTGTCCCAGACCATAGGCGTACGGCAACCATCACGGCCCTTGAACTCGGGCCAGAACTGGATGCCATAGGGATCCTGCAAGTCTTCGAAGGCGATCTCGGCTTCGGTGAGGCCGAGTTCCTCGCCCTGATAGATGCAGACCGAGCCGCGCTGGGTGAGCAGGAGGGCAGACGTCATCTTGGCATAGGCGTCGCGGTCGACAACGCTGGCGCCCCAGCGGCTGACGTGGCGCACGACGTCATGGTTGGAGAAGGCCCAGCAGGCCCAGCCCTCAGGTGCCGCCGCGGCGAAGGCGCTCTGTGTGTTGCGCACCACGGATGGTGTGAGCGGTTCCGGCGCCAGGAACTCGAAGGCATAGCACATCTGCATCTTGTCGTTGCCGGAGGTGTATTCGCCGACAATTTCGAGACCACGCTGGCTGTCGCCCACCTCGCCCACAGCGGCAATCGCCGGATACTCGTCAAGCAGCGCACGGAAGCGCTTGAGGAAGGCGATGTTCTCCGGGCGGTTCTTGTCGTAGATGTGTTCCTGGAAATTGTAAGGATTGACCGCAGGGGCGGTCGAGGCGTTGCGACGCTCGGGCGCAAGCGGCGGGTTGTCCCTCAACTCCTTGTCGTGGAAATAGAAGTTGATGGTGTCGAGACGGAATCCATCGACGCCGCGGTCAAGCCAGAAACGGGTGGCGGCAAGCAGCGCGTCCTGTACTTCCGGATTGTGCAGGTTCAGGTCCGGCTGCGAGGTCAGGAAGTTGTGCATGTAATACTGCATGCGGGTCGGATCCCACTGCCAGGCGGACCCGCCAAAGATCGACAGCCAGTTGTTGGGTGGCGTTCCATCCGGCTTGGAATCAGCCCACACGTACCAGTCGGCCTTGGGGTTCACGCGGCTCGACCGGCTTTCGACAAACCAGGGGTGCTGGTCCGACGAATGGGACATCACCAGATCGATCATGACGCGGATGCCAAGGCGATGGGCTTCGGCAATCAGACCGTCGAAATCGGTCAGCGTGCCGAACATCGGGTCGACATCGACGTAGTTGGAGACGTCGTAGCCGAAGTCCTTCATCGGCGAGGTGAAAAAGGGCGAGATCCAGATCGCATCCGCGCCAAGGTCGGCGATGTGCGACAGACGGGCGGTGATGCCCTTCAGGTCGCCGATGCCGTCGCCGTTGGAGTCCTGATAGGAGCGCGGGTAGATCTGATAGATCACCGCGCCGCGCCACCAGTCCTTGTCGGGCGTCATGACGGGATGTGAATCTGCACTCATTTAGATATTCCTGTTGGCTTGGTCTCAGATCCCGAGGTCAACCACCCTTGACCGAACCGGCAAGGAGGCCACGCACGAGATAACGTTGCATGATGAAGAAGACGAGGAGCGGAACGGCAATCGACACGAAGGCCGCCGTGGCCAGGATTTCCCAGTTGCCGCCGCGTGTCCCGAGCAGCTCCACGATCTGGTTGGTCATGACCGTGGTTTCGCCGGTTGCGTCGATCAGGAAGACCTTGGCGACAAGCAGATCATTCCAGGTCCAGAGGAACTGGAAGATGGCGAAGGAGGCCAGCGCCGGGAAGGAGAGCGGCAGGATGATGCGGGTGAAGATCTGGAAGTCGGTCGCACCGTCCACCTTGGCGCATTCGATGATGTCGCGCGGGAGCCCGACCATGTAGTTGCGCAAAAGGTAGATGGCGAGCGGCAGCCCGAACCCCGTATGGGCGAGCCAGACGCCGAGGTAACCCTTGCCGATGCCGATGGAGAGATGCAGCCGCAACAGCGGGATGAGCGCAAGCTGCAGGGGCACGACCAACAGCGCCACGACAGCGGCAATCAGCAGCGCACGCCCCGGGAACTCCATCCAGGCGAGCGCGTAGGCCGCAAAAGCGGCGATGACGATCGGGATCACAGTGGCCGGAATGGTGACGGTGAGCGTATTGAAGAAGGCTTTCGCCATGGAGTCGGTGGTCGACCCGGAGAAGAGAACGGTCTCGTAGTTATCGAGCGTGAACTTCGGCGGCAGAAGCGCCGTCACGAAGATGCGCTCGCCCCGGCTGCCGGTCATTTCGGTATCGCTTTCCAGACGATAGTCACCATTCGCCTGCAGCGTTACCCGACCATCCTCGCCCATGTCGGCGGTCTCACCTGGCTCGTACTCGCCGATGGCGCGCGATGAGGTACCCCAGGTGGAGATCTGCGCTTCGGCCGAGGCGCCGCCTTCGCTGAGCACATTGCCTTCAATCACCCAGAGATTGCCCTCCTGCCGCTGGGTGGATGGCGCTGCCGTTCGCAGCACGAGATTCTGTTCCTGCGAGAACAGCGAACTCCACCAGCCGCTGGTCGCAATCTGGTCCGCCGTGCGGAAGGACGAGATGAAGAGACCGGTGGTCGGAAGCAGCCACAGGATAACCAGTGCCGCTACCGAAAGGTGGACGGCCCAGACGAGACCGGATTTCTTACCTGCAATCTTTGCCATGGTCCCGCCTCCCCTCAGCGCATTTCTTTTCGAGCGTTGTAGACGTTCCAGACCAGGATCGGCAGGACCAGCAGCATGATGACCATGGCACTGGCCGAGCCGATGCCCCAGTCATTGGCGCGGAACAGCTTGTCGAACATGTAGTTCGCGAGGACCTGCGTCTCCCACTGGCCGTTGGTCATTGCGAAGACGATGTCGAAGACCTTCAGCACGACGAGCGTAATCGTCGTCCAGACGACGACGACGGTTCCCATGATCTGCGGGATCTTGATCTTGAAGAAGATCTCGAAGTCATTTGCGCCGTCGATGACGGCCGCCTCGATCGTCTCTTCCGGAATGCCGCGCAGGGCAGCCGAGAGGATGACCATGGCAAAACCCGTCTGGATCCAGATCAGCACCACCATCAGGAAGAAGTTGTTCCAGAAGGGGATGGTGAGCCAGGTCTGCGGCTGCCCATAGGGATAGTCGAAGGTCAGAACGGAATAGGTGGAAAGAAGGGCGCGGTAGCAGAGCCATGCCCCCGCAAGCGTCAGTGCGACCCGCACGACCACGCCGAATCTAGAGCTGCCGCCATGGTAACCGACGCCACCGGAAAGCGGTCGCAGCAGCTGATAGATCCCATAGCCGACGAAAGCCACGAAGGCGAGAAGCAGGACCGCCGGCAAGACGCGCAGCACCAGCACCGCATCCCAACCGCCGTCGAAGGACAGCCAGATGGCGTTGAGGATGCCGATCTGTTCCTCGCCTGCCGGGCGCGTGTCATAGACCAGCTTGAAGATAACCGAAGCACCGACGAACGAGATTGCCATGGGCATGAAGATCAGCGACTTCGCGATGTTGCCCCAGGATATGCGGTCGGTGAGCTGAGCAGCCAGGAGACCAAAGGCGGTCGATACGGCCGGCACCACAATCAGCCAGAGCAGATTGTTGCTGATCGCTTCCCAGAACTTCGATTCACCCGCCATCCGCTGGTAATTGTTGAGACCGACAAACGCGCCACCGGCGTTGCGATCCGTCACCGAGAGCCAGAGCGTGGCGATGACGGGATAGACCAGATAGAGGCCAAGAGCCACAATGGCTGGAAACAGAAACAACCAGGGGCGAACCATGTTGGCGCGATTGATGTTGCGCCCGGCATGTTCTCCCTTGGCGGGGAACAGCACCCTGTCGATGAACATATTCGAGAGATAGAAGTAGCCGATACACCCACCGACACCGATGACGATCGTGATCAGAGCCTGCAACGCTGGATTCATGATGGTCTCCCCCTCCGCATGCCTTCTGATTTTTTTGTGCGAACGCCCGGACCATCAGGCCCGGACGCTCGTGAGGCAGCGCTGCTCTACGGCAGTTTACTTGATGCCGTCCCAGGACGCCTGGATCGACTTTGCAACATCTTCGGCGGACTTGCCACCGACATAATCGACCATGCCGGTCCAGAAGCTGCCGGCACCGACGGCGCCCGGCATCAGGTCGGAACCGTCAAAGCGGAAGGTGGTGGCCTGGAGCAGGATGTCGTTCATCTTGCGGACGGTCGGATCGGTGAAGACTTCCGGGTTCACGCCCTTGTGCGGGGTGAGGAAGCCCTTCTGAGCCATCCAGACTTCGTGAGCGATCGGCGACTTCAGGAACTCGATGAAGGCACGCGCTGCCTTGCTGTCCTTGGTGATGGTGAAGGTGGTGCCTGCACCGAGGACCGGGCTGCCGAGGTTCTTTTCGGCATAGGCCGGGAAGTAGAAGAAGTCCGCATCTTCACCAACCGAGGTGCCTTCCGGGAAGAAAGACGGGATGAAAGAAGCCTGGCGGTGCATGTAGCACTGCGGCGGCGACGCGAAGAGACCCTTCGGGCTATCGCGGAAGTCGGTCGATGCGACCGCACCGGCGCCACCGACAACGAACTTGTCGTTCTTGGCGAACCAGCCGAATTCGTTGATGGCGTTGACGACAACCGGATCGTCGAACTTCATCTCGTTGGAGACCCACTTGTCGTAGTCTTCCGGCGATGCCGTGCGCAGCATCATGTCCTCGACCCAGTCGGTGGCCGGCCAACCGGTGGCAGCACCCGAGCCGAGACCGATGCACCACGGGGTACCACCGTCCGCGACGATCTTCTCGGTCAGAGCCTTCAGCTCTTCCATCGTCTTCGGCACTTCATAGCCGGCATCTTCGAAGTTTTCCGGCGAATACCAGACAAGCGACTTCAGGTCGGTCTTGAAGGGGAAGCCGTAGAAGGCCTTGTTGCCGTCCTTGCCGGTATAGGTTCCGAGATCGACCCAGGACTGGCCGGCCGCGTAGTTGTCCTTCAGCCAGGATGCATTTTCAGCACCGAGATCAGTGAGGAAGCCGCGCTTGGCCATGTCGGATGCCAGGCCGGGCTGCGGGAAGATCGAGATGTTCGGTGCAGAGCCGGCTTCGAGGTCGACAACGACCTGCTGCTCGAAGCTGTCGGAACCGGTGTAGCGGACGTCAGCGCCGGTTGCGGCTGCAAAGTAAGCGAGAACGCTTTCCACGAGAACCTGGTCCGGACCGAGCCAGGGGCCAAAGATCGTAATCTGTTCGCCATTGAGCTGGGTCTTCTTCAGTTCCTCGAAGCTCGCCCAATTGAACTTGGCGTCTTCGCCCGGAGCGAACTTCAATTCCTGCGCGCCGACCGAGCCAGCCACGAGCGCGGCAGCCGCCACGGTCATCAAAAACATCTTCTTCATGTGATTTACCTCCCATCACATCGGACGGCCAATCGTCCTTGTTCAGCGCGTTTTCCTCAAAGCGCTTTGGCCCTTATTTCATCACATTGGGTTCCATCCCGAGTCAAGCGCTTTTCTGGCTCTGCCGCATTTCGGTGCAAGCCTCTGCGCGACCGGCGGCATCTGCATTGATTTATAGCATTTTTCTCTTGTCGCAGCCCGGGCGTCTGCGCCATAGTCGAAGCGCTTTGGCCGCTCGTGGAGGAGACGGAGGGGCCGGCAAGGGAGAGGAATGCCTGCAGTGAACCTGAAAGAATTGTCGCAGATGCTCGGCCTGTCGCAGACGACGATCAGCCGGGCTCTCAATGGCTATCCGGAAGTTAACGAGGAGACGCGGCAACGCGTGCTCCAAGCCGCCAAGGAGACCGGCTATCGACCTAACCGCGCGGCACAGCGGCTGGCGACCGGCAAGGCCGGATCGATCGGCCTGATCATGCCGATCTCGCCGGACCACAGCTCGGACATGCATTTCGCCGAGTTCCAGAGCGGGCTTGCCGAAGCCTCGATCGCACAGGACTTCCATTTCGTCATCATGCCATCCCGCGCCGAAGACGAGGAACAGGCAATCCGCTGGCTGGTGGCCAGCGGCAGCGTCGACGGCTATTATCTCGCCTATGTGCGGGAGAAAGACCCGCGGATCGCGATGGCCAAGTCGCTTTCCCTGCCCTTCATCGTGCACGGCCGATCCTTCGGTCTCGATCTCGACTACCCGTTCCTGGATGTCGACAACGAAGGCGCATTCTATGACGCGACCCGCTTCCTGCTCCAGCTGGGCCACAAGCGCATTGCTCTCCTGAACGGACATGCCGATCTCGATTTCGCCCATCGCCGGCGGCTTGGAGCGGAGAAAGCGCTTGCCGAAAAAGACTTGCTGCTGGATCCCCGGCATACCCGCCACAGCTTCATGGGCGACGAGCAGGGTTATCGCGGAATGAAGGAGATCCTGGCGGGACCGGACCGGCCGACTGCCGTTCTGTGTGCCAGTACCGTGCTTGCGCTCGGCGCAGTCAGGGCCATGAACGAGTTCGGGTTGAAGCTCGGCAGCGACGTCTCGCTGATTGCGCATGACGACGAGTTGCCGCTGCTGAAGCCGGAGAATTTCTCGACGCCTCTGACCACGACGCGCTCATCGCTCCGTGCGGCCGGAAAACGGGTTGGCGAGCGCCTGATTGCGATGATCAACCAGAGTGAACCGGCGCTGCCGGAGCAGGAATTGTGGAAGGTCGAACTGGTGGTGCGGGCCTCGACCGGCCCGGCACCCGCCTGACCGGTCAAAAGTCGCGATCAGCTTCAGAAGCTCGGCGCCGTCATGTTCGCCCGACGATGGGCGGCGATCACCGTGTTGGCCATCAGCATGGCGATGGTCATCGGTCCGACCCCGCCCGGAACCGGCGAGATGGCTTTCGCAACCGGCTTGCATTCCGCAAAGGCGACGTCGCCCACCAGCTTGAACTTGCCCTCGCCCTTTTCAGGTGCCGCCACGCGGTTGATACCGACATCGATGACGGTCGCACCCGGCTTCAGCCAGTCGGCCTTGACCATCTCGGCACGACCGACGGCAGCGACAAGGATATCCGCCTGACGGGCAAGTTCCGGCAAGTCGCGGCTGCGAGAATGGCCGATGGTGACCGTGGCATTGGCATTCAGCAGGAGCTGCGCCATCGGCTTGCCGAAGAGGTTCGAGCGGCCGATAACAAGTGCATTGAGGCCCGACAGGTCGTTGCCGTGGATCTGGCGCACCAGGATCATGGCGCCGGCCGGCGTGCAGGAGAGAAGGCCGGTCTTCAGGTCGCCGGTGGCGAGCTTGCCGGCATTGACGATGTGCAGACCGTCGACATCCTTTTCCGGCAGGATCGACTGGATGACCGGCTCGCTGTCGAGATGTTTCGGAAGCGGGAGCTGGACCAGGATCCCGTCAATCTCGGGGTCGGCATTCAGCGAGGCGACCAGAGCCATCAGCTCTTCCTGCGAGGTCTCTTCGGGCAGGGTGTGCTGGATGGAATTGAACCCGCACTGCTTGGCCATGCGGCTCTTTGCGCCGACATAGGCATGGCTTGCCGGATCATTGCCAACGATGACGACCGCGAGACCGGGCTTGCGATGGCCGGAGCTTTCCAGCGTCGTTGCTGCTGAGGTTACCGCTTCGATCACCGAAGCGGCGGCTGCCTTTCCATCGATTACAGTCGTCACTGTGCTCAATCCCCGTCTTCAACTGGCGGCAAGCTAGCGCCAACGGAGCGGCACCATTTGCCTGTCACCGTCCTATGCTGTCAAATTGCGGCATATTGCAAGGCAGGAAATGGCCGCCTTACACATCAGGGGAACGGCGCACCGGGCTCACGCAGCCGATGGCGCACCACGTGGGCAAGAAAGACGGGGATGCCGAGAACATACCGCCGCCAGAGGCGAGAAGGCTCCAGCCAGAGGCGGAACAGCCATTCGGACCGCAGCCGCCGAACCCAGCCCGGAGCGCGGCTTACACGGCCGGAGACGAAATCGAGGAGTGCACCGACGCTGATGACCACGCGGGCATGCTCGGCGGTCAGGTGTCTGTCCACCCATTGTTCCTGCAGCGGCGTGCCCATGGCCACCAGCAGCAGGTCGATCCCGGCCATCTCGATGCGCTTCAGGATCAAAGCCGGATCCGCCCGATCGAAATAGCCGTCCGAGATCTCGACGAATTCGTGCCACGGGGTGTGCTTGCGGAAATTGACGGCGGCAGACTGCAAGACTTCGGATCTTGCCCCGAGCAACCCCACCCGCAGCGGCTTCGAAATGAAGGTCAAAGCGGCCGGCACGAAATCGGTACCGTTCAGATTGGCGGTGAAGCGACCACCATGCAGAAAATGCGCCGCAACATCGACGCCGATGCCATCCGGCAGGACCAGGCAACGGCGGAGAACGTCGCGGTATTCGGGATCGCTTACCATGACATTGGCATTGTTGGCGTTCAGGAAGGCGATATGGGTGAAGCCGTCGCGCGCGACTAGCTTGCGCTCGAGAAGCGCCAGCGCCTGGTTCCAGCCCAGGTCGCGCACCGGCATGCCAAGTATGGGCAGAACTGCAATGGGAGGCTCTGAAGAGCCCGCCGAACACACTTCGACCGGTTGCTTGAAGGCTGAAGACGAGGAAGCTGGCATGGCGGGTCCCGAAGATCTAGGTCTCGGACCCTATCAGCGACAGCTCAAATTCAGGTGAAGAGCGACACTCGAAATTTCGCGCTTGCTGCAAGACTTCGTTCACCACGTTCGGCGCGAGAAAACGCCAAACGCGGTCAGTGCCCCGAGGAAGCGGACTTCTCCTCGACCTTCTCGCCCTCGACAACCGTCGTCTTCTCCATCGGCGACGATCCGCCGTCGGCGGCCTTTCGTGCAGCTTCCTTCGAGACATAGTCGAGCTGCTCGATCAGCACCTGATCGACCATGCCTTCGCCGAGCCTGGCGTTCATCTCTGTCTTGATCTTCTCGCGGAAGTCGTTGACGTCAAAGGCCGAGACATTGCCGATGTCGACCATCTTGTTGCCGACCAGCAGCGTGAACAGCTGATCAGTCATCAGTTCGGTCGTCGGCAGGGTCTGTCCCTTGACCTTTTCCTTGTCCATCATGAAGGAAATGCGGGTGAGGAAGTAACCGGTGACATCGCCACCTCCGATGACCGGAATGGTGATCGGCTCGCCCCGGATCAACTCCAGGGCGGCCTTCTTGGTTTCTTCCTCGCTCGGGCCGGCAGGGGCTGTCGCCAGGTAGATCGAGCCGTACACGGCCCCCAGCGTGACGATGCAGACCCAAAGGCCGATTCCGAGTATCTTGCCCATCAGAACTCGCTGAACTGGAACTGTTCCTGAGAATAGGTGCCGTCACCATCGGCGTCGCGCACGGCATTCTTCAGGAGATCGGCCACGGCGCGCACGGCTGCGAGGTGCGCCTCGACGCGGCGGGCATTGAGCGCCAGCTTTTCCTTGAGGACATGGAGCTGCTCGACATAGTTGACGGCGAATTCGCGCGGATCGGTATCGCGGAACAGCATCGTCAGCTCGTACAGGCAACGGCTCTTGTGCGCGTTGGAGACCTTGAAGTCGAACTCCGGGTCCTTGCCAATGCGCTCGTTCTCATTGTCGATGATCCGTTCCAGACGGCTAAGAACCGTCTTCACGCGATATTCGCTCGAAACAACTTCCATGAAATCTACCCTATCTTCCTAAATAAATCAGTTCTTGCCGTCGGCGCCGGCACCCAGGGTGCGGCGCTCCAGATCCGTCACCCAGCTCATGGCCATACCGCGATCATTCTCGTTCGTGGCGGCATTGACGCTGTCCTGGCCGCGAGCCCGCTGCAGAGCCTGCTCATACATCTGTTCGGCGATGCCCACGCCACCCGACTCGGCGATGGTCGAGCCAAGCTGTTCGGCCATCATGCTCTTCCACATCTCGCCGGCATTGCCCTTGCCATAGACTTCCTCACTCTCGTCCGGCAGCATGCTCTGGACGAAGTTGGTCAGATAGACGGCCTCGAAGTCGCGATAGATCTTCGGCGGCTTGCCAACGTCCTCGGTCTTTTCAGCCGTGGCTTCGATGCGGGCCGCATTCGCGGTGCGATTGAGGATATCGACTGTCGCGCCGAAGCCTGCACCCTTCTCGGCGAGACTGTTCGCCATGAAGGCAGCACGATTGGTCTTCAGCTGTTCCTGGGCGGCGGCGACTTGCGCCGGATCGGCGGCGCGGATCACGTCCAGCACCAGATCGCTCGGAGGAGAAATGGCCACGGTGACATCCTCGATTTTTGTTCGAGGCGACTATCACTCGTGAAGCTTGCTGGAGGCTGGTGTGGCGAATTTGATGTCGATCAGGTCGTAGATCGCGTCGTCATCGCGTTCGCGCTCCTCGTGGTCTCGGGCATCCTTCATGTTTTCCTCCAGCCGGTCGCCCTTGGCGCGCTCGCGCATCAGCTTCATTTCCTGAACCTGCTGCAGACCGTGCAACTGCTTGTCGGTGTTGGAGAGGCGGTCGAAGCGGTCGGCATAGTTCTGCGCGAACAGCCGGTGCAGCGGATCGAGCGAACCGATCGCTTCCATGACGGTCTCCATCGAACGCGCGTTCTCCTCGATGCGCTGGGCGGTGATACCGAGATCGCTTTCGGCCATGCGCTCCATATGGCGCTGCACGGCGACCAGACGTTTCAGCTTGTCGGATTTCTTCTGCGGTCCCACGGCGTCCTCGTCAGAAGTTGAAGATCATCGGAAAATACTGGCCGAACTGCATGACCATGGCAGCAATCGTGAAATAAACCAGCAACAGGCCACCCAGGAGAAGATAAGGGGTCGATATGTAGAAGACGGGCACCTGCGGGGCGAGCTTGTTGACCAGGCCGACGGCGAAGTTGAACATCAGGCCGAAGATCAGAAAGGGGCTCGCCAACCGCAGCATCAGCAGGAAAGTCTGCGACAGGGTGTCGGTGAGCGTGATCAGCATCTTCTGGCTATCCGGCATGCCACCCAGCGGCATCACGGTGTAGGAATCGACCAGCGCGCGAAAGACGACATGATGGAAATCCATCATGAAGAGCACAAGCAGTCCCCCGAATGAGATCAGATTGGTCATCTGGTTTTCCGGGTTGTCCTCCAGGATGTCGGTGGCGCCGGGGGTGTTAAGCCCGATCGACATCGAGATCGCCGAGCCGGCAAACTGCAGCCCCAGCACGTAAAGACGCGGGACCAGACCGTACATCAGGCCAATCAGCAGCTCGGCCACGATGACGGTGACTAGGGAAGCCGAGGTGCCCGAGACGCGCGGGTAGATCGTGTCGAAGAGAATCGGCGTCATGGCCATGGAGACTGAAAAGGCCAGGAAGAAGCGTATCGTCATCGAGATACGAGCAGAGGAGAAACCCGGAAGGGTCATGATGCAGGCGCCGATGCGACAGAAGATCGCAAACAGCACCAGCACAGTCCCCTGCGGGTCAGCAATCATGAAATGGAGCCCAGAATCTTGATCTCGATGCCCTTGGCGAGTTCCACATGCGAGAGAACCGGCAAGGTGGCAAAGAGTCGTTCGATGATCATGCGCACATAGGACCGCGTTTCGGGCGAGGTGACAAGCACGAAGGGCAGGCCTCGGTCCATGAATTCACGGATTACCTGACTTGCCTGCTCAGAGAACTCTTCAAGGCTGCGCGGGTCGATGTCAAATTCGACGATTTCGCCCTTGGCGTCGCGCTTCAGGGCCTGGTGGAAGACCAGGTCCCACTTGGAGCCGAGGCGCAGGACGCGCAGGACGCCGTTGTCGGTCAGGTCGCCGCAGAGCTGCTGTGCCATGCGGACGCGGACGTGTTCGACGATCTGCTCGGTTTTGCGCACATGGGGGGCGAGCTCGGCGACCGCTTCGAGGATGAGGTGCAGGTTGCGGATCGAGACGCGCTCGGCAAGCAGCAGCTTCAAAACGGCCTGCAGACCGGAATAGGACATGTGCGACGAGCAGATCTCGTCGGCCAGCTTCTTGTATTCGGGATCGAGGCGATCGATCAGGACCTTCACGTCCTTGTAGGACAGGAGCTGCGGCAGGTTGTTGCGGATGACCTCCGAAACATGCGTCAGGACGACCGAGACGTTGTCGATCGGATGGAAGCCTTCGCGCTTCAGTTCTTCGGTGAAGGTTTCGAGCACCGAGACGGCCGGCATGCCGAAGGCGGGTTCGCGGATCTCGTCGCCGGGCACGTTCGGCCGACGGCCGGAGCCGGTGACCACGAGGACTTCGCCGACGCGCAGGTTGTTGGAGGCCACCGTCGTGCCGTGAATGCGGATCTGGTAGGCCTTTTCGGGGATCGCGATATCGTCGGTGACCTTGATTTCCGGAACTACGAAACCGTACTGGCTGGCGAATTTCTTGCGCATCTTGCCGACACGGAAGGCGAGTTCCTGATGGGCGCCAAGGAGGCGTGTCGAAACGAGCTTGCCGAGCGCCAGTTCGATCTCGGAGGTCTTCAGGACCGACTTCACCGAGTCCTTCTCGGCTTCCTTGTTCTGGATGACCTTCTTCTCTTCCTGTTCGCGCTTCAGCTTGCTCTCGGCTTCCAGCTGACGCGGGATGAACCAGGCACCGAAGGCCATGAGACCGCCCAAAGCGGTGAAGGGAATGAGCGGCAGGCCCGGGACGAGGGCGAGAGCGCCCATCAGGGCGGCGGCGACGGAGAGCGCGCGGGGATAACCGCTCAGCTGGTTGACGACGGCCTGATCGGTCGAGCCGGGCGTGCCACCGCGGGAGACCAGCAGGCCGGCGGCGAGCGATACGATGAGCGCCGGAACCTGAGAGACGATACCGTCGCCGACAGAGAGCTTGACGAAGACGTCGGCCGCTTCGCCGAGTTCCATGTCGTGGCGGAAATAGCCGATGACGATGCCGCCGACGACGTTGATGGCGGTGATGATGAGGCCGGCGATGGCGTCGCCGCGCACGAATTTCGACGCACCGTCCATGGCACCGAAGAAGGAGCTTTCCTGCTCCAGTTCACGGCGCCGGTGCTGAGCTTCCTTCTCGTCGATGATACCGGCTGACAGGTCAGCGTCGATCGACATCTGCTTGCCGGGAATGGCATCGAGAGTGAAGCGGGCGCCGACTTCCGCGATACGGGTGGCGCCCTTGGTGATGACGATGAAGTTGACCGTGATCAGGATCAGGAAGACGATCAGACCGATGACAAAGTCGCCGCCCATCACGAGATTGGAGAAGCCCGCGATGACGCCGCCGGCAGCGCCATGTCCCTCGTGGCCATGGGTCAGGATCACACGCGTCGTCGCAATGTTGAGCGAGAGGCGGATCATGGTGGCGATCAGCAGGATCGTGGGGAAGGACGAGAAGTCGAGCGGCCGTTGAATCCAGAGCGCGACCATCAGGATGAGGACGGAGAGCGCAATCGAGAAGGCCAGCCCGATGTCGATGAGGAAGGGCGGGATGGGCAGGAACAGAATGCACAGGATCATCACGATCCCGAACGCGAAGCCGATGTCACGCCCGCTGGGGCTTGCCTTCGGGATTACGAGTGCAGGTGGTTGCGCCATATCCGTTCCATCTCTTCATGAGAAGTCATCCGGAAGGCCATGCTTCCGGCAGTCTGCCGCAGAGAGATAACGGGCGAAGCTTGCGCGAGGGTGTCAGCCTGCCGACGCTAGAAGCCGGACTGTATTCGCGAGAAGACGAGCGTGGTGAAGAGATTGATCTGCGCGCCGACGAAGGGAGCGGATATGCCGATGGTGATCATGATTGCCAGGATCTTCGGCACGAAGGTCAGCGTCATTTCCTGAACCTGGGTCAGCGCCTGGATGAGAGCGATCACGACGCCGACGATCATGCCGGCAGCGACCGCAGGCCCTGAAGCGATGATGATCGTCCAGATTGCAGCCTGGAGAATGTCGAGAGCGTCTGCCTCATTCATGAGACGATATCCTTTCGGAGCGGCGAATCATGCCATCCACCCCGAAAGGCCTAGCATATCAGGTGTCGGTCGTCTCGGTGGCGGGCTTGGTTCCGACCCGGACACCGACAACAATCGGGATTTCCTTACCGTCGGTCGTCGTCGCAATCATCGTGTCGCTGTAGACGCGGACGGAGGCTACGACGCCGCTCGTCTTTTCATCGGCGCTGGTGATCGTCTTGCCGATGTAGGACGAGGCATTCGTCAGGGCATTGCCGGTAATCAGCGTCTCGAGGTTCGAGTTCATCTGAATGGACTGTTCGACCTGCGAGAAGGTAGCAAGCTGGGCGATCTGTTCGCTTGCGTCCATCGGATCCGTCGGATCCTGGTTCTTCATCTGGGCGATGAGAAGCTTCAGGAAGCTGTCGTAATCGATGGAGGCCTTCTCAGCAGCCTTGCCGGCTGTGCTGCTGGACGATGTGGTGGTGGTCGTGCTGGTGGTGCCGGTTACCGGATCTACCGCCATGGCGCGATCTCCTTGCGAATCTGTTCGATCGTTGCCGGCGCCATTTCGTGATTGTTCAGGATGCGGTCCTCGATCGGATACAGCTGGCGAATGGCCTTGAGAGCGTCAAAGGCACGACCGGACGAAACCATGCCGTCGATGCGCTTGAGCTCGGCGAGGATTTCCTCGTTCTCGAAGCACGACAGAAGCATGATCACCGACTTGCGGAACATCGCGAGCGATTGATCCTTGCCTTCCGGATTGATCAGCATCATCTGGGCGATGAAATAGAGCTGACGCAGCGGGGTCGTGGCCTGTTCGGGCTGGAGAACGTGGTTCTCAAGCAGGAAAGTCACATCATTCAGGAACTCGAGGGCAACCTTGCGGTCGACGCGCAGAACCGCTCCATTGATGAAAATACGTTCGCCCGACTTGAGCGAGATGCGCAAAGTGCTCTTCATTTAAGTCCATCCCTGATGATGGTTGTCACGTCGATAATGCCCTGGAAGTTTTCCGACTCGCGTTTGCGAATCCGGTCACACTCTTTCAAAATCCAGATGGCGATGGAAATCAGATTGGCGCGGACTTCCTCGCCCAACTGGTTTTCCGGGTTTTGCAGATCTTCGATCAGCCGGACCCAGACCCGGCGAGTATAGAACAGTGCCTCAATCGCTTCGCGGGAGTAACCCTTCTTTTCCCGCGCCGCGCTCAGGAGCTGGATGCAACGGTCAAGGGCCTGCCGTTCGCGCTCCTTGGCGTCTGCGACGCCATCCTCCATGATTTCGGCATATGAGAACTGGTACATTCAGTTGCCCTTCAGTTTCATTTCACCCTTTGCTCATCAAAGGTAGTTGACAAGGCTCAGCGCCTGGATCTTCGAGGTCAGCGTGTAAGATGCTTCGACCATGGAAAGCAGAGAGTTAACGCGAGTCGACGCTTCGTACGCATCTACTTCAATCTTGCTCGACAGGCTGGTCTCGATAATATCCACCTGAACCTTGAGCGAGGCATCCGCCTTCTCCACCCGGTTCTGCGAAAGACCGAGTTCAGAACGCGTCGAGTTGATGCCGGTAATGGCTCGACCGGTGTAGTCGATGGCTTTGTTGATCGCGGCCGTCACCGCATTGGCCGGAGCTCCGATGGTCATCAGCTCCTTGGTCAACACGGCCGCGAGCGCAAAGTAGCGAAAGCCATCTTCATTTGCGGAGGCTGAGGTCTGGACCGTTTCAGACTGAGTAATGCGGCTCGTCATCGCCTGATCGGTGGCGCTGGACCAGTTGGTGTTCCAGTCCGGGCCAGTGAACATCGGCTCCAGCGTGGAGGTGATGAAGTCTTCCATGCTCGGTGCTGCACCGCTTGCCGCAATGGTGGCCGTGCTGGCGGTATCGGTGGGGGCAAAGCCGAAATAGGCGGTAAAGGCCGTGTCGAACGCGGTCTTTGCGGCCGAGGTATCCGTGTATTCGCTGATCGGCTGAACATCGGTGTTGATGCCGGCGAACAGGAATTCACCATTGGCCGACTGGTTGGCCATGCTGGTCATGGTCGACAGGGAGTTTGTCACCGTCATGACCGTGGTGTTGATCGTGTCGCTGTTCGAGGAGCCAGAGATCGTGATCAGCGCGTTGTTCATCTCTTCCGCGGCCGTGGCGATCTGCTTCAAGGCTTCCTGCGAGGCCGAGAGACGCTGGGTCGCGATCGAGTTGTTGCTGATCATCGAGTTCAGCCGCAAGCTTTCCCGGTTGAGGTCGACAACCGTCGACGTCTTGCTGCCGAGCTCGGCGCCGATGTCGGCGAAGAAGCCCGTGCTGACTTCCTGTTGCGCCTTCAACAGCTCATTCTGTGCCTGCCGAATGGTCAGGCGCATGGAAGTCTGAGTCGAGAGATTAGAAACGCTGGCTGTCGACATCAGGGATTACCCCGCCATTTCGAGAACGGCCTTCAGCATCTCGTCAACGGTAGAGACGAGCTTGGCCGCAGCCTTGTAGGACTGCTCTACATCGAGCAGCAGCGAGAGTTCTTCGTCGAGGCTGACGGCCGTCTTGGAAGAGTAGGTCTGGAAGGTGCGCTCGTAGAGCGCCTGCTTGTTTTCGTTCGCCGTCGTCGCGTTCGAGCGGAGTTCCTCGAGCCAACCGATCGAATTGCTGGCGAAGGACAAGACGCTTGCATCCGTCTTCAGATCGGCGTCCGCGGAGAAGCTGCGATTGGCGGCGAGTTCATCGACATAGGAATTGATGAGGTCGGTGAACCCGGACGAGCCATCGACGTTCTGGACATAGGCGGCACCGTTGATACCGCCGTCGCGGATCAGCATCGGGTCACCGCCAGCGTCGGAGCGGACAGCCGGGTTGACCATGATGAGCGCTGCAAGGCCCGGCTCGACCGTACCCGTTGCAGGAACCGTGCCGGTTGGCCAGGTGAACAGGCCGGGCAGTTCACCACCGCCACCGGTATCGGTTTCCTGGAAGGCTTCGATCAGGCCACGGGCGATTTCATCAAGCTGGGTCTGGAAGGTCGGCGCGATGACGTCGCGGATCTGCACCAGCGAAGCCAACGAGCCCTGGCCGTCGGTGTTGCCGCCGACGCCGGCGCGAACAGGCGTGCCATCGATGTAGATGGCGTTGCCGGTGACGGTCGAGTCGTAGGTGTAGGTGCGAACGAAGCTGACTTCACGCGGATCGGTTTCGAACAGCGTCGTGCCGTCATAGGTGTAGAGAACCATGTCGCTGTTGTCGCGCATGTTCACCGATACACCGACGATTGCGGAAATCTCCTTCAGCAGCGTATCGCGCCGGTCGAGATAATCGTCCGCGTTTCCGCCGGTTGCCGTCTGGCGCACGACCGTGTCGTTGACGATCTTGAACTCGGCGAGAAGCTTGTTCAGCGTCTCAACCTGCTCGAACATCTGGGCGTCGGTGTCTTCGCGCAATTCCTGCGTCGTCGCGGTCGCGTTGTTCAGCGAATTGACGACGTCGATTGCGTCCGTCACCACCGTGGAGGCGAGTGCATATTCGCCGGGTGACGCCGCGAAAGACTGAAGGCTGCTTTGCAGATTGGCAAGGTAGGCGGACGGCGACAGCTCATAGTCATTGCCGCCGAGCGCGTCGGACAGAGTGGTCAGTCCATCGAGCAGGGTCGACTGCGCGCTCTGCTGCGCAGTCGAGGATGCCATCTGCCGCAACAGAGCCATCTGCTGCGACCGCTCGTTCTGCACCGACGAGAAACCGTATACGGTCTGTGTGACCACCGCATCACGGCGAACGTAGTTTTCGTTGCCGGTGTTGGCGATGTTCGTCGAGATCACGGACGTCTGCTGCGACGTGTTCCGGAAAATCGAGTTGGCCGTATTGAGTGACGATGCAAGCGACATAGGACTAACCTACTCTTTCGATTATCTCTTCAGGTTGACCAGGACTTCCATCAATTCGGAGCCGGTCTGGAAAACCTTGGAGTTGGCGGTGTAATTCCGCTGGGACTCGATCATGGCCGTGAGCTCTTCAGCGACGTCCACGTTGGAGTCTTCGAGAGCGCCCGACAGGATCGTACCGAAGCCACTGGAGCCGGCGTAACCGAGGATGACGACACCGGAATCGTTCGACTGGGTGTACATGTTGCCGGCCACTGGATTGAGGTTGTCCGGGCTCTGCACACTGGCGAGAGCGACACGGAACTTCGGCACCAGGTCGCCGTTTTCGTAGGCGATCGAAACGACACCCTTGTCGTCGATTTCGTAACCCTTGACCTTGGAGGCGGCATTGCCGTTGACTTCGCCTTCTTCGACCGAAAAGTCGGAGGCGAGCTGCGTGGTGTTGCCGATGCCGAGAGTGATGTTCTCGACGGTGGCGCCCGCAATCGTGTAGGTGAGGATGTTGAGTTCCGGCGGAACCGGATTGATCAGGTTACCGTTGGCGTCAAATTCAAGCGGCGTCGGGTTCACGACCGTTGTGCCGCCATCTGCCTCGACTGCCGAGACTTCCCACTCGTTGTCAGCCATTTTTTCGTAGGTGAAGGTGATCAGACGGCTGGTACCCTGGCTGTCATAGACTTTCAGCGAGGTCGTCTTGATCTCGCCCACGGCGAGCGAGTTCGGCAGGTTTACGTTCAGCGTGCCTTCAGTGGAAGCGACAGCCGAGATGCCGGATCCTGAAAGGTCGACCGGTTCAAGCCCGTCGAAGCCGTTCACGACAATGGTCGGATCAGCGTTCGAGTCGTATTCGTAACCCTGCAACGTGTAGCCGGCCGTATTCTTCAGCGTGCCGTCTTCCTGCAGGACGAAGGAGCCTGCACGGGTCAGGTAGGGGGTACCATCGTCGCCCTTGACGATGAAGAAGCCGTCGCCATTGATCGCGAGGTCAGTCGACGACGTGGTGTAGCTGAATGTGCCCTGGCTCGAGATAGAGTAGCGGACGTCCGTTTCGACACCACCGGAATTGTAAGCGCCATTCGTGGCCGGCAAAATCATGGATGAAAACTGCACCGAGGCCTTCTTGTAGCCGACAGTGCTGGAATTGGCGATGTTGTCCGCGACGGTGCTCAGTCGGTTCGACTGGGCATTCATGCCGGAGACACCCGTTCGCATGGTTCCGTAAAGGCTCATGTCAAAATCCTCGTTTCATAGTCAATTTGGAGAGTATGAGGTGGGCCTTGCGTGAAGCTGTCTGGCTGGAGGGCCCTGCCGTTTTTCACCTCGTGGCGAGGAAAAAACTGCGGCCGCACAAGGGCGGCCGCGAGGTATAAATCAGCTCCAGTCGATGCAGTAGCCGAGGAAGCGCTTGGAATCCACGGGGTCGAAACCGAGCTTCTTGCGAAGCTTCTTGCGAAGCTTGGAGATGTGGCTTTCAACCACGTTCTCTTCGACCTCTTCATCGAATATGCCGTAGATCGCGTTGAAGATCTGGGTCTTCGACACACGACGACCGCGGTTGGAGACCAAATATTCGAGAATGCGGCGCTCGCGGCGCGGCAGGGGGAAGACGTCGCCGGCAATCTCCGGGTCGCGTCCGTCCGAGAATACCTTGATCGGTCCGATCTCGGTAAAGTTGGTGATTGCCCGCAGACGCCGACGAATTGCCGCGGCGCGTGCCAGGATTTCGCGTGGGTGTACTGGCTTGCGCACGACATCATCGACGCCGCAGTCGAAGAGTGCCAAAGTCGCTTCCAGGGATGGCTGATCGCTGACTGCGATCACCGGTGCCTGGGTCCGGTCGCGGATTGCCCGCGGCAGTTCCAGAGTCGCCTCGCCCTGCCCCAGCAGGAATGCCTCAACCGCCGCGATGTCGGAATCGGCCGCCGTATTGACCCATTCCCCGAACTCGCGTGGGTCGAAACCCGTGGAGGGAATTCCCTCGCGCCCAAATAGTGATGTGTATCCGTCCTTAACGAGCTCGCGCTCATCAACCACTACGATCATTCGTCCGCCTCCGAATCAGTGTGGTGTTTCGATGCACCATCCGTACGAATCGGGCGATTCATGGACAACTAGGAAAACTTAACCATGGATATTAACGATTGATTAACCATTTGGTGCCGATTTGAACTAGATCTAGTAGCTGAATGTGTTCAAAAGCACTATTTTCCGGTGGAAAAGTTAACGCAAGTTTCACACAAGGTCTTGATCCGCCCCAATCCATCGCAGTCTTGCCACAATTGGCAAATCGGCACAATCACCTCTGTCAATCAACCTGCAGCTGTTATTCACCGCAGAATTGTCGCGCGTTGGGCGTCCAGCTGCCATAGCCGGTGGCCACCAGATTGGCGATGACCCTGCACACATAACGCTTCTGCGCCGGGTCGTTGTTCGGCCCAGCATGATACCTCGCGACAGCCATCGTCCATGTTTCATGACGGCTATGCAGATCGCTGAGGAACCGAGCTGCATATTCCACATTGCGCCGCGGATCGAACATCGCCTCAACGGAGCTGAAATGCTCCCCGTGGAAGTGCTGATTGATCTGCATGCAGCCCACATCGATCAGGACCGCGCCGCCGTCCCTGGCGCGCTGGAAGGCCTGCAGCGCTTCCTCAAGTCCTTCAAAGTAGTAGGCCTTGCCTTCGACATTCATCGCGTAGGGCTGCAGGCTTCCCTTGCGCCCCGTCTCCGTCAAACCGACGGAATAAAGGATGCCCTCGGGAATGCCGAATTTGGCTGCGGCTGCACTGATTGCGCTCTCACAGTCCCTGAGACTTGCCCCCGCTTCAGAGGTAAAGCTGATCAGGGCGACTGCCGCCAGCGTCGGTAGCCGGGCTATCCATCGATTGAACCAGACGCTCATCTGCCACCCTTGCTCCGCTTCCTGCCGCTTCACCGCCCTGCTGGCGCTCGCTGCCGCCCTGCCCGCCCGGCTGAAATGCCTGCTGGCCGGATTGCTGGTTCTGCGGGCCGTTCTGGCTGGTGTCGGCACTGCGATCGACCGAGGCGACCTGCATGTTAACCTGTACCTGGTCGACAACCAGTCCCTGCGCCCGAAGTGCCTTGAGGATGTCGCTCTGGTCGTTCGAGAGCTGTCTGAGGGCGGCCGGATTGTCGACCGTCAGCTGAACACTGAGTTCCTCGCCGGACAAGCGCAAGGTCGCCGTGACACTTCCCAGCTCGATCGGCGTCATCTGGATCTTCAAGGTGTGCACGACCTTGCCCTGACTGGACTGGGTCGCAGCATTGGCAAGTTCAGACCCCGGTGACATGGCCCCGATCCACTCGCTGTCGCCGAGCATGGCCGCCGTGATCGACGCGGCATTGCTGGTCGAGACGGGGGCGATGTAGCGGCGGCTGTCGACCACCGTAACCGTCTCGGCGGCCTTCGGCTCCGTCTGCTCGGACTGGTTTGCGCCCTCATTGCGCAGGAGCACCGGTTGCCCCTTGCCGTCTGCTCTAACGAAGCGGAAGTCACGGTCTCCACCGGACTTGCCTTCGTCAGAGGCCGAGGCGTCCGCCTGCTCCTCAGACACAGCTGCGACCGCGACGCCGCCGAGCATTTTCTGCTCGTCCTTGCCGCTCTTGTCGCCCTTGACGAGGTCCTCACCCTTTTCTGCAGTTTTGCCTTCTCCGCCGGCCAGGAGCTGCAGCACGTCGGCGAGATCTGAGGCTGCCACTTCGTTCGCGGTGGTCTCCGGCTGCGCCTGTTCGGTCGAGACTTCGTCTGCTCCATCCGTACCCTTGCCGTCGCGAAAGGCGGCCATCGCCTTGGCGAGTTCCGCTTTCAGCGCCGGATCCAGCCCCTCGATCTCCACCTCGGGTTCCTCGCCTTCCTTCGCGCTGCCCTTGCCCCTCCCCTGTGCCTTGGCATTTGCCAGAAGCCGAACGAGATCGCCCATGGAAACATCGTCAGGCAATGCCTCGAGTTCCGCGAGCAGCGCATCATCAATGGCAAAGAGCGAACGGTCGATCCCGCGTGTCGCAGCTTTCGCTACGGGCTCATCCTCCTCAGCCCCGACGCCTGCTGTGTCTTCGCTGGCATGCTCCTCTCTGGAGGCGCCACGTTCGTGCTCACCCGAGCTAGAGAGCACCTTCGAGAAGCTGCCTCCCTCTTCTGCCTTGTCGGCACGGCCGGCGGACAGCGACGCCGCGCCATCCGATACGGGCAATCTGGGAGCTGAAAGTGCGTCCATCATGGTCAGGGGCCTTCTTTCTGGAGAAGATCGTCAATGGCATCGAGTTTGGACCGTCCCGTCTCGACGAAGGTGCGCAATTCGGGATCGATCTCTGCCTGCTCGGCCGGCGGGGGGCCAGGTTCGGCGGCCGCGGGCTGAACTTCGGCCTCAGGGGCCGCGGCTTGCGCTTGTTGCGGCTGAGCAAAGGGATCCTGCAGTTCCGGATCAGTGGTGGCAGCCTGAGCCCCCTCACCCGCATCCGCCGGCTCGAGAGAGGGTGTTGCGGCCTGCTGCACTGGTTGCGGCTTGCGCAAGACCTCCTTTGCCACGGTCTCTGCTGCCTGCCGAAGGGCCCGGTCCCTTGGCGAAAGTGCCTCTTCGGGGATGTTCATCAGGACCGCCATGGCGTCGTCGACATTTTCGGTCGGAACGCCCACCAGGCTGCCATAAAGCTTGGCAAGAGCGTCCGCGCCTTCCTCGCCTCCGGACAGCAATTTTGCCTGCTCGGCTGCCATCGTGGCCAGTTCCTTGCGGCCGGCGATGGCCGCTTCCCGCGCGACCCGGAGATAGACCTCGCGGCGCCGGTCAATATCCATGTAACCGAGGGTCGCCTCGATATCCTCTGGCTTCAAGACGTCGTAGTGCTCGACCACGAAGCGCACGAACAGATCGGCAAACTGACTGGCATAGGGCGAATAGAGGAACCTGCGGGCATAACCATTGGCATAAAGGGATGCCTTCTCGACGATCTTTGCATCGACGGCAACGGCCAGGGATCGGCGCAAGGCCGCCTCTTCGACGATGGTGCCCGGGGCTGTCAGTCGCGCCCAGTCGTAAAACTTCAGCGCGGCCGCCGGGTCCTTGGTGAGGGTGACGTTGCCAGCTACCAGCGCAAGATAGGGGCCGATCTTGTCGTTCTTGTATTCGATGGCCATGTCGCCAAGCGTTTTGGCGATGAGGGTGCCCTTGCCGCTCAGATACTTTCGAAGCGCATCGCTGACGCGGTTATCGAAATTGCCTTCAATGTCGCGTGCAACAAGAAACTCCAATGTCGCCGGGTTGCCGCCGCTCATGGCGTAGATGAGAGCCGCATCGACATTGCGGGGATCCTGGAAGGTTTTCGGATCCGCCGTGCGAAGCCTCTCATCGATCGTGCCCAGCATGAAGCGCTGCATGTCGGCGGCCGAGTGGTCGCCACGAATAACAGTATCCTGGACGAACTGCAGGGAGCGCAGCATCCGGTATGGTTCGAGCGTCTCGTCGACCGTCTGCGCATGGCTCAGCGGTCCGGCAGCAAGAGCGACCAGACCGGAAAGGGCAAGGCAGAGGGACAATCGCCGGATGGCCATGTTCATCCCTCATCCGCTTCGATGAGGATCTCGATGCGGCGGTTGGCGTCGGCGAGCGGGTCGTCGGGAACCTGCAGCCGCCGGTCGGCAAAGCCGGAGACCTGCTCGACACGGTCTTCGCCGAGGCCGCCGCGCACCAGCATGTAATAGGCGCTGTGGGCACGGGCCATGGAGAGCCGCCAGTTGTCGTTCTCGCTGCCTTTGAACTGACGTGCGTCGGTATGGCCCCGAATAACGATCCGACCCGGCTTTTCCTGCAACAGCTTGCCGAGCTTCTCCATCGCGAGAACCAGTTCGCGGCGCGGGACGGCCGAGCCGACATTGAACATGGCTGCGTCGCTCTGATCGCTGATAGTGACCAGGAGACCGCCTTCGGAAGGAGTGACAAGGAGGCCCTCGGCAAGCTTGCCAGCGGCACCGCCAATGGAAGCCTCAATCTCCGCCTTCAGCTTGTCGGCAGCTGCAAGCTGGACCTCGAGCTCGGCCTCGGCCGTTGAATCCGCTTTGGCGGTCGCAACCTTGTCCTCGGTATTGGTCTCGGTCTGTTCGGTTTGACCCAGCTCGCTCTTCGGCAGATCGGCTTCAGCCGGCTCTTCGCCGGTCATGGCTTCCGCTGGGGTTGCAGGGTTCTCCGGCTTCTGCCCCGGGACGACAAGCGCAATCTGCTGCTCCGGTTCGGTGGAAGGATCAAGCGGCTCGTTTACCGGCTGCTCAGCGGTCTGAGCCTGTTCCGCCGGGGTCTGGGCATCTGTCGGCTCACCGGGCGGGCCGTTGGCCGTCTGCACCTGCTGAGTCCAGAAGTCGGGATCGAAGGGATCGCGATAGGCTTCGCCGCCCTGGGCGCCGGTCGAGGGGCCGGAATCGGCCGCACCGCCCTCGCCCTTGGCGCTGACATTGGCCTGCTGCCCAACTTCCTGGGCAATCTCGGCCAGAACGGAATAGGGGTTTTCGAAGAAGTCGGCTTCGGAGTAATTGGCCTCGTCGCCGGAGGATGCCGTCTGATCCTCCCCCGTTGCAGCCGCCGATCCGACCTTGTCCTGGTCCTCGTCGACCTGGGAACGCTCCTTCTTCTCCTCGCCCTCGCTGGTTTCGACCGGCTTTTCCAGCCCCTTCTCGGTCGGCTTTTCGTCCGACAGCTTGATCGGGTTGAAGTAGCTGGCGACCGATGCCTTGGTTTCTTCGTTTGCAGCATTCACGAGCCACATCACGAGGAAGAAGGCCATCATGGCGGTCATGAAGTCGGCATAGGCGATCTTCCAGGCACCACCATGGGCACCGTCGTGGTCACCCTTGTGACGCTTGACGATGATGATCTCGTTCTTGCCGTGGTGGTGGTTTTCGTCACTCATGCCAGCACTTTCTTCAGGCTCGCCGTGAAGGCGGAGATGCGCGTCACGAGCGCAGCGTCGCCGAATTCGGCGGTCAGATCGAGATCCGGATCCTCAACATGGCGCAGGAATTCCCCGTGCTCCGGCATTTCCGACTGCAGTTTCTGGAACAGCAAACGCGGGCCCTTGACTTCGATCGTCCCGGCTTCGCCCGCGGCAATCGCCGCCTGAAGGAGATCGGCCAGATCATTCACGGCCTTTTCGGCGAGTGCCTCGCCGATGACCGGTGCGAGGGCCAGCGCCGCCTGCTCGCTGACGGTGAGAGACAGTTTCTGGATCACCTCGGTCAGCTTCGCGCCGACGATGGTTGCAAATTCGTCGCGAAGCCGTTGATCCCGTTCGGAGAGCGCCTGGGCATGGGCGATTTCCATGGCCTGCCGGTCAACCTCGAAGCGTTCGGCCGCTGCCTTCTCGCCCGCCTCATGGCCTTCGGCATAGGCTTCCCGCTGGATGGCCTCAACGTCGAGCGGTTCCGGTTCGGGGAGTGCCGGGAAATCCATGTCGAAGTCATCAACGGACGGCAGATCAAAACTCGGCGTCGGCGCGGCCGGTGGCGCAGCCGGGGTCGAGAAGTCCTTGAGGTAACGGGCCAAAGGCATGCTCATCGGCGATCGCCTCCATCGGCGACATTTCGAGACCGGGAAACGCGGCCTTGCGCGAGAAGAAGATCAAACCTCAGCATGTCCGTACGCGTTCTCTCATCTTCAGAAACTGTTCAAAGCTCGTTCGGCACGGATTGGCCCCTTTGTGCCACGTGCTCTTCCTGAAGCTAGGGGTTCAAACTTGCGCGAAGATGAATGACGTTTGCGCCGACCTGCTTCAAATCGGGACGAGCGCGCCGGATGCCTTCGCATCCGGCGTTTCAGCGGTTACCGCTGGAAGAGCGTCAGAAGCTTTTCGGCACTGGTGTTGGCGATCGAGAGGGCCTGGATGCCCAGCTGCTGCTGGGTCTGCAGGGCCTTGAGGCGTGTCGATTCCTCGTTCATGTCGGCGTCCACGAGTCGGCCGATACCCTTGTCGATCACGTCCATCAGGTTGGACACGAAATTGTCCTGCATCTCGATGCGGCTGGTGATGGCGCCGAGCGTCGCAGCCGCATCGGTCAGCTGCTGGATGACGTCATCGACGACGGCGATCATGTCGTCGAGCTGTTCCTTCGTGGTGTTGGTATCGATGGCAATCTCAGTGCCAGCGGGTGCTGCGCCCATGTCGAGCAGGAAGTATTCGCGCGCGCCGGTGCCGGTGTTACGCAGGGCGTCGGCGTCGATTGCCTTGGTCAGGAAGCCCTGTGAGGCATCCTGAGTGTCGATCAATACGGATTCGGCCGTATCGAAGTCGAGCGTCGTGACCTGGACGCTGCCATCGGCGCCACGGACGAAAGAGGAAACGACCTGCTTGGTGCCGAGCGGCGCAGCATTGGTATTGTAGAGCCAGTTCTCGCCGGAGAAGGAGGCAGATTGCGCCGCCGAGATCAGCTGGTTCTTCAGCTGCGTCATTTCCTCGTTGATCTTGTTCTTGTCGACGCCCGGCTCGCTCGCAGCCACGAGCTTCGCCTTGATCGAGGACATGACGTCAACGACGTTGTCGAGCGCCGTGTAAGCGGTATCAACAGTCGCCGCGCCAAGGCCGAGCGCATCGGACACAGTCGACAGCGCCGCATTGTCGGAGCGCATCGTCGTGGCAATGGACCAGTAGCCGGCATTATCTGCTGCGGTCTCTACCCGGTAGCCCGAGGAAACGCGCCGCTGGGTCGTTTCGAGGTTGTTGTCGATCGAACGAAGCGTCTGCAGCGCCGCCATGGCGGCCGCATTGGTCATAATACTGGTCATGCTTGGTGCCCCTAAGCGTGTAGGACTGCGCATCCGGCGATTGCCGGGAAGACGGGAGGGCATCATGCAGAACGCGCATCCGCGCGGTCCCCGTCACTGTTAACAAATCGTTAACAGTGGCAGTTAACAAAGAGACCAGTGAGATGGCAAGGTATCGGCTTATCTTTTGTAGATGAAACGAAATTAGCAAAAGTTTCGCGCAAGGCTGAAACGAAAATCCGCGCCTCTTTCGAGGCGCGGATTCACACCGATAACATCCGACACTGTCAGGGCGGGACGAAGTCGCCCCTAGCCAGAGCGCCGCTTACTGACGGAAGAGTGTCAGGATGCTTTCGGAAGAGGTATTGGCGATCGAGAGCGACTGGATGGCGAGCTGCTGCTGGGTCTGCAGCGCCTTCAGGCGGGTCGACTCTTCGTTCATGTCGGCATCGACGAGACGACCGACACCGCTGTCGATCGAGTCGGTGAGAGCAGCGACGAAGTCTTCCTGCATACCGATGCGCATTGAGATGGAGCCGAGAGCAGCTGCGGCGCTGGTCATCTGCTGCAGACCGTATTCGACGAGGGCGAGTGCCTCCTGCATGCCGGCAGTCGTCAGGCCCGTAATGTCAAGCTGGTCAATCGAGACACCCGCAATTTCGGTTGCCGCGGCTCCGGCAGTTCCGTCGTTGTCCCAGTCGACGAAGGCGTCGAATGTGTCGGAGATGCTGCCGAGAATACCGGAGTTGTAGTCGATCAACCCGTTTGCATCGCCACCAAACAGGACGGTCATGCCGTCCGCGGTCGTTGCGTCGAGGGAGTAGAGCGTCGTGGAGACAGACACGTTACCGTTTGAGTCGCGGATGAAGCCGGACACAACAGTCACGTCAGCGGGTGCCGTGACAGTATCGGCACCGGTCGCGACCCAGTTCTGGCCGCTGAAGCTTGCCGACTCCGAGATCGAGCGCAGCTGTTCCTGCAACTGGTCGATTTCTTCCTGGATCTTGTTCTTGTCGACGCCTTCTTCGGTGGCGGCGACGACCTTGGCCTTGATTTCCTTGACTACCTCGATGGCGCTTTCCATTGCGGCATAGGCCGTGTCGATCTTCGCGGCACCGAGACCGAGGGCGTCCTGGACGGCGGAGAGCGCCATGTTGTCAGAGCGCATAGTGGTCGCAATCGACCAGTAGGCGGCGTTGTCGGAGGCTCCCCCGACGCGCAAACCGGAGGATACACGTGCCTGCGTATCCTGCATTTTCGAGTCGATCGAGCGGAGAGTCTGGAGTGCAGCCATCGCTGCGTTGTTTGTCAAAATGCTGGTCACGGTCGTGTCCCTTAAATGGCTAGATTTGGGGACATCCCGGTCTTTCCGGGAACGATGAAGCGGCCTAATGCCCTTAACCAGTTCTTCGTCTTGGTTAACTCATCGTTACATGACCTCATGTAACCGGCTTATGGTTAACGCATGGTTAATCGAAGATGGAAAATTCCTTAAGACGAAAAAAAGCCGCCCCGGAGGGCGGCTTCTATGGTGGATCTCTTCAGTCTTAACGGAAGAGCGAGAGAATGACTTCCGAAGAAGAGTTGGCGATCGAGAGCGACTGGACAGCCAGCTGCTGCTGGGTCTGCAGGGCCTTGAGGCGGGTAGACTCTTCGTTCATGTCGGCATCGACGAGACGGCCAACGCCCGAGTCGAGCGAGTCCGACAGCTTGTTGACGAAATCTTCCTGCAGGTCGATGCGCATGGAGATCGAGCCGAGGTCCGCGCCAGCGCTGGTCATGTATGCCAGAGCGGCATCCACGAGCGTGAGAGCTTCGGCCATGGCTGCACCGTCGAGGCCATTGATGTCCAGCGTGTAGACGGACATGCCGCCAACAGCCGTCGCCGCGCCGGTTACGGCAGCGTCGGACGAGTCGAAGTCGGTCGTGGTGAAGTCCGCAGCGGTCGTGCCGAGGATACCCGTGGTCGTGTCGATTGCGCCATCGGCGTCGCCGCCGAAGAGCAGGGTCATGCTGCCGGCCGTCGTGGCGTCGAGCGTGTAGGAGGTGGTCTTGACGGCAACGTTGTTGTTGGCGTCACGCACGAAGCCGGACACCACGGTTACGTCAACCGCGGCCGTCATCGTGTCGGTACCGCCGGCAATCCAGTTTTCACCGGAGAAGGAGGCCGAATCCGCGATGGACTTCAACTGGCCCTGCAGCTGGGTGATTTCTTCCTGAACCTTGGCCTTGTCGACGCCTTCTTCAGTGGCGGTGACCAGCTTGGCCTTGATTTCCTTCACAACGTCGATGGCGGATTCCATACCGGCATAGGCGGTGTCGATCTTGGAAGCACCGAGGCCGAGCGCGTCAGATACGGAAGACAGCGCCATGTTGTCGGAGCGCATGGTGGTGGCGATCGACCAATAAGCAGCGTTGTCGGACGCTTCGCCGACGCGCAGACCGGACGATACGCGGGCCTGAGTTTCTTCCATGCCGCTGCCGATGGAGCGCAGCGTCTGGAGTGCCGACATGGCGGCGATATTGGTAAGAATGCTCGTCATGGTAGTGTTGCCCCTTGAATGGCTGACTAAGAAGGGACATTCCGGTCTCACCGGTAACGGCGCACAGCATCATGCCTGCTAACTGGCTGAATTTAAATAGTTAGCTCGCCGCTTCGATAGGCCTAGATAAAACTATCAAGGTTAATGAAGGCCTAAACGAAACCCGGAGGCGCGTTTTTTTTCGAAGTTTTCGCAACCTCCGCGCGTGCGCGCGCGTAGCAGATCATGATTAATAAAACGCAAAGGCCACGTTCGTTTCCGAACGCGGCCCTCGTGTAGCTTCCGTTCCGGTTCAGCCTCCGGAGGGTTAAGCCTTCCCTTCGCACGCCTCTGGTCAGCCACCAAGGCATATCGGCGTCGGGATAGTCTAGCCGGCCCTTGCGGGCCGACCTGATATTGCGATCAACGGAAGAGCGACAGGATGTTCTGCGAGTCGCTGTTGGCGATCGAGAGCGCCTGGATGGCCAGCTGCTGCTGGGTCTGCAGGGCCTTGAGGCGGGTCGACTCTTCGTTCATGTCCGCGTCAACGAGACGGCCAACGCCCTTTTCGATCGCGTCAGACAGCTTCGCAGAGAAGTCGGTCTGAAGGTCGATGCGTGCAGACAAGGAACCAAGCTTCGCACCGGCACTCGTCATGCTTTCGAGTGCAAGATCGACAGAGTAGAGGGCGTCATCAAGGTTGTCGTTCTCAACATCCAGATCAAGAACAGAGATCTGGGTGTAAGTCACAGCGCCGACAGTCGCGGTGGCACCGACCTTGTTCAGGATGCCGGAGTCAGCATCGATCGTCCCTGCGGTCGCTTCAGTGTACAGCATCGAAGTGGCGTCGAGGTCATAGTCCGTTTTCTTGACGCTGACATTGCCGTCGGCGTCACGAACGAAGCCCGACACGACGGTCTTCGTAGCATTGCCCGTCGATACCAGCCAGTTTTCACCGTTGAACGACGAGCTCGAGCCGATGGACTTGAGCTGATCGATGAGCTGAGTGATTTCTTCCTGGATCTTGCCCTTGTCGACGCCTTCTTCGTTTGCGGCAACGACCTTGGCCTTGATTTCCTTGACGACGTCGATGGCAGATTCCATACCGGCGTAGGCCGTATCGACCTTGGCTGCGCCAACGCCGAGCGCGTCAGTGACTGCCGCGAGAGCCATGTTGTCAGAGCGCATGCCGGTCGAGATCGACCAATAGGCGGCGTTGTCCGAGGCCTTGGAGACCTTCATGCCGGTCGAGATGGCGTTCTGCGTCGATTCCATGCTGGAAGCGATCGAGCGCAGGGTGGAAAGCGCGGACATCGCGCTGGAGTTGGTCAGAATGCTGGCCATAGGATTTGTCCCTTAAAAACGAGATACAAGAGGGGACATACCGGACTAAAAGACTTACCGGTCACGGACGTTCGGCATCATGCCTTTTGGTATTTTTCGTTGCTACCAGACCCGTCGTGCGAGGTCCAAACTCGCAGCCAATCCTTGCCAACTTCTTTACATTTGAAGGTCGCTCAAGGGGCGCTGATGACGTGGTAAATCGCTCGTAAGGGAGCGTGGTGAATCAACCATCAACCGTCATGGTTAACTCAAGCAAACGACCGGACGAGGCTGCCGACCAGCAGGTTCCAGCCATCGATCAGGACGAAGAACAGAATCTTGAACGGCAATGAGATCGAGGTGGGCGGGAGCATCATCATACCCATGGCCATGGTGATGGTCGCGACCACCATATCGATGACCAGGAAGGGGAGGATGATCAGAAAGCCGATCTCGAAACCGCGACGGATCTCCGACAGCATGAAGGCCGGGATCAGCACCCGGTAATCGACCTTGCCGTCCACAATGGTGGCCTGACCGCGTTCGTTGGCAATGTCGACGAAGAGAGCGAGGTCCTTGTCGCGCGTGTTCGCGGTCATGAAGGTGCGGAAAGGCTCGGCGATCAAGGCAACCGCCTGGGCTTCGGTGATCTGATTGCTGAGGAGAGGCTGCACGCCTTCACGCCATGACCGATCCATCGTCGGCGCCATGACATAGAAGGTCATGAACAGCGCCATGCTGGTGAGGATCATGTTGGAGGGTGTACTGGCGAGCCCCATGCCGGAGCGCAGGATCGAAAAAGCGATCAGGAAACGGGGGAAACTAGTCACCATGATCAGAATGCCCGGCGCAATGGAGAGCACCGTGAGCAGACCGAAGGTACGAATGATCCAGGCCGCCACCGATCCATCGATCGGGGTGTTGAAGATATCCGTCGGGAACTGCTGGGCTACAGCCAGTTCCGGCGCCATCATCATGACAGCGACGATGAGAAGAAACCGAATCATTCGATCACGAGCGTTCTGAACATCACCTTGGATACGCGGCCTTCCGAGCGCAGGTCAACTCGCTCCTGAAGGTCATCCTTGAGATATTGAAAGCCCCTGGGACCTTCGACCTGCTGCAGGGAAACCGTGCGCAGATAAGCCATGATGTCCTGGTGCACCGCTTCCGCGATCTGGACATCCGGCGGGCCGTTGAACATGAGCGCCACCTCCAGGCGGATCCAGTTCTCAGACGGGTAAGCGAGGTTGGTCGTGATCGGTTCGAGTGCCACCACGCCATTGGCCTCGGTGGAGATCGGGGGCAGCCCCTCCTCCTCCTTCTTGGCTTCTCCGCCATGCTCGCCGGCGGCTGCCTCTTCTGCCGCCTTTACAGCCTCCTCGGCCTGCTTCACCTGGGGCGCCAGCATGTTGCCGATGACCCAGCCGCCACCGCCCCCCACCGCCGTCAGCACGACGAGGGGGATGACGAGCGCCATCATGCCCGACTTCTTCTTGCCTTCGCCTTCCTGGCCTTCTTCCATTTCGCGTCCTCCCCGACGTCAGAAGGGCGAGTAGAGATCGACGACCTGCTGGCCGATCGGCGGCTGCTGGACCTCGGTCAGACGGCCGCGGCCACCATAGGAGATGCGTGCTTCGGCGATCCGGTCGTAGGAGATCTCGTTGTCTGCATTCACATCCTGCGGACGAACGATACCGGCCACGTTGAGGATGCGGAGCTCGTGGTTGACGCGCACCTCCTGGGAGCCGCTGATCAGCAGATTGCCGTTCTCAAGCACGCCGGTGACGACGGCTGCGACGAGCAGGTTCAGGCGCTCCGAGCGCTCGGTCGAACCCTTGCCCTTCGTGCTGGTGGTCGAGTCGGTCGACAGATCGCCCGTGGTGCCCGTATCGGTCGAGAAGCCGAGGAAGTTCGAGATCTCGGCACCCCATTTGAGGGAGGTTCCGTTGTCGCGACTACGATCGGTCTCGTTGCTGAACGAGGCCCGGTCATTGATCTCGATGTTGACCGTCAGGATATCGCCGATGTTGAGAGCACGGGCGTCCTTGAACAGGGCCGACTGGCTATCGCTCCAGAGCGAATAGCCGCTGGCCGTCTGGGCCTGCTGCTTCGGATACATGGCCATCTGCGGCGTCTGGCTATAGCGAAGTCCGGACCCGATCGGGCTCATGGAAGGCGCGTTGCCGATTTCCTTGATGGTCTGGCTCTGGCAGCCGGCGAGGAGGAGGATGGCCAGCAGAGCCGGGTAACGCTTCATCATGACGGGTCCTTCGATGTATTGGGGTCGCCGGCACTCGACATTATCGAGGCGACCTGTGCCGCCTTATCCGGGCTCATCTCTGTGAGGATGAGACTCGACTGACGGGGCGGCAGCTTCATGATGATGGCGGCGGCGAGGATGACATTGGTCTCCTCCAGCTGCGGGGCGGCTGCATCCGGCGCCATCTTCTTGTAGATCTCCACGAGCTGCCCCTCGGCCTGCTTCATGAACTCGTTCCGGCGTGTGAGCCAGTCTTCATACTCGGTCCGGCGCTGCTCGAGGATGGCGATGCGGCTGTCGACATCCGCCTGCAGCTTCTCGAGCTCCTGCTTCTGAAGAAGGTAGCGCTGGTCGCGAGCGGCGTCAGCGATGCCAGTGCAGAACTGGCGGATCTCGGCCTCGGTCGGGCTTTCTGCCGATTGCTGCTGACCAACCGCGGTTTGCGCGAAGGCTGGCAGCGTGGCGATCGCAAGGACAGCCACGGCATTGCGCAGGACGATGCGGGGGAAACGGAACTGGTTCGACTTCATCATTGCAGGACGAGCTCCGCTTGCAGGGCGCCGGCCGACTTGATCCCCTGAAGGATCGCGATGACGCCGTCCGGCTTCACACCGATGCTGTTCAGGCCGCTGACGAGAGTTCTGAGATCCGGGCCATCGACAATGGCAATCTGGTCACCCTCCTTGCGGATCGAGATGTCGGTTTGCGGCTGGACCGCCGTCTCGCCGCGCGAGAACGGCTCCGGTTGGATGACCTGAGGCGTCTCCTGCACCTGCACTGTCAACGTGCCGTAGCTGACGGCGACACGCGAGACGCGAACATCTGCACCGATGACGATGGTGCCGGTGCGTTCGTTGATCACGACGCGGGCCGGCGAATCGGTTGCCACGACGAGATTTTCGATGTCGGCCATCAGACGCGCGAGGTCCGCAGTCCGTGGCTTCTGGACCACGATCTCCAGGCTATCCCGGGCTTCCGCGATCGGCGCCCCGTAACTGGCCGCGGCATAGGCGTTGATGGTATCGGCCACGCGCAACGAGGTGGTGAAATCCGGATTGCGCAGCTGCAGCACCAGATTGACGCTGTCCTTGAATTTGGACGGCAGCTCACGCTCGATGATGGCACCGGTGGGAACGCGGCCGGACGTGGTGATGCCTTCCTGCACGCTTGCCGCATCGCCCTGGGCATTGATGCCTGATACGACAACCGAGCCTTGGGCAACCGCATAGATCTGACCGTCAGCGCCCGTGAGCGAGGTCATGACCAGCGTACCGCCACGTAGCGAGGTCGAGTCACCGAGAGAACTCACGGTGACGTCGATGCGGCTTCCCGGGCTCGCGAAGGGAGGTAGGTTGGCGGTGACCATGACGGCGGCCACGTTCTTTGCGTTCGACTGGCCGCCCTGGGTAGAGATGCCGAGATTCTGCAGCATGGCACGCATGGACTGATCGGTGAACGGCGAGGAGCGCAGGCTGTCGCCGGTTCCCTGCAGACCGACCACGAGGCCGTAGCCGATCAGCTGGTTGTCACGGCCAGACTGCAGCGAAACAATGTCCTTGATGCGCGAATTGGCGCCGAGTGCCGGCTCGAGTGGAGCCAGAACCAGCGCCAGCGCACAGAATGCAATCCGTAGGGGTGCAATCAGTCTCATTTTGCCATCACCTGTACGGTACCATCGGCCATGACCGTGCCGGAGACGATCGAGCCGGAATCAATGTTGCGGACCTTGACGACCTCTCCGACGGAGGCGTCGGTCAAAGGCGTGCCGCTTGCGCTGATCAGCATGTTGCCGATGGCGAAGGTCAGGCGAACGCTGCTGCCGCGCTTCACCGCAAAGGCTTCACGCAAGCCATGCACCGGAATGGTCCGACCGGGGAGCAGCGTACGCTTGGCGACCATGCCGACCACTTCTTCCCGGACACGGGCGTAGCCGCCCGCGAGGTTGGGATTGGTGACGTCGACGACGTCGATCTGCTCGGCGGAAATGGTTTCGCCCGGATAGATCACCTGCTTCGGGATCACGGCCGTGTTCTGTGCCAGCGCAGAGCCGGCGGCGAAGCCAAACGCTGCGGCGGCGATTGCCACCGCCCGCAGGGCATGTCCGATTTTCCGGCGAAACCTCATGTTTGCCTCCAGTTGTCTTACTTGAGGTTCTTGCTGACGATCTGAGCCATCTCGTCGGCAGTGGTGATGACCTTGGAATTCATCTCGTAGGCGCGCTGCGCGGAGATCATGTCCGTGATCTCCTTCACCGAGTCGACGTTCGATGCTTCCAGATAGGACTGCTTGATGTAACCAAAGCCCGGATCTTCCGGCGCGCCAACGATGGCAGCACCCGAGGCGGCGGTCTCGGCAAACAGGTTGTCGCCGAGCGGCTTGAGGCCCGCCTCGTTGACGAAGTTGGCGATGGTCAGCTGTCCGAGATCCGTGTAGTCGGCATCGTTACCGATGCGCGCCTGAACCTGGCCGGTGCGGCTGATCACGACTTCGCTTGCATCCTGCGGAATGGTGATCTGCGGCGTGACGAGATAGCCGTCGATGGTGACCAGCTGACCCTCGGCATTCATGTTGAACGCGCCGGAGCGGCTGTAGAGGGTCGCACCATCGGGGCTTTCGATCTGGAACCAGCCACGGCCGATCAGGGCGAGATCCAGTTCGTTGCCCGTCTGGGTGAGCTGGCCCTGGGTGTGAATGTTGCGGACGGCAGCCGTCTGGACGCCGAGACCGATATTGGCACCTTCCGGCACGATGGCCTGGTTGGCACGGTTCGGCACGCCCTGGGCGCGCTCCGTCTGGTAGAGAAGGTCGGAGAATTCAGCACGCGCCCGTTTGAAGCCGGTCGTGTTGATGTTGGCAATATTGTTCGCGATGACCTCAAGATTGGTCTGCTGGGCGTCCATACCCGTGGCTGCGATGGCGAGCGCTCTCATAGTTCGGTACCCCTGTCAGATCTGCATCTTGGTGATTTCGAGATAGGCGTTGACGATCTTGTCGCGGAACGCGATCGCCGTCTGGAGCGACTGCTCCGCCTGCATGACGGCATCGACCACCTCACGGGTGTTTGCCTTGCCCATCAGGCCGTCAAACGAGGTCTGTTCAGCCTGCTTCAGATTGTCGGCCGCCTGCGTCGCCATGTTGTTGAGCGCCGACAGGAAGGTCTCGCCGGTCATCGTGCCGGGGGTCGAACCCTCGGTGGTCAGGCCCTTTGTCGAGAAGGAGCTGGAAAGCGAGTCCAGGCCGTTGATGCCCGAGAGTGCGCTGGTCTTGGTCACGGATTCAATCATTGCGAGGCCTTCAGGAGCGCTATGGTCTGGGAAATCATGTCGCGGGTCTGCTTAATGGTCTGCAGATTCGCTTCGTAGGTGCGGTTGGATTCGCGCATGTCGGCCATCTCGATCAGGATGTTGACATTGGGCATCTTCACGATGCCGCGCTCATCCGCGGCCGGGTTGCCGGGATCGTATTCCTCGATGAAATCGGCGAAATCGACGCCGAGCTTCTTCACCTCGACCGTCTCTGCACCGCTGACGCGGTCGAGTTCGGCCCCGAAGGTAACCGTTTTGCGCCGGTATGGGTCAGCACCCGGGGTGTCGCCCGTCGTGCGTGCGTTGGCGATGTTTTCGGAGACGATCCGAAGGCGGGTCGACTGGGCTTCAAGCCCGCTTCCGGCAACCTTCAGTGTGGCAAGCAGTGGATCGGACATCAGCGTTTCACCGTCATTAGCATCATGCGATGGAAGGAGGACATCAGCGACGTGTTGAGCTCATGGTTGCGCTTGATCTCGCCCGTCTTTCTCAATTCGTCCGACAGCGCGACCGTGTTGCCCGATTCCTGGATCCCGATCTCGTTGTTGAGATCCTCTTCCTCGATGGCGATGTTGCGGTCGCTGAAGTCGGCCGCCGCCATGTGGCCCGGCTGCGTGACGGCCATGCCCTGCACCATGCCGGTCTTGTCCAGAACAGCGCTGAAGGGCGTGATATCCTTGGCCAGAAACTTCGGGGTGTTTGCGTTGGCGATGTTGGTCGCCACGACCTGCTGGCGCACCGAAAGCCATTCCGCCTGCCGGGAGGCCAGCTCGAACAACTGGATGGGATTCATGGGCGTAACTCCGTCTATTACTGATCGGAGCCTAGGCCGGTAATCTTGCGTGGGACTTGCCCGCCCCACACTTCGTCAATTGTTTTGCACGACGTCACCTGCGGAGGTGACGATGACCCACTTGCCATCGCGCTGTTCAAGCGTCGCAACGCGGCTGTTGTCAGGCAGAATGGAGCCGACACGGACGAGATACATGCCAGCCTTGTCTTCAATCAGCGCACGGCCATTTGCGACGTGCAGCAGGCGAAAGCCGCTCTTGCCAGGGAAAGGTTGGCTCGCCTGCGTCTCAAGCCCTTCCGGCTGCTCACGGCCGAGGGTCGGCACGGTGGCCGTCACGATCTGATCGACATCAGCCTCGGCGTCGCCATCGCTGCCTTCGTCATCGCGATCGACCAAGGCGAGCGGCGAGACGCTGAAAACGTCGCGGCCCGGACCTTCCGGCAGGTCACGGGTGCGTTCCCAGTCGGCAACCCGGATGCCGAATTTTTCCTCGTTGAAGAAAACGTACCACGGAAAGAAGGCCGCGCCGCAGGCGAGCGCAATGCCGGTCAGCGCGAGGATGCGGTCTATGGTGGGTATCCGACGGCGGATCAGAACCGGCCGCAGCGGAGCCACAGGCTCGTCAGCATCAAAATCGGTCATGGTCAGCCCCTTTGTCTCATGCCCTGCCCGCCGGCCGCCGCCTTCAAAGCATTTGCCAGATCGGCATAAGCGTCGAGCGCCGGCTTTTCACCCGGCGTCTGCTTCAGAATGTCGTAGATGACCGGCACCTGCTTGATCGCCATGTCGAGATCAGGATCGGAACCGTTTCGATAGCCGCCGATCAGGCGCAGGTCGCGGGTTTCCTCGAAGCGGTGGATCAGCGCCTTGAGGCGCGATACCAGCTTCTCCTGTTCCGAGGTCCAGGCCTTGCGGGCAAGACGGGAGATCGAGGTGAGAGGATTGATCGGCGGATAGCGACCTTCGTCTGCAAGCGCACGGTCGAGCACGATGTGTCCGTCGAGAATACCGCGGGTCGAGTCGGCAATCGGATCGTTGTGGTTGTCGCCATCGACGAGGATCGAGATGATCGCGGTTATGGTGCCGGCGCCTTCTGCCCCGGGACCGGCTCGCTCGAGCAGACGCGGCAGCTCGGTGAAGACGGACGCCGGATAGCCGCGTGCGATCGGCGGCTCGCCGGCGGCGGTTGCGACTTCGCGGATTGCGTGGGCGAAGCGTGTCACACTGTCGACGATGAAGAGGACGTTCTGGCCCTTATCGCGGAAATGCTCGGCAATGGTGATCGCGGTGAGCGGCGCCATCTTGCGCAGCATCGGGCTTTCGTCGCTGGTGGCGACCACGGCGATGGACTTCGCCATGTTGTCGCCGAGCGTGTCCTCGATGAATTCACGGACTTCGCGGCCGCGTTCGCCGACCAGTGCAATGACGACCTTGTCGAAGGCGTCGGCGCGGGCGAGCATGGACAGAAGCGTCGACTTGCCGACGCCGGAGCCGGCGAAAATGCCGAGACGCTGACCAAGGCAGAGCGGAGAGAAGATGTCTATCGCCCGGACACCCGTCTTGAAGCCGGTCTCGACGCGACGGCGGGTCATCGATGGTGGGGCGGTCGTCGAGATCGGCCGACGCTCGGGTCCGGGCGCAAGTGCCGGACCATTGTCGATCGGATCGCCCAAGGCGTTGATGGTGCGGCCACACCAGCTGTCATCAGGGGCGACGCGGAAGGCGCCCTTGCGGATCACCACATCGTGGATGCCGATCGGCTCGCCCGGCTCAATGGGGCAGACGTAGCAGACATCCGGTTCGACCCGGACCACTTCGCCGAGATGCACGCCCGTTGCCGAGCGATGGGCGACGAATTCGCCGAGCCTGACATGCCGGGCAAGGCCGGTGACCGTATAATGCCCGGCAGCGATGGTGCGGACATGCCCGCCCTGCGTTACCGAATTGCTCGGTCGGGAATATCGCTGCGCCAGCGCCGCCAGTTGTCCAAGCTTCGGAGATAGCGGGAATTCGTCGGGTGTCGGCGCAGTCATGTCTATCCGATCTCAGGCTTAGTTGCCGCCGCCGAGGACCTTGATCGCCTCGCTCATGGTGTTCTCGCTCGAACTGATCAGCGAACTGATGGCTTCAAACGCACGGTTGACCTGGATGAGCTGGGTCATCTCGCCGATACCGTTGACGTTGGAGTTCTCAACATAGCCCTGAAGCACCGAGATCTCGGGGTTGTCGACAACGGGCTGCGGATTGTCGACCGTGGTCACGCCGCTGTTTTCGAAGCGGAGGAAGCCGTTGCGCACATCAGCGGTGAAGACCCCCAGCGTGGCGACCACCCGGCCGTCCTGCATGATCTGGCCGCTTGCACCGACTTCCGGCGGGCCGCCGGCGCGGTTGAGCTGGATTGGCGCGCCACCGGCATCGAGGACCGGGTAGCCGCGGGTGGAAATAAGTTCGCCAGTGTCGGTCATGGTGAAGCGGCCGTCGCGCGTCAGGACCTGCCCGACGGGAGTTTCGATCGCGAACCACGCATCACCCTTGATGGCGAGGTCGAGCACATTGCCGGTCTCGATGAGTTCGCCGCTCTTGGTGGAGAGATAGTCGTTACCCTGGCTGACGAAAGCGATCTTGGCATTCAGCTCGTTGCCGGTCTTGCTCAGCATCTCGTCGAACTTCACGTCCGTCGAGCGGAAACCGACCGTGTTCACATTGGCCATGTTGTCGGCGATCGTGGTGAGACGGCGCTCGAGGGCCATCTGCGACGACAGGGACACGTAAATACCGGATTGCACCGCATTTCCTCCGAAGGTGAAGAATATCAGTAAATCATTATTTAACGCAGGATAGCCTACGCTCTGATGGCTCTTCTTGCTGCAAAAGGCTTGCGCGAACCTGTCGACCGAAAACCCCGGCTCGGGGTGGGACCGCAGCCCAAAATTGGCGCCGGGATTCAGCCTCACGCAAGGCAGGAGCTCTATCGCTTACGGTGAATAGTAACGTTCGGGTGCGGGCAAAATGAACTTAATCGTCGGTTTCATCATCACACTGGGCTGCGTTCTCGGCGGCTTCATGGCCATGGGCGGGCACCTGGATGTTCTCATCCAGCCGTTCGAGCTCGTCATCATCGGCGGTGCCGGCGTCGGTGGCTTCATTATGGCCAACCCGATGAAGGTGATCAAGGACACCGGCAAGGCGATGGGCGAAGCCTTCAAGCAGACGGTGCCGAAGGAGCGCGACTATCTCGACGTTCTCGGCGTCCTCTACTCGCTGATGCGCGACCTCCGCACCAAGTCGCGAAACGAGATTGAAGCCCATATCGACAATCCGGAGGAATCCTCGATCTTCACGGCGGCCCCGAACCTGCTGAAGAACAAGGAACTGACGGCCTTCATCTGTGACTATGTCCGCCTGATCATCATCGGCAATGCCCGCAGCCATGAGATCGAAGCGCTGATGGACGAGGAAATCGAGACCATCCATTACGACAAGATGAAGCCCTACCACGCCATGACCGCCATGGGCGACAGCTTCCCGGCGATCGGTATCGTCGCGGCCGTTCTCGGGGTTATCAAGGCGATGAGCAAGATCAACGAATCCCCTGAGGTCCTTGGGGGCCTGATCGGCGCCGCGCTCGTCGGCACCATGCTCGGCATCTTCCTCTCCTACTGCCTCTGCAACCCGATCATCGCCCAGATCAAGATGGTCCGCACCAAGCAGCACCGCCTCTACATCATCGTGAAGCAGACGCTGCTCGCCTACATGAACGGCTCGGTTCCGCAGGTGGCACTCGAATACGGCCGCAAGACCATTTCCTCCTACGAGCGTCCGTCAATCGATGCCGTCGAGCAGGAGATGATGAATCCGGGCGGCGGCGGTGAAAGCAAGGCGGCCTGACCATGACGGAAGCACTCACTGAAACAGCCCCCCGAATGGATCGTGCCCTGCTCGCCAAACTGACCGGCGGCCTGGGCGATTCCAAGACCCTGCAGCGTCTGTGCGCGGATTTCGGGCAGCTCTACGTGGAGTTCCTGCCCGACGTCTTCCACAGCGAGACGGGGCTGACCATGCAGGTCCACTACAACGGCCACGATAGCGGCCTGATGACGGATCTGATCGCGGATCTCGGCGACAACGTGTCGCTTGCCGACGGGCAGCTGCGCAACTGGTCGCCGAACTTCGTGCTCGCCTGCGGCAACAGCTTCGTCATTACTCTGATGGAGAACCTGCTCGGCGCCCTGCCCGAGACGATCCAGGAACCCATCGAACGTCCGCTGTCCCAGATCGAGCTGGATCTGGCAGTGATGGTCTACGACAAGATCGCCAATGTGCTGCGTTCGGGTGTCAACGCTGCTGGCGGTTTCGAGCCGCTGCTCGAAAAGGCGCACAATGCCGAAGATCGCCCGAAGCCGGAGGAGGATCACGTCGACGAATACGCGGTGACCGTCAAGCTCGGCATCACGCTCGGCACGGTGACCTCCGAATTCTATCTGATCATTCCGCAGAAGGCGCTCCTGAAGACCGTCGTCACCATGCCGAAGTCGAAGAACCAGGCGGGCAAGTCGAAGAAGGAGTGGCAGGAGCAGATCGCAGAGCAGGTTCGCCGTTCGCAGGTCACACTGGAGGCGCGGATCCGGCTGGACTCCCTGACACTGGCGACCGTCTCCCGTCTGGTTGCCGGAGACGTCATTCCCTTCCGCGACAAGGGAGACGTGATGGTCGATGTCAGCGCCAACGGCAAAAACCTCTATGTCTGCGAATTCGGCCGGGCGGGAGACCGCTACACGGTGCGGGTGAAGGACAATGTGAGCAGCGAAGATGAAATTCTAAAGCATTTGATGAGCTAGGCATTTGCCGGGGCTTGACCCACGGCAGCTTGAGGCAAGTTTCAAGAGGAATAATCAATCCATGGCAACGAAGAAGACACCACCGAAGGATGACGACGCTCTGGCGATGCCAGGTGCGAGCGACAGCGATTTCGACCAGGCGGTCGATGACCTTCGCGGCGTCCTGAAGGCAGATGCGGATGGCGGTCTGGGCGATTTCGGCTCCGACCTCGGACTGAAGGACGACCCGCTGGCCGCATTCGAATCGGACTTCGGCGGCGGCGCGGCCGCTTCGCCGAGCGATGACTTCGGACTGGGCGATTTCGGCGGCTCGAGCGATCTTGGCGGCGGCACCGACTTCGGTGGCTCCAGCGATTTCGGCGGCGGCGACTTTGGTGGCTCGACCGGCAGCCAGCAGGAGCCGGGCAGCGGTCTCAGCGCCAATCTCGACCTGATCATGGACATCCCGATCGATGTCCAGATCGTGCTCGGGTCGAGCCGCATGCAGGTTTCGGGGCTGATGAATCTCGAGGAAGGCGCCATTATCGCGCTGGACAAGAAGATTGGTGAGCCCGTCGAGATCATGGTGAACGGCCGACGCATTGCGCGCGGCGAAATCACCGTTCTCGAAAACGACGATACGCGATTTGGTGTCAAACTGATTGAAGTGATGGCGACCAAGACATCCTGACCCATGACGGGCCAGAGAGGACAAGACCATGATGGACTTTGACGATTTTGGCGGCCCCTTAACCGGAAAACCCCTCTCCCAAGCCGATAAGGCAGCCGCCGTGCTGCTGGCCATGGGAAAGGGTGTTGCCGGCAAGCTGCTCAAGTATTTTACGCAGGCGGAGCTGCAGACGATCATCGCCTCGGCGCAGACCCTGCGTACAATTCCGCCGGACGAACTGACCGAACTCGTCAACGAATTCGAAGACCTCTTCACCGAGGGCGCCGGCCTGATGGACAATGCCAAGGCTATCGAGAGCATTCTCGAGGAAGGCCTGACACCGGAAGAAGTCGACGGCCTGCTCGGTCGCCGCACAGCCTTCCAGGCCTATGAAGCCTCCATCTGGGATCGTCTGCAGGATGCGGATCCGGATTTCATCGCACGGTTCTTAATGCGCGAGCACCCGCAGACGGTGGCCTACATCCTGTCCATGCTGCCTTCCTCGTTCGGTGCCAAGGTGCTGCTGAAGCTGCCGGAAAGCCGGCGCGCTGACATCATGAACCGCACGGTCAACCTGAAGAATGTCAGCCCGAAGGCCGCCCAGATTATCGAAAACCGCGTTCATGACCTGATTGCCGAGATCGAGGCCGAGAAAAACTCGACCGGCTCTGCCAAGGTTGCAGAACTGATGAACGAACTCGAGAAGCCGGAAGTGGATACCCTGCTCCAGTCGCTCGAATCGATCAGCAAGGAATCGGTCAACAAGGTTCGCCCGAAGATCTTCCTCTTCGAAGATCTGCTTGCCATGCCGCAGCGCAGCCGCGTTCTGCTGCTGAACGACATCTCCGGCGAAATCCTGACCATGGCGCTGCGTGGCGCCAGCGCCGAGATCAAGGAATGTGTCCTCGCCTCGATCAGCCCGCGTTCCCGCCGCATGATCGAATCGGATCTGCAGGCCGGTACCGCCGGTGTAAACCCACGCGAGATCGCAATCGCACGGCGCGCGGTCGCCCAAGAGGCGATCCGCCTGGCAAATGCCGGCCAGATCCAGCTCAAGGACACCGAGGGAGACACGCAGGCGGCCTGACCGGTCAGCTCTGTTGAAAACCAGCAGCTTTCCACCGCCCGCCGATTGAACCGCAATCGGCGGGTGTTTACGTTCAAATGGCCGGTAATTCTCCGGCGAAATGCCGGCGCGTGGCGCCGGGGACCGGATCAGCCAAGGCATCGATCCGGCCCGGTGCAGGCCTCCGAGGAGGGCAGCGGTCATGGCTGAAGATGACGACGACGACAGCAAGACAGAAGACCCGACCGAGAAAAAGCTTCGGGACGCCCTGGAAAAGGGCAATGTGCCGACATCGCGCGAGGCGCCGCTGTTTGCCACCGCACTCGGCTTCTATCTCTATTCCGTCTTCTTCCTGCCTGGCGCCATCGGCCGGCTCGGGCAGTCGCTGAAGGACATCTTCGAACGTCCCGACCAGTGGTATCTGGGGACGGCTGTCGACGTGGTTTCGCTCTTCACGCACCTCGCGTGGGAAATCGGCGCCTTCCTTGCGCCGATGATGATCATGCTCATTCTGCTTGGCGTCAGCGCCAATGTCGCCCAGCACATGCCCTATTTCGTGCTCGAGAGAATCAGGCCGCAGGCGGACCGGATCTCGCTGTTCAAAGGATGGAAGCGGATCTTCAGTAGCCAGGGCATGGTTGAGTTCGGAAAGTCGATCTTCAAGATCGTCGTGCTCTCCGTGATCATGGTTTTCGCCCTGAGGAGCGATTACTTCGCCGTCATCGACACGATGTTTTCCGACCCGCAGGTCATCTTCGTGAAGTTTTCCCAGATCCTGAACAAGATGATGGTGATCGTCGTGACGGCCACCGCCGTTCTGGCAGCGATCGACATTTTCTGGACGCGCTACCACTGGTACGAACAGCTGCGCATGACCAAGCAGGAGGTCAAGGAAGAGTACAAGCAGGCGCAGGGTGACCCGATCGTCAAGGCACGCCAGCGTTCGATTGCCCGCGACCGGGCACGCAAGCGCATGATCGCAAGCGTTCCGCGCGCCACGCTGGTGATCACCAATCCGACCCACTATGCCGTGGCACTGCGCTATGTACGCGAGGAAGGAGATGCTCCGGTGGTCGTTGCCAAGGGGCAGGACCTCGTCGCACTCAAGATTCGCGAGATTGCCCGCGAACACGACATTCCAATTTTTGAAGACCCGCCGCTCGCGCGCTCCATGTTTGCGCAAGTCTCGGTAGATAGCGTCATTCCGTCAATATTTTACAAGGCAGTCGCAGAGCTCGTGCACCGGGTCTATGCGTCAAAGGCCCCCAAAAGACGGATACGTTAGGCCCGATGAAGAAGTGCTCTTATACGAATCAGCGTGAACGCATCGTGGCAGCGGCGATCAGCCCCGTCGCGAGCGAACTGCGCCTTCTCGATGCTGCCGACCTTATTTCTCTTCTGCGTTTTGAACTTTACGGCAATCTTTCGGACCTCGTTTCGTCCGCAGCAGAACTGTATTTCCACCCGGGAACCGTCATCTTCGGCGCGGGTGGCGACTATCGCCTGGAATGGGGCGGACCGCCGGAGGTGGTCCTCGATCTCGAGATCAAGCCGCGCGGGATCACCATCTACTCGCAGCTGACGCTGACGAACGAGCATGCCGGCCTCGATATCAAGCATATCGCGTTTCACGATTCGTCGGGTGATCCCGACACCAACACGCGTATGCTCGAAGAACGCCTGCAGGAGGCGCGTTTCGTCAAGGGACAGGCGTCCCCGCTTTACGGCTGAACAGGTCTCAGGTGATGTAGCCGAGGCGAATCGCCTTGGCGATCGCCTGGATGCGGTTGACTGAATCGAGCTTGATCGTGGCCGAGCCGAGATAGGCGTTGACGGTGTGCACCGAAAGGCCAAGGCGCTCGGCGATTTCTTCACTGATCCGCCCGTCACCCGCGAGTTGCAGGCAGGCGATCTCACGCTCGCTCAACGTTTCCGAGGGTGCGGCACGGCGCTCATCCAGCGAGAGAATATCCGTCATCACTTTATAGCAACGGCTGTGGACGGCGAGGATCAACTCGCCAGGCAGATCCGCACCGCCAAGGGTCGGGAACACCACATAGCCGTTTCCGACCGCGCCGAGGCGCACGGGGAATGCGATACCGGAATAGGGAAGCAGGCGCTCCTGGAGCTGAATTGCGAACGGCGTAAAATCGGAGGCGTCGAGGAAGCTCGTCTTTTCCTCCGCACTCCAGAGAACCGGCAGGGTGGATGTCTCGATATGCGCAAGCAGCGCATCACCATAGGCCGCCACAAACGCATCGCGGCCGCTGCTGAGGCCGCTGCTCCAATTCTCAAACTCCGGGTCCAGGCGCCGCTTGTGCGGCAGGCTGGCGCCTCCGACACGAAACGCTGCAAAACCGCGCGCGTTCAAAGAGCGCTGCAGCGATACCAGCTTCGGGAAGATGTCCGAGCGGGAGGTAACGGGGCGCTGGCCGGACCAAGTCGCATCTTCGAGGATGGCTCCGCCTGGTCTGGTGTTGGTGGCCATTCCTGCTCCCTCAGACGAGATTGTTGCGGACCGCATAGGCGATCGCTTCCGAGCGTGTCTTCGTCGCCGTCTTGCGCATGACGCTCGTGATGTAGTTGTTGATCGTGTTGCGCGAGATCCCCAGGATCGTCGCGATTTCGTCGCTGGTTTTGCCCTCGGCGATCCAGAACAGGCATTCCAGCTCGCGATCGGTCAGATCGAAGTCACGATCGCTCTTGTGGCCCTTGTTGGTCGAGAGGCTCAGCGCGTAGCCGGCTAGCAGACCGACCTCCCGAAGCCGTTCGGGCGAGAGCACGTAGTCCTGCGGAAAGAGCAACACCAGAGCCAACCGGGTCCGCCCCACATTCATGGTCACTGTGCAGTACTGCCGGCTGATCCCGAGCGGCACGTGCGCATCGTCCGGCAAGATCGCATATTTCGGCTGCAGCACCGACAGGCATTTCTCCAGTTCGGTCGACTGGGAGTAGCTGGTGGCCAGCTCGCTTTCTAGGCGGCGGACAAGGTCGAAGGGCCAGTCGGCGGCGACGACGAAATCGAGGCCTTCCTCCTGGACGAGGTCGTAGCGCGCGAGAAGGTGATGGGAGGCACCGACATAGTCACACAGCACCCGGAGGCATTGACCCATGTCGCCGGAAAGCGCTGGCGTCGCCAGCTTCCGGATCAAAACGTCCTTCGACGAAGTGCCTTTCTGCAGAGGCTCCGCGGGAGCAGCCGCACGGACCCGCCCCTCCTGGCCCTCTGTTGTCAGCTCGGCATCCATTCAATGTGCCCCTTTGAAGTGACAGCCTTGCATTGTCGCAGTCTTCGCCGCGAAAAATCACGGCCGACTCAGACATGTCCGTGATCTCGCACTACCGAATCATGTTCACTGTAAAATATAAAGTGGCAAAGGTCACAAGCATTTGCGGTATTCAGAGACTGCAGGAAGCATGCCTGTCTCGCCGCCATGATGCAATCCCGCATGCTGATGGGATTACAATGCAAAACCGCGCCCGGAGGGCGCGGTCGGTACTCGTTTCTTCTTTCCGATCAGGCCGCGTTGTCCACAGCCCATTTGCGAAGGATCTTGGCGGCGCGCTCTTCCGAGATTTCCACCATGCGCGACAGACGCCGTTCGGGTCCTTCCTTGACCCGGCGGTTGAAGCCGCCATTCGGGTCGTCGTCCATGGTGAGCAGGTCGTCGGTGGAGTCGAAACCGAAGTCCGAGCCAAAGCCTTCCATAAGGCCGCCGCTCGCACCACCGCCGAGAGCAGGAGAGAAATCGGGAAGTTCGAGCCCGGCCGCCTGCTCGCCGATGCCGCCGGCGAGAGCGGTGTCCGCGGTCCCGCCACCGGCGGTGCGGATCATCGGACGGATGCCCATCCAGACGATCAGGAATGCGACGGCGACGAATGCGAGCGAGTTGATGATGCCGCCGATGTTGCGGCTGAGGATTTCCATGAAGCCCGGGCCGGTTGCCGATTCCTCCAGCAGCTGGTTTTCGAGGAATTCCATGGCAGTCAGCGTGACCACGTCACCACGGTTGGTATCGAGGCCGGCCGCGGAGCTGACGATCTTCTGCATCTCGGCGAGATAGGCGTCGATCTTGGCCTGATCTACCGGCTCGCCAACCATCTTGGCGATGCGTCCACGGTTGACGACCACGGCGACAGAGAGTTTTTCGACGGTGAAGCTGTTCTTCACCGTAGCGACCGTCTTGCTGTTGATCTCGTAGTTGGTCTGCTCTTCCTTCTTGTCCTGCTCATCGGAGGATTCAGGACCCGTACCACCAGCATCGGGGGCCGCCTGGGGAATGTTCTGCTCGACGGTCGCAGCCGTATCGGACTGACGCTGGAGCGACTTCTGCTGTTCCTTCGTCACGCGGACAGAGCGCTCGACGCGCGATTCCGGATCGTAGATGGTTTCCTGGATCTGCTGGCTGTCGGTGTTGATCTGGGCGGTGACGCTGGAGCGAAAATTGTCCATGCCGAGGAAAGGCGCGAGGGCCTTGTCGATGTTGGTCTCGATCTCACGCTGGACGGACTGCACGACGCCGAGCGAACGGGTGGCCTCTCCGCCGGTCTCGTCGCCCGCGGCCAGGAGCTGGCCGGTGGAATCGAGAATGGTGACATCCTCGACGTCCAGACCTGGAACGGAAGATGCGACCAGCTGACGAATGGATGCAGCGGCCTTTCGGCCGGCATCCGAGGAGGCGCGGATCATGACGGATGCCGTCGGCTTCTGCTCGCCACGTCGGAAATTGCCGATGTCGGGCATGACGATGTGCACGCGGGCTGCGGCGATGCCGGCGATCTGCTGGATGGTGCGTGCGACTTCACCCTCCAGAGCGCGCACACGCGTCACTTCCTGCATGAAGGAGGTCAGACCGAGAGAACCGACATTGTCGAAGAGTTCGTAACCGGCATTGGCGCTGTTGGGCAGGCCGCGTTCGGCAAGCAGGAGACGGGCCTTGCCGGTCATGCCGGCGCGCACACTGATGCTCTGGCCGTCCGCTCCCGTCTCGAAATCGATGCCGGATTCAGCAAGTGCGATGCTGATCTGGTTCAGATCGACGGGTTCAAGGCCGACATAAAGGGTCTCGTAGGAGGGTTTGTTAACGTAGAGGGCGCCTGCAATGATGATCGCAAAGGATACGATGGCCACGCCAGCCATGGCCAAAAGCTTCGCCTGACCCATCGCCGCGAAATTTTTTGGTATCTGAAGTAATTGATTTAACAGATTCATTCTGTCTCGCACCATCTACAAGAAGGGTCTGGGCGTTTTTGCCCTTGGCGCGACAATAGAAATCGAAACTTGTGCGAACGTTTCGCGAGGCGGGAAAGCCGAATTCATTTCGGCTGATCGCAAACTTGAGGATCTGCGGCCTGGCGTCCCTGGAGGACGGTTAGAAGAAGTCGAAGTCGCCCGCCGCCTTGACCAGCGGTTGGGAATGGCCGTGCCGAAGACCTGCCCCCAGAGCCTTCTGCATGTCGGCGAGTTTGACCAGGCTCAAGGCCGTCGTCATGTCGATCATCCAGTCCGGCGGGATCGTCGCAGTGATGGTGTCGACAAATTCGGCCAGTCCCCGCGCCTTCTGAACAGCCAGGTCGATGCCCTGCAGCACTTTCAGGCTGTCTGGATGCTCCAGCACGGCGGGACCACCCAGTTCGAGAAGGTGCGGCTCCACGCGCTCGATCAGATAAGCCACGTCGTGCAGCTCGCTGACGATGCGCATGAGGATTTCCGGAAGCTCTTCCCGTGTATCCTGGTTTCCCGCCAAGTGTTCGTTTTGCATCCGATGTCCAGTACTAGAAGAACTCGATTGAAGTTTCCACCGGCTTCGAAACAGGAACCGGACGCTGCTCCAGCGCCACCGTCTTCTGTGTTTCTGCGCCCGTGAGCGGATACTGTCTTGCCCGACCGCTGACCGGCCAGAATTCCAGTTTGCGACCGTGTTCTCCGCCCGTAGAGGACCCGACCACCTTGATGCCTTCGTCGCGCAGGAACTGTTGGGCGAAGGCGGCATTCTGTTCGCCTACGTTGGAGAACGTTGCGATCGTCTTGGCGCCACCGAAGATCTTCGCCTCCAGGCGGTCCCTGCGGGCGCCCTGCTTGAGAAGACCGTTGATCAGGAGTTCCATCAGGTGAACCCCGTAGCGGGTGGCGTCGCCGCCACCGGCTCCCGGCACCGCCGATCCCGGCAGCAGGAAGTGGTTCATGCCACCCACTCCTGCAATCGGATCCCGAATACAGGCAGCAACACACGACCCGAGGATGGTCGACAGCACCACGTTTGGGTCCTTACTGACCTTCCACTCCCCTTGTATTATGTGGACGCGCTTTGCTGCACTGTCATCGATCATTTTAGTGCTCCGAATACGGCCTCGATGGCCGCCTTCATCTTCTCGATGGTGAATGGCTTGGCCAGAACGTTATTCGCGCCCAGCTGTGCAGCCTTCTGGACCAATGCACGGTCGCCCTGGGCCGTCAGAATGATGAAGGCCGCCTTCTTCGTATTGGGATTGGTGCGCACGGCCTGCAGGAGACCAAGCCCGTCCATCTTCGGCATGTTGAAGTCCGAGATGACCAGGTGATGGGGCTGCTGCTCCATGATCTTCATGCCCTGCTCGCCGTCACCGGCGGCAGTGATCTGCTTGAAGCCGAGCTGGGTCAGCGCGTCGCTGAGCAGCAGGCGACTTGTGACCTGATCGTCGACGATCAGAACTTTGATTTTTTCGGCTAGGGACATTATTCGATACCTTCTTTTCGGGCAGCAGTGAGTTTGAGGATTTCCTCGCCAATGGAGGTGAGAGGCAGTTGATGCTCGACAGCGCCCAGCTCATAGGCGACTCGTGGCATCCCGTAGACCACACAGGTCTTTTCGTTCTGGCCGATGGTGCGAGCACCGGCATGACGCATCTTCAGCAGACCGGACGCGCCATCGCGCCCCATGCCCGTCAGGATAACCCCGACGGCGTTCCGGCCAGCAAGCTCGGCGACAGAGTCGAACAGGACGTCGACTGAAGGACGGTGTCCGTTGACCGGCGGGCGTTCGACGAGACGGCAGCAGGGAGCCGAGGCATTCGACACCTGCAGATGCCGTTCTCCACCCGGAGCCAGATAGATCTTGCCGATCTCCAATCTTGCACCATCCGTGGCCTCCTCTACCACGGGGGCGCAAAGCCGGTTCAGACGCTCGGCAAAGCTCTTCGTGAAGGTCGGCGGCATGTGCTGCGTAATCACCGTCGGCGGGCAATTGCGCGGGAACTTCTGCAAGACAGCGATCAGTGCCTCGACACCACCGGTCGATGATCCGATGGCGACGATCTTGCGGCCAACCCGGAAATCTGCGGCCGGGGCTGCTGCCACGGGCTGCACCTGCGGAGCCGGCTGATAGCGGTGCTGCGAGCGGGCCGCGGCCTTGACCTTGTCGGCAAGCTCGCCGAATGGGCGGGGCTCACCCGGCTGGGGCTTGGCGACACAGTCGAAGGCGCCGATTTCAAGGGCCGCGAGCGTCGCTTCGGCGCCCCGATGGGTCATGGTCGAGACCATGATCACCGGCATGGGCCGGAGCTTCATGATCTTTTCCAGGAACTCCAGGCCGTTCATGTTCGGCATCTCGATGTCGAGCGTCACGACATCAGGATTGAGCTGCTTGATGGCCGCGCGGGCTTCCATGGCGTCGCCGGCCTGACCGATGACGCTGACATCAGGATCCTGACTGAGCACGGCCGTGATCAGGCCGCGCATGGTCGGGCTGTCATCGACGACGAGAACGCGTGCAGGTGCTGCCATTATTTGCGCCCTCCGTTCTTGCCCAGATAGCGATAGGTGGTGATGCCGATGTTGTCGAAGTCGTTCTTCGAGTCGCCGGAGACGCGCTCCGAATGGCCAATGTAGAGATGGCCACCGACGGGAAGCAGATCGGCGAAGCGGGTCCAGATACGCATCTGGGTCGGCTCGTCGAAGTAGATCACGACGTTGCGGCAGAAGATGACATCGAACTTGCCCTTGAACGGCCACTGCGCCATCAGGTTCAGTTCGTTGTAGGTGATCAGCCGCTTCAGGCGGTCATCGACCTGGAACTTGCGACGTCCCGCGATCTCGACTTCCTTGAACCACTGCTTGCGGATCTGCGGCGAGACGGTTTCCAGCGCCTGTTCGTCATACGCACCCTGACGGGCGATCGCGAGGATCTTCGGGTCAATGTCCGTGGCCAGGATCTTGAAATCGTAGTCGAGGACATTCGGGAAGGCCTGGAAGACCGTCAGCGCGATCGAATAGGGTTCCTGGCCATCGGAACTTGCAGCCGACCAAATGCGCACCCGGCCGCCCGACTTGGCCCGTTGAACCAGCCCCGGCAGAACCTCGTCGCGCAGATGCTCGAAGTGGTGGTTCTCACGGAAGAAGCGGGTGAAGTTGGTGGTCAGATGCGACAGCATTTCGCGACGCTCGCCGGCTCCTTCCGGAGAGGCGACGAGCTGGCAGTAGGCGCGGAATCCGGATAGGCCGAGATTGCGAATGTGCTTGGACAGGCGCGAGTAGACGAGCGAAGCCTTGCTGTCGTTCAGCGCGATCCCCGCGTCCGAATAGATCATGGCAGCAATCTCGTTCAGATCCCGCCGGGTTAGCGGATATTCTCCACTAGCCAGGACCTCGTCGTCCGATTGACGGGATGTACTCATTGCAAAGGTCATGCAGCCTCGCTTTCGGCGGCTTCGTTGAAAAGTGCACCAAGCTCGATCAAGCAGATCATCCGCTTGTCGATGGCGAGAATGCCACGGGCATATTGTCTTTCGAGGTCGGAGGAGACCTCAGGCGTCGGCTGTATGTTTTCGTCGGTCACGGTCAGGATGTCCGAGACGGCCTCCACCAGCAGCCCCACGACCCGGGACTTCACCTGGGCCACGATGATCACGTGGCGGGCGGTCGGCTCGGCGGGCTTCATGCCCAGGCGCAAAGACAGGTCGATGATCGGCAGGACGGCACCACGCAAGTTGATGACGCCCAGGACATAGTGCGGGGAATGCGGTAGCGGCGTTGCCGGGGTCCATCCCCGGATCTCTCGCACCGACATGATGTTTACGCAGAACTCCTGATCGCCGATACGGAAGGCGATGAGCTCCCGGCTTCCCTGAACCAAGTTTTTGACCGCATACGACATACTATTACCCTGCGACGGCTAACGACATTTCCTGCTTGAGGGACTGACCACGCGAGGCGGCGACGACGGCATCCACGTCGAGGATGAGCGCGACGCGACCATCACCGAGGATGGTTGCCGCGGCGATACCCGGGACATGGGTGTAGTTGGCTTCGAGCGACTTGATGACGACCTGGCGCTGGCCCTGGATCGCGTCGACCATGAGGGCGCGCTGGCCACCGCCTTCGGATTCCACGAGAAGAGCAACACCTTCCATCGGGTTTGCCTGGCTGCCGCGGAAGTTCAGGATCCGGCCCACATCCACCAGCGGGCAGAAGGAGTTGCGGATCGAGATCAGGCGCTGGTTGGCACCGAAGGAATGGATGTTCTGCGCTTCCGGCTGGAGCGTTTCGACGATCGCGGTGAGCGGAACGACGAGGGTCTGGCCGGCGACCGTGACCACCATGCCGTCGAGAACGGCGAGCGTCAGCGGGAGGCTCATGGTGAAGGTCGAGCCATGGCCCGGGCGCGAGGTGATCGAGATGCGACCGCCGAGTGCCTGGATGGAGCGCTTGACCACATCCATGCCGACACCACGGCCGGAGATGTCGGAGATCTTGTCGGCGGTCGAAAAGCCCGGCGCGAAGATCAGGTTGTCGATCTCTTCATCCGTCAGGTTGGCATCGGCCGCGATCAGCTCGTTGTCGATTGCCTTCTGACGGACGCGCTCGCGGTTGATGCCGGCACCGTCGTCGACCAGTTCGATGACGATACGACCGGAGCGATGCTTCGCCGTCAGCTTGATCGTGCCTTCCGGCTCCTTGCCGGCGGCCGCACGCTTTTCGGGGCTTTCGATGCCGTGGTCGACGGCATTGCGGATCATGTGGGTCAAAGGCTCGGCGAGCTTGTCGATGACCGTCTTGTCGACTTCGGTGTTTTCACCTTCCGTGACCAGGCGGATCGACTTGCCGACCATGTCGGCGACTTCGCGGACGATACGCGACATGCGCTGGAAGACCGGCTTCACAGGCTGTGCGCGGATCGCCATGACCGAGTCCTGGATCTCGCGGGTAAGCTGCTGCAGCTCCTCGAGGCCCATGTTGACAGCGGAGGTGCCCGTCGCATCGTTCTCGATGACGCTCTGGGACAGCATCGCCTGGTTGATGACGAGCTCGCCGACGAGGTTGATCAGGCGATCGACGCGATCGAGATCGACGCGGATGGTCTGGCCGGCGGCGTTGTTTGCCTGGGCGGCTGCGGCGGCCGCCGCTGCGGCTGCGGCCGCTGCGGGCGATTCCTTCTTTTCCGGCTTGGCTGCACTTGCCGCCATCTTCATGACGTTGGAAGCCGTCTCCGCAGCTTCAACGGCAGCGGCAACGGTTTCTGCAGGTGCTTCGGAGCTGTCGTCGAGCGCAGACAGGTCGAACGGAACGGGGACCATCGGCAGTTCTTCGGTGGCCTCGGTCGCTTCCGGCTCGCGCAACTTAATGTCGAGGTCACAGTCCCATTCGGCGAATTCGAAAACCTGGCGGATGCCTTCTTCGCCCTTTTCCGCCTTGATCTGGATGGTCCAGTGGAAATAGGCGGCTTCCGGATCGAGCTCGTCGAGCGACGGCAGATCGTCCATGTTGCAGTTGATGCTCATCTCGCCGAGGCGGGACAGATCACGCAGCAGGAGAGCCGCTTCGTTGCCCTTGGAATAGAGTTCGCGGCGTGGCTTGAACGTCACGTCGAATGTCGGAACTTCGGCCGCCGCTTCTTCTTCGCCGCCGAACCCGTCGAAGGTGAAGGGGATCGGCTGGAAGCCGCTGTCGTCGGTCGGAGCCGCCGCGGGTGCGGCGGCCTTGGGAGCCGGCTTGGCCGCAGCCACGGGGGCAGCAGAGGCCGCCGGCATCTCGCCGTTTGCCAGTGCTTCCAGTTCCTTGACGAGACCGCTCGAACGGCTTTCGTCGACACTGCCGCCATCGCGGGAGGCGGTCACCAAGTCGGCCAGGACGTCGGCCGACTTCAGCATCACCTTCATGACTTCCGGGCCGGGTTCCAGCTTGTTGGAACGAACGCAATCAAGAGTCGTCTCGAAGACGTGTGCGAAGGCGACCAGGTCATCGAGACCGAAGGCACCAGCACCGCCCTTGATGGAGTGGACCGCGCGGAACACGGCGTTCACCGTTTCCGGATCCCGATCTCCATCATTCATTTTCAGAAGACCGGATTCCAGTTCGGCGAGCTGCTCCTCGCATTCCTGGAAAAAGATCTCTTTGATTTCGTTCATATCCATAGGAGAAATTCCCGGCTTAGGCGGTTACACGCTCGATGGCATCGATCAGTTTGGTCGGATCGAAGGGCTTGACGATCCAGCCGGTCGCGCCGGCCTGACGAGCGCGGTTCTTCTTCTCGGCGTCGCTTTCCGTGGTCAGAACCAGGATGGGCACAGCGCGATACTTCTCATTTTTGCGGACGCCCTCGATGAAGCCGAAGCCGTCGAGACGCGGCATGTTGATGTCCGTCACGATAACGTCGGGATTGCATTCCTCGAGCACTTCCAGACCCTCGACGCCGTCTTCGGCCTGAATGGTCTCAAAGCCAGCGTTGTTGAGGGTGACCAGAAGCATGTTACGAATGGTTCTGGAGTCATCCACGGTGAGCACTTTTTTCTTCATTGCCGGATCTCCTTAGCGAGCAGATGATCGATGTTCACGCCAATCAGTTGAAGGGTTTTGAGAAAGGCCTCAGAGGCCTTTCCGTACGAGAAGGGATGCTTGTCGGCTTCCCAGGCCTTGGCTGCTGCCATGAGGACCTGCACGCACTGGGCGCCAACACGCTCGACAGCGGAAGCGTCGATCGTCAGCGGAGCACCACGCATCGAGAGAATATTGGCCTTGAGATTGGACGCTTCGTTCAGGTCCAACACAGCGGCCAGCTTCAGGGCCTTCTGTTCGCCTTTCTTACTTGCCATCATTTCTTTCCTTGTGTCCCGAGGCTGCGGCAACCGGGCCCGAATATGGGTCCCAGGAGAACCATTCCCCCGGACAGATTGCCGAAATTCCCGCCCTTAGCTTCCTTATGTAGCGCATGGTGGTAAACAATCCCCTCACCCCCCGAGCCCTGCGATGTGGACCGGGAAGCCGAAATCCGAAGTTTCCTCTTCCAGGATTTCCGGTGCCGGATGAGCAGCGTTCGCCGCCGTCTGGGAGCCCTGCTCTCGCCGGGCCGACAGCTGGATTCGGCTGTCATTGGCCTTCGGTGCGCGGGTCTGCCGTTCGATGTGGAACTCGCGGATTGTCGCCCCCAGCTCCAGGATGACCTTGTGAAGATCATCGGTTCCCTCAGACGACTGGCGGGCGATGGCAGCGTTGTTGCCGATGTCGGCACCGAGACCGGCGACCGTTCCGGCAATGCCGGCCAGTTCGCTCGCCTGTCGATCGGTGCGGGCGGCGATGTCGGAGACCGTGCCGCTGATATCGCCCACCTGCAGAACGATGTCTGCAATCGCCCCTTGTGTCTTGGCCACCATATCGACTCCGGCTTCGACCTGGTTCTTGGTGGTCGCCACGAGGGTCTTGATTTCACGCGCGGCGTCAGCGGAACGCTGGGCAAGAGCCCGGACTTCCTGAGCGACGACGGCGAAGCCCCGGCCGCTGTCGCCGGCGCGGGCTGCCTCGATGCCGGCATTCAGCGCCAGCAGATTGGTCTGAAAAGCGATTTCGTCGATCGCGCCGATGATGTGGCCGATCTGTTCTGCTGAAGCCTCGATGTCCGCCATGGCAGAGATCGCCTGACCGACGACCTGGCCACTCGCTTCCACGGAAGTGCGGGTCGCGGCAACGGTTGCTTCCGCGCGTTTCGTCTGGCCGACGCTTTCGCGCACGCTGGATGTCAGTTCATGAAGGGCGCGGCTCGTCTCGTCCAGTGCGCCGGATTGGTCCTGCGCCCGACCGGCGTAACTCAGAGCCGTCTCGGCCATGCGTCCGGTCGCTTCGCGGGCAAAAGCAAGTTTCTCCTCGGAGGAGAGGAAGGCCGTCTGAAGCTGTTCCAGCGCATCATTCATGCGGCCTGCGAGATCGGCATAGGCTTCCGGGACATCAGAGGGTGTGCGCGTCGTCAGATCGCCCGCAGCCAGGCTCTCGACGACGGGACGAAAGATGGATTCGAACTCAGCGCGATCGTGTTCGCGCTGCGCCGCCAGGTCCCGATGATGCTTGAGGCGCAGCTCGTTGAAGCGCAGGGACACAGCAATCTCGACATCGACCATGACCAGCCGCACGAGAGCGCCGACCAGATCGGTGACTTCGCGCTGGCGGCGGCGGCTCGATGGCAGAAGACCGGATCCGGTCGCCTCGCCAATGGCTGCCGTCAGCAGATGCTCCAGCACCACCGCGTGGCCGGCGACATGCCAGCGGGGATCGAGACCCATGCGGCTTTCGCTGTCGGAAAGCACCTTTACCCGTTCGGCATAGAGCGCATCGAAGCGGGCATCGGTGAGAACGTCCCAATGGGATGAAAGAAGATCGTGGAGCCGGTCGTACTGGCGCTCGCTGGTAAAGACACGCGCCGCATCCGGCGAAGTCTGGAGGCGCTGGAAGAGATCGCGCAGGGCCGACTTCAAGGGCTGCGAGAGGACATGACGGTTCTGGCGGAGCAGATCGCACTGGGCCTCGTCGAGACCGGCAAAGCGCAATCGGTCACGCAGGCTGCCTGCCTGTGATCCCGTCGCCCGCTCCGTGGACATCCCCTGACCCGTCATACGTCCCGCACTACGGCCGCCATTGAGGCGAACCTTCCGTCGCTCGACGTTTCTGCAGCCAGGATACGAATCGAAGGTGATCGGATTGCCGATCCCGTTGCCGTCCGCATCATGGTCAGTCAGTTCGCCGAACTGTTTCCATGTGAAATACAGACCGGACCAGAACCGGTACGACGGGATGGCGTCATGCCCGAAGGAAACTCATCAGTGAGTCCCACTCCGACGTGTCCCCCAATCTTTATGGTTAATTCCTTGCTTGAAGGTTAATAAAATCTCCACGTCAAGCCGCAGTCCCTAATATGAGAGAATAATGCTTTAACCCGATTTCCAAGGCCGCGCGGGCTTTTGGAACAAAGCCGATCATCTCGTCGTTGCGCCGCAAAGCGACAGGAGTGGAATGTGAGCGCTCGGGCAATCTGGAAAGGTCATCTTTCAATCGGCGATCTGGGCTGTGCCGTCGCCCTCTATTCGGCAGTCAACGGCCAGGAACGCACCGCATTTCACATCATCAACCGGGACACTGGGCACCGGGTGCGGCGCGAATATGTGGACGAGGACAGCGGGCGTCCGGTAGGCAAGGACGACCTAGTCAAAGGTTATGACACGCCCGAGGGACAGACGATCATCCTGGAACCGGACGAGATCCGCGATGCCGTGCCGGAAAGCGACAAGCGGCTCGAGCTTTCGGCCTTCCTGGCTTGCGACGGCATAGATACTCTCTTTCTCGAACGCCCCTACTTCCTCGCACCGGCCGACAGGCAGTCGGTCGAGGCCTATGATCTGATCCGGGAGACGATGGAAGCGCAGGGTGTCGCGGCTATCGCACGTACCGTGCTGTTCCGCCGGGTGCGCAGCGTGCTTGTCCGGCCGCAGGGCAAGGGCCTGATCGCCACCACCCTCAACTACGATTATGAAGTGAGGGACCCGGCGGAGAGTTTCTCCGACATCTCAAAGATCCACATCGAGAAGGAGATGCTAGACCTTGCGCGTCACATCATCGGCACCAAGATGGGCGAGTTCGATCCCAGCCACTACGAGGACCGCTACGAGGCCGCCCTGACCGAGCTCTTCAAGGCCAAGATCGCTGGCCGTAAACCCAAGAAGCTGCCGAAACGCAAGGCTGAGAATGTCACGAGCCTCCTCGATGCGCTACGCAAGAGCGCCGGCGCACTGGAGGAAAAGGCACCGCAACGGCGCAAGTCGCCCGCGGGGTCCGCTTCGAGACAAAAGAAGGCCAGTTGACCATGTCGCTCTCCGAATATCGCCGCAAGCGCGACTTCAAGACCACGCCGGAGCCGAAGGCCGAGAAGGGCAAGAGCGAGGGCCACAGCTTTGTCATCCAGAAACATGCGGCACGGCGCCTGCATTACGATTTTCGCCTGGAAATGGACGGCGTCCTGAAAAGCTGGGCGGTAACGCGAGGGCCAAGCCTTGTGCCGGGCGAGAAGCGGCTTGCGGTGCATGTCGAGGACCACCCGCTGGCCTATGGCGACTTCGAGGGCGTCATACCGCCCGGACAGTACGGGTCGGGCGAAGTCATCGTCTGGGACCGGGGCACCTGGGAGCCGATCCACGATCCGCGCAAAGGGTACAAGAAGGGACATCTCGAATTCACGCTGAAGGGCGAGAAGCTGGGTGGTCACTGGCATCTGGTGCGCATGGCCGGCAAGGAGGGCGAAACGCGGGAGAACTGGCTGCTGATCAAGGGAGACGACGAGGCAGCACGTGAGCCAGGCGAACCTGAGATCGTCGAAGAAATGCCGCTCTCCGTGAAGAGTGGCCGTCCCATCGAGAGCCTAAAGGGGGACGGGAAAGCCGCGATCTGGAAATCCAGCAAAACCTCGGCCAAAACGAAGAAGGCTTCTGCCGGTCACGCAAGCGCTGCGAAGCAAGGCGATCACAAGATCAAGGGGGCGAAAGCAGGCGATCTGCCGGAGTTCCTCCCGCCTGCGCTTGCGACCCTGGTCAAGGCGGTGCCGAAAGGAGGCCGATGGCTGCACGAAATCAAGCTGGACGGCTATCGCATCGAGGCCCGGATCGATCATGGCAAGGTACAGCTCCTGACCCGCACCGGGCTCGACTGGACGGACCGGTTCGGCAAGCGCGTCGTTTCCGCGCTCAAGGGGCTGCCCGTGCAGACTGCACTGCTCGACGGCGAGATCGTGGTGGAGAGCGGAAACGGCAGCAGCGACTTCTCCCTGCTGCAACAGGACCTCAGCGAAGGCAGAGATGACCGATTTACCTATTACGTCTTCGATCTGATGCATCTCGACGGGCAGGATCTGACTGGCGCATCCCTGCTCGATCGCAAGGGGTTGCTTGAGCCGCTGATCGCGAATGCCGAGGTACCTCTCAAATATTCCAGCCATTTCGACGAAAGCGGCGAGCTCGTGCTCAAGCATGCATGCCGCCTCAGCCTCGAAGGAGTAATCTCCAAGGTTGCCGATGCGCCCTATCGGTCGGGGCGCGGGCGCGACTGGGTGAAGTCGAAATGCACTGCCCGTCAGGAGCTGGTCATCGGCGGCTATGTCCCCTCCTCGGTCTCCGACAAGGCGATCGGATCCCTGATCATGGGGGTCAACGAAGCGGATGGCCTGCGCCATGTAGGCAGAGTCGGCACCGGCTATAGCCAGAAGCTCGCACGGCAGCTGTTCGACAGGTTGCAGCCGCTCTTGCGGGAGAAGAGCCCGTTCAAGGACAAGCTCACCGGACCCGAGCGGAAGGATGCGGTTTTCGTCGAGCCGGAATTGGTGGCGGAGATAGAGTTTCGCGGATGGACCGGAGACGCCCACCTGCGTCACGCTTCCTTCCGAGGTCTCCGGGAAGACAAGGCGGCGCGGGACGTCGTGCAGGAGACGCCGGCGGCAAGCGAAGCGGCAAAGAAGACCGGCAACCGCAAGGTCGCTTCTACAGCTGAAAAGAAGGAACAGGCGGCCATTCAAACCGCGCGTCGGCATATCACCCTGACGCATCCGGACAGGCTTTATTGGCCGGAAGCCGGGGTGACCAAAGAGGGCCTGGCCGATTACTACGCCCTGGTCTGGCCACGGATTGCGCCCTTCATCGTTGATCGGCCGCTCGCGCTTCTCCGGTGCCCGGAAGGACATCAGAAGACGTGTTTCTTCCAGAAGCATGGCTGGCGCGGCATGCGCAAGGAGATCATCAGCATCCGTGATCCGAAGGACGACGAGGCGCTGATTGGCATTCGCGACCTCGCAGGCCTGTTGTCGCTGGTGCAGGGCGCGGCGCTTGAGATCCACCCCTGGGGGTCGCGCGCGGGCGATCTCGAGCGACCGGACATGGTCAATATCGATCTTGATCCCGGGCCCGACGTCACTTGGGAGCGGGTGATCGAAGCGGCATTCGAAGTGCGCCAGCGTTTCGAGGACATGGGGCTCACCGGCTTCGTCAAGACCTCCGGCGGCAAGGGGCTGCATGTGGTCGCGCCGCTCAAGCCGAAGGCCCAGTGGCCGGAAGTCAAGGCGGCGATGAAGGCACTGGCCGACAGCATGAGTGCCGACAGCCCCGAGGATTATGTCTCGACGATCAGCAAGGCGAAACGCAAAGGCAAGATCCTGATCGACTACCTGCGCAACGGCCGCGGCGCGACGGCCGTCGCACCCTATTCCACCCGTGCGCGGACAGGGGCTCCGGTGTCGATGCCGCTTTCCTTCGAGGAATTGAGCCCGGACATCCTGCCCAACCACTTCACGGTGGAGAATGTGCCGGCACGGCTTGCCGGAACCGATGCGGATCCATGGGAGGATTTCCGAAAGGCGGAAACACCGCTGAAGGTCAAGCTCGCCAGAACCAAAAGGAGCCGATGAAGGTTTTATTTCCGCGCAGCCGTCTTTTTCTCCGACGCGAGGCTTCGGCGCAGCGCTTCCATGATGTCGATGACGTTGTCCTTGCGTTCGGGCTCGGCAGCCTTCTTTGGCCTGGTGCGCTTGGATTTTTTCGTGCGGTTCTCGATGATCTCGTGCAGGCGTTCCTCGACGGGATCACGAACCAGCTTCGGATCCCAATCACGCAGGCGCGCTTCCACCAGCTTCTTCATCATGGTCTTCGCGCCGCTTGCCGGCAGCGCGTCGCCGGATTGATTGAAGAATGGATCAGGGTCGCGGACCTCCTCGCCGTAGCGGAGCGTCCAAACCACCATGCCTTCGTCTCGCGGGACGACAAGTACGGCGTGCTCGCGACGGTAAAGTACAAGCCGGGCGATGCCGCCGGTGTCGGTTTTGCGCATGGCTTCGCGGATAACGGCAAAAGCCTCCTCGCTAACCTTGTCGGCCGGCGCCAGGTAATGGGGGCTATCATACCAGATCCAGCCGATCGAATTGCGCGGGACGAAGGTCTCGATATCGATGGTACGGGTGCTTTCGAGTGCTACGTCTTCGAGCTCCTCGTCTTCAAAGAGTACATAGTCATCCTCGGCGCGCTCGTAGCCCTTGACCTGATCCTCGTCATCGACCGGCTTGCCGGTTTCCGCATCGACGTAGCGACTGACGACCCGATTTCCCGTCTTGCGATTTATGTTGTGAAAACGGAGCTTGGCGCTTTCGGTCACCGCCGGCGTCATCGCCACGCGGCAGGTGACGAGGGAGAGCTTCAGATAGCCTTTCCAGAACGCGCGCTGCGCCATTTGTCTCTCCTTCCGGGACCGTCCGGGGATGTTCCATCCGCGGCACTGCCCCGGAAAACGCGAGCTGGAGGGAACGGTTCCGAACAGAGCTCAAATCGGCGGTTGCATGGGGAACCGTTTGCCCTTGTTGGCGTTCATCTTATGCCTGTTCCTCTTCAATGATGAGCCGGAGGGTCCGAAGCCGATATGGGGTATCGCAGACAGATCCATCCGGGGAGCCGGCGGGTGCGACGAGACCGCGCTCGGCCGAGCATGATTGCGTGTGGAATGGGCAAGCGGCGACGACGGAGAATTGCCATGCCTGAACGAGACTATGACTGGATTGCCCGGCGAGCGTACTCGCTCTGGGAAGAAGAGGGACGCCCCGACGGCCGCGACGAAGCCCATTGGCAGACCGCGCTTAACGACTGGGAAACGCTCAATGCTTCTGCGTCCGAGACAACGGCGAAGGCCGGCCGGCGCATTGCGGAAGCTCAGGCATCCGCCGAGCAGGAAGGACTTGTGATCACGGAGGAACCGGTTCGTCCGGTCCGCAAGACGGCAAGGAGCCGGAAGGGGTGACGAAGGTGGCAGGAGTCGATCTTTCTCTGGCCCTGAGCCGGGCGCAATTCATCCAGCGGGTTCGGGAAGCCTATCACCGTGACGAAGAAGAGGTGCGCCCGCGCCGCCATTATCCAACACGTGTGCCGCTGCATGTGCTTGCAGTCACGTCGGAGATTTATCCGCTGATCAAGACCGGTGGTCTTGCAGACGTCACAGGCGCTCTCCCAAAGGCGCTGTCCACCTACGGCATCGAGACGCATACGCTGGTGCCGGGTTATCCGTCGATCCTGGCGCTCGCACGCCTGCATCCACCGCTGATGGAATTCGATGACCTGCTCGGCGAGAAGGCAACGCTGCGGCATCTGGAGATCGACGGCCTGAGCCTCTTCGTGCTCGACGCACCGGCGCTCTACGAGCGCCCAGGCGGGCCCTATGTGGACGAAAACGGGAACGATCATCCGGACAACTGGAAGCGCTTTGCCGTGCTTTCACTCGCGGGTGCCGAAATCGCGGCCGGAGCCCTTCCCGGTTGGAAGCCGGATCTGGTGCATACGCATGACTGGCAGTCGGCGCTGACATCCGTCTATCTGCGCCAGATGGGATCTGCGGTCCCGGTGGTGCTCACCATCCACAACCTCGCCTTCCAGGGGCAGTATTCGGCCTCTCTGCTGCCGCAGATCGGCCTGCCGCCCGAGGTCTATTCCGTCGACCAGATGGAGTATTTCGGCGACATCAGCTACCTCAAGGGTGGCCTCGTGACTGCCGACCACATCACCGTCGTCAGTCCCACCTATGCCCGCGAAATCCTGTCTCCGACCTTCGGGATGGGCCTCGACGGCGTCTTGAATGCGCGAATGGACAGGCTCCAGGGTATCGTCAACGGCATCGACAAAGAGGTGTGGAACCCGGCAACGGATCCCTACCTGCCCTTCCGCTACGACCTGAAGACCCTGCGCAACAAGAAGAACAACAAGGCGCTTCTGCTGGAACGGTTCAACCTCGAACCGGGGGACGGCCCGCTTTTCTCGGCGGTCACGCGCATCACCTGGCAGAAGGGCATGGACATGCTGGCCGAGGTGGCTGACGAGATCTTCCACTGGGGTGGACGCCTGATCGTGCACGGCCAGGGGGATCACGACATCGAGGATGCGCTGAAGGCGACCGCGGCCCGCTTCCCGGGGCGAATGGCCGTTTCGATCGGCTATAGCGAGCCGACCGCGCATCTGATCCATGGCGGGTCCGACGGGATCATCCAGCCGTCGCGTTTTGAACCCTGTGGCCTCACCCAGCTTTATGCCCTGCGCTATGGCTGCGTGCCGGTCGTTTCGCGCACCGGCGGCCTGTCGGAGACGATCATCGACGCCAATGACGCGGCACTCTCTGCGCGGGCCGCAACCGGGTTCCAGTTCCATCCGGTTCGCCCGGAAGGACTGCGTCACGCACTTCGACGTGCGGCAGAGGCCTATGGCGACAAGCGGAAATGGGCAAGGCTGCAAATCCAGGCAATGCGTGCCGATTATTCCTGGGATCGCAGCGCCGAACGCTATGCGGAAGTCTATGGGCGACTGACGGAATCGCGTGTGCAGCTGCGTCACTAGGACAGGCTTTGCCAGATCTGCATAAACAAAAAGGGGCCCGGAATGATCCGGGCCCCTTTTTGTGGCTTGTATATGCTCAGGGGCTGGGCCGGCTCTGGCCTGATCCTCCGGTGCCCGTCTGCGGTGTCGGATCGCTGTCGGTGTCCATGGCGGGCACGGTGCCCGAGGTCGTGCTGCGGCGTTCATCGCTTGTGCTGCCAGTGCTGCTGGTGCCCTCGCCGCAGGCCGTCAGCAGTCCCATGACGGCAAAGGCCGTCATTGTCTTCATCAAGCTCATCTCCAGTCCTCTCTCTGGTGGTCGCCGTCAGCGTGAAAACGTTCACGGACGGCGATGCTCCGCTCCAAGGCGGCAATGTCCTCGCTGGTCGCCGGAACGGGGTCATCCGCTATGGCTTCAAGGACGGCGGGATCAATCGCGCCGGAGCGGATCGCCATACGCAGGGTCTCGCGCGTCTGGCGCTCGGCCTCCAGTTGGGCAAAGAGCGCGATGATCAGCCGATCACGCGGATCGGGGAAACGCCGCCAGCGGGGCGGGCGTACCGTCTCGGTCATGATCCACTCCTTTTCGACAGAAGAAATTCCTCTCAGAGGAAACATTTGGAGCCGCCCAATGTTCCCCTTCCAGAGGTTCATCCGCACAAGGGAGACCGGTTCATGGACGGCGAACTGAAGACACTGGAGGCACGGCTCAACGCCCATCGCGAGATCCTGGTCTCGCTCCTCAGCGAACTCCTGGTTGCGCCCGATGGTGCCCCGGAATTGCTGCGCAACCTCGAGCAGGAGGTGCTGCTGCGCGACGGATCCGAAGATCCTGGTGCCGAGCCCTCTGCGGGTGTCGGGCGCGGCCACGAAAAGGGAGAAGCGATCCGCGACATCCTCGATACGGCGAAGGCCCGCGCATCGGCCTTGCGCCGGACGTCGTCCGATCTCGGCGAACCCAACGGCTTCACCCAGGCTTTGAAAGAAAGGAACCAACCATGATCCGGAAAATGCTCGCGGGATGGCTTACCCGACTGCGCCCCTCCAAACGTCCAGAACTCGGCCTGCCCAAGAACGCCCAGGTTGCGCCGCCGCTGAGGGTAGACCTTCCGCTGCGGGAACGTTCACGGGCTCTTGTGGCCGTTCCCGCACAGATCAGCGGCGCGCGCATGGGCTCGGGCAAGCTCTGAACTTAGCGCTCATTTCTCCTGGGACTGGTCGCGGACGTCGAAATTCGCGTCCCAGTCCTTCGGCGGGTCCTTCTTGCCGGGCGGCCACTTGTTGGCCGTGGCATCCTCCGACCCTGTGATGACCGTGGGTTTGGCGCTGACGACGCCGTCGCTGTCTCCACCGGCCTGGGTGCCGGCGAACTGGCCTTGGGCATCCTTGCGGATACGGCTGACATCCTCGTCCTGACGATCGCTGCTCATGGTCGTTCCTCCAGTGATTTTCGCCGGGGTCAACCCGACAGCGCCGCCAAAGGTTCCGAGGCGGCTAATCAGCGGTGCCGGCGATAAAGGAGGACAGCGGCGCCACGAGCGTCCAGCGCAGTCCAGACAGGTCGAAGTCGACAGAGACATCACCGGCAAAGGCGCTTGCAGCATGCCGTTCGATCACGGTGGAGCCAAAGCCCCGTCGGCTCGGTGGCTTGACCGGTGGGCCGTATTGCTCGATCCAGCACAAGCGAAGCCGGGGCTCGCCCCCCACTTCGGCTGGAGGCAGCACTTCCCATTCGATGCGAAGCCGGCCTTCCAGGACGGAGAGCGCGCCGTATTTCACGGAATTTGTCGCCAGTTCGTGAAAAACGAGTCCCAGGTTTTGCACGGCATTGGCATTGACCAGAAGGTCCGGTCCCCGTCGGGTCACGCGGTCGTTGGAGCCAGTCACAGTGGTCAATTGCAGATCGACAAGCGACGCGAGCGGGATGCCGCCCCATTGCTGCTTGGCGAGCGCTTCGATCGACTGAGCGAGTCCGGACAAGCGGCCGCTGACGGCGCGCTGGAATTCCTCAACATCGTCTGTCCCCCTCGCCAGCTGTCGCATCATTGCCTGGACGAGCGAGAGGATATTCTTGGTCCGGTGCACGAGTTCCTGGAGGATGAAGTGGATGCGTTCCTCCGCCTCGGCACGATCGAAGGATGCGTTCGAGAGGGCTACGGCGACCTGGTTGGCCTCTACGATCTTTGTGCGCTCCGGAGATACGATCTCACCGCTGCCAATACGTTCGGCCATGCAGGCGATCTTGCGGATCGCCGATCGCAGATGGTGGGCCGCAATCAGCACGACACCGAGGATCAGAGTGAGGAGCACGAGGCTTCCGATCAGCAGGCTCTGCCAGAGGGCCACAAAGGATCCCTTGAGGCTATCGACCGGGCCCCACACGATCGCGCGCCATGGCCAGTCGGCGACCTTCGCATAGCCCATCAGGTGCTGCTTGCCTTCGCGGTAAAAGACTGCGCTGCTGTTGGCGCCATACATGAGCTCCAGCCAGCTCTGGTCCACCTGCGTGCCCGACGGCTGGTTGTCCGCGCCGCTCGACACGACGACGCGCCCCTCGCCATCGATGAGCGCCGAGGTCCAACCCGGAGGGAGGGTATCACGCGAAGCAAGGTTCCCCAGGCTGGCGGCATCCTGCGTGAGCACAACGGCGTCCGTGCCGGCTGTTGCGCTCTTCTGAAACGGCATGGTCAGGTTGACGACCCAACGCTGGCTGGTTGCCCCAAAAAACACGCCGGACAGCTCGACCTTGCCCGAGCGAAGGGCCGAATGCACGGACTGCGGATTGGCCATGGGACGCAGGGCCGCTCCCCACGGCATTCGGGTGTTCAGCATCTGGATCCCGTCTCGGCGCGCCAGTATGACGTAGAGCGAGCTTTCCTTCAGGCTCTCGCCCACCCGCGAATGGAAAGCCTGAAGATTGCCCTGCTGCAGTTCTACCGAATTGGCGACGAGCGCCAGGGTGGTCTCCATGTCGGCGATCTTGCGCTCGACCGCGCGGCTTATGGTCTGCGCATCCTGGGCGACGTCTGTCCTCAAGGTCTGGAACTGCGACCGCTCGAGTTGCAGCAGCAGGAATGCGACGAAGGCCAGCAGCGGCAGTGTGGCCAGCACTGCCATGCCCGCCAGATACGAGCCGATCGAGGCGGTTGGGAACAAGCCGAGGAACATTTTGCTGAGCCGGCTCACTATGTGCCCCTTAAGCGGAACTGCCGCAGTTTTACTGCCTCCAGACCGAACCAATTGCCCTTGGCGGCGTTAGGAAGGCGATACTGAAGGAGGAGCTTGTCATGATCTTCAAGCCGCAACGATTCCACGGGGAGACGCCTGTCGTGGCCGACGAGAACCCGACGGAGGCGACGCTCGAGCAACGGGTTGCCGACGCGCTGGCCGTGACTGATGGTACTGGTGCCGAGGGCCTGCGAGTGGTGGCCAGTGGGGGAGAGATCTTCCTTTTTGGCGCCGTGGCCTCGCGCGAGGAGATGGACCGTGCGGTAGAAGTCGCATTGGCCGTACCGGGGGTCGAGAAGGTTACGGTGCGCATGCAAAGCGATGAGGCGCCCTGACGGCCGCCTCCGCACCATTCTTCGCCGCTTATGAACGACAGACGTGGGCGTGCCGACAGCGAAACGCCATCGCCGCGCCGCACACCTGTGCGACTCTCCGTCGATCAATGTCACCAAGGTTCCGATGCTATGGCCGAACGCGCGCGTCAGGCGCGCCCGCCCAATCCTGCAGAGCCGTCCGGTCCCCAAGCCTGCGCCAATCCGGCGATCTCCAGCATGCGCCCCCTCAGATCCTGCTGACGGAGGACCGTCACCTTGCGCTTGGCGATCTGGATCTCCGAATAGCTTCGGGCGGCCTCAACGGCGAGCCTGTAGCTTGGATACACCGCAGACTGCCCCTCTTCGGACAGAAAGCACCAACCGTTCGCCTGGGGGATGATGTCACAATATACCTGGGTCATGCCGCACTCCTCCTGATGTCCGCAGAACGAACGGGCCCAAGAAGAGTTCCGGCTGAAACCAAATTTATTTGCGGCCGATATCGTCACCCGCAAGCGACGATGAGGGAGTGAGGCTGGAAGCGTGACAGATCGCGGATATCTGCTTCAGCCGTCTTCGGCATGACGTGGATGGTTTCTCCGTGAACCGGCGGAAGAGTGGCCGGCGCATCACTGAAATTGCAGCGCATTTGCCAGCGGCGCACCCCCAGCTGCCAATCCACTGCCAGGCGTCCGTCGTCCGCCAGCAAAAGATAACCCACGCCCCCGCCGACGTTTGCCAAGAGCGGCATTAGATGGTGCTGCCGTTTCTGCAGGAGTTCACGAACACGGCCGAGGGCGGCCCTGCCCGGCTCCGCTTCGGCTTCCTGCCAGTCGAGTTTCGACACGAGGAAGGTTTCGCGCAGATTCGGGTGGCGGATCTCGTCCAGCGTCAGGTTCTGCGAGCCAAAGTCGCTTGCCTGACGCAACCGGTCCTCCGGTCCGTTCTGGTCGAGGTCCGGGGGATAATCGGCGAAGAAGAAAAAGCGGCCCCGCGATCGGAACTCGTCTCCCATGAACAGAAGCGGGATCTGCGGCGCAAGCAGCAGCAGGGCCAGCAGCCGTTCCCCGAGGTCATCTTCGACCAAGCTCCAAAAACGTTCCCCTCGCCCGCGATTGCCGACCTGATCATGGTTCTGCAGGTAGTTGACGAAAGTCACCGGGGGCAGGTGCCCGCTCGGTTCGCCTACCGGTGCATCCCCCTTGCCTTCGACCTTCTCGCCTTGCAGGGCGAAGCCGGTAGCGAGGCTCTTCCCGATCCGGGCCCAGAAATCGTTGGCAAAGACGCGGAAATGTCCGCTGTGCTCACCGGTGGCCCAGGCATGGACGAGGTGATGATAGCCGTCGTTCCAGACACCGTCATAGAGCCTGACGGAGTTGTCTTCGTTGCGCTCGTGCAGTCCGGTGATGCAGCGCCCGTCTTCGACGACCAGGTGAATGTGACGTTCGGGAATGGTATCGCGGACCCGGCTGGCCAGTTCCTCGAGCACATGGACGTCGCTCGCCTCGTCGTTGATCTGATCCACGGCATCCAGACGCAGTCCGTCGACCGCAAACTCCTCCAGCCAGTAGAGCGCATTTTCGATGACGAGATCGCGGGCGGGTTTCCTTGCGACATCGAGCCTCGGCCCCCAGGGCGTGTGCTCCCTGGTGAAGAGATCGGGCGCATAGGTGGCGAGGTGGTTTCCGTCGAGGCCGAGGTGATTGTAGACGACGTCCAGCATCACCATCAGACCGAGACCGTGGGCGGTGTCGATGAAGGCCTTCATGTCGTCCGGCGAGCCATAGGCGGGATGCGGGGTGTAAAGCAGAACTCCGTCGTAGCCCCAGCCGCGACTGCCCCCAAAAGCGGCGACCGGCATCAGTTCGATCATTGTGATGCCGAGTTCTGCCAGCTGGGGCAGTTTCGTCGCGGCGGCGGCGAATGTACCCTCGTCGGTAAAGGTGCCGACATGCAGTTCGTAAATTACCGCTTCAAACCACGGACGACCCGTCCAGCGGCTGTTCTTCCAGCGATAGGCCGTTGGATCAACCACAAGCGAGCGGCCATGGACATCACTCTCGAGGGCGCGGCCCGCGGGGTCCGGGACCATGTTGCCATCCGGCAGGACGAAGGCATAAGGCGTTCCGGGTGCAACACTGGTGGCCAGGAGCTCGTACCAGCCGTCGCCGGTCGGCGACATCGGCACCTCCTCGTCCTTGAGACGCAGGTTCAGGGTCTCGGCTGCGGGGGCCCATACGCGAAAGCGGACTTCTCCGGCAGCGGTGTATTCCGCACCCCAGGTCTTGGCAAAGACGCGATATTCCAGGTCGGCATCGACGTCTTCCGCGTCGGGCTCTCTTTGCCAGTCGTCCATCTGCGCGTCCTTTCGTTCGTCGCTCCGAGCGGGACGAACGGCAAGACAGGGGGAAGGTTCCAGCAAAAGCGGGGTATCGGGCGCCTGCCGATCACATGCCGCGCATTCAGGAACAAAGACAGAGCCAGCGAATTGCTCTTTCATGCGCCGACACTGAACGCATTCTGCGACAGGCGGCCAGCAGGGAGATGAACATGCCCATCAACGATCCAACATCGCCGTTCGATGATCAACCGCCAATGCCCGCGCCTACCTGGGCCCCGGAGGTTCCCGTTGAAGAGCCAGAGCCGGACGTTTTGCCGGACGAACTGCCAAACCCCAACCCCGACGAGACGCGCGACCCGCCGGTCGTCGAGCCCGGCACGCAGATCTGACCTGAAACAGATCGGCGGGTCTCAGCGAAGGCCCGCCACTCTTTCCCAGCTCTTCTTGCCGGCGACCCAGTTCTGCCAATCCGCGACGGAGCCATAAAAGACGTTGAGGTCGATCTTGCCGTTGACCCCCTGGGACAGGCCGGAGCCGGAATACTGCCAGAAGACCCACTTGCGGCCCGGATAGACCTTGGACGGATGGGCCGCAACGGAGCGCAGCCAGAAGGGATAATCCAGGAAGTGGCCGCGCAGATTATCCTTGTAGAAGTCAGGTGCGGTGTAGATGACCGGTCGCTTGCCATAATGCTGCTCGAGGCGGTCCATGAAGACCTGCATCTTTTCGCGCGCCTTTTCCGGAGACAGCTTGAAGCGGCAGCTGGATTCGCCGTTGTATTCTACGTCGATGACCGGCGGCAGCGCATCGGGGTCGCGCGGCACGTTGCGGATGAACCAGTCGGCCTGCTGGGATGCCACGCGGCACCAGTAGAAAAAGTGGTAGGCGCCGCGCTTCAGACCGGCTTCCTTGGCACGCTTCCAGTTGGTGCGGAACATCGGATCCACATGGTCGCCGCCGTCCGTCGCCTTGATATAGGCGAAGTTGGCACCCTGGCTGCGCAGCGTCGCCCAGTCGATGTCGCCCTGCCAGCGCGAGACGTCCACGCCGTGGACGGCATGGTGCTTCGGCTTCACCTTGCCGAAATTGATGGGCTTCGCATCGCGGAAGCGCTGATTGTAGACGCGGTGGCGACCTGTGGAGGGGGTAGAAGGCTCCTGCGGTGCGATGGCGGACGGCATCGGCGGCGCAAGCATGGCAACCGGACGCTGATCCGGGACCGGCATGCCTGCCGTCATCGCGGGGGTGTCGAAATGGGTCTGGCTGGGCGAATTGCCAGCCCAGGCGAGTGCCTGCGGCTGTGTGCCGGCATCTGCGGCAACAGGCGTAATCGCGCCGGTCTGCTCATCGACCGCGACAGCGGGTGTCGGCGCTGCCGCAGCGGTCTCAGTGGGCTGGGGTGCCGCTTGCGATCGCAGTTGGAGGGCTTCTATGGGGTTCGTGCGGGCACTGCAGCCGGTGAGCACAAGGCAGCCGACGAGAAGCGAAGAGAAAACCTTGGAACGCATGGCACACGAACTCGAACTAAGGCCGGGCGCAAGTGAAGGCGGACGCCCGGAGCTTCTGGGAATTGCTAACAAAGCTTTACCGGGAAAAGGTGAATGCAATCTTTACGAGGCAGAAGCTCCGAATCCTTGATCGGCGTGATCTCGCGAGGTCACGCAGATGTGCGCAGCAGACCTGATCCTACAGATGGCGGTCGCCGTAATGAATGCGCGTTCTATCCACGATCTGTTCAGCGGTGATGACGATGCTCCTGCGGCGCGACCTCCTTCTGACTGCGCTCCTGGCGCTTGCAAGCGGCCGGGCCAGCGCCGCCGATCCCTGGCAGGAGCTGGCCAGGGGCAGAGCCTTCGTGATCATGCGCCACGCCCTTTCGCCCGGCACCGGAGACCCGCCCAACATGCGGCTCGGAGACTGCAGCACCCAGCGCAATCTTTCCGCCGACGGACGCACACAGGCATCCCGGACAGGCCAGCTCTTCCGGGACAAGGGGATCCGTCGGGCATCGGTCCATTCCAGCGAATGGTGCCGGTGTCTCGACACGGCCGAACTGCTCGGTCTCGGACCGGTAACGCCGCAGCCTCTGCTCAATTCCTTTTTCGGGACGCCCGAGAATGGCAGGGCTCAGACGGACGGTCTCAGGCGCTGGCTGGCCACGATGTCATCGGAGCTGCCGCTCGTGCTTGTCACTCACCAGGTGAATGTCACCGGCCTGACGTCCGTCGTCCCGCGCAGCGGCGAGCTGGTCTTCATTTCCTTCGACCCGGCCGGCGGTATCACCGTGATTGGTCGACAATCCGCCGGGGCATGACTGCTAAAGCGTTGCGGCGAAATCCAAAACCGCCCGTGATGAAAAGCTTCCAACAGGTTTAGGTGCGGCGGCAATCCGGAAATGCCCCGGCGGACGCGGCCGGCAGGGTCCGGCCCGGCCATAGTTCTCGACAATCGGAGCGGGGGCGAGTCTAAAATCTGCATCGATCGGATGCGGAACCGTTCGTTCACTTTCACCATGCATCCACGAGCTGTAATCGCCGTCACGGCAGAGCCGATAGGAGCATGATAGCTTCGCTCGGCCACAGTTGGGGAGCGGCAGAGAGCATGGACGTATCGCGGGCACGACTGGATGATCAGGCCTATGAGGATGCCATCCGCTATTGTGCGAACAGCATCCTGCCGATGCATTTCGGTGAAAAGCTGATCAACAAGATCTTCGGCCGCAACCTGCAGTCTCACGCCGCTGGGCTTCTGGCCGTGATGCATTGCGAGGCCGAACTGGGGATTGGCGAGCGCCCGACACTGACACGGATCCAGGCAGAGATGGGGCGTACGCGCACGCTTTCCGGCTTCTTTGCACTGCTCAGGTTCGCACGCTTCATAGAAGCAGTGGATGACGCAGCAGATCGTCGGGCCAAGATATTGCTGGCAAAGCCGCCTCTGCTCGACGGCCTGAAAACCTGGCTTTCGCACCACATGACCTGCGCCGAGGTGGCCCGTTTGCTTCCGACAGGCAGCACGCACCGGCTGAAGAGCGACGAGGACTTTGCCCTTCGCTATATCGCGGCCTCGCGACTGATGCTGGACCGCGTTCGCTCCCACATGGCGTCCGGTCGGGATGCCTGGTCATGGTTTGATGGTTTCGACTGCGGCGACAGGATCGCGCTTGCCCTCGTTCGCGCCCATTACGAGCATCCGGGAGAGCACGAGATGCGATGGTTCGTGCTGGAAACGCGTCAGCTCGCCGAGCGCCTCGGCATTTCCCACTCGCATCTGCGCAACGTGATGAACGGGGCAGAAGCTCGCGGCTTCCTGCTCCAGGATCGAAGGGCCCATCGCAACGCCCTGACGCCGCTGATGCTCGATGATATCCGCGACTTCCATCTTTCCTTCTGGAGTTGGGTGGCCGAGACCGCGGATCAGGTGGACAGCAAGCGTTCGGCCGCCTGATGCGTCGATCAGCAGGGCAGCTGCGCCCACAGCCTCCACTTGCGGGCGTGCCGCACTGCAAAATAGGATGGCGAACAGCAACCGGCAGAGGGGATCCAATGGACGCGACGCATGACACCAGCCAGCTCGAAATGGTGGTCCTGATGACCCCCGACATGGCCAATTTCTCCGGCAAGGTCCACGGCGGTGCGCTGCTCAATCTGCTCGATCGCGTGGCCTATTCCTGTGCCTCGCGCTACTCGCAGCAATATGCGGTTACGCTGTCGGTCGACCAGGTCGTGTTTCGCCAGCCGATCCATGTCGGCGAGCTCGTGACGTTTCGCGCCTCGATCAATCATGCGGGGCGTACCTCTATGGAGATCGGCATCCGCGTCGAGGCGGAGAACATCCGCACGGGCGAGCGTCGACACACGAATTCCTGCTACTTCACCATGGTCGCCGTGGACGCCGAAGGCAGGCCGACGGCGGTTCCGCCCTATGTGCCGCAGACCGATATTCGCAAGCGGCGCCAACGCGCCGCCGAGACCCGCCGAGCGCTTCGCCTCGAATTCGAGGCACGCTTCCGGGAGGCGAGCCAGACTGCCGAGGAAACACATCCGGCAACTTGAGGACGACCGGAGAGGCTTGACTTCGGCAAAGCCTTAGCCAAGTCCGGGTTCAGGATTATCCCGAGTAAAGGCGGACATCATGAACAAGCTATTTGATCTTACCGGGCGGCGGGCGCTGATCACCGGCTCGTCCCAGGGCATTGGGCTTGCGCTAGCCGCCGGCCTGCAACAGGCGGGCGCCGAGATCGTGCTGAACGGACGCAACCTCGACAAACTGGAGAGCGCTGCCCGTCCGCTGGGTGCCGGCACGCGCGCCCTTGCTTTTGACGTTACGGATCATGGCGCAGTGCGGGAAGCAATCGACAGGTTCGAAGCCGAGGTCGGGCCGATCGACATTCTTGTCAACAATGCCGGCATGCAGCATCGGGCACCGCTTGAGGAATTCCCGACCGATGCGTTCGAGCGGTTGATGGCTGCCAATGTCTCCAGCGTATTCAATGTCGGACAGGCTGTCGCCCGTCACATGATCGGCCGCGGACGCGGCAAGATCATCAATATCGCGAGCGTGCAGACGGCGCTCGCCCGCCCCACCATCGCCCCCTATACCGCGACCAAGGGAGCTGTCGGGAACCTGACCAAGGGCATGGCGACGGACTGGGCGCGCCACGGTCTCCAGTGCAACGCGATTGCGCCCGGCTATTTCGAGACACCGCTCAACGCGGCCCTCGTCGCAGATCCCGAATTCACCGCCTGGCTTTCGAAGCGGACGCCGGCCGGGCGCTGGGGCAAGGTCGAGGAACTGGTCGGTGCCTGCGTTTTCCTTGCCTCAGACGCCTCGTCCTTCGTCAATGGCCATATCCTGTACGTCGATGGCGGCATCACCGCTTCGCTCTGACGCGTCAAGCGCTCACGGCCTGGTTGGCGCGGCGCAGATAAACAAGCGCCTCCTCCCGGTCGCCGGTACGCACGTCAACGACGCGATCCGGGCCGTTCTCGCCCGCGCCCTCGCCCAGATCGTCGATGACTACGAGCGGCGGCGCGGCGCGCACCGCGCCGGTTTTCTCGGGGACAGCGGCACATGGTTTGCCACCCATCAGGCCATGGCAGCCCCGAGGGTGTCGAGGAGCTGCGCGACCTTCTGACCCGGCAACTCGGCCCTTGATTGCGAGCGTTTACATGCGGGAGAAGGCGGCAAGCACCGTGCGCTCGGATTGCAGGAGATAAGCCTCAAGCGCAGCGGCAGCCCCTTTCGGGTCCCCCGCCTCCAGCTTTTCGAGGATCGCAGCATTCATGTCCACATAGGGAGCATGCAGGAGTTCGGGCTCCTTCAGCAAACCGAAGCTCAGGCGCAGCTCGGCGGCGATCTGGGCGTAGAATCCGTTCAGGCGCTGGCTATCGGCGAGATCGACGATCGCGGCGTGGAATTTCATGTTCTCGCTGCCGACAGCCGTCCAGTCATTGGCGTCGCGCGCCGCACGGGCCGCATCGACGGCTGCGCGCATGCGCGCTACGGCCGGATGATTGGGATAAGCATTGGCAAGGGCCTGCCCTTCCACCATCCGCCGGACACGGTAGATGTCGATGATCGAGGCCATACTTGGGGTCGCAACGAAGACACCACGGTTCGGCTCGTGCTGGAGAAGGCCGTCCTTGGTCAGCAGCCGGAAAGCCTCGCGCAGCGAGTTTCTCGACACGTCGAAATCGGCACTGAGTGCGGCCTCCGACAGCCGTTGACCGGGCTTCAATTCGCCACTGATCAGTCTGTCGCGAATTGCTTCCGCCAGGCGCGGTGCCAAAGCCGCTGTCGTCTCGGTGACTGCCATCAATCTCTCCAGCTGGCCGGTCCGCCCGGCCGATCATCGCGCAACTGACCACGAGAATTCGTGCAGCGGCCGCCGCTTTATTATCCATGCGTGGAATCGCAGCAAGAAGGGGAGCAAAAAGCGACCAAAAATTGTTCCAGAAGAACTGGCTTCTGCTCATTCGTGTACCAAACTGCTCAAACTCACGGCAACGAAGTAGAACGATCAAATAAAATCGTTGAACAATATTGACAGAATTGTGAAACCACGAGAGGCTAAGTCCGCTGGTGAACAACAAGCCCCGCGTGAAGCCGGGGACAGGTCAACCGAGAGGGAAACATGGAACAGACTTCGACAACGGCCGGTGTGGCCGCATCCGGCGGCATGTCCGCCAAAACGCGCCGTGGCGCCTTGATCGCAGCGATCTTTCTCATGGCGACTTCCGCCATCGGACCGGGCTTCATTACGCAGACCGCGACCTTCACGACCAAGCTTGGTTCCGCTTTTGCTTTCGCGATCCTTGCATCGATCCTGATCGACTTCGTCGTCCAGCTGAACATCTGGCGGATCGTAACGCTGACCAGGATGCGCGCCTCCGATATCGCCAATGCCGCCATTCCCGGCACGGGCTATGTGCTGGCCATCCTCGTCATCGTCGGCGGCCTCTTCTTCAACATCGGCAATATCGGCGGCGCCGGTCTCGGCCTCAATGCACTTCTCGGCCTCGACGCCAAACTGGGCGGTTCGATCAGTGCCCTGATCGCGATCGGCATCTTTCTGTCGCACCGCGCGGGTGTCGCGATCGATCGGCTGATCGTGGTCGCAGGCATCGCGATGATCATTCTGACGGTCTATGTGGCCTTTGTCTCGCAGCCGCCCGTGGGTGATGCGCTCTACCAGACCTTCCTGCCGTCCACGATCGATTTTGCTACCATCACCACCATCGTCGGCGGTACGGTCGGCGGCTACATCACCTATTCCGGAGCGCACCGTCTGCTCGACAAGGGTACTGTTGGCATCGAGAACCTTGGCGCCGTCAACCGCGCCGCTCTCTCCGGCATCGCCGTCACCGGCGTCATGCGCTACGTGCTGTTTCTGGCGATCCTCGGCGTGGTTGCAAGCGGCGTTGTGATCGACGTCTCCGGCAAAGGCGCAAACCCGGCGGCACAGGCATTCCAGGCAGCGGCTGGCGATGTAGGTCTTCGTATCTTCGGTGCCGTGCTCTGGTTTGCCGCGATTACCTCTGTCATCGGTGCGGCCTATACCTCGGTTTCGTTCATCACCGTGTTCAAGCCTGACATCACCGAGCGCGGCCGCAACATCGCAACCGTCATATTCATTGCCGTCTCGCTGTTCTTCTACGTGATCATCACGACGCCGCCTGCACAGATGCTGGTTTTCGTTGGCGGTCTGAACGGTCTCATCTTACCCATCGGTCTTTCGATCTTCATCTATGCCGCCTGGGCACGCTCCGACCTGATGGGTGGCTATCGCTATCCCCGCTGGCTGCTGATCCTGGGAGCGCTCACTTGTGCGCTCACCTGGTACATGGGCTACAAGTCGATCGGGCCAATCTTCGCGCTGCTGACCGCGGCCTGAGAACGAGAACAGGGAGGACGACATGACTGCCATCGATCTGAACAGCGACCTCGGCGAAAGCTATGGCGCCTGGGCCATGGGCGACGACGAGGCGATGCTCGCCATCGTCTCCAGCGCCAATGTCGCATGCGGCTTCCATGCTGGCGACCCCGTCGGCATCCTGAAGACCGTGAAGGCCGCCGCCGAACGGGGTGTTTCGATCGGGGCGCATGTCTCCTACCCGGATCGCGTCGGCTTCGGCCGGCGCGACATGGACGTCACGCCGGCGGAACTGACCGCCGACGTGATCTATCAGATCGGTGCACTGAAGGGTGTGGCGGCCGCTGCCGGCGTCAACGTCGGCTACGTGAAGCCGCATGGTGCGCTCTACAACCGCATTGCCCATGACGCCAAACAGGGCCACGCCGTGATCGACGGCATCCGGGCCATCGATCCCAAGCTTGTCATGATGGGGCTCGCGGGCTCGCCGATCCTCGATCTTGCCCGTGACTCCGGGCTGAAGGTGGTCGCCGAAGCATTCGCGGACCGGGCCTATACCCCGTCCGGCGCGCTCGTGTCCCGCCGGGAGCCTGGCGCCGTGCTGCATGACGCCGGCCTCATCGCCAAGCGTATGCTGCAGCTGGCACACGAGGGCACGATTGAGGCGATCGATGGCTCGACGATCAAGATCGACGCGCAGTCGATCTGCGTGCATGGCGACAGCCCCGGCGCCATCGCCATCGCGCGGGAAATCCGGCAAGCCTTCGAGAAGGACGGTATTGTCGTCCGCTCCTTCCTGACCCGTTGACCCTCTAGGAGGAGATACTTCGATGATCGATCCCGACACACTGCGCCATGTGGATACGGCCGCAGCACGGACCGCCCGCGAACGCTATCGCGCCGGCGCCGTCGAGCCGACGTCCGGCGTGGCGCCCGGCTTCACGCAGGCGAACATGATCGTTCTGCCGCGCGACTGGGCCTTCGACTTCCTGCTCTATGCCCAACGCAATCCGAAGGCCTGCCCGGTGCTCGATGTTTCCGATCCGGGATCGCATCAGACCGTGCTCGCCAAGGGTGCCGACTTGCGCAAAGATGTGCCGCTATACAGGATCTGGCGGGACGGCAAGCTTGCGGAAGAAGTGACGGATGCAACTGCAGCCTGGGCCGAACATCCCGATCTCGTCAGCTTCCTGATCGGCTGCAGCTTCACCTTCGAGACACCGATGATGGAGGCGGGCATCGACATCCGCCACATCACCGACAAGTCGAATGTGCCGATGTACCTGACCAATCGTGCCTGCCGTCCGGCGGGCCGGCTGCATGGCAATCTGGTCGTTTCGATGCGGCCTATCCCGGCTGGACGAGTTGCCGATGCGGCAACGATCTCGGGCCGCTTCCCAGCCGTCCACGGCGCTCCCGTGCATGTGGGCGCGCCGGACGAACTCGGGATTGCGGATCTCGGCACGCCCGATTTCGGCGATCCCGTTCGGATCGAGCCGGGCGAGGTGCCGGTATTCTGGGCCTGCGGTGTCACACCCCAGGCTGCCGTGATGGCGTCCAAGGTCCCATTTGCCATCACTCATGCGCCGGGGCACATGTTCATCACCGACATTCCCGATTCCGCCTATCACGCCTGAGGCCCCGATGCGCTTTCTCCCCGTCAGCCTGACCGTCCTGATCGTCGAACTGAAGGATCTCGACGAGACGCTCGCGCTCTTCGCATCGCTGGAAGCCGAGCCTGTCGATGGCATCGTCGACATCGTGCCTGCAGCGCGAACGCTGATGATCCGGTTCAAATCGGAGATGCTGGCGGCGGAGACGATTGCTGCCGAAATCAGCAAGCGCGACCTTTCGGCGAAGATCCCACCGTCCGACATGCTGGTTGAGATTCCAGTCACCTATGACGGCGAGGACTTGCGCGACGTCGCAGAGCTGACCGGTCTTTCCGTCGACGAGGTCATCGAACGGCATACGGCAAGCGAATTCACCGTTGCCTTCTGTGGTTTCGCCCCAGGCTTCGGCTATCTCGTCGGCGGCGATCCGGCGCTGCAGGTCCCGCGCCGACAGAGCCCACGGACCAAGATCCCCGCCGGCTCGGTCGCCTTGGCCGGCGCCTTCTCCGGCGTCTATCCCCAGGCGAGCCCGGGCGGCTGGCAGATTATCGGCACAACGCCGCTGAAGATGTGGGACCTGACGCGGGAGCCGCCTGCCCTTTTCCAGCCGGGCTACCGGGTCCGGTTCTTCGATCTTGCGAAACGGCCTCAGAGCACCCCGGTCATTACCTCTGTCGACACCTCGTCCAACGAGGTCGCGAAGCACACAACGGCGACGACCATCACGGTGACGGCAGCCCCGATGCCGGCCCTGGTGCAGGATCTTGGCCGCTTTGGGCAGGCAGGCCAGGGTGTGTCGTCCTCCGGGGCGCTCGACCAGGGCGCCTTCCGGTCTGCCAACCGGATTGTCGGCAATCCGCTGGAGGCCGCCTGTCTTGAGATCACCCTCGGCGGGTTCGCCTTCGCGGTATCCGGCCCGACCGTCATGGCGCTGACTGGCGCTCCCTGTCCGATCTTGATCCGCGACAGGGCAGGCCGGGTCATTACCGGGGACGGCTATCAGCCGATATCGCTGGAAGCTGGAGACACGGTGACCCTGGGCTTTGCCGCTCGCGGCGCACGCAGCTACCTCGCCTTCCGAGGCGGTTTGGACGTGACGCCAGTGCTCGGCAGCGCATCGACCGACACGCTGGCCGTTGTCGGCCCGGAACCTGTCGGCGTAGATGCGGTGCTTTCGATCCGAAGCCAGGATCGCGGCCTCTCCCCGGTTTCGCTCGACGAAATACCCGCCTTCGAGTGTCCGGCAGCGGGCGAGGTCGTTACCCTCGATGTGGTCATGGGTCCGCGCAGCGACTGGTTTACTGAACGGGGTATCGCGACGCTCGCGACCCAGGTTTTCGACGTGACGCCTCAGTCGAACCGGGTTGGCATCCGGCTTTCCGGAACAGAACCACTGGAGCGCAAGGACAAGGCGGAGCTTCCCAGCGAAGGCACGGCCACCGGTGCGATCCAGGTTCCACATAGCGGCCAGCCCGTTCTGTTTCTCGCCGATCATCCGCTGACCGGCGGCTACCCCGTCATCGGTACGGTCGCCGAATACCATCTCGATCTCGCCGGGCAGATCCCGGTGAACGCCAAAATACGCTTCCGGCCCATCACGCAATTCGCCGAGATCACGCCCGCCAAGGCATGATCTCGCGCCGAGGACGATGGCGCCCACAAAGTTTGTGAGGAGACCTCGATGAAAAAAGTGCTGATCGCCAATCGCGGCGAGATCGCCGTGCGTATCATCCGCGCCTGCCGCGACTACGGGCTCCAGTCCGTTGCCGTCTATGCCGATCCCGACATGGACGCCCTCTTCGTCCGACTGGCGGACGAGGCCTATGGTCTCGGCGGTAGCCGCCCGGCAGAGACTTATCTCGACATCCAGAAACTGATCGACGTCGCCCGCCGCTCGGGTGCGGATGCTGTGCATCCCGGTTACGGCTTTCTGTCCGAGCGCGCAGAATTCGCCCGCGCTGTGCAGGAGGCTGGCCTCACCTGGATCGGTCCTGATCCGCACGTGATCGAGGCGCTCGGCGACAAGGTGGAAGCGCGGCGCATTGCCCTTTCGGTTGGAGCGCCGTTGGTGGCTGGCAGCGACGGACCGGTCGAGACTGCCGAAGAGGTCATCGCGTTTGCGAGGGCGCACGGGCTTCCCGTGGCGATCAAGGCCGCCCATGGTGGCGGTGGACGCGGCCTCAAGGTCGCCTGGAAGATGGAAGAGGTAGCCGAGCTCTATCATTCCGCCGTTCGCGAAGCGGAGGCTGCCTTTGGCCGCGGCGAGTGTTTCCTGGAACGTTTCCTCGACCGGCCGCGCCATATCGAGGCACAGGTTCTGGCCGACAAGCACGGCAATGTGCTGGTGCTCGGCACCCGTGACTGCTCGCTGCAGCGACGCAATCAGAAGCTCGTCGAAGAGGCGCCTGCGCCGTTTCTGAGCGATGCTCAACGCCAGTCTATCCATGAGGCGACCGCCAAGATCTGCGCGGCAGCGGGTTACTCCGGTGCGGGCACTGTCGAATTCCTGCTCGGCGTCGACGGCACGATATCCTTCCTCGAGGTGAACACGCGACTGCAGGTGGAACACCCGGTCACCGAGGAAACGACCGGGATAGACCTCGTGGTCGAGCAGTTCCGGATCGCGGAGGGCAAGGCACTCGAGGTGCTGGAGACCCCTGTCCCGCGCGGCCACTCGATCGAGTTCCGCATCAATGCCGAGGACCCCGGCCGCGGTTTCCTGCCGACCCCGGGAGCCATCACCCGTTTCGACCCGCCGTCAGGTCCGGGGGTGCGACTGGACACCGGTGTCGCCAGCGGCTCCATGGTACCAGGTACTTTCGATTCCCTGATGGCGAAGCTGATCGTGACTGGGGCGACACGCGAACAGGCGCTGGCGCGCGCCCGTCGGGCGCTGGCCGAATTCACGATCGAAGGGGTCGCAACGGTCCTGCCCTTCCATCGCGCCGCCATGGAAAGCCTGGATTTCACCGGAGAGGAGGGGTTCAGAGTCCACACACGCTGGATCGAAACCGATTTCGCCGAGCCTCTCGCAAGCGCAACTCGCCCGGAACCAGTGTCAGACGCTTCGCTGATCCGCACCCATGTGGAGATCGACGGCAAACGCCATGAGCTTGGCATACCGACAGTGTTGCTTTCCGGCCTCGGCGGCCTTGCTGGTAGCGGTGCCCAAGCGCCCGGGCAGGCGTCTACCAAGGCTGAGGATACCGACAGCATCGTCGCCCCGATTTCAGGGACGCTGCAGGCTTTCAAGGTTGACGATGGGAGCGAGGTCGAGGCGGGCGAACTCATCGCCGTCATGGAAGCGATGAAGATGGAAACGCAGGTGACGGCCGCGCGGGCGGGCCGCGTGCGCTTCAAGGCCGAGGCCGGGGCCTATCTGCAGGCCGGGCACGAGATCGCGCGCTACGAGTCCTGATTCAACGGGTCCGCTTGAATAGCAAAAGGCCCGCCAGAGGCGGGCCAGAAGCAACGGTCTGTCGATATCAGACCTTGTCGACGACGTTCTTCACGCCTTCTTTCATCTCGCCTTTGGCCTGCTGGCCATGGCCCTTGGCTTCCTGTGCGGCGCCCTTGGCTTCCATGCTGCGATTGTCCGTGGCGTCACCTACGGCCTGTTTTGCCTTGCCGGTCAGTTCGTTTGCCTTACCGGAAATCTTGTCGGATGTGGAACCCATGACTGTCCTCCTTGTTGGCGGTTACGCACGGCCCTCAAGTCGCTATCCGGTCATACGCCGGGGAAGTCCGTCTTGGGCTGTTTAACGATCCGCTTATCCCTACAATGCTTTCCGGCGACTATCGTTCCGATGGCCGAGGTCATCTGCACGGCAAGGTGAGGATCAGAGGAGCAGTCCGCTTCGATGCGACCGCTGGGTGGCACCTCGAAGGTGCCTCCCATGGTTGACCTGTCCGACTGGGATCAGCGCTTGTACGCGCCGAGACCCGGGCGGTAGGACTTGTCATCGAGAAACTGCTTCAGACCTTCGGCGCGACCGTTGCTCTTGTCGAGGAAGAGCATCTGTTCGAGTTTGGCGTAGATATAGTCGTCGGCCTGTTCCCAGGGCATGCTGCGCACCCTCTTGAAGGTATCCTTTGCGGCCTTCAGCACAGTCGGATTCTTTTCCAGCAGGGTGGCGCAGAGGGCGCGGACGCGGGTCTCGAGATCCGCCAGAGGCACGGACTCGTTTACCAGACCCATTTCCCGAGCCTTCTGGCCGCCGAAAGTTTCGCCCGTCATGATGTAGTAGAGCGAGTCACGATGGTTCATGACTTCCGCGACGGCGCGCGTGACGTTGCCGCCCGGCAGAATGCCCCAGTTGATTTCGGAAAGGCCGAAGGTGGCCTCGTCCGCCGCAATGGCGAGGTCGCACGACACCAGTGGCGTGAAGGCGCCGCCAAAGCACCAGCCGTTGACCATCGCGATGGTAGGCTTTTCGAAATACATCAGACGGTTCCACCAGCCACCGGATTGGCGGCGGCTCTTCAGGACCGCGGCACGGCCCTTGCCGTCGTTTTCACGGAAGTATTCCTTCAGATCCATGCCCGCCGACCAGGACTGGCCGGCGCCGCGCAGGACCAGTACGCCACAGCGATCGTCTGCCTCCAGCTCATCCAGAACTTCCAGCATCCGGATATTGAGCGTCGGGTTCATCGCGTTGCGCTTTTCCGGACGGTTCAACGTGACGAAGGCGATGCCGTTGTCGAATTCGACCAGAACCGGATCTGGCGTGGTGTTCTTATCGGTCATGATTGGCTCCTTGGGGCAATTCATTGGGCGAACTCGCCCGTCATTGATGTTCAGCGGGGTGCATGGGTCTGGCGCAGGATGTGCTTCTGCGCCTTGCCGGATGCGGTGCGCGGGATCTGGTCGAGGAAGATGATGCGGGTCGGACGCTTGTAGGACGCCAGCCGTTCGGCACAATGCGCCAGAATCTCCTCCGCCGAGGGCGGATCGGCCTGCGCCACGACAAAGGCCACGCCACATTCGCCCCATCTGGGGTCGGGCAGGCCCAGGACCGCGACGTCCCGGACCTTGGGATGGGCGCCGATGACGGCCTCGATCTCTGCGGGGAACACGTTTTCGCCGCCCGAAATGTACATGTCCTTCAGCCGGTCCGGGACATGGATGACGCCTCCTTCCGCACGGCGTCCGAGGTCGCCGGTCCGATACCAGTCGCCGACGAAGGCGCGGGCCGTCTCACCAGGCTTGTTCCAGTAACCCGGCGTGACGGACGGCCCCTTGACCCAGATCTCGCCCACTTCGCCATCAGGGACATCCTGACCGTCCTCGCCGACCAGGCGAACAGCAAGCAGGGGCGCGGGGAAACCGACGCTGCCAGGGTGGCGCGCGACCGCGTCGCGATCGAGCGGCATGTGAATCGCAGTGCCCGCCTCGCTCATTCCATAGCCGTTGACGAGCGGAATGCCGTCTTCCAGGAAGGCCTCGATCAGCGCCGGGGAAAGCGGGGCTCCGCCGATAAAAATCGCCTGGAGGGCCTTCAGGGCCGAGGGGTCCCAAGCGGGTGCATTGCGCAGCGCCGACGCCATCTGCGGGACAGCGAAGTAATGCGTGACGCCAAGTTCGGGGTTGCCGAGGGTAGCGAGCGTTCGGTCGGGCATGAAGCGATCAGAGATCACCAGCCGCCCACCCATCATCAGCGTCGTCCGGCCAATCGCGACAAGGCCGATGGTGTGGAAAAAGGGCAGATCGCAAAGGGTCACAGAACGGCTGGTCACCTCGCCGACGAGGGCAAAATTGACCGCCGAGGCAAAGGCGTTCCGCCGCGTGATAATCACTCCCTTGGGGCTTCCCGTAGTGCCCGATGTGTAGAGCATGATGCAGGGTGCGTCTGCCGCGACCGGTGCGGGGCTCGTCCGCTCTGTCGCGAGCAGCATTTCTTGCCAGCCCTGCTGGCCCTCCAGAGCGATGGTTCGCGGCAGGACTTCTTCAATCTGCTGGAGGACTGAAGAGAACTCCGTGTCATGAAGAAGAAGGGCGGGCTCACAGTCGGCGATGATCTGTACGAGTTCGGAAGGCCCCAGGCGCCAGTTCAGCGGCACAAAGACATGGCCCGCCCGCTGGCAGGCCAGGCAGACAATGATCTGATCTATGGAATTGCGCCCGAGAAAGGCGATCCGCTGCGACGCCGGCAAGGCACCGACGAGTTCGGCAATCAACGCCGCGCCGCGGCCGACCGCTTCGTCGAGAGTGGCATAGGTCTCAGTGCGGCCTGTCGTCACCTCGTAGGCCGCTTGTCGCGCGGGGCTGACCAGCGCGCGATAGATCAATGGGTCATCCGTCTCCAGTCCGACGGCACCCATTTCCGTGACCGCCGCCAAGAATTCAGGCTGCATGTTCATCCTCCCATCGCCACCCAAAGGGGCCTCCTTGGCGATTTGTATGTTAGGCATACTATTTTGGTCATCCGGGTTTGACAAGGGCGAATTTGACTGTTGCAGTCGAAAGTGATCATGAATGATTTGCAAGTTTGATGCCGCATGATTGGAAGATGAGCCATGACTCGACATAATGACCTGAAGCCGGCCAATGATGACGACGTTTTTGAAGTCGGTGCGCCCTTGCGCACAGGCCGCCTGGACGAGATCCTCGGCTTCCACCTGCGCATGGCGAACGTCGCCATTTATCAGGATTATACGGCGGCGATGGCCGATATCGGGCTGACCCAGAAGCAGTTTGCCGTACTTGAACTGATCGCAGCCAATCCAAAAGTCAGCCAGATCGATATTGCCAATCAGCTCAGCATGGACCGGGCGACGATGATGGCGCTGGTCAACCGGCTGGAAAGCCGCAACCTCTTGGAGCGTCAGCCTTCGCCGGTGGATCGGCGCCGGCAGGAACTGCTCTTGACCGGAGACGGGATCGAGACCCTCAAGCAGGCCCGCAATATCCAGGAGCAGCATGAGCTTCGATTTACCTCGCGCTTTTCGCCGGAGGAGCTGGAGCAGTTCATCGAAGGCCTGAAGCGCGTCTATGCCGACATCATGCCGCGGAACACGCCGACCGACTGACCGGATCCTCGCTCCGTCAAATATGAAAACGGCCGCCCGAGGGCGGCCGTTGAGGTTTGGATGATCAGAAGGGGTAGTGCTGGTTGGGATCCTCGATCGTGATCCAACGCAGTTCGGTGAATTCGGCAATTGCTGCCTTGCCACCAAAGCGCCCGTAGCCACTGCCCTTGACCCCGCCGAACGGCATCTGCGGCTCATCGAAGACCGTCGGGCCATTGATGTGGCAAATGCCGGACTCGATACGGGCTGCGACCGCCATCGCGCGACGGATGTCGCGGCTGAAGACCGCGCCGGAGAGACCGTATTCCGTGTCGTTGGCGACGCGGATAGCTTCTTCCTCGTCCTTCACCCGGATGATCGGTTTGACCGGGCCAAAGCTTTCTTCCGAATACATGCGCATGTCAGGAGTGACCTGATCGAGCAGGGTCGCTTCGACGACGCTGCCTTCGCGCTTGCCGCCAGCCACGAGCTTTGCGCCCTTGGCGACCGCGTCGGCGATCAGGTCGTCCATCTTCTTTGCCGATTCCAGGCTGATCAGGGAGCCCAGCACCACATGGCCCTTCGGGTCGCCGGCCGGCAGCTTGGAGGCCTTGGCAGCGAGCTTGGCAACAAACTCGTCGGCGATCTTCTCGTCGACGATGATGCGCTCGGTCGACATGCAGATCTGACCCATGTTGGCAAACGCACCGAAGGCAGCCGCGTTGACGGCGGCATCGATGTCGGCGTCTTCCAGAATGACCAGAGGTGCCTTGCCGCCAAGTTCGAGCAGGGCCGGCTTCAGGTTGCGACCGCAGAGCTCGCCAATGATCTTGCCGACCTTGGTCGATCCCGTGAAGTTGACGCGCTTCACGGCGGGATTGGTGATCAGGGCTTCGACGATCCTGGCGGCATCTTCCGGAGCATTGGTGATGACGCTGATGGCACCAGTCGGAAGACCGGCCTCCACGAGGCATTGGGCGATCAGGCGATGGGTTCCCGGGCACTGCTCAGACGCCTTCAGAATGACGGTGTTGCCGCAGGCAAGCGGCATGGCGACGGCGCGCGTACCAAGAATGATCGGCGCATTCCAAGGCGCAATACCGAGGCAGACGCCGACGGCCTGACGCATGCCCATCGACAGCGAGCCCGGCTTGTTGGACGGGATGACTTCGCCCGAAATCTGCGTCGTCATCGAGGCCGCTTCGCGCAGCATGCTGGCGGCAACCATGACGTTGAAGGCGCCCCAGTGGCCGGTTGCCCCGGTTTCCGCGACGACGAGTTCGGAAAACTCGGCGGTCTTCGACTCCATGATGTCGGCGGCCTTAAGAAGGATCTTGCGGCGCTCGCCGGGGCCCGTCTTGGACCATGCCGGGAAGGCGGCAGCGGCCGCTTCGACGGCGGCGGCCGCGTCTTCGAGGCTGGCCGCCGAGGCCGTGGTCGCAACCTCCTGGGTAAATGGATTGATGCGCGTGAAGGTGCGTCCGCCTGCTGCAGACTTTTCCACGCCGTTGATCAGCAGCGAAACATGCATATTCATGATTGAATCTCCTCCTTTGTTATCAGCACTGATGAAGCGGGCGACGGCCCGCGTCCATCTCCGCCCCAGCCATCGATCTTCGACCGATTCCCTCCGGCTCTCAGCGGCAGCTCTCCTGACGAAACCCGCATCCAGGCCTCCTCTATTTTGTAAGTCTAGCAAACAATTGATGTTTGACAAGGGCTTTCGAGCTGCCGAACGAGCGTCAGTAGGGCAAGCCTACATAGTTCTCCGCCATGGCTGTGGATGCGGCGCGCGAATGGGTCAGATAGTCGAGTTCGGCCTCTTGGATCTTCTGGCCGAAATCTCCGGTATCGGGGAAACGGTGCAGCAATGTCGTCATCGACCAGGAGAAGCGCACAGCCTTCCAGACACGCTTGAGTGCGCGCGCCGAATAGGCGTCGAGGCCGGCCGCGGAGTTCTCTTCGTAATGCTCGAGAAGACCTGCGATGAGGTAGTGCACGTCGGAGGCGGCAAGGTTCAGCCCCTTGGCCCCGGTCGGGGGCACGATGTGGGCAGCATCGCCCACCAGGAACAGTCGGCCGAAACGCATCGGCTCTGCTACGAAGGAGCGCAGCGGCGCGATCGATTTTTCAAAGCTCGGGCCTGTGACCATGGCTTCGGCATGGTGAGCCGGCAGGCGTCGGCGGATCTCGTCCCAGAACCGTTCGTCGGACCACATGTCGACCGTGTCTTCGAGGGAGCACTGGACATAATAGCGGCTACGCGTTTCCGATCGCATGGAGCAGAGCGCAAACCCACGCGGGTGATTGGCGTAAATCAGTTCGTGGTTGACCGGCGGCACGTCGGCCAGGATGCCGAGCCAGCCGAAGGGATAGACCTTCTCGAAGGTCTTGATGGCGCCCTCCGGTACGGCCTTGCGGCTGGCGCCGTGAAAGCCGTCGCATCCTGCAATGAAGTCACAGTCGATGCGCTGTGTGACCCCGTCTTTCTCGAAGGTCACGAAGGGATGGTCGCCATCGAAACCTGACGGAACGACATTGGCCGCATCATAGATGGTCATGCCCCCATCGCGCTCGCGACGCTCGATCAGGTCGCGCGTCAGTTCGGTCTGGCCATAGACCATGACCCGCTTGCCACCGGTCAGATCATAGAGGTCAATCCGGTGATCACGGCCGTCAAAAGCGAGAGAGAAGCCGTCATGCGGCAGACCTTCCCGGTGAAGGCGCTCGCCAACACCCGCGCGATCGACAAGGCCGACCGTGCCTTCTTCCAGGACACCCGCGCGGACGCGCGCCAGGATGTGGTCCTTGCCAACACGGTCGACGATCACATTGTCGATGCCGGCATTGGTCAGGAGTTGACCGAGCAGGAGGCCCGAGGGGCCCGATCCGATGATGGCGACTTTGGTCCGCATGACTTCCTCCCATGGCGCACTCGATTTGTCTTTCGGCAAGTTTTGAGCGCAATGCGGCGCACCAACAATGGACGCATCACGTGTTTTGTTGCACAAATCGAACATGATGAAACGCAAGCCACCGCCGAAAGCCCCTATTCCCACCTATGAGCTCTATGGTGAAGACGATCCCTCGGGGTCGCGCTTCTGGGTGCACTGCGAAACAATTCCTGCACGCAGCGCCTTGCATCATTGGGAAATTGGCCTCCACAGGCACGAGCGCTATTTCCAGATCCTTCTCGTGACCGGTGGATCAGGAGACGCCGTGTTCGACGGAGAGGTTGCCCGATTCGAACCTGTTTCCGTCGTCACCGTACCGCCAGCGACCGGCCACGGGTTCCGCTTCTCACCCGAGATCGACGGCTATGTCTTCACCTTCCTGGCAAGCCGGCTTCCGGTTCGTCCGGGTGAACCGAATGCGCTCGGGCGGTTCCTGTCCACGTCCCGGGTCACGAGGCTGGGGCCGCAGGATCCGGATGGCGAACTCGTCGTTGCGCATCTTCTGAGGGTCGCAGCCGAATGGCAGGGACGCCTGACGGGGCGAACGGTCCTGATGGAGACGGGCCTTGCCGCAGCGCTTGCCCTGACGGCGCGTCTGGCGGCCCAGGACCGACTGGAGATCGAGGGCGCGGACGACAATGACCGGCGGCTCGAAGCCTTCTCTTCTCTCCTGCATCGGGAGGTACGCAACCATCGTCCGGCTTCCTTCTATGCCGATGCTCTCGGGATCACCCCGACACATCTCAACCGGGTCCTGAAGGCGAAGACCGGCTTCGGCACCCAGGAACTCGTGGCGCGCCGTCTGATCGAGGAGACGCAGCGCGAGCTTCTTTTCACGCCAGGCAGCATCAAGGAGGTGGCCTTCCGGCTTGGCTTTTCCGACCCCGCCTATTTCTCGCGCTTCTTCAGCCGCCAGACGGGCATGACGCCGGGCGCCTGGCGGGAGCAGGAACAGACCCGCCTCGGTTCCCGGACCGAAAGCTCCTGAACCGTCAGCCAGCGCTGAAGAGATCGATCAGCACCCGGCGCATGTCGTTCATCGGCCACTCGCGCGTTTGCTCGGTTGGCAGCATGCCGGCATGAAACCCCTGCCGCTCGAAGCGTGCGACGAGTTCCCGGTCGGCGGAGACGACATGGATCGGCACGGCACGCGAGGCATTGGCGCCGGTGATGATGGCGGCCGGCTGGTGATCGCCCAGGATGACAAAGACCGTGTCCCTGCCAAAACGGCTCATGTAACTGCCGAGTGCCTCAAGCGAATAGTCGATCGTCTGGACATACTGGCGACGCACGCGCTCGGGATCGGCCCACACCACGGAGGGTGGATCACCGCTTTCTGCCTGTGCGTTGAAGATCGTCCCGTCGCCGACGGAAGCCCAGTCGACGAGGCGTGGGACCGGCGTCCAGGGGGCATGGCTGGAGATCAGCGCAATCTCTGCCATGACCTTGTCGCCGGTTGCCCGGGCGGGTGCTCGACCAAGCCGTTCGAAGGCGGAAAGCGTATACTGATCCGGCATTGTCACCCAGTTGAACGGCTTGCCCCGGTAGTCCAGATCCGCGGCAGCCAGGATCTGCCGATATCCATAATAGGCCGCCTCGGGCCAGTCCATCGTGATCGCCGGCATGGCCGCCACGGTTTTCCAGCCGGCTTCGGCAAACAGCCGGTTGAGGCTCGGCTGATTGCTGATCATCAACCGATCGTAGCGCGCCTGGCTGTCAATCCAGAGGCCGGACAGAAGCGTTCCATGAGCAAGCCAGCTCAATCCCCCGACGGTCGGAGACGTGACCCAGGCGCTGGCGGCGGCCAACCCCGAAGCCTCGATCTCGGCCTCCAACTTTTCAAGTCGCGGCCTCGTGACGCCGGCATAGCGGGGATCTTCAACGGCCGAGCGTCCGTAGGACTCGACGAAAATCAGGATAAAGTCCTTATCCTGCATGGCGGCGAACAGCCCAGCACCGTTTCGTGGTCCCTCCCCCCGGGCAAGCGCCGTCTCGAAGACATGCATGTCCTGAACCGACCGGACCACAAGCTCCAGCCGGTTGCTGAGGTAAGACGGCAGACGCGCCTCCACGCGCGGCACGCCGACCAGCGCGGCAGTCCCGCCGAACAGCGTCAATGCAACGAGAGCGAGGATCAGCCAAGACCGTGCAGGGCGTGGGATGTCGGTCAACCAGCGGGCGGCAAGGCGGAAGAGGATAAGGACAAGCGCGAGGCCCAGCAGGCCGGCAAACACTGCAGCTAGAGCTGCCAGAGTTCCTACCGTGCCCGACATCAGGTTCCAGCCGTCTGCCAGCATCTTGATGTCGAGATAGGGGTTGAAGGGGCGTTGGAAAGCGGCTTGCGTGCCGATATCGGCGAGTTTCAGAAAGAGGATCAGCAGCAACAGCAGCCCGCAGGCAAGCGTAACCGACCTGCGCCAGGTGCGCGGCACCAGAAGCAGGACCAGCAGCATCAACGGCCATTCGAGCGGCAGCCGGGCGAAAGCCTGCAAGCCGATCGCATCGGGATGGTCCGGCAGGGTGAAGGCGAGCCAGGCGATCACCGTCACCAACAGGGCGCCGGCAGAGGAGCGAATAGCACTAACCGGCATCGGCGAAGGCCTTCTGCCGGATTGCATGTTGATTGCACGCAAGCAATTTAGGCGTCATGGAAGTCTGCGGCCTTGCCGTTTGCGTATACCTCCCTGACAGTTCTCTCACCCCCGACGGAAACCTCACCCCTTGTCCATCCTGCGCATCCTCGCTCCGATTGCACTCCTGGCGCTTCTGGCCTTGCTGTTGTCCAGGATCGATTTCGGCGCGCTGCAATCGGCTTTCTCGCAGGTCTCGGCTGCGCATATCGTTGTCGGGCTGATGCTGGTGCAGGTGCAGATCGTGGTTTCGGCCCTGCGCTGGCGCTTTACCGCCGCGCGTCTTGGCGAAACGATGCCGGTCTCCCTGGCGATCGGGGAGTATTTTGTTGCGAGCTTCCTCAATCAGAGCCTGCCCGGCGGCATGGCGGGTGATGCGATCCGGGCCTTCCGCATGCGCGGGGCTGGCCCCGGGGGATGGAAGGTTCCCGCGAAGGCGGTGCTCTTCGAGCGGCTTTCGGGGCAGATGGCATTTTTCCTGCTGGCACTGCTCGGCCTCTTCATCTGGCCTCTGGTGCTGGGCGGAGACGATGAAGGGCGTCAGGCGTTTCACATCGTGCTCGGCTTCTTCATCGTGGCGGCAACAACCGGGTTCGGGATGATGATCGCGAGACGCCGCGTGACGTGGCTGACCCAGATCGCGGGGGACGTCGCCCAGGCCTTCATTCGCCGTGGAGCGCTTCTGGTCCAGGGCGGTACCAGCGTGGTGATCGTTTCGACCTATGTGGCGGCCTTCTTCATTGCCAGCGACGCCGTCGGGGCGCCACTTCCGTGGACGGCAGCGCTGACGATCGTCCCGCTTTGCCTGATCGCCATGCTGATCCCCGCGGGCTTCGGCGGCTGGGGAACGCGGGAAGCCGCAGCCATGGCGCTCTGGCCGATCATGGGTGCCTCTTCCGCAGAAGGCTTTGCGGCGAGCATCCTCTATGGCGGTCTGTCTCTGGCCGGCGCGCTGCCCGGGCTCGCCCTGCTCTCGCTGGAAGCGATCCGCGGCAAACCTCGTCGCGCCTGAACCTGCCGTCATTGGAGGTCTATCCGGGCGTAGACATCGCCCGAGGGGGCGTCGGCCGGCATCTGAGACAGTTCAACGAGCAACTCGTCTGCGGTCTTCCAGCGATCCCAGACGAAGCGATGCTGTTCGCCGACGACGCGATTGAACCTGTAGCCGCCGAGGCCCATCAAGCGGTCGATCGCGTTGGAGGCCACCGAGGGCATGGCAGGAATGTATTCGAAAGCGATCAGTGGGATAGGCTTTGAGAGACCATGCAGGATCTCCGCCTCGGCGCCCTCGACATCGATTTTGCAGAAGGCGGGCATGCCGTATTTTGCGATCAGTTGATCCAGTGTCACCATCGGGACCGTGACCTTGCGGTCCCAGACCACCTGTGAGAACCCCTTGCTGAGCTTAACGGTGTCCACAAAGCTGCTCGAGATACTGGTCACTGTGGGGTGTAGGCTGGAAATCAGCAGCTCGATTTCCCCGGCCTTGCGCCCCACCGCCACACGCTCAAAACCAGCGAGTGTCCCGGTGAACCGGCTCTCGATGAAATCGGCAAAGGCAGGCTGGGGTTCAACCGCAACCACACGCGCGCCGAGGTCGATCAGTGTGCGGCTGCGGCTTCCGACATGAGCACCGATATCGAAGACCAGATCACCGGGCCTGACCACCGAGGCGTAGAAACGGCGCAAGGCCGAGCGCCGCCAGGGCTGGCCGTAGTAGACGACGAGCGATCGGGCAAGACCGAAGGAAGTTGAGAGACGTTCCGCGAAACCAGTCATGAGGCGGGCGGCCGACGCAAGAGATAAAGCACGTCCACTGTGAACGAATACGCAAGTGCCAGCAAGGCAATCGCGGCGATAGCGGTGGAGTATGGGGGCGTGACAAACGGGATCAGGATGAGGCAGAGCGCCGAGATCTGGACGACGCAGACGAGCTTGCGACGGAAGGATGGAAACAGCTCTGCGTTCAGTTTCGGGAGCATCCACCCTCCGGCGACGAAGCCGTAGCGCATCAGGCCGATCAGGAGCACCCACAGACCCGCCTTTTCCAGAAGACCGGCCGCCAGCGACAGGACCAGGATGAGAAGCGCATCGACCTCCATATCGAAGCGGGCACCGAAGGCAGATTCGTGGCCGTGGCTGCGGGCGAGGTAGCCATCCACACCATCGAGCGCGAGCGCAATCAGGACCACACCGACGAGGGTCCAAAGCGCCAGGTCGGTGTCCGCCAGGCTATCGAAACAAAGGATGGTGGCACCTGTCAGGCTGACGAGGCAGGCCCGGAAGGCCGTGACCAGATTGGCCGGGCCGAAGCGCCGATGCGGATGGTCGGGCAGTGCGTAGACCACCAGCGTGAATATGAGAGCGAGGGACAGGATGACGGAGGCGACGAAGTCCCAGCCCAAGGGGAGGCGAAACGACACGATCAGCGCGACGACGGATGTGCCGGCAAGAAGGCCGGACAGACCAGCGAGGGTGTCGATCAGCAGTGGTCGACGCTCGCGCAACCGGGAGAGCCAGCCTGGCAGCACGCCACCCCAGGATCGACGAAAGATCTCACCGCCAAGCCGGTCTGGCTCGCTTGCCATAACGCAATCCTCCCTGCCCGCCGTGCGAAGCTTACTCTGCGGCGACCAGTGTTTCCAGATCGAGCATGTGACCGGCTCGCAGCGTCTTGGTGCGCAGGTAGTTCTCGTTCTCCGCCGTGACGCGGCCTGTCACCGCTGCGCGCGCCTCGACCTCGATGCCACCGAGCTTGAGGCCGGCGATCTTGGTCGGGTTGTTCGTGAATACTGCGACCTTGGAGATCTCGAGATGGCGCAGCATGGCCACAGCCGCCTCGTAGCGGCGATGATCTTCCGCCAGGCCGAGTTCAGCGTCCGCATCGATCGTGTCCAGGCCTAGGTGCTGGTAGCCATAGGCGCGCATCTTGGCCCCGATGCCCGTGCCGCGACCCTCCTGGTCGAGGTAGAGGAGCACGCCGCCGCCAGCCTGCTTCAGCAGGGCGAGCCCGTTTCTGAGCTGGTCACCGCAGTCGCATTTCAGGGAGCCGCAGAGATCGCCGGTGATGCAGGACGAATGGATGCGGATCGGCACGGCCTTGGATATGTCCGGCTTACCGACAACGATCGCAACCTGATCTTTCTGGGCCAGTCCGCCACGGAAAACGACGAAGTCTGCGTCACCCAGATCCTTGAGTGGCACGCGGGTACGCACAACCTTTTCGAAACGCTGGCGGGCGATATCGGCCCCCTTCAAGCGGCTTGCCGCAATTTCGCAGCATCCACTGAAGCGGTCACCGATGGCCGTCACGTCGGCGAGAACCATGGCCGGGAGCAGAAGTGCCAGCCGCGCGAGTTCGGCGGATTGGGAAGCGAGTGCGTCTGCCGGCTGCCATAGCGCAGGTTTTTCGGCTCCCAGAGCGTAAGCAAGGCGTGACGCATCGTCGAAAGAGAGGCCGGCCAGCGGTGTGATGACATCTCGATCGATGGCGATACCGAGGCGTGCAGCGCGCGGTGCGGTCAGCAAAAGACTGTGACGGTTTTCCGTTACGGCTGCGAACTGGTCGAAGAGAGTGGGCGCCACGCAATCAAGCGCCAGAACCGCAAGCTTTCTGTCCCCCTCGGCGAATAGGACCGGGCGCCCGTAGCGTAGTTCGGCTACGGCGCGTTCAACTTCGATCTCAGCGGTTGGGAACTGGAAAGCGGGCTGGCTGGAAATGGACATGAGGCATACTCTCCCTATCAGTGGCAATCACTACGCCGCAGTTCCGGCGATGGTTTGCGCTCCCGTCATAAATTTATTTTGATGACGGCTACGGAACAAAATGCCTTCTATCGCAATACGTTCCATTCATGTGCACATCTAGGGCGTGGGGATTGCAGTTTGAAGCTCGAGAAGAATGAACAAACCGTATCCGACGGTGAAACCGCCGATGCGCTCTGGTTCGAGGCCAAGCACATCTGCAGTCTGCGCCGGGAGCCTCTGGGCACCCGGTCAGACAATGAGGTACTGATCCGGACGCTCTATAGCGGGATCAGCCGGGGGACCGAGGCCCTGATATTCAGGGGCGAGGTGCCCGAGAGCGAGTATGAGCGAATGCGCGGACCGCACATGGCAGGGAGCTTTCCCTTCCCGGTGAAATACGGCTACGCGGCCGTGGGTCAGGTCGAAGCGGGACCTGATGATCTGGTGGGCAGAAACGTGTTCGCCCTCCATCCGCATCAGAACCGCTTCATCCTTCCCTTGGACCAGGTGACCCCGTTACCGGAGACACTGCCACCGCGTCGCGCGGTCCTCGCCGCCAACATGGAAACGGCTCTTAATATTGTTTGGGACGCCAGGATACAGCCGGGAGATCGCGTGGCAGTCTTCGGGGCCGGCGTAGTCGGCTCGCTTGTCGCCTATCTCTCGTCCCGCATCCCAGGGACCGAAACGGTGCTTGTCGATCGCGACCTGCAAAAGCAAGGTCTGGCGGCCGATCTCGGCCTTGCCTTTTCGCAAGCGGAGCATCTGGAAGGAGAATTCGACGTGCTGGTGAATGCCAGCGCTTCAGCGGAAGCCCTTCAGAATGCCATTGCCCATGCCGGCATGGAGGCGAGGATTGTCGAAGCCAGCTGGTATGGCGACCGAGCCGTTGCGATACCGCTTGGAGGCGCGTTCCATTCTCGCCGGCTTTCGCTGATCAGTTCGCAGGTCGGCGCCATTCCGGCGACGAGACAGGTGCGCTGGAGCTATGCTCGCCGCATGGCCAAAGCACTCGACCTGCTGCTCGACGTCAGCCTTGATCGACTGATCTCAGGGGACACGAGTTTTTCTGAACTGCCCGCCGCTTACGGACGTATCCTGTCCACACAAGACACCTTGTGCCACCGCATCCGCTACTGACGAAAGAGAGCCCATGTTCGCTGTTGAAGTTCGAGACCACATCATGATCGCCCACAGCCTGCCGCGTCCGGTCTTCGGCCCCGCCCAGGGAATGCATGGAGCGACCTTCGTCGTGGATGCAGCGTTCTTCACCCGCGACGTAGACGAGGACGGACTGGCTGTCGACATCGGGGCTGCGACAACGGTGCTCTCCGATGTGTTGAAGCCGCTGAACTACCAGAACCTCGATGAAGTCGAGGTTTTCAAGGGCAAGGTCAGCACGACGGAAGTGATCGCAAAGCACATCTTCGACCAGCTGGCGCAGGCAGTTTCCGAGAAGCGTCTCGGGCCTGGCAGCCACCGAATCTGCCGACTGAAGGTGACACTGCACGAATCTCATGCTGCCCGCGGTTGGTATGAGGCCGACCTTTGAAGCGTGCGCTGACCTTCGCCTATCCCGGCGATCTATCGCTGAAGACAGGCGGCTACGGCTATGACCGGAGCGTTATCGATGGTTTACGTTCACTCGGCTGGGCGATCGAGCTTTTGCCACTGGGCGACGGCTTTCCCATGCCAACCGATGCGACGCTTCGTAGCGCGGGAGAGTGCCTCTCGGCCCTGCCCGAAGGTTCCCTCGTAATCATCGACGGCCTGGCACTCGGCGTACTCGACGCCTGGGCCGGTGCGAATGCCGACCGCCTCATGATTGTCGCTCTCGTGCATCATCCGCTGGCTCTGGAGACCGGTATGCCAGAGGAAGAGCAACAGCGGTTGCGCAAGAGCGAGCGCGCGGCCCTCGCTGCCGTTCGGCACGTTATTGTCACCTCGCCGATGACGGCGCGCGAACTGGCCGAGAATTATGGCGTGGCACCTTCGAGTATCACGGTGGCTCTGCCAGGAACGAAAAAAGCAGCCGCCTCACACGTCACCAATGCGGTGCCGCAGATCCTTTCGGTGGGAACGCTATCGCGCCGGAAGGGACATGACGTTCTGTTGTCGGCGCTGAAGTCGGTGGAGGATCTTGACTGGCAGGCGACTATCGTGGGCAGCAAGGCGCTCGATCCGGCCACCAGTTCCGCGCTCTCTAAACAGGTGGAAGCATTGTCGCTCGCAGGGCGTGTGCAACTCGTCGGAGAGGTGGACGACCCACAGACCTACTTTGACGGCGCCGACATCTTCGCTCTGGCCAGCCGCTATGAGGGCTATGGCATGGTGTTTGCCGAGGCACTGTCGCATGGACTTCCGATCGTCGCCTGCCATGCCGGGGCCGTGCCGGATGTCGTGCCTGTCGACGCCGGCATTCTGGTGGCCGTCGATGACGTGGCGGCCTTCGGCGAGGCCCTTCGGCGCCTCCTCTGCGACCCCGACGAGCGCAAGGCGCGGGCTGCCGCGTCAAGGCGCGCGGGGATGCTTCTGCCCGACTGGGCGGAAACGGCGAAGATCATTTCCAACGTACTGGACGGAGTATCATGAGCGGCTTCGACAAGGATTGGCTCGCGTTGCGCGAACCCGTCGACATGCGAGCACGAGCGAGCTCGGTGGTCGACCGGCTTTCGCGGCATCTGGAGGATCTGGCGGCGCCCAGTGTGATCGACATCGGCTGTGGCACCGGCTCCACCTGGAGAAGCCTCTCGGCCCGCGTTCCGCGCGACACCCGCTGGCAACTGCTCGATCATGACCCTCTGCTTCTGGCCGAAGCCGAGCGAAGGATCGCTGGCTCCGGCGACGTGGCTTTTCGCCAGTTCGATCTGAATCACCTTGAGGACCTTCCGCTTGCGGGGGTGTCAGTGGTCACCGCATCTGCCCTTTTCGATCTCTGCTCCGCCGATTTTTGCAACCGTTTTGCCGACAGGCTGGCGCGCAGCAAGACGGGGCTCTACGCCGCGTTGAATTACGATGGCGTGATGGAATGGTCGATCCGTCACCCACTCGATGGCCAGGTCGTGATCGACTTCAACCAGCACCAGCGCTCCGACAAGGGCTTTGGCCCGGCGCTCGGTCCCGATGCCACGGAGCATCTGAGGCTTGCCTTCGAAAACCTGCGTTACCGGATTACGGTCGCAACCAGCCCCTGGGTCATGGGGCCAGAGGACTCGGCGCTGCAGATCGCCTTTCTAAAGGGGCTGGAACAGCCGTTGTCGGAGATCGGCAGCCTGACCACGGACCAGATAAGGACATGGCTCGATTTCAGGCTGGAAGCGGTGACGAAAACCGGCAGCTCATGCGTGGTCGGCCACGCGGATATCCTCGCCCTGCCCCGCGGCTGACGCGGTGGATCTCTTGAGGTCACAATCGAAGAGGATATCGCTGCCGAGCCCATAAACCCTTGCGGCGGGCCGATGCGCGCTGGAGAGCCGCTCGATGGGAGAGAGCGCGATGCCGGCCGGGCCCGAGCCAATGATCAGGGGGGCGATCGCGACATGCAACCGATCGACCAGATCGGCCTCTATGAAGCGGGCGATCGTTCGGGCGCCGCCTTCTACGAGGATCCGGCGCAGTCCACGGGCAGCGAGCGCATCAAGGATTTCCTGGGGATCGAGTCCACCCTCGCCCCGGCGGACACGGATGACGTCTGCGCCGAACGTTTTTTTCGGCGCGTCTTCGGCCTGGATCAGAATGACCGGTGCGCCACCATCGCGAAACAGACGCTCGTCTCCGGTGAGTTCGGCACGACAGTCGATGACGACGCGAACAGGATTGGGGCCTTTCACCGCCCGGACTGACAGGCGTGGATCGTCGCATTTGACCGTTCCGACACCGACGATGACGGCTTCCACCAAGGCTCGGCAGCGATGCAGATGGGCAATTCCGTCCGGACCGGAGATATCGCGTGCGTCACCGGAGGGCGTCGCGACACGGCCGTCCAGGGACTGGCCAACCTGTGCGAGCACGAAACCGCGGTCTGCCGTCGCAATCGGTGCATAAAGAGCCATGACCGGATCGGTCTCATCCGATATTGCCGGGCCGGCACTGCCGCGCATCGCCAAGAGGCGTGCCCAGAGCTGATCCGTCATGTCGATCTTACGCATCGAGAACCCGTCCTGTCTTTACAAAATTCGGTAGAGCGTGCGGTCGCGGCGGACCACGTGGTGAAAGATCACCGCCGCAAAATGCAACGCGAAAAGCGCCAAAAGGATCCATGCGCTCCAGCTGTGGATCGCCGACAGGGTGAAGGCGATATCCGGCGCTTTGCCGATCGGGCTCCAGACAGTGACAAGGCCAAACCAGTTCAAAGGAAATCCGTGGGCGTTGGTGGCCAGAAAACCGGAAACAGGCATGACTATCAGAAAGACGTAGAGCAGACCGTGCACGATGTGCGCAGCCGCCTTTTCCAGCGGCGGCGCCTCCACCAAGGGCGTCTTGCTGGTGAGCCGGGCTCCGATCCTGAGCAGCATGAGCCAGAGGACAAGGAAGCCGAGGCTCTCATGCACCAGATAAAAATCGAGTTTGACGTCATCCTTGACGAAGCCGATCATCTGGCCGAGCGGCCATGTTGCCAGCACCAGGCCAGCGATCAGCCAGTGGAGTGCCCGCAAGCGTCCGGCATAACGCCCCTCCTCCGATGTCAGCTGAACAACGCTCATCCAATCATGCTCCGATCCCTGACCGCTTGCGGCGCCGGCCTCCTCGCCAGCGCCTGCATCAGCCACCCGACACCTAGGATGTGTCGGTTTGACGACAATGTAAACGGAAGATGACGGCGAGCAGATCAGCTCACACTGTGGTGATCAAAGGGTCGGCGGGGCCTTCTGGAAAAAGACATAGGAGCCCTTCGCGACCTTGAAGATGTCGCAGTTGCGCCGGACCTTACGTTCTCCCTCTAGACGGAAGACCCCGAGCGAACCAGAGAAGCCGTCCGGCGACATGATGCGCTCCGGTGAGAACGCAACCTCGCCAAAGCGCCCGGCAAGCCCGATGGCCATTGCCATCGCATCGAAACCATATCCGGCCTGGGCCGAAGCCGGCATTCCGTAGCTTGCCATGTAACGGCTGCCGATCCGCGCCTGAACATTCTGGTCATACCGACAGACGATGCTGCCCGTGAGCTTTGGATCGTTCAGGTCCTGGGCCGTGAGGACGGCGCTTGCCACGACGCGGCGGCCAGGACGCGGCGGCTTGGCGGCATCGGCCTTTTTGAGAACCTCGCCGGGTGACTTGACGCCGGGCATCAACACGACCATGTCGGCCTTGCTCCAGGAGGCAAGTGCCTTTGGCGGAAGTGCACCCCCAGCCAGTTCCACAATCGGCTCGACCTTTCCGCCAAATGCCTTCACCTGGCGAGCGATACGTTCTGCGTCCATCTTCTCGGCGGGAGATGACGCCAGGATCACCGCATGGGTCGCGCCTTCGGCCATGGCGAAGGAGGCGCTCTCGATCAGGCTGTCTGCCGGGCTGGAAACGAAGGCATAGACATCCGGAGGCAGTGCGGCGTCGTTGGTCTGGAACGCGATCATCGGCACCTGAAGACCACCGAGCCCCCGCTGGATCACCTCGAATTCGGCGCCGCGCGCCGTGGTGATGATCAAGGATACCTGCTGGCGTGCCAGGGTTTTGGCGGCGGCTTCAATCGCCTCGGGTTTTTCCAAGGTCTCGAGCATGGTCAGCTTCACCACGTCCGAGCCAAGCGTGTTTACGGCCAGGGCCGCGCCGTCGCGATACTCGCTGTCGGCCTGGCGGCTGTGCTGATCCGTCCGGCGAACACCAAGATAGGCGATCTTCACCGGACCGGACCCCAGCGTCTGATTGTAAAGCCCCGTATCACCCACGGCCGTGGCGGCCGCCCCCGCGGCACCTTCGCCGCTGGCGGGTTTGAAATCATCGGTCTGGCAGGAAACAAGACTGCCGAGCGCCAAGGCCAAAGCTCCGATGCGCAGGAAGCTCCGGGTGGTTATTTCTGGTCCGACCATGATTGCAGCTACGTCTCGCTCCCGATCCTGCGGGAACCGTAAGCACTGGCACTCGCTGGCGCAAGAGTGAAGGCGTTCCATATCTGGGCAGATTGGGAACATGGTAACTGCGTGCGACGGCGGCGACACAAGAATGGGCCACCGGACCCACCTGCAAAAGTTCCTGCATTTGCTCGCGTCCGCCTGCCGTGGTTAACAGACGCCTATAAACACCCGAAGATTTTTACTATAATATATCCGATAATATTGTAAGTATAGTATCTGCGTTACGGAACCAATAATTCAAGCAATATCGCTACCCTCCAAGCAACAATCGGAGAATAGCGATGTTCAAGAACAAGAAAAACGTTGTCGCAGCCTCGGCTCTCGCTACGGCCTCCCTGCTCTCTTCCGGCGCTATGGCGGCACCGATCCTGCCTGGAACACTGACCTCCTATTCGACCGTTGCGCAGACGCTCGTTCTCGGGATGAGCCCGCTGGCTGCGTCGTTTGGCCAGACCCTCACCGCGCGGCTGTCGGACGGCTGGCGGGAGGCCGGCCGCTTGCTCGGCCAGAACGGCATTGCACCGCAGACCATCGCCCTGCTTCCGAACGACAAGTCGCTCTCAACGAATACGGTCTCAGCCGCTCCCAAAACGCCCCCATCCACGCGCAAGGGAACTCAGGCCGACGACGTTTTCGGTTCGATCGCCATTCCGTTCAAGAAGCTGGGCGCCTTGAAGAAGGCCGCACCGACATTCGCCGAGATCGCCAAGGGAACTGCCCTGCGCTGCGGCGGCGTTGCCTGCTTCGACACGGACGCCATTCTTCAGCGCACGGCGGCAGGCGCGGGCATGTCTTCCGTTCGAGACAAGCTCAATCTCGTCAATCATGAGGTGAACCGCCGCATCAAGTACCGCAAGGACACCGACAGCCATGGGCGCCTGGATCAGTGGTCTTCGCCGTCGCAGACCCTCAAATCCGGTTATGGCGACTGCGAGGACTATGCTCTTCTGAAACTGGCGGTGCTGGAGAGCCAGGGCTTCGCCCTTCAGGACATGACCGTCGTCATCCTGTATGACAAGAAGCGGCACTTCTATCACGCTGTCCTCTCGGTCGAAGTCCAGGGCACTCACTACATTCTGGACAACATGCGAGACCAAGTGCTGGCCGACAGCCGCCTGCCCGATTATCAGCCGCTGTTTTCGATCTCGAACGGCCACGGCTTCCTGCACGGGACCCGGACCAAGGGCCAGGCGATGGCGATGAAGAGCTTCGACAGCATCGCCCCGGGTGAAGGTGGAGACCTCTGAACCCGTCAGAAGCCTTGGCCGACCGGTGACACCTCAGCCGCGCACGACGTAGCCGATTACCATCTGCTTCTGGTGACTGGGGGCCATTGCGAGGTTCATCTGACCGGTGAGCTGTTTTCCGGCGCAGGTGGCGGTAAAGCCGGTCGTCACCATCTTGCCCTTCGCCGAAAGGCTCTGGATCGCCTCGTCGACCTGCGTGTCGAGCACGAAACGAAAGCCGGCGGACAGTTGCGCAACATTTCCATGCACCAGCCGCTGCTTCAGCATCGTCATGAAGGGCTCGTTGAAGAACTGGATCTTCTTGTCACGCGTCAGCACGATCGCTGGCGTGGGGCAGGCCTGGATGAGGGTGTTCAGGTGCTCGAGAGAGTAGACGTTTTCCATGAGCGCCAGTCGGCGCCACATCCAGCGGAAGGCAACCACCCGCAGCATGGAGGCGAGATTGCTGTTCTCTCCAACCTGGGCTGCGGCCTGATCAACCACATCACCGATCGACTGCCGGGATCCGTTCAGGAGCCATGAAAGGCCGTCCCAGTACACCGTCTCGAGCCGGATGCCGCGCCGGATGCCGCCCTTGCCGATGATGGCGCGAAATTTGGGCTCGGCATCGTTGTTACCGACCTGCTGCAGAGCCGCCGGGTTGAGATCGGTCTGCTCTGCCTGAAACAGCTGCCGGTCCGGGAACGACATGCATCACCGTTCGGTCAGGGCGACGGACTGCGCCTTGTTGATCGGCTTCATCAGGTAGCTCAGGATGGTCTTGCGACCCGTCATGATTTCGGCAGAGGCAACCATGCCGGGGATGATCGGGTAGGACTTGCCATTGCGGACCAGTTCCGACTGGTCGGTCTTTACGTGCACCAGGTAGAAGGTCTCACCCTTCTCCTTGTCGACGATACTGTCGGCGGAGACATTGGTCACCTCGCCTTCCAGCCCGCCGAAGATCGAGAAGTCATAGGCCGTTACCTTGACGATCGCCTTTTGCCCTCGGGTGATGAAGGCAACATCACGCGGGGAAATCTTGGCCTCAATCAGGAGCGTATCGGCGGTCGGAACAATGCCGGCAACAACCGTGCCCGGATCGACATAGGCGCCGATCGTATTGACTTCCAGCGTGTTGACGATTCCATCCACGGGCGAGCGGATGTCTGTCCGGCTGACGCGATCGGTCGCGCCACGGATTGTCTCGTCGATGACCGACAGCTCGGCCAGGGTCTGGGCCTTCTCCGTCAGCGCCTGCTGGCGCAGCTGCAGGGCCAGCTCTTCCACCTGCAGACGCGCCTCTTCGACCGCGCCGCGCAGTCGCTCCAGGCTTTCCTGGTAGACCGTGATCTGGCCACGCTGGTCGGTCAGCTCGCGCTCGAGTGCGATCAGCTCGGTCTGGGCGACCAGTCCCTTCTTCGCCAGGGGGCTCATAAGATCGTATTGGCGGGTCGCCTGGGCGATGTTCTGCTCGAGGCGCACGATATTGGCCTGCGCCTCGGTCAACTCGTTTTCGCGCTGGCGCACACGCTCGCGCAGCACGCCGGCCTTGTTGAGATAGGCCGCCTTGTTGGCCGCGAAGAGACGCTCCTCGTTTTCGCAGACCTTGCTGGCGACCGACAGAACCTCCTCCGGGCAGACGAAGGCGGCGTCATAGGAACCCGCTTCCTCGAGCGCGAGGCGAGCGATCTTGGCCCCAAGCGCGCGAGCCTTCGCCACCGATTCTCCGAGCGAGGATTCGGTCGTGGTGTTGTTGAGCTGGACGATCAGTTCGCCCTTGCGAACCACCTGGCCTACCTGAACCGCGATGGTCTCCACGACGCCAGCTTCAGACGACTGGACGATCTGGGTCTTGGACACCGGAATGACCTTGCCTTCGCCGCGGGCAATCTCGTCGATTTCAGCGATCGCGGCCCAGGCCAGGAAGATGACGATGAATGCCGCGACCAGCCCGACGATCATCCGGGCCATGAATGGCGGTGTATCGGCAACCGGGCGGCTCATGGCTTCACACCCTTCTTCTGCATGGCTTCAATAACCTGCTTCTTCGGCCCATCGGCAACGACCCGACCCTTGTCCAGCACCACGAGGCGATCGACGAGGTCGAGCATGGTAAAGCGATGGGTTGCGATCAGCAGGGTGGTGTCCTTGTCAAAGGCACTGGCCAGCCGGTTGATGAGATGGCGCTCGCTGGCCAGGTCCATAGCGCCCGACGGCTCATCAAGGAAGACGATCTTGGGCTTGGTGAGCAGCAAACGCGCGATCGTCATGGCCTGCTTCTGACCGCTGGACAGGTTGGAGCCGCGCTCGCCGACCGGCATGTCAAAGCCGCGGGGATGGCGGGAGACAAATTCCTCCACACCCGTCATGCGCGCCACTTCGAGCAGTTCTTCGTCGGTCGCATCGGCGCGGCCGATCAGCAGATTTTCCTTCACGGTTCCGGAGAACAGATCCGAAGATTGCCCGGCCACCGCGACGGCGGAGCGAACTTCCGACATGTGGTACTGGCGGATATCGACGCCATCTATCAGCACGCGTCCCTCGGTGGGCACGAACAACCCATCGAGCAGGCGGCCGAGCGTGGTCTTGCCGGATCCGATGCGACCTATGATGCCAACCTTTTCGCCTGGCGCGACCGTCAGCGACAGCTTGTTGATCACTGGGTGGTCGGAACCGGGGTACTGGAACGTCACGTCCTGGAAGCTGAAGCCACCGTGCTTGATTTCGCGATTGACGAAGCCGACCGTCGAGGGGCGATCTTCCGGCTGCTCCATGACCTGATCGAGGATGCGCAGCGACAGGGTCGCCTGACGGAAGCGGGCCAGCGTCATGGCGATCTGGCCGAGCGGCGCGCCGGCGCGGCTCGCCAGCATGACTGTGGCGACGATTGCCCCCATGGCCAAGCGCCCCTCCGAAAACTCGTAGGTTCCGGCAATGACGATCAGGACGCCGACAATCTGCTGGATCAGCGCTGTCAGGTTGATGGCGTTGGTCGAGATGTGCTTGATTTCTTCGCTGGTGCGGCTGGAATGCTTCATCAGCTCCTGCCAGCGGCGCAGCATGGTTGCTTCGGCGCGAAGGCTTTTCAAGGTTTCGATCGTCGAGATCGTCTCCACCAGCAGCGACTGACGCTTCGACGCCTCGTTTGAGGCGGCCGCCATGCGATGACCGATCTGGGCCTGGGCCCGCAGGCCGATGGCAACCGAGAGGATCAGCGCCACGGCCGGAATGATCGCCAGCCAACCGGAGATCAGATAGATGACGATCAGGAAGATGAAGACGAAGGCCGTGTCGATCATCAGGCCGATCGTGTTCGAGGTGAAGAACTCGCGGACGAATTCGTATTGCATCACCCGGTTGGCGTATTCACCGGTCGACATCGGCCGGGATGCCAGCGTTGTGTTGAGAACCTTGTCGAAGATCATCTGCGACAGGCGCAGATCGGCATTGCGCCCGGCATGGTCGATCAGCGCCGCGCGCGCCTCTTTCAACAGATAGTCGAAAAGATAGGCAAGCATGATGCCGACAGCCAGAACCCAGAGCGTCGGGATCGCCTTGTTGGGCAGAACGCGGTCGTAGACGTTCATCGTGAAGAGCGGCGAACCGAGCGCGATCAGGTTGATGAACAGGGCCGCGACGATGACGCGCAAATAGGTGCGCCAATAGGGCATCAGCGCACGCACCAGCCAATGGCGCTTCTCGATCTCGTCGGCAGCGCCGATCAGCGCCTCCTCGCCGTCGTTGCGATAGAAGAGGGTGAAAGCAAAGGCGGAGACCGGAGATAGCGCCAGAAGCTCCTGATGTGTCAGGCGGGCGGCAGCCGTTCCTTCGCGAATGTCGAGGGTGTAAATCCCGTCATCGGTGACTTCGAGCAACGGCAGAGTGCCGCCGTCCTTGAGGACGACGATCGCCGGACAGTCGAAATCATTCTCGCGGATGGCGCGTTCGCCGACACGCATGACCTGAAGGCCGATGCGCTCGGCCACGTGTTCGACATCATCGAGTTCCAGGGACTCGACGATTTCGTCCGGCAATCCGGAGAACAAGACGGTATCCGAGCTGGGCCGGCCATAAAACGCGGCGACAGCCTTGAAGGATGCACGAAAGCTCAGGCGGGCACGAGGGCCCGCCGGTTCGATCAACGAATTTAACATGTCATCCTATCGGATGGGCGTTTACTGGAGCGGCGCCAGGAGGTCCATCGGAATTCCTGCCTTTTGCCGCGGATCCCGCTCGACATAGGCCCCATTCGGGGTCGTCTTCACGGAAAACTCGTTGCGTGCATAAGCGTCGGTCTGGCCGACCGGCTTCACATTCATCGTCTTCAGCAGCGAACCAGACGCTGCCAGGATCTTGTACTCGGCGAAGAGAGCCGCAACACGCGCGGTCTCGGCGACGATGCTGGTGTTGAAGCGCGTGTTCTGCGCATCGAGCACGTCGAGCAGCGAGCGCTGGCCGATCTTGAACTGCTCGCTGTAGGACGAGACGAGCTGGGCGTTCTGCGACGACTGGGAATTCAGGATCTGAGACAATTCGCCACGGCTGCTGCGCTCGTTCCAGGCGGAGCGAACCGATTCCTCGAGTTCACGATGGACCTGGTCGGATGCATAGCGCTGCTCGCTGGCGCGCCGGATCTGCTCCTGCTCGCGAGCCTGGTCGATGCCGCCACGATAGAGGTTCCAGCGGGCGACCAGGCGAACCTGAACGTCGTTGGTGTTGCCCTGGCTGCCGCTGACATCGTTGCCGACGCTCGCGCGACCTTCGAGGTCGACGGTCGGAGCGTAGTTGGAGCGAGCGGCGCGAACGGCTGCATCAGCCGCATCGATATCGGCGCGCGCCGAGTAGATGCGCGGATTGTTGGCCTTGGCGGCGGCGATCGCATCCTGCAGCGAGCGCGGGATGAACTTGGCAACCGAACCCGGCACCTTGGCATTGGTAATCGGCTCACCGACGGTCTTCAGGAAGCGGATCTTCGTCAGCTCCAGCTCTTCCTGTGCCTCGCGCAGACGGGCACGGGCAGCCTCAAGGCGCTCACGCCCCTGAAGCGCGTCGACTTCGGTCAGTGCGCCGCCGGAGATACCCTGGTTGATATCGCCGAGAATGCCATTGTGGAAGTCAACGTTCTGCTTGGCAACGCCGACGATCTTCGTCTGCAGAATGTATTCGAGGTAATCCTGCACGACCTGCAGTGCGACCGTTTCAGAGCGCTCCAGCACGCGGAAGGACGCACCGTCGACACGCGAGGCCTGCTGGTCGACCTGAGCACGGCGACCGCCGCCATCGAGCAGCCGCTGGGTGACGGTCAGGCCGATTTCGGACGAGTTAAAAGTCTCGTAGTCCTGCGTCAGGGTTCCCGTGCTGTCGTTCGACAGACGGCGCTTTCCCACGCTTGCCTCGAGATCGACGGAGGGCAGGTAGAGACCGCGCGCCTGGCGCAGCTCGAACTCTACAGCCTCACGGTTTTCGACCGCCTGCGAAATCTGCGGATTGGTGGTCAGGGCCTTCTGAATGGCCTCCTGCAGCGACATCGCGCTCGCTGGCGCCACAGACGCAATTGCGAAGGCTGCCGAGGTATACAAGGCCGCGAATAATGTCTTTTTGGTCAACAACTGAGTGCCCCTACCCAAATCTTCCTTGGCCGACGTTATATACCGGCTCGATTGCCGCTGGGAAGTCCAAACGGCATGTCCAAAAGATGCACCCAATTTTGATCTGTTGAAATAAAAACAGCGAAAGCAGTCACAACGAGAAACATTCTGCCAATATTTCCGCGTCAAATCGCTTACATATCGCCCTCTTTGCTTTGGCAGACGAAATCTTTTGCCCGGCATGGCCGTTAACCCTCGCAAAAGGTTCTCCCAACTCCTTGCCTATTGGTTAAAGTTCCGAGGCAAGTGTCTCTCCTGCGCAACAGGGGTAGCGGGGCTCACGACCGCGGCAACGCCTTTATACATCCATCCGGCGTGAGTCTTGCGCGCATGGCTCGAAGTAAAAGCGATTCTTCGCGTCTTGCGAAAACAAAAAGGGCGCCGCGAGGGCGCCCTTTTCTCTTGGCTAATCTTACCGTTCTCAATCGTGCGGTGTGACCACCGTGTGCTTGTCATCGAACAGAACCTTGATGGCCGTGTCGTGGTTCTGCAGCACGACAACATCCTTCCAGGTGTCGGTAGCCGTCTGGACACTGACAGTGGTGTTGCCATCCTCGACCGTCGCCCGCAGATGCGAGGCTGCGGTTTCGGTCGTCAGCTGCTCGCCGAGCAGGCTGTCGAGCAGCGCGGTCACGTCGAGCACGTCGCCTTCATCCGCGTTGAAATCGGTGATGACGTCGGCCACGTCGAGATCGCTGAGCGCGGTTTCGTCGAAGACGAAGGTGTCGGCGCCGACACCGCCGGTCATGACCACCTGGCCCATGCCGCCATGCAGCACGTCGTCTCCATCGGTACCGGTGACGGTCGGGCCATCGGAGAGATCCGAACCGAAGATCGTATCGAAGCCGACCTCGACGAAGTTGCCGGTCGAGCCGTCGGCGAAGGTGAACTCACCCTCGGCGAAGATCGTCTGGCCGTCTTCCTCGCCAGTCGTCTGGTCGGTGGTCAGCGAAATGCTGGCAACACCGTTGTCAGAGAGGCTCGAAAGCTCGCCTTCGTCGCTGACGCCGTCATTGTCGGCATCTACCCAGACCTGGAGCTTGGAGAAGGCATCATCGTTCGCATCGATCTTGCCGTCGCCATTGCTATCCAGCGAGGCGAGAGCCGCCACGCCGCTCGCAAACTTCCCACCGTTAAAGTCCGGCGTGAAGATTTCCGAGCCATTGTCGATCACACCGTCGCCATCCACGTCATAGGCGAGGATGCCATCGTCGCTGGTCCAGGCGATCTGATCGCCCTTGCCATCGGCATCGATGTCGAAGGTGACACCGTCGCCGATCGACGAGAAGGCGAAACCGTTCTTGTCGAGGTCGAGGATGATCGGGTCGGCGGCGCCGCTTGTGATCAGCGCGTTGAAGTTCGTTATCGTAACGTCCTTCAAGGCAACCAGCGTGTAGTCAGATCCGGCAGAGGCGCCACCTTGTTGGTATACGAAGGTGTAGTTAGCTCCGGCAATCGTGGCGACGAATGCCACGGTCGTTCCGGCGGCACCAAGATTGTTGTTCCTCAAGTACTCCACAGCCATACCAAGTCGTTCAGCATTGCTGATGCTCAGAGCCGAGCTATAGCTGTCCACATCATCAAATGTTACGAGACCGTTGGTGATCGAGTGTGAGCGAATGGTTGTGTAGTCGCCATTCTCTTGGTCCGACCATGCTTCGCGGGAATCGGTTCCATTTACAGCGGATACATTTGCCGCAGCGACCGGCGCGACTTTAAAGTCGATCTTGTCTTGAGCCGCGTTGAAGTCTGCCACGACATCATAGTCCGAGATGCCACTGACATAGCTGGGCCCGAAAGGAAACAATTTCTTACTGCTTATTTCCGCGGTCGAATCTCCCTTGGCAAACGCAAAGATGTCACGTCCTGCACCTCCAGTTAAGACATCTGTGCCAGTGCCGCCAGAGATCCAGTCGTTTCCATGGCCGCCTTTAATCGTATCGTCTCCACCGAAGCCATAAATGACCTGATCGTGCGTGGTCGCCGATCCGTCGATCGTATCGGCATCGAATTCGCCGAAACGGACCGTAACGGTTTCGTTTCTGGACGCGCCATCAGCATCAGCAACTGTCGGAGTCGTGATTGTCACCGACTGTACGCCCTGGTAGCCCAATGTCGTGGTCTTAACCTGACCTGACGAAGCATCAACCGTGAACGTTTCCGGTCCGTTGATGGTGACCGACTGCGTCGCTGAGCTACCAAACTTATGACTGAAGCCCGCTGTGTCATCGGGATCGACAGCAGACATCTTGAAGATGTTGGCATTGCCGCCAACGTTCGTGTTGTTGCCATTCCCGGACGAGGTCAAATCGATATTTCCCAAGAACCGGATATCTGTCGGTGCCAAGTTATCGTCAACTGGATTGACCGTGATCGAGACCGTCGCGGGCGTGGAGTCTTCGAGACCGAGATTGTCCTTCGCCGCATAAGTGAAGGAGGCGGGACCGCTATAGTCCGCAGCCGGCTTGAAATAGACCGTCGCATTCGTCACCGTCGCACCCGAGGCAATCGCCTGGGTCAGGCCGGCATCGCTGTAGAGCGTGCCGTTCGACGGAAGCGTCTTGATGACGTAACCGGCGACCGTGCCATCGATATCCGAACCCGAAAGCGTGACAGATATCGTCGTGTCTTCGTTGCCGGAGACAGACTTCGCATCCGTCTCCGGAGCATCGTTCACCGGGTTCACCGTGATCGAGACCGTTGCAGGCGTTTCGTCTTCCAGACCCTCATTGTCCTTCGCCGCATAGGTGAAGGCGGCAGGGCCGCTGTAGTCCGCAGCCGGCTTGAAGTAGACCGTCGCGTTGGTCACCGTTGCACCCGAAGCAATCACCTGGGTCAGGCCGGCATCGCTGTAGAGCGTGCCGTTCGACGGAAGCGTCTTGATGACGTAACCGGCAACCGTGCCATCGATATCCGAACCCGAAAGCGTGACAGATATCGTCGTGTCTTCGTTGCCGGAGACAGACTTCGCATCCGTCTCCGGAGCATCGTTCACCGGGTTCACCGTGATCGAGACCGTTGCAGGCGTTTCGTCTTCCAGACCCTCATTGTCCTTCGCCGCATAGGTGAAGGCGGCAGGGCCGCTGTAGTCCGCAGCCGGCTTGAAGTAGACCGTCGCGTTGGTCACCGTTGCACCCGAAGCAATCACCTGGGTCAGGCCGGCATCGCTGTAGAGCGTGCCGTTCGACGGAAGCGTCTTGATGACGTAACCGGCAATCGTGCCATCAATATCCGAACCCGAAAGCGTGACAGATATCGTCGTGTCTTCGTTGCCGGAGACAGACTTAGCATCCGTCTCCGGAGCATCGTTCACCGATGCCACATTGACCGTCACTACGATCGGATTCGACGTGTCGTTGTCGTCGTCCTTAACCGTTACGGTGAAGGTCTCCGTGCCGTGCCAGTTGGCGTTTGGCGTGTAGGTGAATTCACCCGTCTGCGGATTCAGGACAACCGTACCGTTCGCCGGATTTCCGGTGACTTCGAAGCTGCCGCCCTCGTCACCAACGATGGCAGCGACCGTGCCGGAGACGCTCTTGTCTTCCTGCGTGTCGAAGCTCTGCGCTTCGCCGAAGGGCGCGCCGTCGACGACGACCACGACCTTGCCTGCCGGAAGCGACACGGCATCGCCGTCGAAGTCTGCGGCCTGGATCAGCGAGGAGAAGTCGATCGCCTTGTCACCGTGGCCATCGATCGGGGCGTTGAGCGTGAAGGTTGCCTTGCCGTCGGCTGCCAGAGACAGCGTGAAGACGACCAGGGCCCCTGCATGGGCGGTGAGAACATTGTTTTCGACGCTGTAGGTCAGCAGCGTGTTGCCGGATTTCAATGCCGGCAGGCCGCTGGTGTTTGCCTTCAGGCTGAAGGTGATGCTCTCGTCTGCGCCCACCTTGACCAGGCTGGCGACGTTGAATGTGCCGACGCTCGGCGTCAGGGTTCCCGGCGTGGCGGCGAGGCTGTCGAGGTCGGACTTCAGCGCTTCGCTGAGCGTATCGTTGTTGGTCAGGGCCGATGCACTGCCGCCAAGACCTTCCACCTCACCGAGGTTGGAAAGATCGGGTTTGCGGCCAACGCCAAAGGCTTCAATCGTGAACTTCTGATCCAGCACACCGGCATTGCCAGCCGTTTCGATCGCCGTCACTTCATTGTCGATCGCATCCAGTGCGACGGATTCGCTCGGGGCGGAGCCAGCGTTGGTCATGTTCGGCTCACCGTCCGAGAGGAAGATGACCTTGTTGAGATCAGCATTGGCAAGCGTGCCCGGCAATACACCGGGTGTGACGACAGACTGCAAGTCGACGTCGCCGTAGCCGTACCCAACCGTGAACTCAACATACGCGATTGTTTTGCCTGTCGGAGCGGTGATCGTCAGACCGGTGTTGTCATTGTCGACGACAGATGTGCCGTTCTCGAAGCTTCCATCGGAGAAGACCACCTTATAACGGAACTGCGTGGCATCGGAACCAAACAGCCGATCATAGTTGTCGTCAAGTTTGAAGACAGCGCTCGTGACCGGTATCCCGTTGAAGTTCCCGGCGTTCGAGTACGCCTGTGCGCCATCGAAATCATTGAACGCGCCGAAATCGAAGCGAAGCATCTGGCCGCCATCGATATCGGTATCATTGTTGCCCGAGCTCGCGCCAAGACCCTCGCTCACGTTGCCGTTCGCATTGATCAAGTCAGAGACCGTCGTGCCGTCGATGTTCCAGCCGGAGACAAGGGCGATCTGAGTGGTGCCGTTGCCGATGATCCGAGCCGTGTCAGATCCACTGCCACTGTTTGCGTCAAACGCATCAATGTTGGTTGTCACATTGATGGACCCCGCCGGAACCCCTTCGATCCACTGCAGAGCCTGCTGCATGCCGGCTTCATAGTTGGTGTCTCCACCGCTGCGAAGATCGTTCACATCCTCGATGGCCTGATCCAGGGCATCGTCATTCACGACCCCATTGACGATGAGGTTGTATGTGCCGACCGGCTCGGCCGAGTCGCTGAACTCGACGATGTGGACGCGGACGTCCTTGGCGTCAGATGCGCTAACGCTCTGCAGGAACTCTTCGACCTGATCCTTGATCTCGTCCAGGTCGGTGCTGCCGGAGGCATCGAGAACCAGAACGAAGTTTGCCACCTTGCCCGGTACGGGCTCGCTGATCTGCGGCGGCTGAACCTCGATCGCAACCTTGCCGTCGTTGACCGACGGAATGTCGTCCTGGACGCCGACGACGAACTTGCCGCTGTCGAGGGTGATCGTGTCGCCATCGCCATCCTTGCCGACGATGTAGCCGGAAAGGTCAATGTTGCTCAGAACGAGGTTTTCCGTGTCGTCGCCTGCGAGGCCATCCAGTGTCGGATGATCGATCTGATCCTTCAGCGCGAAGTCATAAGAACCGTCGGCGTTCACCTTGAGCTCGAAGACGACGCGGTCCGGCGTACCGGCAACATAGCCGGTCAGCGTGTCGCCGACGACATTGATCAGAACGTCACCGCCCTGCGAGTTGAAGCCGGAGTCGACCGGTGATGCGGTCGGCTTGAGCGAGATCGCCTGGGTTGCGTGGGCCCCATCCGCACCGAAGTTGAAGAGCGCGGTCAGGGCTCCAGCAACACCGGATACCGTCGCGGACCCGGTTCCTGCAACCTCACCGGACTTGCCGCTATCGGCCGCACCCGTCGGCAGACCATCTTCATCGACAGCGACGGACAGCGATCCAGAGGACACGCCCGGCGCATCGTCTTCGAAGACGATCTTGTTGCCGATGGATACCGACTTGGTGACGACGTCGCCGTCGAAGTCCTTGACGGAGAACACGGCGGAGATCTTGCCGGTCAGGTCGATGCCTTCATCGGTGGCGTTCGCGTCGGGGTGCTTCAGCGATGTGTACTGTGCGACCGAGACATTGCCATCGGCATCGATTGCGACGGCGAAGGCGGCCTGACCCTGCGGGCCGCCGACACGGCCTACCACGAGACCGTTCTCGAGGTAGAGCGTGATGTCCTGGCCCGCCGTGGTCTGCAGACCAGAGGCGGCGACATCGATGCGCAGCGCAAGCTTCGTCGTAGCATTCTCGTCCGAGCCGGTCTTGAAGGTCGTGTCGATGACATCGGCCTTGGCAAAGATCGGCGACAGGCCGGAGCCCGGATTGAAGACGCCGGCAAAGACGGCGGCCACGGCCGGATCGGTCGTGTCGCTGTTCTGGACGCCTGCCGTCTCGTCGATGGTGACGGTCTGGTCAGTCACGATCGAGGCTTCCGGGATATCGTCGCGGATCTTGATCTCGAATGCGCCGTTCAGCGAGATGCTGTCGCCGTCATTGTCGGTGACTTTGATCAGCGCGCCGAAGTTGATGGCGGTGACGTCGGCGAACCACAGACCGTCCTGCAGGTCGTAGTTTTCGTCGGCACCAGAGGCGGGACGATCGTGATCGAGCTGGTCAGCCAGTTCGAAGGTATATTTGCCGTCCTCGCTGAGCGTCAGCTTGAAGACGAGACGGTCGCCATTGCCGTAACCGGGACCGCCGTTGTTGTCGTAAGCGATCAGCGAGTTGCCCTGAATCTGGTAGCTCAGGGCTTCGCCCTGGGACTTCAGGCCAAGCGCCGAGAGGGCGACACGCGCCAGCGTTTCGTCGATGAAGGAGAACTTGACGTTGTCATCGGCTCCACCCTTGACGACGTCCGCGAGCGAGCCGTCGATGAAGGCAGGGCCGCTGCCACCCTGGCCAGGGCCGCCGGTAAAGGAGCCATCGGCGTCGAAATCAGCCGGGCTGGTGCCCGTCGACTGCAGGTTCTCGATATCGTCTTCGTCGACGATGCGGGCTTCAGTCTTGCCGCTCAGTTCCGGAACATCGTCGCGGATCGTGATCGAGAAGGCGCCACCCAGTGAAACGCTGTCGCCGTCGTTATCCGTCGCCTTGATGATCGCGCCGAAGTCAATGGCTTCGACGTCCTTGAACCAGAAGGCGTCCTGCAGGTCCGTGTTCTCGTCTCGGCCAAACAGCGGGCGATCGTGATCAAGCTGATCAACCAGTTCGAAGGTGTAGGAGCCATCATCTTCCAGCGTCAGCTTGAAGACGAGACGGTCGCCATTGCCATAGCCGCCGTTGCCGGCGTCGTTGTCGTAGCCATAGAGCACCTTGCCCTGGATGTCGTAGCTGAGCTCTGCGCCCTGAGACGACAGGCCGAGGGCGGAGAGGGCAGAAACGGCTGCCGACTTGCTGATGAAGGAGAACTTCACCGCGTCGTCAGCACCACCCTTGATGAGGCCGCCGAGCGAACCGGAGATGAAGGCCGGTCCACTGTTGTTGCCGATCGGATTGCCGGTGAACGAGCCATCACCGTCGCCGTCGTTCGGGTTGTTGCCCGTCGACTGGAGGGTTTGGATATCATCCTCGTCGACCAGACGATTTTCCTTGGCGCCGCTGAGCACCGGAACATCATCCTTGATGGTGATCGAGAAGGCATCCTTCAGAACGACGCTGTCGCCGTCATTGTCGGTCGCCTTGATGATCGAGCCGAAGTCGATGGCTTCGACATCGCCTGCTACGTCGTCCTGCAGATCGGTGTTCTGGCCGTCGGCGAGATCATGGTCGAGCTGGTCGACCAATTCGAAGGTGTAGGAACCGTTTTCGTTCAGCGTCAGCTTGAATACGAGGCGGTCACCATTCTGGCTGTCGTAGCTGTCACCCTTGGAGGGGCCAGCATTGTCGAAAGCATAGAGAACGCCGTCACGAATGTCGTAGCTCAGTTCGGCACCCTTCGAGGAGAGGCCGAGTTTGTCGAGCGCCGTGCGGGCTGCGTTTTCGTCGATGAAGGAGAACTTGACAGTATCGTCAGCGCCGCCCTTCACGAGGTGCGCCAGCGAACCATCGATGAAGGCGCCGCCCTTGCCGTTCTGTCCAGGACCACCCGTCCAGGAACCGTCAGCATTGCCGTCCTTCGGAGACGTTCCCGTGGACTGAGGGGTATCGATGTCGTCCTCGTCGACCAGACGATCCTCGCTCTTGCCGCTGAGGACCGGTACGTCGTCGGTGATGGTCACCGAGAAGGCCCCCTTCAACACGACACTGTCGCCGTCAAAGTCGGTGGCCTTGATCACCGAGCCGAAATCGATGGCGTCGGCGTTGCTGCCCAGCAGGCCGGTGTTCTGACCGGCGCCGGCATCATGATCGAGCTGGTCAAGCAGTTCGAAGGTATAAGTGCCGTTTTCGTTCAGCGTCAGTTTGAAGACCGGGCGATCGCCCTCGTTCGGATCGTAGCTCACGCCCGCCGGACCGCCAACATTGGCGAAGCCCCAGAGAACATTGCCCTGGAGGTCGAAGCTGAGGATCTCGCCCTTCGAGCTCATGCCGAGGCCCGCCAGGGACTGGCGCAGTGCGCTTTCGTCGATGAAGGAGAACTTGACGGTATCGTCAGCACCGCCCTTGATCAGGCTGGCGAGTGAGCCATCGATGAAGGCACCGCCTTGGCCATTCTGGTTCGGACCACCGGTCCAGGATCCGTCACCCTGACCGTCGGCCGGGCTCGTGCCGGTCGATTGGTTGTTCAGGATGTCGTCTTCGTCCACCGTCCGAGAAATCTTTGCGCCAACGACGAGTTCCGGAACGTCATCGGTCACCTCGACCTTCACAAGACCAGTCAGCTTGACGCTGTCGCCGTCCTTGTCGCTCGCCTGCAGCACCGAGCCGAAGTCGATCGTCAGCGACTTGCCGTCGCCGGTCGTGTGATCCAGCTGGTCGGACAGGGAGAACTTGAAGGTGCCGTCGCTGTTCAGCTTGAACTCGAACACGAGGCGATCGCCACTGTCATAGGTCTGGCCGGGGATGGCACCGCCCGGTGCGTTGACGAAGGCGATGATCGTGCCATCGGTGCGCAGGTCGTAGCCGATCAGGGCGCCGTTCGACTTCAGGTTCAGGCCTTCTAGGTAGGAACGCATTGCGCCCTGGCTGATCAGCGAGAAGCTGACATTCTCGTCAGCACCGACCTTGACCAGGCTCGAAAGATTGCCCGTCGAGGTCGCGTTGGCCGGACCAGCAGTGTTGGTTGCAGGCGTGCCGGTGTAGGAACCGTCCTGAACGTTGCCGTCATTCGGCGACGTGCCGAGAGACGTCGAAGTGTCGATGTCGTCTTCGTCGACCTTGACCGAGATCGGCTTGGCATTCGGAGCAATGACCGGAACGTCGTCGGTCACATCGACCTTGACCAGGCCGGTCAGCTTGACGCTGTCGCCGTCCTTGTCGCTTGCCTGCAGGACGGAACCGAAGTCGATCGTCAGCGTGTTCTGGTCCGCGCCCGGGGCGTGATCGAGCTGATCCGAGAGCGAGAACTTGAAGGTGCCGTCGCCGTTCAACTTGAACTCGAACACGAGGCGGTCGCCGCTGTCATAGGTCTGGCCGGGGATGGCACCGCCCGGCGCGTTGACGAAGGCGATGATCGTGCCATCAGTGCGCAGGTCGTAGCCAATCAGCGAACCGTTCGAGGTCAGCTTCAGGCCTTCGAGGTAGGCACGCATGTCGGCCTGATTGATCAGCGAGAAGCTGACATTCTCGTCGGCGCCGACCTTGACCAGGCTCGACAGATTGCCTGTCGAGGTCGCGTTGGCGGGGCCACCGGTGTTTACGCCGGGTGCGCCGGTGAAGGAGCCGTCCTTAACGTCGCCGTCATTCGGTGCCGTACCTAGCGACGTCGAGGTGTCGATGTCGTCTTCGTCGACCTTGACCGAGATCGGCTTGGCATTCGGAGCAATGACCGGCACGTCGTCGGTGACATTGACCTTGACCAGGCCGGTCAGCGCAACGCTGTCACCGTCACTGTCGGTTGCCTTGAGGACGGAACCGAAGTCGATCGTCAGGGTATTCTGGCCGTTGCCGGCAGCGTGATCCAACTGATCCGATAGCGAGAAGGTGAAGGTGCCGTCTTCGTTGATCTCGAATTCGAAGACCAGGCGATCTGCGCCTTCGTTATATTCCTGACCGGGAACGGCCTGGCCGGGAGCCTGGCTGTTGACGAAGCCGATGATCGTGCCGTCTCCGCTAAGGTCGAATCCAAGCGGAAGACCGTTCGAGGTCAGCTTCAGGCCTTCGAGATAGGTCCGTGCAGCATCGATCGACGTGAGCGAGAAGGTGACCTTTTCGTCGGCACCGACATTGACCAGGCTCAGCAGGCTTCCCTTCGAGGTCGCATTGGCCGGACCACCGTTGTTGACACCCGCCGTGCCCGTGAACGAACCGTCCGGGTTGTTGCCGTCATTCGGGGCATTACCCATGGAAGTCGACGTATCGATGTCGTCTTCATCGACAGTGACAGAAAGTCCCTTGGTGTTGGGGGCGATGACCGGCGCGTCATCGGTGACGCGGATCTGCACAAGGCCTTTCAGCGAAACGCTGTCGCCATCACCGTCGTTCGCCTGCAGAACCGAGCCGAAGTCGATTGTCAGAGACTCGTCATTGCCTTGGAGCTTGTCATGGTCGAGCTGATCATGGAGCGAGAACTTGAAGGTGCCGTCCGCATTGACTTCGAATTCGAAGACGAGGCGGTCGGGACCTGCATCATACTCCTGACCGGGAACGGCCTGGCCTGGCTCCTGGCTGTTGACGAAGCCGGTGATCTTGCCGGATGCGTCGATATCGAAACCGAGCGGCAGACCGTTCGACGTCAGGTCGAGGCTCTCGAGATAGGCGCGGGCATCGTCGATGGAAACCAACGAGAAGCTGAACTTCTCGTCTGCGCCGATCCGAACGAGGCTCTGAAGGCCCCCGGTAATCGAAGTCGCATTTGCCGGCCCGCCTTCATTGGTAGCAGGATCACCGGTAAAGGATCCATCGCCATTGCCGTCATTCGGCTGCGTCCCGAGCGAGCTTGCGGTATCGATGTCGTCTTCGTCGACCGTCAGCGTCACGGCCACCGGCTTATCAACCAGGATCGGGCTGTCGTCGTTCACCTTGACGACGAAGGTCGAGCCGGCGGTGTCACCGTCGCTGTCCTTGGCCGTGAAATGGAACGTGATCGAAAGGTCTTCCTCGACCGTTTCGGTCGAAAGCAGGCGAGCCTCTTCCGAGCCTTCTTCAGACCCCTCATCGGTCTTGGTCGGGATGTGATCGAGGTTGCCATAGAGGGTGAATTCATAGGAGCCTGCGCCATCGTCGGACAGGCTGACCGAGAAGACGGGCTCGCCGAAGTATTCGCCTTCACCTTCGTTGATGATGACTTCTTCACTGCCGGTATCAGCGACAGCAGCGAACAAGCGCTTGTCGCCACCGTAGTCGGAGACCTTGTAGGCGGTCAGCGTCGTGCCGTTGTTCGACAAGATATAGATGAGCGCCACGCCATCCGACGTCAGGTTCTGTTCTTCCAGCTTCTCGACATCGGCCTCGGTGAAACCCACGCCGCGATCATTTACAGCTTTGGTAAGGCCGCCATCTACAATCGCATTGCCCTTGTCAGCACCCCAGTTGATGCCGAGCGAGCCGCCGACGGACGGACCTTCTTGCTTGATGAACTCTGCGCGATAGACCTCGTACTGCTCACCATCGGTATCGGCCTCCGGCTCGGGCTCGACAACCTTGTCCGGATTTCCGTTCCAGAGGTAGTCTTCGTCCACCGCACCCTCTTCGGCGCCGCCGAAGGTCGGCGCATCGTCCATAACGTCGATGTTGAACGAACCGGTGACGCTATCGCCATCGAGGTCCGTCACCGTGTAGGTGAAAGCGAGGCGCAGCAGGTCATCGAGATCGTCCTGCGAACCGTTCTGGCCCGCATCCGGATGCTCGAGCTGGCCCTTGAGTTCGAAGGTGAATTCACCCGTCTCGCGATTGACGCTCAGCGTGAAGACGACGTTGCCTTCGGAATCGACGGCCTGAATGGCCTCGAAGACCTTGATCGCGCCATCGGACGGCGCGGCAAAGCTGTTGACCGTGATCGGACGACCGCCCGAGGTGAAGCCGGGAAGGACCGAGCCGTCGCCCTCGTCGACATTGCTGGCGCCGACGAAGTTGATGCGCGAGATCGTGCCGAAATCCGGGCCCGGCTCGAAGGGCAGCGTGCCGGTGATGATCTGGTTGTCGCCATCGCTGTCGGCGATGACGGCTTCGTCATAGATGAAGGACTCTGTCAGCGGGGACAGGATCGTGGGCTCGCCGTCGTCACCGAGGATCGTGCCGCTGCGCAACTCGTCGCCAAAGGCGGTGTCACCGAGCAGATCGGCGAGCGCGAAATCTTCCGGGCCCGCGTCGATCGGATCGTCCTGGAAGTTGCGGCTGGCGTCCGGGGCCCCCTGGGCGGTGAATGTGCCGTCCGGGCCTGCTGCGACGTTGATGTTGGAACCCTCAAGGGCGGCGAACAGGGCCACCTGGGGCAGTTCCACATCGCCGATCACGAAGGTCGGGATGTTGGCGGCACCGCCGACCACGACGATCTCGGTGCCGTCGGCCAGGATAAGGACCAGGTTGTCGCCGTCGACTTCGAATTCCAAGTTGTCGAGCTCGATGCCGGCCGGCAGCGTGACAACGTTCTGGGCGTTCGGCGTTACTTCGCTCGGGATGACGGCGGCTGCCGTCTGGACCGGCGGCTGGGCCGGCAGGCGGTCGGTGCGACCGGCGTCGGGCGTTTCCGCCTGAGCGACTTCAATCCCTTCTACGGCCTCGCTGGCGAAACCCAGATGCTGCTCGACCGCAGAGTCGAAATCGTCAGCTGCGGAAGTATTGTCGATGCTGGACAGGCGCGGATCTTCGATGGACATGGTAACTCACCCCTTAACAAGTTGATCGCAGTTAAATCGCGGTCTCGGGGCAGGCGCAACGGTTTCTTAACCCTGAAGATATAACCGGTTATGCCGCAAGCGACCATTATTGAAAAAGAAGTTAATTTCGGGCCGAAAAACCCTTTTATTTCTGCAATTTACTCAAATTTTAACAATGCGGCAGCACGCCATCTGTCCACCTGATCCGGCCCGCTTTACTGGCTTTATGGGCCAACCGTCGGGCTATCTGCAGGCCCTCTTCCCCAGACACGCAAAAGCCGGGCTCTGCAGGAGAACCCGGCCTGAACGACAACTTGAGCTATACTTGCCTCAGTCTTCCGCGAAAATGGGATCGTTGACGAAGGGACCACCCTGATAGATGGCGATGGCATCGTCAGGCTTCGGCTTCGAGACCGTCGCGTCGATCTCGGCCCGGAAGCGCTCGGCATTGTCCTTCGGGTGCCAGCCCAAATAGGACACATGGGAATTGTCCCACCAGCGTGTGTCATTGTCGGAGCAACCCCAGATGACCGGGCAGCCGAGGCGCGGGGCGCGGAAGATGCATGCGATCATCGAGAGGAAGTCGTCATAGCTCATCCAGGTGGAGAGCATGCGGTGGTTTTTCGGCTTCTCCATGCAGCTACCGATGCGCACCAGGGCGGTCTCCTGGCCGAACTTCTCGAAATACATGCGGGCGAGCGCCTCACCGAAGCATTTCGACACCCCATAGAGACCATCCGGCCGCAGGGGCGCCTCGTGATCCAGATATTCATCCTGGCGATAAAAGCCAATTGTGTGATTGGAACTGGCAAACAGGATGCGCGGCATGCCGTTTGCGCGGGCGGCTTCATAGAGATTGTAGAGGCCGAGCAGATTGGCGTTCATGATCTTCGAGAACTTATCCTCGACAGAAACGCCGCCGAGATGGATGATGCCATCGCAGTCCGTCACTAGCCTGTCCACTGCGGCGCGATCGCCGAGGTCGCAGACGACAGCCTCCTCATGGGGCGCAACCGCGCCCAGATCCGCGATATCGGAGACTCTGACGATCTCCGCGAGCCCCTTCAAGCGCCCGCGCATCGCGCTGCCCAATCCGCCGGCAGCCCCCGTCAATAACAGTCTCTTCACGCCGTCTTCCTCCCTGATATGATTTGTAAACTTATCATACAGGTTGCCCTCACCCGGTCAATATCGTAAACCTTGGTGGCGGCAGGCTGACAAACGCGGGCGCGTGACTGAATATGCGCGGGCGACAACAAGACGGGCGGGGAAGCAGGGATGGCATTGCAAGCACGGAATGAGGCGGGTGCAGGAACGCTGGTGCAGAGGCTCGGCGATACGCTGCGCAAGGCAATCGGGGCCGGCCATTTTCCGCCCGGCAGCAAACTGCCGAGTGAGGCGCAGCTGTCGGAAGCCCATGGTGTCTCGCGAACCGTGGTTCGTGAAGCGATCGCTTCGCTGCGCGCCGACCGGCTGGTCGAGGCGCGCCAGGGAGCCGGTGTTTTCGTGCTCGCGCCGCAGGAGCCAACACCGGCGCCGCTCCTTATCGGCAGCGTGGATCCTGCCCGTGTATCCTCGATGATCGAGCTTCTGGAACTCAGAACCGCGGTCGAGGTAGAGGCGGCTGGCCTTGCAGCACTGCGGCGCTCCCCCGCCCAAGAAGAAGTGATCCTTGAGCGACACTATGCCGTGCGCGCCTGTCTCGATGCGGGGCAATCGACCACGGATGCCGATTTTGCCCTGCATCTCGCGATTGCCGAGGCGACCAACAATCCGCGCTTCCGCGAGTTTCTCGCCATGATCGGCAAGAATGTCATCCCGCGCGCAGCACTCCGCGACGAAGACAGCGAGGAGGATCAGTCCGCCTATTTGCGCCTCATCGATGCCGAACATGCCGATATCGTCGAGGCAATCTCTGCCGGCGACGAAGAGGCAGCTCGCGACGCGATGCGTCGACATCTGCGCGGCAGTCAGGGCCGCTACAGGGCGCTTCTGCGAGAACAGCGCCAACCTGTACGATAACATTTGACATAGGCGTTGCGAATACGTATGACAACTTGGCCGGAGGAGGCCAAGAGAGGACATTCGAACATGACGCCGCAAGACATAAAGGCCGCGCTTGGCGCAGGCCTGCTCTCCTTCCCTGTCACACATTTCGACGACGCAGGGAACTTCAGATCAGACAGCTATGCTGAACATGTGGAATGGCTGTCCGGTTTCGATGCGCCCGTCCTGTTTGCGGCTGGCGGCACGGGAGAGTTCTTCTCGCTGACGCCTTCCGAAGTCCCGCGTGTGGTCGCCGCCGCCAAGGAAGCGGCTGGTAAGACTGCGATCGTTTCGGGCTGCGGCTATGGAACCGAAGTTGCGATCGAGATTGCGCGTTCCGTCGAAAAAGTTGGAGCCGACGGCATCCTGCTTCTGCCCCACTATTTGATCGATGCGCCGCAAGAGGGCATGTACCAGCACGTCAAGCGGATCTGCCAGTCCGTCGGCATTGGCGTCATGGTCTATAATCGTGACAATTCCGTCCTCGGAGTCGAGACGCTTCAGCGCCTGTGTGACGAGTGCCCCAACCTGATCGGCTTCAAGGACGGTACAGGCGATATCGGCCTGGTCCGCCAGATCACGGCGACGATGGGCGACCGGCTGACCTATCTCGGCGGGATGCCGACGGCGGAGCTTTTCGCGGAAGCCTATCTCGGCGCCGGCTTCACGACCTATTCGTCCGCCGTCTTCAACTTCGTGCCGGGCCTTGCCGTCGACTTCTACAAGGCGTTGCGCGCCGGTGAGCGCGAACGCTGCGAGACCATCCTCAAGGACTTCTTCTATCCGTTCATGGCCATTCGCAGCCGCCGCAAGGGTTACGCTGTCTCCGCCGTCAAGGCCGGTGTCCGCCTGCAGGGTTTTGCCGCCGGCAAGGTTCGCCCTCCCCTCGACGACCTGACGAACGAAGAGGAAGAGATGATGGCCAAGCTTATCGCCCCCTGGAAGCGCTGAGCAGAGGACGCGCCGCCATGAAGATCGAAGAGGTTCGCACCCATCTTCTCGAGCACAAGCTCACAGTGCCGTTCCAGAGCGCGTCGATGCGCTTTGACCGACGCGCGCATGTGCTGGTCGAGATCGTCTGCGACAACGGGCTGACGGGCTGGGGCGAATGCCTCGGTCCGGCCCGGCCGAATGCGGCGGTGGTCGCGGCCTATCGCAACTGGCTGATCGGCATGAACCCGCTGGAGACCGAAAAGATCTGTGCGGTTCTCTACAACGCTCTTCGCGACCAGGGCCAGCGTGGCCTGACACTGACGGCGCTGTCCGGCATCGACATCGCGCTCTGGGATATCAAGGGAAAGCATTTCGGCGCGTCCGTGTCGACGCTGCTCGGTGGGCGCTTCCGCGAAAGCGTGAAGGCCTATGCCACAGGCAGTTTCAAGCGCGACGGCGTCGACAGGGTGGAAGACAATGCGAACGACATTGCACTCTATCGCTCGCAGGGTTTCCACGCCTCCAAGATCAAGGTCGGCTTCGGCATTGAGGAAGATCTGCGCGTGATCAAGGCTGCCCGCGACGCGGCGGGTTCGGGCATGCGTCTGATGGCGGATGCCAATCACGGCTATGGCGTGCTTGAAGCCGTCGAATTCGGACGCCGGGCCGCAGACTATGGTCTCGACTGGTTCGAGGAACCTGTCGTCCCCGAACAGCTTGCCGCCTATCGCGAAGTGCGGGCCAAACAGCCGATCCCGGTCGCCGGCGGCGAAACCTGGCACAGCCGCTGGGGCATGAAGGAGCCGATCGAGACCCGCGCTGTCGACATCGTTCAGCCGGATCTCGCCGGCGTCGGCGGGTTTACAGAGGCAAAACGCGTGGCGGATCTTGCAGCTCTTCATGGGGTGCGTGTCGTGCCGCATGTCTGGGGCACGGCCGTCCATATCGCGGCAGCACTTCAATTTATCGCGGCGATGGTGCCGGATCCCGTCCGCGTCAATCCGATCGAGCCGATACTGGAATTCGACCGCACGGACAATCCGTTCCGCCAGGCCGTTATCCAGACGCCGATAGAACACGAGAATGGCGTGGTCACAATTCCCGACGCTCCCGGGCTTGGCATCGAGATCAACCGCGATGCCCTCCGGGAATTCAAGATGAAGGACGAGGCATGAGCCTGATCCGCCCCCTCTCCGGTCGCAAGCCTTCAATCACCCTGCCAAAGGGTGCGATCGACACGCAGATGCATGCCTATCTGCCTGGCTATCCGGCCCTGCCCGGCGGGCCCGGTCTTCCAGCCGGTGATCTGCCCACGCCGGAGCAGTATCGTCAGTTCATGAACTGGATCGGGATCGATCGCGTTGTTGTCACGCAGGGAATGGCGCATCAGCTTGACAATGCAAACTTGGTCGCCTGCCTGGAGCAGTTCGGGGGCATCGCCTGGGGCATCGCAGCGGTCGATGCCACCACCAGCGAAGCCGAGCTCGATCGCTTGTCTGCGGCCCGCGTCCGTGGCGCCCGGATCATGAACCTGCCGGGCGGTGCGGCCAATTTGACCAAGCTCGAAGAGGTGGATGCGATCGCCGCCAGTCGCGACTGGATGATCGCCATCCAGTTCGATGGCTCCGACATCGTCGAGTATGAGGCGCGGCTCTCGAAACTGAAATCCCGCTGGGTGCTCGACCATCACGGCAAGTTCTTCTGTGGCGTCACGCCCGACAGCCCGCAGGTCAAGGCCACCAAGCGGCTGATCGATGGTGGCCGTTGCTGGTTCAAGTTCGCCGGAGCCTACGAATCCTCCAAGACCGGCGGCCCGGACTTCGCTGATGTTGCAGCCGTTGCCCGTTCGATTGCGGCCCATGCGCCCGAGCGGATCGTCTGGGGGTCCAACTGGCCGCACAATCTTGCGCGCGTACAGGCCGATTATCCCGATGATGCCGCACTGACCGACACCGTACTCGAGTGGCTCCCCGACGAGGCCGCTCGTCATCTCGCTCTCGTGGACAACCCGCAAGAACTTTTCGGCATCGCGCCTTCTAGCGACCGATAGCCGGACTGCAATCCGCCGGAACGGGAGGTTTCGGCGGTTCAATCAAAGAGGAGGAAGACCAATGAAAACTGCCGCAATGCTCAGCCTCGCCATGGGACTTACCCTCGGCGCAGGTGCTGCCTTCGCCCAGGAAATCACCCTGCGCTCCGCCGACATCCATCCGGACGGTTATCCGACGGTCGATGCCGTGAAATTCATGGGCGATCTGGTCAAGGAACGCACCAATGGTCGCATCGCCATCCAGGTGATGAACAATGCCGCGCTCGGCACCGAAAAGGATACGATCGAGCAGACCCGCTTCGGCGTCATCGACATGAACCGCGTCAACAGCGCGCCGTTCAACAATCTCGTGCCGGAAACGGTTGTCTTCGGCCTGCCCTTCCTGTTCCGCGACACCGAGCACATGCATAAGGTGGTCGATGGCGAGATCGGCGACGAAGTGCTGGCAGCCTTCGAACCGCATGGCCTGATCGGGCTTGCCTTCTACGATTCCGGCGCGCGCTCCTTCTACTCCACGAAAAAGCCGATCCAGAGCCTGGCCGACCTCAAGGGCATGAAGGTCCGCGTTCAGCAGTCCGATCTCTGGATCGCGATGATGGAAGCCTTTGGTGCGAACCCGACACCGATGCCCTTCGGTGAAGTCTACTCGTCGCTGGAAACCGGCGTCGTGGACGCAGCCGAAAACAACTGGCCGTCTTATGAATCCTCGCGTCACTTCGAGGTTGCCAAGAACTACACGCTCACCGACCATTCGCTGACGCCGGAAATCCTCGCGATCTCGAAGGTGACCTGGGACAAGCTGACACCGGAAGACCAGAAGGTCATCCGGGAAGCCGCCAAGGAATCTGTCGGCAAGATGCGTGAACTTTGGCAGGCCCGCGAAAAGGCATCGGAAGAGAAGATCCGTGCATCCGGTGCCAACATCATCACCGTCGACAAAGCAGAGTTCGTCGCCGCCATGCAGCCGGTCTACGACAAGTTCGTCACCGATCCGAAGATGAAGGATCTCGTCGAGCGCGTTCGCGCCGTCAAGTGAGACGACAGACCGGCCGCATCCACGATGCGGCCGGTTTTTTCTTATTCTGGATTTCGGAGGGATCCATGTTGCGTTTCATGCGGGCCATCAGGCCCGGCCTGCACTGGCTGAGCCTTGCCTGCCTCTATCTGGCCGGTATCGGCGTGGTCTTGATGACCGTGATCATCGGCTGGCAAGTCTTCGGTCGCTACGTTCTCAACGACACGCCAAGCTGGTCGGAGCCGCTTTCGCTGCAGCTGATGTCCTGGTTCATTCTGCTCGGGGCTGCCGTCGGTGTGCGCGAAAGCGTGCATCTCGGGCTCGACATCGTGCGCTACAACATGGCGCCCCGCGTCCAGCGACTGATGGATCTGATCAGCCTCGGCCTCATCTCCGGGTTCGGAGTCGCGATGTCCTACTACGGCGCCCAACTGGCGGCCGGCACCTGGACGGCAAGGATCCCGGTTCTCGGTTGGCCCGGCGGGATCGACTTCATCCCGCTTATCGTCGGCGGGGCCTTGATCTCCATTTTTGCGCTGGAACGCTTCATCGATACGCTGATCGCGCCCGCCGCGGTGGTCGCTGACGACGTGGCCAAGGCCGAGGTAATCTGATGGCTTATTCGATCCTCTTCGGCACCTTCGCGATCCTGATGGTCCTCGGCATGCCCATCGCGTTCTGCCTCGGCATCGCTTCGTTTGCCACGGTGCTCTATCTCGGCATTCCGCCGATCGTGATTTTCCAGCAGCTCAATTCCGGCATGAACGTGTTTGCCATGATGGCGATCCCGTTCTTCATCTTCGCGGGCGATCTGATGGTCCGCGGCGGGATCGCCTTCCGGCTGGTCCGTTTCGCATCGGGTTTCGTCGGCCACATGCGCGGCGGCCTCGGTCAGGTCAATATCGTATCCTCGACCCTGTTCGGCGGCATTTCGGGCTCGGCCGTAGCCGACGCTTCGGCGATCGGTGGCCTCATGGTCCCGCAGATGGCGGCTCGCGGCTACGACCGCGGTTATGCCGTCAACGTCACGATCAGCTCGGCTCTGATCGCCCTTTTGATCCCGCCGTCGCACAACATGATCCTCTATTCGATCTCCGCGGGCGGTACCGTCTCGGTCGCGGACCTGTTCACGGCCGGCATCATTCCGGGCATCCTGCTGACCATCGCCCTGATGATCACGGCCTATGTCGTGGCACGCAAACGCGGCTATCCTGCCGAGCCTTTCCCGGGTTTCGGCAAGTTGTTGATCTTCTTCTTCGCCGCTCTGCCGGGATTGCTGCTGATCGCGATTATCTTCGGCGGCGTCCGCTCTGGCGTGTTCACGGCCACCGAGAGTTCGTGCATCGCCGTCATCTACGCCTTCCTCGTTGCCGTTTTCGTTTATCGCGAACTCGACTGGGGCGGCTTTGTGGAGGCGATTCTGGGGGCTGTGAAAACGACCTCGCTTGTTCTCCTCGTCATCGGCATGGCCGCCGCCTTCGCCTGGCTGATGTCCTTCCTGCAGGTCCAGCTCACGCTCATCCAGGTGGTCAAGTCGATCTCGGACAATCCGATGGTCGTGCTTCTCCTGATCACGGTGGCGCTGCTGGTGCTCGGCACCTTCATGGACATGGCGCCACTGGTCATCATCACGACGCCGGTGTTCCTGCCGATCGTCCAGGCCTTCGGCATCGACCCGGTGCATTTCGGCGTCATCATGATCCTCAATGCCGGGATCGGGCTAATCACGCCTCCGGTGGGCACGGTGCTTTTTGTCGGCTGCGCCGTCGGCAAGATCTCGATCCGGGAAGCCATGCAGACGATCTGGCCGTTCTTCGGAGCGTGCGTGGCAGTGCTGCTGATGGTTACCTTCATACCCGAGATCTCGCTCTGGCTGCCCGCGCAGTTCAAGTGATCCTACCGCCCTCTCCCTCGAGTGTTTTGACAGCAGGGGCTTCGGCCCCTGTTTTTTTGGCCAGGTGGAGCATTTTGCACATACCGATGTGGCATATTGCTCATCGGGCCGTGCAAAATGACAGATTATCGCCGTTTCGGCATGCTCCGACCACAGCTAGAGTTGACCTACCTCTGTATCAAACCGGTGGATCATGACAGCGCCAGCCCCTTCGGAAAAAGCCCTCGTCCCCTTCGTCAGCGTCGAAAACATGATGCGGCTCGTGCATCACATCGGGATCGAGCGGGCGCTCATAGAATTGACGGATGTCATTGAGGCCGACTTCAAGCGTTGGGAACTGTTCGATAAGACGCCGCGCGTCGCCTCGCATTCGCGCGAAGGCGTGATCGAACTGATGCCGACATCGGACGGTGAAATCTACTCCTTCAAATATGTGAACGGCCATCCGAAGAACATGGCGGAGGGCCTCCAGACGGTCACCGCCTTTGGCCTGCTCGCCGATGTCTCAACCGGCTATCCGGTGTTGCTCACCGAGATGACGCTATTGACGGCGCTCAGAACGGCAGCGACCTCGGCCATGGCGGCGCGCCACCTGGCGCCGACGGGTGCAACCACCATGGCGATGATCGGCAATGGTGCCCAGGCGGAGTTCCAGGCGCTCGCGATGAAAGCCGTGCTCGGGATCACCCATCTGAGGCTCTTCGACATCGACCCGAAGGCGACCGAAAAGACCCGCCGCAATCTCGAAGGTTCAGGTCTGCACGTGACCTCCTGCGAGACCTCGCAAGCCGCTATCGAGGGCGCCCAGATCATCACGACCTGCACCGCCGACAAGCAGTATGCCACAATCCTGACGGACAACATGGTTGGCGCGGGGGTGCACATCAACGCCATCGGTGGTGACTGCCCCGGCAAGACGGAACTGCATCGCGACATCCTCTCGCGGGCCGACACTTTCGTCGAGTATCCGCCTCAGACGCGCATCGAAGGGGAAATCCAGCAGATGGCGCCCGATTATCCGGTGACCGAGCTCTGGCAGGTGGTGACCGGCCAGGTGCCCGGCCGCCGA